>OIYP01000097.1_pt1 | contig 62161 bp, 57 predicted proteins | sample 1588261 | NCBI WGS metagenome assembly OIYP01 (sample SAMN03283293) | human gut metagenome | biome: human-associated habitat; material: feces | host: Homo sapiens | place: Peru | collected 2012 | reverse complement strand
ACATCTAGGAATCCCTTCTTTTTAAAATGTCCTTGACAAGGGGTACACTTTAGAAGAGATGCACAAGGGTGTGGTTGACATGAACGTCTTTCCCTGGAACAGTGATGAAATCCCGGATTACGGCCTGTATGGCATGGCATGGAAGACGATCTTTTACCGTGGACTTCCCTTTGTATTCCACAGCGGGGAAATTGAAGGATACTGTACCATGGAGATCCTGCTTCCCAATAAAAACCTCGGCATGATGCTTTTTGTCAATAAACACAAGCCGAGTGCACCGTTTTTAAATGAAATGGCATATACGGTGATCGACCATGTACTTTCCTTATCAGATATTGACTGGCCCGAAAGACTGCACAAATTTGATGGCGTTTTCGGCGGCACGCATTACGACTGGAAGGTAGATCTGATGCCGGGTGAGCCTGTGAAAGGAACCAGTCTTTCCCATGATGCGGAAGCCTATACCGGTGTCTATGAAAGCAAGGCTTACGGAAAAATGACGGTTGTCCGCGAAAATGGACAGTTTTATCTGCTGTATAAGGACTGGAAGCTTCCGATGACACATTATCATTATGATACCTTCCAGATCAAAGAGTTAAAGGAAGATACGATCTTTATTACGATGCCGATGACCTATCATTATGATGAGCTGACCGGTGAGATTGACGGATATTATCTAAAGCTGGAGCCGGAAGTGGATTCGGTGTGGTTTGCTAAAAAATAGAGTAAATATATCTGTTATCAGAAAAAGAAATCCTTCTTTAGGAAATACTAAACAATGTACTGTTTATGATTTCCGGGAAGGATTTTTATTTTACCATCAAATTGATGGTAAAAATATATTTACAAACCATCATTTTGATGGTTTAATATAAGTGAGGTGGTAGAATGAACACTTACAATGTTATGGATCATATCATGCCGGAGGATTTAAAACATTTCCGGGAAAAATTACAAATGACACAAAAGGAATTTGCAAAGTTTGTGGGAGTGTCCAAGCCGACGATAGAGCGCTGGGAGACAAGTGATAAAGAAATAACCGGACCGGTTGTTTTACTGTATGATCTTTTGTCAGAGCATGATGAATGGCTGGAAAGCAGAAAAATTCCTGCTAAAAGATATCCATTAAGAATGTGGTATATGTATAAGAACCGGAAATGCACCTTGATCGATGTTGATGAAATGAATCAAAAAGTATATATCAGAAACTACGCAAGAAATATTATGTTCCGGGCGTTTGGCTCAAACGATGAACCGACTTATGAAGACTACAAAGCATTTCTTGAATCACGGTGTTTTCCAAAGACAAGGGATAAAATGAAAATCCAGCTGGAAGCGCTGGGACTTCCTTTTTATGATCCCATGCTTATTATCGAAAAAACACAGGGAAGAATGGCAGAGGATGATTTTTGGATTTTGATAGAGAGGTAGACAATGATTGAATTATATGAAGACAATATCAAATTGTTTGACAGACATTCATCAAAGGGCAATCAGTTGAAATGGGAACGGGATGGTATCTGGTACAAGGCGGATTATACAGGATATGAAGGGCTTGCTGAGTATGTGGTTTCCCAGCTGTTGAAAAAATCCACCTTGGGGACAGATGAATTTGTAGTATATGAGCCGGAACAGATCAAATATAAACGGCAGATTTTCAATGGTGTAAAAAGCAATAATTTTCTGGAAAAAGACTGGCAGATCATGACGCTGCAGAGATTATACAAGACAAAATATAACAGGAATCTCATGCAGGATGTCTGGAGCATACCGGAAACAACAGACAGATTAAGGTTTCTTGTTGAGCAGGCTGCGCAGCTTACCGGGCTGAGAGATTTTGGAATATATATAAGTAAGATGCTGACCATTGATGCATTTTTTTTAAACGAAGACAGACATATGCACAATATTGCAGTCCTCATGAACGGAGATGGAAAAATCCGTTTTTGTCCCTTTTTTGATCAGGGAGCCGGACTTTTGGCAGATACAACCATGGATTATCCACTTGGTGAGAATACGATCGATATGATCGGTGAGGTCAAGGGAAAGACCATCTGCCAAAGCTTTGAAGATGCTCTGGATGCTGCCGAGCAGCTATACGGATATCATTTAAAGTTTTTATTTACCGGGAATGATGTTAAGAGAGTATTGGAGAATATCCCTATTTATTCTGATGAAGAAAAGGGAAGAGTCGAAACGGTTGTGCTTCAACAAATGCACAAATACAGATATCTGTTTTAATACAATTTTTTTGCTGCATCTTAACAGATTCTTTTCTTGTTATTTCCTGTAAAATGATGTAGAATAAAAACTTGTGAATACAGAAAGATAATATAAAATAAGAAGAAAAGAGGTACGAAAATGTTAGCACAGGTATTAGCTGTTGTTATCTTCGTGGCAATGTTTATTCTGATTGTAACAGAAGTTGTCGAGAAGCAGTACATTACCCTTGGTTGCGGTCTTTTGACATTGGTTTTGGTGTTCGGACTGGGATTGCATTCTATGCAGGCCGTTATTGACACCTTAAATTTCAAAACGATCGGTACGTTGGGATTTTGGTATGGAGGAGGAGAATCCAGCAGTGGTGTCAACTGGGCGACCATCATCTTCCTGTTTGGTATGATGGTTATGGTTGAAGGTATGGCTCGTGTGGGATTTTTCCGCTGGTTGTGCATGGAGATTGCCAAGCTTGTTAAATACAAGGTTATGTCTATCTTTATCACATTCATGCTGTTATCATTCTTTTTAGCTATGTTTATTGACAGTATTACCGTTATTCTGTTCTTAGCGGCGGTTACGATCGAGCTGTCACAGCTGTTGAAGTTCAATCCGGTTTCCATGATCATGGCAGAGGTATTCTGTGCCAACTTAGGTGGATCTGCAACTATGTGTGGTGACCCGCCGAACATTATCATCGGAACATCACTTGGTTATTCATTCGCACAGTTTGTCATGAATACCGGTCTGATTGCAGTTGTTGCAATGATATTTGTTGTTATCTATTTTTACTTGATTTTCAGAAAATCTCTGATCCCCAAGGAGAAGGTTGATACATCTACCTTTGCGGATCCCAAGGAAGCAATCCTTGACAAAAAGGGATTTATAATAAGCTGCATTATTTTCGGTATTGCGGTTGTCCTTTTGGTTACGCATGCACAGACTGAGTTGAGTGTTGCCACGATCGGTGTATTTATCGCACTTCTTACGATCATTACGGCACCCAGACATGCCAAAGAATTATTAAAGGGCGTTGATTACAAGACACTGCTCTTCTTTGTCGGGTTATTTATTGTAGTCGGTGGTCTTGAGCAGACCGGCGTACTGGAACTGATTGCGGGATTTATCGGAAAAGTGGCAGGAGACAATATCTATGTTATGGTTGCCATTATCATCTGGATCTCGGCTGTATGCTCAGCCTTTGTTGATAATATTCCGTTTGCTGCAACGATGGTTCCGATCATCAGTGCACTTGCTGGCAACAATCCGGCCTTACTGGATGCTTTATCATGGACACTGGCTATGGGTACAGATATCGGTGGCAGCGCAACTCCGATCGGTGCAAGTGCCAATGTTGTTGGCGTTGCAAAAGCAGCCGAAGCCGGTCATATTATTAAATGGGGTAAATATTGTAAAGCAATGGCACCTGCGACAATTATTGTTGTATTGATTTCCATGTTGATGATCTTTGTCAGATACGTGCCGGGTATTATGTAAAAAAGGGGGATGCTTAGATGGACAAACAGTTAATTATCTCAGTTGGACGTGAATACGGAAGCGGCGGACATGAGATCGCACAGAAGCTTGCTGATTTTTACGGACTGCCACTGTATGACCACAATTTACTGCAGGAAGTAGCTGCAAAGCTCAACCTGTCAGATGAAGAGCTGGCTGACTTAAAGGATTATGATGAAAAAGAAAAAAATTATCTTTTTGCCAGAACAATCAAAGGCTACAACAATTCACCGGAGCAGAATGTAGCAAAGCTGCAGTTTAATCTGCTGCGTGAATGGGCAAAGGAAGGAAAGAGCTTTGTCATTGTCGGAAGATGTTCTGATCAGATTTTAAAGGACAATCCGAATGTTATTACTATTTTTGTCAACGGTACGGATCTTGCCAAGATTGAGCGTCTGATGCGTATTTACGATCTGGGTGAACAGGATGCCGAGGAAAAGATGAAAAAGGTTGATAAAAAGCGTCGCGAATACCATAACAGCAACTGCAAGGCAGACTGGGGCAAAGCAAGCTCTTATGATCTGTGTATCTGCAGTAGTCACCTTGGAGTTGACGGTACTGTCGAAATCCTTAAAAAATATATTGAAGCCAGAACCAAATAAGATAGTTACCGGTCAGTGACAGATGACCGCAAAAATCAGTGATTGGTAAATTCCCGGGACAGGGTGATCAAGCGTCAGACTGTTCCGGGATTTTTTTAATACTTCTCAAAAAGGCAGAAGCGTGATATATTTAGAATACTTAAACCGTGTATGATTTGTATCATAAATCAATGGATGAAAAAGGTTATGGAGAGAGTTTTATGAAAAAAAGATTATTGATAATGGGTATTGTTTCTGTATTGGCATTGTCTGTGACTGCCTGTGGAGGAGAAACACTGACGGAGTATCAGAAAAATAATACTGCCGAAGTATCCGCCAATGCCGGCACGACAGAACAGATGCAGGAGGAAGCTTCAAAAGATGCACAGAAGGTTTCTGTTTGCATTTATTATTCCAATGCGGATGCCAGTGGCTTTGAGGCAAAAGAGATTGAGATGGATTCTCTAAGCCCTGACAATCTGATCGGGGAGCTTGCACTTGTCAATGTTGTTTCCTATGATACCGAGGTACTGGATTTTTCCAAGTCCGGGAAAAGCCTGACGCTGGATCTTTCCAATGATTTTTCCAATTATATCAATATGATGGGAACGGCAGGTGAATATATTGTAATAGGGTCTTTGGTTAATACCTTTCTGGATGCCTACAGTGCTGATGATATTCTGATCACCAGCAATGGCAAGACCCTGGAAACCAGCCATGCCATTTATGACAAGCCGCTTTTGCGTTTTGAGGATTCCGGGACACAGACCACGACAGCTACAGATAGTACAAAGGAAGCCATGGCTTACCACCTGAAGGACACTGCCTATACACAGGATGAAAAGCAGATTTATTATCCACAGTTTGACGGCATGCCGGATGAGGCACTGCAGGAAAAATGGAATCAGGCTATATTTGATATTGCAAGCAATCATTTTGGAAAAGAGGACAAGACCGAATATGAATCCTACAGCGTGGATTACAAGGTCGGCCTTTGCACAACCGAAAAGATTTCCTTCCTCTTTACTAAAAAGATGACGGTCAATGGTGAAACAACGACACAGACTTATGCACTGACCTTTGATCTTGTGGAGGGTAAATGCCTGCGACTGAAGGATATGTCAGATGCCATGGAGACGATTTCCTACAATATGGCCAATCAGGGATATTTCAAGGTAGTCAGCAAAGAGATCGACAGAGAAGCATTTGACGAATATTACAAAAACAAGGTATCTGACTCAAGTGATTTCAGGGAAATGTTTTTACATTATGACTATGATCTTGATGATCTGACCGAAGAGCCACAGGGCTATTCTTATATCACGGCAGATGGACAGCTCGAGCTTATCATGAATGCTGAAAAAGGGCTTTCTGACAATCAGGTGACGATCGAGACCGGTATCAAGGCAGACTAAAGCTGCAAAAACAGGCATGATATGACGCAGGATGACAATAACTGCCTGTATTAGCGCAAAAAAGCAAAAACAAAAAAGAAAAATTAAAAATAAAAAAAGGAAACGCGTTTTTTTCGCAGAATAAGTAAAGTGGGCATAAATGTGCTCACTTTATCTTTTTTAACAAAAATTGTTTGATTGTGCCACAGACGGCCGGCAACAGAGGCTGGATGTCTGTGAAGGAAAGATTGTGTGGGGATAGAATATGACGATCAGAGAAAATTTAGAGGAATGGGAAGTTCAGTACCTAAGCCCGTATGCGTGCCTTAGCAAAAACAGCAAGGGACGTCTGAGGGAGGAGGAGCAGTGCGATATCCGCCCGGTATTTCAAAGAGACAGAGATCGTATTTTACATAGTAAGGCCTTTCGCCGGTTAAAGGACAAGACACAGGTGTTTCTGACACCGGATGGGGATCATTACCGGACGAGGCTGACACATACACTGGAGGTATCCCAAAATGCCCGTACGATTGCCAAAGCACTTCTTTTAAATGAAGAGCTGGTAGAGGCGATCGCTTTGGGACATGATCTGGGACATACTCCGTTCGGACATGCGGGAGAGCGTGCGCTCAACCGTGTTGCACCACAGGGATTTGAACACAATGTACAGAGTGTCCGCACCGTTGATGTATTGGAAAAGCACGGTCAGGGATTGAATCTGACGTTGGAGGTCAGGGATGGTATTTTAAATCATCAGACTTCCGGTATGCCGTCCACACTGGAGGGCAAGATCGTGCGGATATCCGATAAGATTGCTTATATCCATCATGATATGGACGATGCGATCCGTGCCGGGATCTTAAAGGACAGTGATGTGCCAAAGAGCATCGGAGCCGTGATCGGCTATACACTGCCGGAACGCCTGGACAGCTTTATTCACGATATTATCACTAGCAGCAGAGGAAACAATGATATTACCATGTCCGCACCGGTGGCGGAAGCCATGCGGCAGATGCGGCAGTTTATGTTTGAAAATGTCTATCAAAACCCGATTGCCAAGGGCGAAGAGGGCAAGGCCGAGGTATTGATCGAGGCTTTATATGAATATTATCTCAATCATTTTGATAAGCTTCCGAGAGAGACGGTCGAGCTGATGGACCGGGACGGAAGCACCAAAGAACAGATTGTCTGCGACTATGTAGGAGCCATGACGGATCGTTTTGCGATCAGCAAATATGAGGAATTGTTTATCCCAAAGACATGGCATGGATGAGAGGAAACACAGATGTATTATCCGGAAGAGCTCGTAGAAGAGGTCAGACAAAAAAACGACATTGTCGATGTGGTTTCCGGCTATGTGCGTATGAAGCAAAGAGGTGCTAACTACGTCGGGCTGTGTCCGTTTCATAATGAAAAAACAGGATCCTTTTCCGTAAGTCCGAGCAGACAGATCTTTAAGTGCTTTGGCTGCGGAATTGGCGGCAATGTTTTTACTTTTATCATGCAATATGAAAATTATACGTTTGTGGAAGCCATGAAGATGCTTGCAGAGCGTGCCGGCGTCAAGCTGCCGGAAGCTGAGTATGATGAAAATGCCAGACGTGCCATGAATGCCAAGGCACGGATCATGGAACTCAACAAGGACGCGGCCAATTATTTTTACTTCCAGTTGCGCGCTCCGCAGGGTGAGGTCGGCATGCGTTATTTCAAAAACCGCGAATTGTCCGATGAGACCATGAAAAAGTTTGCATTGGGTTACTCCAATGTCAAGAGCAATGATCTGGTCCTGTATCTTAGATCCAAAGGATATACCGACAAGGAGATTGTCGATTCCGGGGTTGCATCCTTCCATGAAAAATACGGACTGCATGACAAGTTCTGGAACCGTGTCATGTTTCCGATCCAGGATATCAACAGCAAGGTCATCGGCTTTGGAGGCCGTGTTATCGGTGAAGGGGAGCCCAAATACCTCAACTCACCGGAAACTGTCGTATTTGATAAGAGCCGCAACCTGTATGGCATGAATTTTGCCCGGACATCCCGCAAGGGCTATCTGATCCTGTGCGAAGGCTATATGGATGTCATTGCCATGCACCAGGCCGGTTTTACTGAGGCGGTCGCATCGCTCGGAACCGCATTTACCGGTGGTCAGGCAGCGATTTTGCGCAGGTATGCCGACAATATTGTATTGGCATATGACAGTGACGGAGCCGGTACCAAGGCAGCACTCCGGGCCATCGATATTTTGAGAAATTACGGTATGACAGGCAAAATCCTGCATCTGGAGCCCTACAAGGACCCGGATGAATTCATCAAAAATATGGGACAGGATGCTTTTCAGGACCGGATCGATCAGGCTGAGGACAGCTTCAGCTTTGAACTTCGCATGATGGAAAAGGGATATGACCTAAAGAGCCCGGAAAGCAAGCTTAAGTTTCGTAAGGCGCTGGTGGAAAAGATGTACACACTTTCCGACCAGTTTGAAGATATCAAGCCCTTTATTGAAATGGTATGTGACAAATACCATTTTGGATATGATGAGATGTGCAGCAGCGTCGCATCCTATGGCAACAGCTCGCAGGCACGGATCAGTCCGGTCCGCAGACAGGAAGAAAACGAGATCAGGAAAAACAAAAAAAAGGATGATCCGGTCTTGTACAATCAGAGAGTGCTGTTGACCTGGCTTGCAGAGGAACCGGCTTTGTACCAGAAGATCCAGAATTATATCTCCGAAGAGGATTTTACGGAGGGAATTTACAAAAAGGCGGCTGTGAGACTGCTTTCGGATCTGAGGGAGGGCAGAATGCCCAATCCGGGAGCTATCATGACTGCGCTTCAGGCATCGGAGGAGACGGATGAGGAGGAACAGTTGGAGATCGCTTCCTTATTCAGTACCAAGCTTACCGATATGCTAAGCCGCATCAAGGGAAGCACCGAGGTCAATCTGGATGATCAGGGCAGAGTTTTTGATTCGGTAAATGACAAGGAAAGGGCACTTGCCGATATCCTGATCACGATCAAGCGGGCGACCCTGCAGAGGATTACCGAGGGTGCCGGTACGGATCCCGGAGCTTTTCAAAAGATCGTTGCAATGAAAAAGGCGATCCAGAATATACAGAAAACGCATATTTCCTTAACTTAAGGTTAAAATAGGAAAACATAGAAACGAGAGGATGGAACACAATGGACGAAAACGTAATGGCAAAATTTGAGGAAAAATTAGCTTCTGTAATAGCTATGGCCAAGAAAAAGAAAAATGTCATGGACTATCAGGAGATTGTCAATCAGTTTGCTGAGTTCAATTTTGAAGAAGAACAGTACGATAAAATCGTAGAGACTTTGGAGCAGAAGGGCATTGACGTACTGCGTATGACCGATGAAGAGGATGAGCCGGATGAAGAGGCTCTGTTAGCGGTTGAAGATGCTGAAGATGTCGATGTGGAAAATATTGATCTTTCCGTACCGGACGGTATCAGTATCGAAGATCCGGTCCGTATGTACCTAAAAGAAATCGGCAAGGTGCCGCTTTTAACTGCTGACGAAGAGATTGAACTTGCCCAGAGGATGGAAGAGGGCGACGAGGAAGCTAAAAAAAGATTAGCAGAAGCTAACTTACGTCTGGTTGTTTCCATTGCCAAGAGATATGTCGGAAGAGGTATGCTGTTTTTGGATCTTATTCAGGAAGGTAACCTCGGTCTGATCAAGGCTGTTGAAAAATTCGATTACCGCAAGGGTTATAAATTTTCTACTTATGCAACATGGTGGATCAGACAGGCTATCACAAGAGCAATCGCCGATCAGGCGCGTACGATCCGTATTCCCGTGCATATGGTTGAGACGATCAACAAGCTGATCCGTGTCAGCAGACAGCTTTTGCAGGAATTAAACCGTGAACCTACCCCGGAAGAGATTGCAAAAGAGATGAATATGCCGGTAGAAAGAGTGCGTGAGATCTTAAAGATCTCTCAGGAGCCGGTTTCTTTGGAAACACCGATCGGTGAGGAAGAGGATTCGCATCTTGGCGATTTTATCAAGGATGAAAATGTACCGGTACCGGACAAGGCAGCAGCTTATACCCTGCTTCGAGAAGATCTGGATGAGGTATTAAAGACTTTGACAGAGCGTGAGCAGAAGGTATTGTGTCTGCGTTTTGGCTTAGAGGATGGACGTGCCCGTACGCTGGAAGAGGTTGGTAAGGAGTTTAATGTTACCCGTGAGCGTATCCGTCAGATCGAAGCAAAGGCACTCCGCAAGCTGCGTCATCCGAGCAGAAGCCGCAAGCTGAGAGACTATTTTGATTATCTGGATTAATATAATAATATGAGTAAACAGTTAGATTTATCAAAAAGACTGCAGGCCGTTGCCAATCTGGTCTCACCAAAAAGGCGGGTAGCAGATATTGGCTGTGATCACGGTTATGTCTCTATCTATCTGGCAGATGTCAGGAAATGTCCGAAGGTCATTGCCATGGATGTGCGTAAAGGTCCGCTGTCACAGGCACAGAACAACATCCACAGATTTGGCATGGATGGCCGGATTGAGACGCGGTTATCGGACGGTACGGCTTTACTCGAGCCGGATGAAGTGGATACACTGTTGATTTCCGGTATGGGCGGAAGGCTGATCATGAGGATCGTATCGGAGGGACTTGACAGGCTGGGAGCTTTTAAAGAGCTTGTTTTACAGCCACAGTCAGAGGCAGAGCTGGTCCGGAATTTTTTGAGAGAGCATGATTACATAATCGTAGATGAAGATTTTGTCATCGAGGATGGTAAAAATTATCCGATGATAAAGGCTATATATGCTTCATATTTAGATGAATGGGATAAGGAAAGCGGTCAGCAGCATGATGCTTCTGCTTTATCTGACTATTCTGTCAGGCAGCAGGATTTATTCGGACCTGTCTTATTAAAAAAGCGTCCGGCGGATTTTTGTACATTTCTGGATCAGAAAAGGAAAAAGACAGAAGAAATTCTACAACAGATCACGCAGCCGGAAAAAAGAAAAGAAATGCAGGATTATTTACAGCAGCTTATTGATGTATCAAAGGGTATGTAAGCGGGGAGGTGCGGTTTGCATGACTTGTCAGGAGATTATGGAACAGCTGGAGGAGTTATCCCCCAGACATTATGCGGAAGACTGGGATAATGTCGGTCTTTTGTGTGGAGATACCAATAAAAGGATCAAAAGTATCTATATTGCGCTGGATGCGACAAAGGAAGTCATAGATGAAGCGGTGGCATTGGGAGCTGATATGATACTGACGCATCATCCGATGATCTTTAAGGGCATGAAAAGGATCATTTCCAAGGATTTTATCGGGTGTCGTGTCATAGAATTGATTCAAAACGATATCTGTTATTATGCGATGCATACCAATTTTGATATCATGGGAATGGCGGATGCGGCAGCGGATGAATTAAAGCTTCGCAACCGTGAGGTATTGCAGGTCACATATGAAGATGATATTTCCGTGGAAGGCTTTGGCCGTCTGGGCGACCTGCCGCATGAAATGACATTGCGGGAGTGTGCGCAGTATATCAAGCAATGCTTTGATATTTCCATGGTCAGGGTATACGGAGAGCCGGAAACGCCGGTTTACAAGGCTGCGATCTGTCCGGGCTCCGGGAAAAGCATGATACCGGATGCCATTAAAAAGGGAGCTGAGGTCTATATTACCGGCGATATCGGACATCATGACGGCATTGATGCGGTTGAGCAGGGAATGTGTGTCGTGGATGCCGGACATTATGGGATCGAACATATCTTTGTTGACTACATGGAGCAGTATATCCGCAGGGAAATGCCGGAGCTTATCATATACAAGAAACAGCCAAAGGAGCCTTGCTGGTTTATTTGAGAAGTCAGAGTATACAGAAACAGAAAGAGGGAATTATAGGGTATGGCATTTGTTACGATTGGAAATGAAAAAAAAGAGGTTACGCAGGGTACCACATTTGAAGATCTGGCCCTGGAATATCAAAAGGATTATGATGCTCCGATTGCTCTGGTATATGTCAATGGATGTATGAAGGAGCTTTCCAGACCGATTGAAAAAGATTGTGAGGTACAGTTTATCACATTAAAGGACGATGCCGGACACAAGGCATATGTGAGGACTGCAACCCTGATGATGATGAAGGCAATTACAGATATCCCGGAGCTTAAGAATGTGCATGCCAAGGTCGAATTTACGATCGGCACCGGGTATTATGTGGATTTCCGTGATCAGGCCGGTATCGGCAAGGCCATGGCGGATGTCATTGAAAAAAAGATGAAGGAGCTTTCGGAGCGCAACCTTACGATCATTAAAAAGGCATATCCGACCAAAGAAGCGGTGGAGCTTTTCCGGAGCCAGGGAATGGATGACAAGGTAAAGCTTTTTAAATACCGGAAGAGTTCTTCCATCAATGTCTATGAACTGGATGGCTATTATGATTATTATTATGGATATATGCTTCCGAAAACAGGTAATGTCAGATATTTTGAGGTGCTTCCATATGAAAACGGACTGATCCTGAATTTGCCGGAAAAACATAAGCCGGAGGTGCTCACAAGGTTTGAACCGCGCACCAAGCTGTTTTCCACATTAAAGCAGGCTGATGAGTGGGGAGATAAAATGGGGGTTGACTCAGTAGGGGACCTCAATGATAAAATCTGTAAGGGAGAAATCGGTGATCTGATCTTAGTCCAGGAAGCTTTTCAGGAACGCCGGATCGGTGAGATCGCCAAAGAGATTGCGGAGAGACCGGGCGTCAAATTTATTATGATCGCCGGACCTTCCTCAAGTGGAAAGACCACATTTTCCCATCGTCTTTCCATACAGCTTCGTACATATGGATTAAAGCCGCATCCAATCGCGCTGGATGATTATTTTGTAGACAGGGAAAGAACACCCAGGGATGAAAAAGGAGATTACAACTTTGAATGTCTGGAAGCACTGGATGTTGAGCTTTTCAATCAGAATATGAAGGATCTGCTTGCGGGCAAAGAGGTGCAGCTGCCGACCTTCAATTTTCTGACCGGAAAGAGTGAATATAAAGGCAATTACAAAAAGCTGGGACCGGATGATGTACTGGTGCTTGAAGGTATTCATGGATTAAATGACAAGATGTCCTATGCACTTCCCAATGAAAGTAAATACAAGATTTACATCAGTGCATTGACAACGCTCAATATCGATGATCACAATCGTATTCCGACAACTGACGGAAGACTGCTAAGGCGTATGGTGCGTGATGCCCGTACCCGTGGTGCATCAGCCAAACGGACCATCCAGATGTGGCCGTCTGTCAGAAAGGGAGAAGAGGAAAATATTTTTCCGTTCCAGGAGCATGCAGACGCCTTCTTTAATTCCACCTCCATTTATGAGCTGGCAGCATTAAAGCAGTATGCAGAGCCGCTTTTATATGAGATCGGCGAGGATGAGCCGGAGTATCATGAGGCAAAACGTCTGTTGAAGTTTTTGGAATATTTTCTGGGAGTTGGAACAGACCATCTTCCCAACAATTCGATTGTACGTGAGTTTGCGGGAGGCAGCTGTTTCCCGGTATAATTCATAAAAGCAAGATTGCTCAAGATAACTGAATAAAGGTGAGTGAAACAGGTGATCGCGGCCATTCAGACGAAAGGGAATGGGTGAGGAAAGTCCGGGCTTCACAGGGCAGGATGCCGGATAACGTCCGGTGGAGGTGACTCCAAGGCCAGTGCAACAGAAATAAACCGCCATTTATATGGTAAGGGTGGAAAGGCAGTGTAAGAGACTACCGCCCTTATGGTAACATAAGGGGCACATGTAAACCCCATCCGAAGCAAGACCAAATAGAAAGCGATACAGCTGCCCGCTGTGCTTTCAGGTAGGTCGCTTGAGGCTGTTGGTAACAGCAGTCCTAGATAGATGATCATCCAACGACATAACCCGGCTTATCGTTTCGCTCACTTTATTTGTGAGGAAAGCTATGTTATTCAATTCATTGGCATTCGCGATATTTCTGCCGATTGTCTTTTTTTTATTCTGGCTGGTTCCGCAGAAATACCGTTGGATTGTTCTGTTAATATCCAGTTATTATTTTTACATGAGCTGGAATGTGAAATATGTGGTTCTGATCCTGTTTACCACCTTTGTTTCATATTGCAGCGCTCTTTTGATACCCAGATATGAAAAAAAATCATCCAAACTCACGATCATGTGGCTTGCAGTGGGCGCAAGTCTTTTTGTGCTGTTTTTCTTTAAATATCTGGATTTTGCCCAGAATACACTGATCCGTGTACTAAACAGCTTTGCAATTCAGTTGCATCCATTGACCTTAAAGATCATGCTTCCGGTCGGAATTTCCTTTTATACATTTCAGACCTTGAGTTATGTGATCGATGTTTATAAGGGAGAAGTGGAGCCGGAGCGGAATTTCTTTAAGTATGCGACCTTTGTCTCATTCTTTCCGCAGCTTGTTGCAGGTCCTATCGAACGTACCAAAAATCTTCTGCCGCAGATTGACTGTGAGCATACCTTTACATATGAAAAGGCTTCCTACGGAATCAAGCTGATGGCATGGGGCTTTTTCAAAAAAATCGTGATTGCCGATAACCTTGGTTCCATGGTTGATTCTGTTTTCAATCATCCGGATGAATATCAGGGTTTTTCGTTTGTACTGGCTGTTTTGTTTTTTACTGTACAGATTTACTGTGATTTTTCGGGGTATTCGGATATTGCGATCGGAACGGCAAAGCTTTTTGATATCGATCTGATGACCAATTTTAAGAGCCCATATTTTTCAGCATCCATTCAGGAATTCTGGCGCAGATGGCATATTTCCCTTTCCGGCTGGTTCCGGGACTATGTGTACATTCCGCTCGGCGGCAGCAGGGTATCAAAAATCAGACATTATATAAACCTTTGCGTAACCTTCCTTTTAAGCGGACTTTGGCATGGTGCCGCATTTACCTATATTGTGTGGGGAGGACTGCACGGACTGATGCAGTGTGTGGAAAGCCTCTTTTTTGGGAAAAAGCTCCGGTCAGAGCACAAAGAGGGTGGAGCAAAAAAAGGGACGCTTGTCTGGTGGATCCGGGTGGCCGTTGTTTTTGTTCTGGTGGCAGGTGCATGGTGCTTCTTCCGCGCAGGCTCCTTGTCGCAGGCCGTTTACGTGCTGGGACATTCCGTACAGGGAATGGGACATCCGTTAGCCTATATCAAAAACGGATTTGCCGCATTTGATAAAGGTGCATTGTTGTGGCTTGTTTTCCCACTGATCCTGCTTGGCATCTATGATTACACAGCTTTGACAAAGGATCCGCTTACGGAAATATCCGGACTGCGGAAACCAATCCGCTATACTATTTATTACGCGTTTATATTTATAACCCTCCTATTAGCCAGCTTCAACTCCCAGGAGTTTGTATACTTTCAATTTTAGCGAAAATTAAGAGCCAGACAGCATCCGAAAATTTTGAGCCGCAAGCTAGCTTGCAGGATCAAAATTACAGGATGATACCTGGCGAAAAGACGGAAATGAGCAAAAAGAAAGCTGCGTCAGCAGCGGTTTTGCGAATTCCCGGCTCTTAATTTTCGCGTCAGAGACCAGTAGTCCTAAAAAATAACCAGAAAGGAATCCCCCAACTTATGTGGCAGCAAATCACCAAGCTTGCATCTAAAATCATAATCATCGTTTTGCCGGTCGTTGTACTGATGCAGGTTTTTTGCGCCACTCTGCCCATGGTATACATGGATGGCGAATATGCCATGTACCGGCAGCAGAAGGATTATATAGCAAAAGAAACAGACTATAACCGTGTTGTGATTTTCGGCGATTCCCGTTCAAAGGCCGGATTTATGCCGGATATTCTGGGCAATGATGTATACAATCTGTCGCTTGGCGGTATTACTCCGGTAGAGACCTATTATATGCTGCGGGAATATGTAGAAAACCATGGAGCACCGGAATACCTGATTTTGGCTTATGCACCGCTTCACTTATGCCGGGCCGATGAAAACAATGACGGCTGTGTTTTGTGGAACCGCTGCATTTATTTTCATACCTTCAATCAGGCCGATTTTTTTGAACTGGCAAGGGAGCGCAGACAATATGACAACAGTTATATGATCGACAGAGATCATATTTATCTGGAATATGCGATGTATCAGCTGTATTTTCCCAACAAGTATGGTACAGCCTTAAAAAATGCGATCTTTGGCAGCCGTTATCATGCAAATATGGATAAATATGCACAGATGGAAGCACAGCGGGGATACAGTCTGTTTGGTGTTGGCGGTGTAAACGGGGGCATCAACGGAGAGGCCAAGATGGATGACTTTACATATTCTGACCTGACAGATGCTTATCTTAACAAGATTTTCGCATACTGCAGAGAGCAGAATATCAAGGTCGTTTTGGAACAGCTTCCGATGACCGAGACCTCAGCACATGTATTGACCGATGACTTTTACAAGCATTATCAGGAGTATCTCAATCAGATTGCACAGAATAATCCGGATGTGTTGGTCAATCCTTATATAGAAAGTTATAGTGATACGTTGTTTGGAGACGCGGATCATCTGAGCACGGAAGGTGCGGCTATGTTTTCCAATATTATCAGGGAACGGTATCCGCAGATTTTTTATAATCAGAGTGAATGATTCGTTTATTCGTCTTTTTAGAGTGGGAATAAGACAAAGCTAGGGTAGTATAGTTATGGTTTTTTCAACGATTATTTTTTTATGTGTTTTTTTACCGATTGTTATTATCGGTTATTATCTGGTTCCGAAGCCGGCAAAAAATATGTTTCTGCTGATCTGCAGTCTGTTTTTTTATGCATGGGGAGAGCCTGTCTATGTCCTGATCATGCTTGCCTCCATTGCATACAATTATCTGTTTGGCATGTTTATTGCCAACACAAGGCAGGATAAGCTGTGGATGATCATTTCCGTTGTTGTCAACCTGCTTGTCCTTGGCGTATTCAAATACAGCGGATTTTTTATTGAAAATATAGATAAGGTGATTCCAAATCTTTTACATGTGCCGGATATAGCGCTGCCGATCGGAATTTCTTTTTATACGTTTCAGGGAATGTCCTATTGCATCGATGTGTACCGGGATAAAGAAATGGTCCAAAAAAATCCGGTCAATCTGGCATTGTATATTGCGATGTTTCCGCAGCTTATCGCTGGACCGATCGTGCGGTATTCGGATATCCGGACGGAGCTTACAGGCCGAAGTCATAATGCAGAAATGTTTTCCGAGGGATCCGGGCGGTTTATCATCGGTCTGTCCAAAAAAGCAATTCTTGCCAATACACTGGGCGCAGTTGCTACCAATATTATGGGTGAAGATCTGCAGACCATGGGCGCGGGCGTAGCCTGGATCGGTGCCATTTTTTATACGTTACAGATTTACTTCGATTTTTCAGGATATTCTGATATGGCAATCGGACTGGGCAAAATCTTTGGTTTCCATTTCTCAGAAAACTTTAACTATCCGTATATTTCAAAATCCATCCGGGAATTCTGGCGCAGATGGCATATTTCCTTATCCAGCTGGTTTAGGGACTATCTCTATATTCCGCTTGGAGGAAGCAGAAGAGGGAATGTGTATCTGCATCTTTTAATCGTGTTTTTGGCAACCGGTATCTGGCATGGCGCAGCATGGGGATTTGTGCTGTGGGGACTGTGGCATGGATTTTTTATCATTGCAGAGCGTGTGGTATCCAATCATAAAAATAATGGCAGCAAAACCGGAGGAGCAGTTGTTTTCGCAGGCAGTAATAAAAATGGCAATCAGCATAAAGAAACAAAATCAGGAATACAAGGTCCTGCGTGTATAAAGAAGATTCTGGGATGGATATATACAATGCTGGTGGTCGTTGTCGGCTGGGTATTGTTTGCTTTGGTAAGTGTGAGAAAAACTGTACAGTATCTGATGGTTATGTTTGGACTGCAGAAAAATGCATTTGTCGCTTATAGTCCATCCTATTATCTGGATAAAAAAACAATCTGCATCTTTGTGATCGCATTACTTGCCTGCGTGCCTTGGAAACAGGTATGGCGCAAATGGGCAGGAAATGACAAAGCAGAGAATGAAAAGATAGAAAATGAAAAAATAGGAAATGATAAGTTGTACAAGGGTAACCGGACATTTGCAAAAACGCCTGCCGGGATGATTGGACAGAAGATTGTTTTATTGTTGTTGCTGGGGTTGTGTTTTGTATTTATTATCACGGGAAGCTACAATCCGTTTATTTACTTCCGTTTCTGATTTGGATAAGACGTAAGAAATTCAGATAGAAGTCAGAACAATAAAATCGGAAAGTAATATTTGAAGGAAAAGTCGGAAAGATAAAACCCGGCAGGAAAATAGATTCGGATAAAAGCTATGGAAACAGTTTAAAAAAGAACCAGTCCAAAAAGAAGTAAAGGCAGATATATGGAACGAAAAAAACAAATAATCAATTTCATATTTTCAATCGCGTTTCTTTTGATGATCACGATACCGCTATGTCTGTTAAGGACTGAGCCGGAGATCGCATCGGAGCTTGAAAACCGCAATCTGACAGAATGGCCCGGACTGCATTTTTCAGCGCTGTACAATGAGTGGTATGGTCATTATGCAGAGGACCGGATCGGTTTCCGCGATCAGGCAATCCGGTTTAATAATCTGGTATCATATTATGTGTTTGATGATTTTGCCGAGAGCATACACATGGAGGGAAAAGACGGTTATATTTTTCCGGCGGATGACGGCTATATCAAAAATTATCAGAGAACCAATATCAACACAGAGCTCCTAAAGAGCCTGGCCGTTTATGCAAAGCGGACCTCCGACTATGCAAAAAAGAACGGCGCTGATTTTTATCTGATGGTCTGCCCCAATAAATCGTCCGTATATGGGCAGTATATGCCTGATTCCATTCATGTGGACGAAACAAAAAAGACCGCACTGGATGTTGTGCGCGGCGATTTGGAAGAAGCCGGAGTTTCATACGTTATTCCGGATCGGGAGTTTCGGGAAAGGGCAAAGACTGAGCAGATATACAATGAAAAATATGACTGTGCGCACTGGAATGATCTCGGTGCTTTTTACGGACTTCATTTACTGGATGAAAAAATAGCACAAGACCATCCCGATATTCCGGTATTGTCGATGGATTCTTTTTCTCTGGATTACCAGATGATCAATCTGGAGCTGTCATCACTTTCGATCAAAGATCGGATACCGGTACTGACTTCTCTCATACCGGCAGCTGCTTCGGACGGAGAAAACCGCAAGGATGTCCCGGTGGTTCCCGGAAACAATCTGGCGTATTTTTACAATCCGCAGGCGCTCAGTGATAAGACAATTTTGATCTTGCACGACAGTTTTTTAGATAACAGAGAGAGCTATTATTATGGCAGATACCGTGAGGTATATTACGGATCCAGAGTTAATTACACCAATATGAAAGACTATATCGACATCATACAACCGGATATCATTGTGTTTGAGCTGGCAGAGCGTTCCTTTGCGGATGATCTCTATGCTTATACAGAGCTTGGTACCTATCAATATGAATGATCGATAAAAATGAAAGGAAGCGTGAATGTGTATGCTTCAGACAGAACAGGAGCAGTTAAAACAGGAAAATAAGGCATTCCGTTATTTATATGGCTTTGGTATTTTATTTGTTGTCCTGAGTCATTGTGACGGAGGCGGTTTTGAAATGCTGTCCAACTGGATGCATTTCGGGGCATTCCATCTGGCAATCTTTGTATTTGGCTCCGGTTATTTTCTGGCTGGCAGGACGGTTACAAAGCCGGTGGCATTTATTTGGAAAAAAGTAAAAAAACTGCTGGTGCCGCTCTGGCTTTGGAATGTGGTTTACGGATTGCTTTTGCTTATCTTACAAAAAACCGGATTTACATATGATGCAGCTGTAAATATAAGGACCCTGCTATTGTCACCGATCAACAGTTTTCAGCTGTTTATTCTGGATATGGGCGCGTGGTTTGTATTTCCCTTCTTTATGGTGCAGTTTCTATATATTCTGGGGGCGTCGCTCTTAGGGCTATTACATAAAAAACAGATTACGGATCCGGTGTGGCAGCTGCTTTATCTTGTTATGGGAGTATGGATTGTGTATGCTTCCGGACAGGGATTGTGGGAAAATATGCCCCAGCCATTGTGCCGGATCGCATATTTTATGCCGTTTTATATTCTGGGCATGTGGTATCACAATTATCTGGAAAAATACATAGACAGACTGTCTGTGACGGGGCTTCTTTCCGGCTGTCTGATCGGGGCACTTCTTTTAAATGCACATTTTGGAAGAGTGGTATATGCTATTCCGTCCTCCTGCGATTATCCGTTTGGTGTTGTGGCAACCTATTTAAGTGCCTGTATCGGGATTTTATTCTGGCTCACGGTTTCCAAGGTGTTAGCGCGGATGACAGAAGATGTGAAAATACTTCGTTTTATGGGAAATCATACATGGGATATCATGTTTCACCAGTTTATGGGCATACTGTTGGTAAAAGCTTTGTTTTTCCTGTGCAACCGATGCTTTGGAATCTTTGCGGATTTTGATAAAAACGCATTTCTCAGTGATATCTGGTATCTGTATCTGCCAAAGCAGATGGCGGAATTTAAGGCATTGTATGTAGTGGGAGCAATCGCCTTTTCCGTTCTGGTTGGAAAAGCGGTAACATGGTGTAAAAATAAAATTATATATTATGTAAACTTACAAAGGTGGGAAATCAATCATGAATCAGCCGTTAACTGAATATAAACAGGCAATCATTATCGGGGCATCGCCCATGGGAAATGAAGCCGGACAGCTTGTGGCATTGTTGAAATGGGCAGGATATGGACCGCAGGACGAAAACTGTGACCACGATTGTACAACCTGTCATACGGGCTGCGCCGGTAAGACGATTAAAAAAGATATTTATCTCATAGCTGCCGATGGCGGACTGGATTTTCTTTTAAAAAATAAGATGATGCCGGATTTTTTTATCGGTGATATGGATTCGTTTGCCGGAGAATATGATGAATTGTCATCAGAGGAAAAAAAGAAGAAAATACCTGCCAACATCCCGCATGAGATTGTGCCGGTTGAAAAGGATGATACCGATATGGGGTTAGCGGTTGCTAACGCATATAAAAAGGGATATCGTGAGATCCTTTTATACGGTGGCTATGGTGGAGCAAGGGTTTCTCATACACTTGCCAATATACAGCTGATGAGCTGCTATGCCAAAAAGGGCTGCCGGATCTGCATGATGGGAGAGGGAATCCGTATGGAGATTTTGTGGAAGGACTGTAAGAAATTTTCTTCTGCCATGAAGGGAAATCTTTCCGTGATCTGTCTGAGTGATTGTGCAGAGGGAGTCTTCATCCGCGGTCTGAAATATGAATATGAGGGAAGACTTACTTCTGATCATGCATTGGGTGTGAGCAATTCCTTTATCGGACAGGATGCGGAAATATCCGTGCAGGAGGGTACACTGCTGCTGGTTTATGAAAGGTAATCGCGAGCAGGACCTGTGCAATGGATACTTCGATAAAATCATGCAGGGAAGAGGAAAAGAAAGGAAAATACAACTTATATGTGTAACAAAGATAGAATAGAAGCTGTCGTTTTTGACATGGACGGTGTTATTTTTGATTCGGAAAAGCTGGTCATTGACTGCTGGATACCGGTTGCGGAAAAATATCATATTCCGGATATTGAGGTTGCCTGTCATGACTGCCTCGGTATCAATGCGGCGCTGACCAGAGAAAAGATGAAACAGCGTTACGGAGAGGATTTTCCTTATGATACATACAAGGCGGAAATGTCTGCTTTGTTTTTTGAACGGACGAAAAACGGAAATCTTCCGCAAAAGCCCGGTGTAAAGGAATTGCTCGGATTTTTAAAGGAGAAAAAGATCAAAGTAGCACTGGCTTCCTCGACCAGACGCGAGGTTGTTGTGAGGGAGTTGACTGAAGGTAACCTGATTTCTTATTTTGATGAGGTTGTCTGCGGCGATATGGTTTCAAAGAGCAAGCCGGATCCGGAGATCTTTTTAAAAGCCTGTGAACTGCTTTGTGTTGAGCCGGAATGTGCTTATGCGATCGAGGATTCATACAATGGCATCCGCTCAGCCTATGCCGCCGGTATGAGACCGATCATGGTGCCGGATATGGCTGAGCCGACGTCGGAGATGGAAGAGCTGTCCGAGCAGATTTTGCCATCCTTACTGGATGTGAAGGAATATCTGGAAAGTAGGATAAAAAAATAAATTTGGATGGAGTTTTATGGAAAAAGCAATTTTAGTAGGGTTATGTCTTGGCTCAGAGCGGGATTTTGAACATTCCATGGAAGAGCTTGCAGAGTTGGCAGCTGCCTGTGAACTGGAGGTCGTCGGGGAGATTACTCAGCATGCAGCCGCGGTCAACAAGGCATTTTATATCGGAACCGGAAAGGTGGAGCAGGTCTTTTTATTGTCTGAGGAAACAAAAGCGGATCTGATCATTTTTGATAATGCACTTTCTCCGATGCAGCTTCGCAATCTGCAGCAGAAATTACATATGCCGATCATGGACCGGACAACGTTGATCTTGGAGATTTTTTCAAAAAGAGCGCGTACCAGAGAAGCGAGATTGCAGGTCGATGTGGCAGCACTTCAGTATGCACTGCCGAGACTGGTCGGACTGCATGATGCGTTGAGCAGACAGGGCGGTGGCAGTGGTGCCATGAGTAACAAAGGTGCCGGTGAGAAAAAGCTGGAGCTGGACCGCAGACATATCGAGCAGCGGCTGGCAACGCTTAGGAGAGAATTAAAACAGGTAGAGCAGGATCGCAATGTCCAGAGAAAGGCCAGACAGAAAAATGAAATTCCGCTGGTAGGCCTGGTCGGGTATACCAATGCCGGAAAGTCATCGGTCATGAATGCGCTTTTGAAAAACTGCAATAAAGATGAGGAAAAACAGGTATTTGAAAAAGATATGCTTTTTGCAACCTTGGAGACGACCGTGCGCAAGGTTGAGCGGGCGAATGGCAAGAGCTTTTTACTGTCAGATACCGTTGGCTTTATCAATGAGCTGCCGCACAATCTGGTGCAGGCCTTCCGCTCCACTCTTGAGGAAGTAAAAAATGCGGATTTACTTTTACAGGTCATCGACTTTTCAGATCCCCATTACCGTGAACATATGAAGGTGACAAAGGATACGCTTGAGGAGCTTGGTGCCGGGAAAATTCCAATGCTGTATGTCTACAACAAAATGGACAAGGTTGTCATGATGGATAAGGATGTCGTTTATCCTCAGGTGATAGACCAGAAAATCTATATGGCAGCAGGTCTTGGAATTGGCATAGATGAGCTTTTGGATGCGATCGAGGATAAGCTTTTTGGCAGGCGTAAAGAGTATGAGCTGCTCATCCCCTATGATGCCGGTGCACAGTTTCATATGCTGCGCACACAGGCAGAGGTGCTTCAATGTGAATACCGCGAGGACGGTATCTTTGTCAGGGTGATCGCGGATGACAGAGTCATGGGGAGACTGCATGCGCTATCCTGATGTCGGGTGAGGTTGTACACAAACTGATCAACGAAAATATTACGTTTCAATATATGGATGGCGATGAAAACAGCCTGTGGTCGTTATTGCTGGCGATCGGTTATATAAAAGCAGATCAGGTTGTTAAGCGTGAGGAATATACGGAATGTGATGTTTCTGTTACTAATGAGGAAGTTATGAGCATGTTTCGAAATGAGATCTTAGGCATGTTTGACAATGGAAGTCTGTATTACAACGAATTTATCCGGGCAATGCTTGCACATGATACAGGCAATATGAAGCAGATCTTTTAGCTGCAGGTATTCCCAAAGAACGGATTTATAAGCTCGGATTTGCATTTTGCAACAAAGAGGTTATGGTCGTGGAAGCGTATGTATGATAAAATGAGGCTGGCAGGGACCAACCTGTACATTACTACTATATGAGGAATATACAAGATGAAATTTATTTCATGGAATGTCAATGGCTTAAGAGCCTGTGTTGGAAAAGGATTTTTAGAATCATTTCAAAAGCTGGATGCTGACATTTTCTGTCTGCAGGAGACCAAGATGCAGGCCGGTCAGCTGGATTTAGAGCTGCCCGGATACCATCAATATTATAATTTTGCGGAAAAAAAGGGCTATTCCGGCACTGCACTGTTTACAAAAAAGGAACCGATTTCCGTGACTTATGGAATCGGGATTGAGGAGCATGACCATGAGGGGCGTGTGATCACAGCGGAGTTTGAAGACTTTTATTTTATTACGGTTTATGTGCCCAATTCCCAAAATGAGCTGGCAAGGCTTGATTACCGTATGCAGTGGGAAAAGGACTTTTTAGCCTATATCAAAAAACTGGAAGAAACTAAGCCGGTGATCTACTGTGGAGACCTTAATGTGGCACACAATGAGATTGATCTGAAAAATCCCAAGACCAATCGTCACAATGCCGGTTTTACCGATGAAGAAAGAGGCGCCTTCAGCAGAGTGATCGAATCGGGGATGATCGATACCTATCGTTATTTCTATCCGGATAAAAAAGATATTTACTCCTGGTGGTCCTACCGTTTCCACGCAAGAGAAAAAAATGCCGGATGGCGTATTGACTATTTTGTTGTATCCGAAAGCTTAAAGGACCGTCTGGTCAGTGCCGATATCCATACAGATATTGAAGGCTCAGATCATTGTCCGGTGGAACTGGTAATCCGCTAAAATGATATATTGTACGAAAATTAAAATTTTCTAAACTGAAACTATTCCAAATAAAGTGTGTTATACTATTAAAGGTTGGAAAGTCCGGAGTTTGATGCTTTCTGATCAATAGTTATTATGTTTAAAGGAAAGGTGATATAAATGGCAACAAAAATTGATATTGTTTCCGGATTTCTGGGAGCAGGTAAAACAACTCTGATCAAAAAGATGCTTGCTGAGGCATTTCAGGGAGAACAGGTTGTTTTAATTGAAAATGAATTTGGTGAGATTGGTATTGACGGTGGATTTTTAAAAGATTCCGGAATCAATATTACAGAAATGAACTCGGGATGTATCTGCTGTTCACTGGTAGGTGATTTTGGTACTGCATTAAAAGAAGTACTCGACAAATATCATCCTGATCGTATTTTGATTGAGCCCTCAGGCGTCGGCAAATTATCCGATGTTATGCGTGCTGTTGAAGGAGCAACCGGAGATGAGGGCGTGCATCTGAATAGTGCGGTTGCAGTTGTGGATGCCAAGAAATGCAAGACTTATTTAAAGAACTTTGGTGAATTTTTCGAAAATCAGATCGAACATGCCGGAACCATTATCCTGAGCCGTACCGGTGAAATGAGCGAGGAAAAGATTAATGCATGTGTGGCACTGATCCGTGAACACAATGCAAAAGCTTCCATCATTACCACTCCGTGGGATCAGCTGGAAGGCAGCAAGATCTTAGAGACGATTGAAAATGCAAAGGATCTGGAAGCAGAGCTGATGAAAGAAGTTATGGAAGCTTACGAGCACGACCATGATCATGAGCATCATCACGACCACGATGACCATGACCATGAGCATCATCACGATCACGATGACCACGATCATGAGCATCACCATGATCATGATGATCACGACCATGAGCATGAACATCACCACGATCACGATGACCACGACCATGAGCATCATCACGATCACGACGACCACGATCATGAACATCATCATGATCATGGACCGGGATGCACCTGCGGATGTCACGACCATGACCACGATCATCACGGACACCATCATGCCGATGATGTATTCGCAAGCGTTGGTATTGAAACCTCCAGCAAATTTACAAAGGATCAGATTCAGGCTTGCCTGGACGCTCTGGAAGATGAGGACAAATATGGCATGATCCTTCGTGCAAAAGGAATGGTTCCTACAGATGGTGAAGGATTTATCCACTTTGACCATGTTCCGGGAGAAAGTGATATTCGTGATGGCAGCGCTGAAACAACCGGTAAGATCTGTGTCATTGGTTCCAAGATCAATGAAGAGGCCATTCGTGCATTGTTTTTAGCATAATCAATTAGAAAATAGAAGCACAAGGGAGTAAAACAATGATTCCTGTATATATTATCAGTGGTTTTCTGGATAGTGGTAAAACAGAATTTATTACTTATACCATAAGCCAGCCTTATTTTCAGAGCAAAAAGGATACCCTTTTAATCGTATGTGAAGAGGGTGAAAATGAATATGATGCATCTCTTTTGAAAAAAAGCCGTACCATCATGGAAGTGATCGAGGATGAAGAAGATCTGACCTCACAGAAATTGATTGCTTTGGAAAAGAAGTACAAGCCGGGACGTATCATTATCGAGTTTAATGGTATGTGGATGTTAAAGGATGTCAAATTTCCCTGGCATTGGAAGGTTGAGCAGCAGATTACCATGATCAACGGCAAGACTTTTGCCAATTATTTTACCAATATGAAGTCGCTGGTTGCAGAGCAGATCAGAGGTTCCGAACTGATCATTATGAACCGGTGCGATGGCATGGAGGACAAGATTGCCGGATACAAGAGAAATATCAAAGCTTTAAATCAGCAGGCAGAGATTATCTTTGAAAATGCCACCGGAGAAATGAATGTCACACTGGAAGAGGATCTGCCGTATGACCTGAATGCGGATCCGATCGTTTTGGACGATAACGGATATGGCTTCTGGTATATTGATATTCTGGACAATCTGGAAAGATACGATGGCAAGACCATCCAGTTTGTTGCCAATGTTTTGCATCCACCCAAATTCCCGAAGGGATATTTTGTTCCCGGACGTATGGCAATGACCTGTTGTGCCGAGGATATGGCTTTTCTTGGCTATGCATGTAAATATGATCGTGCCATTGAGCTGGAGCAGAAGAGCTGGATCAAGATCACAGCCAGGATTGCGATCGAATACTTTGAGGACTACGGAAAAGAAGGTCCTGTCCTGCATGCAATCAAGGTAGAAAAAACAGTGAAACCTAAAAATGAAGTTATTTCATTTGTATAAACTGCTTTTTCTTGCCAAACAAGGTACAATCCGATATAATAAATAAGGCTTTTATGATCATATAAACTCGTGATATGGACGAGTGTTTCTACCGACTGCCATAAACAGTTAGACTATGATCCCGGAAGGGAACATTATTCTATCGTTTTATGGCAGTATTTTTATGATATCAGGGTCAAAAGGTCAAAAAGTCGTTCGGGCTTGCACGATAAGACTTTTGAACTTGAGACCCGCCAAATATGAGAAAGTAGTGATTTACGTAGTAAATCAGCGGATTTCGAATGTTCGAGAATTGTGGTAGCTGCTCTGCAGCGGAGCAATTCGTGGATATCAAGGATTACGAGAAAATCTTGATACAAAACCGGAAGTAAAAGTCCAAAGGAACAGTTCGTATAAGCAAAACAAAAGGAGAAAACTATGAAGAAGTATGATGTAATTATTGTGGGAGCAGGTCCCGGGGGTATTTTTTCGGCATATGAGCTGGTAACAACGGCGCCGGATTGTAAAGTGGCTGTTTTTGAAGCAGGATATGCTCTGGAACGGAGAAAATGTCCGATTGACGGTGATAAGGTAAAAAGCTGTATTGGCTGCAAGACCTGTTCTATTATGAGTGGTTTCGGTGGAGCCGGTGCTTTTTCAGATGGAAAATACAATATTACCAATGATTTTGGCGGAACGTTGTTTGAGTACATTGGCAAGCAGAAGGCTGTGGAGCTGATGCAGTATGTAGATAAGATCAATATGAAATATGGCGGAGAAGGCACTAAGCTGTACTCAACAGCGGGATCCGGCTTTAAAAAGCTTTGTCTGCAGAATAAGTTAAACCTTCTGGATGCATCTGTAAGACATCTGGGTACGGATATCAATTTTACCGTATTGGAAAATCTGTATGCATATCTGAAGGATAAGGTTGATTTTTATTTTGAAACACCGGTACAGCATATTGAAGTGCGCGATGAAGGAAAGAACGGCTATTGCATACAGACTGCAAAAGAAAGCTATGAATGCGATAAATGTATTGTATCCGTAGGACGAAGCGGCAGTAAATGGATGGAGCAGATCTGTAAGGAGCTGCAGATTCCGACCAACTCCAACCGTGTTGATATTGGTGTCCGTGTGGAGCTTCCGGCAGTTATTTTTTCACATTTGACAGATGAACTGTATGAAAGCAAAATTGTATACCGGACAGAGCAGTTTGAGGATAAGGTGCGTACCTTCTGTATGAATCCCAAGGGCAGTGTCGTAAATGAAAACACCAACGGTATCATCACTGTGAATGGACATAGCTATGAAGATAAAGAAAGACAGACGGACAACACCAACTTTGCCCTGCTTGTCAGCAAGCATTTTTCAGAGCCGTTTAAGGACAGTAACGGCTATGGAGAAAGCATCGCGCGTCTGAGCAATATGTTGGGCGGCGGTGTTATTGTACAGAGATTTGGAGATCTGATCAGAGGACGCCGGAGCAATCCGAAGAGAATAGAAGAGGGACTGGTGGTTCCGACGCTGGATGCGACACCGGGAGATCTAAGCCTTGTATTGCCCAAACGTATTTTGGACGGTATTATTGAAATGATTTATGCACTTGATAAAATTGCACCCGGAACAGCCAATGATGATACGCTGTTGTATGGTGTCGAGGTTAAATTCTACAATATGGAAGTGGATGTAGATGAGCACCTGGAGACCATGTACAAGGGGCTTTATATTATCGGTGACGGCAGCGGTGTGACGCACTCTCTGTCCCATGCAAGCGCCAGCGGTGTGTTTGTGGCAAGAGAGATATTAGGATAGAGTAGATCTTGTGTCTGGAAAATGGCAGAATATATGAAGTTGGTAAAGTGATATGAAATTACAGCAGCTATACAGCAAGGTAAGACAGGCGGTGGATGCCTATCATATGATAGAAGAAGGAGATAAGGTTGCCATCGGAATATCCGGCGGCAAGGATTCCCTTGGCTTATTGTATGCACTTGCCGGATTGCGCAATTTTTATCCCAAACATTTTGAGGTTGTGGCGATTACCGTCAATCTGGGATATGAAGGCTTTGAGCTGTCTGCAATACAGGATTTGTGCAAAAAGCTTCAGGTTGAATATCATATTGTAGATACCCATATCAATGAAATGATTGAAAAAGAAGGCTGCTCCTTGTGTGCAAGGCTGCGCCGTGGAGCGCTTGTAAACAGTGCCAAAGAGTTATCCTGCAATAAGATCGCATTTGCGCACAATATGGATGATGTTGTGGAGACCATGATGCTTTCTTTAATCTATGAAGGCCGATTTTCTGCATTCTGGCCGGTGACGGAGTGGGAAAATGAAAAACTGACATTGATCCGTCCGTTTATTTATGTGACACAGGCAGAGGCTGTGGGCTTCCAGCATAAATATGAGCTTCCTGTTGTGACCAATCCTTGTCCGTTTGACCATACCTCTGAAAGAAGCTATGTGCGGCAGTTGTTAAATGAGATCAACCGTCACGCGCCGGGAGTCAAGCAGCGTATGATGACCGCTATCTGTGATGGGACCATTCCGGAGTGGAAAAAATAAAAGGTAAATAAAAAAATTTGTTGACAATCCTTTTTTCATCAACTATACTAAGGACAAATAAAAAATAATACCTAAAGCGAAGGCGCTTTGTCATTAGACAAAGTGCCTTTTTTCGTCGGTTTTATCATCAGAAGATCATGCATCAGGACGAAATGCTGCCGGGACATCTTAGAACAGGCATCAGAAACGACAACAGGAATTGACAGCTAAAGTACAGGCACCGGGAACGACAACAGGAATTGACAGCTAAAGTACAGGCATCGGGAACGACAACAGGAATTGACAGCTAGAGTACAGGCATCGGGAACGACAACAGGAATTGACATCTTAGTACAGGCACCGGGAACGACAACAGGAATTGACAGCTAGAGTACAGGCACCGGGAACGACAACAGGAATTGACATCTTAGTACAGGCATCAGGAAATGACAACAGGTTATCACTTAGGGCAGCAGTTGGGTATTATCTTTTTATTGATATTTTATAGTTTAGAATGATATTTCATTTACATGTAGGCAGCTATATAAGGCTGCTTTTTTGTGTGTTTTCCTATTTTTGGATAGATGGTATAATGTGAATATCCCCAGTGGACTGGCAATGTATGAATTTTTACAGAAACAGAATGGAGGCTTTTAACATGGAAAGAGTAGTTAAATTTTTAAAAGAAGCAGAAACATATTATCTGGCAACAACCGAGGGTGACCAGCCCAGAGTAAGACCGTTTGGAACGGCTCATATTTTTGAGGGAAGACTGTATATTCAGACCGGCAAGACCAAGGATGTGTCAAAACAGATCCATAACAATCCGAAAGTAGAAATCTGTGCTTTTAAAAACGGAGAATGGCTTCGTGTAGCCGGTGAGCTTGTAGAGGATGACCGCAGAGAAGCAAGAGTGTCAATGCTTGAAGCCTATCCTTCTTTGCAGAAGATGTATTCGGCTGATGACGGAAATACGGAAGTATTTTATTTTAAGAGCGCAACAGCTACATTTTCATCATTTACACATGCTCCGGAGGTTGTAAAATTTGGAGAAGATCTGTAATACCTGAAAAAAGTGTACTTATGGAGGCAGATCATGAAGCATGAGCATTTCAATATGAAAGAGCATGAATTTGTCGAACATCTGGCAGAACCGGATGAGGAGAACGAAAAGTGAAGATCATAATTAATGTTAAGGGAATGTCAAATAAAAAAAGAAATATCCGGCAGATGGAGTACGAGTATCGGAATGAATGTTTTGAAATACACGATCAGGATGTGAAGGCAATTTCGGTGCGTGATTTTCTGGCAGAAACGGTCTGTCTGACAATCGCTGAATATCAAAAAGCAGCAGAAAGTATCGAGGCACTGGATGAATCCGAACAAAACAGGATCTGCAAGAAAGAGAATCCGAAAGACACTGTTTTTATGCTGATGAAAGCTCTTACAGAAGAAGAAATTGCAGAAAAGGCGGAAGAAGGTAAGGTTTCATTCGGGGTTCATTACAATCTAAAAAAGGTTGATGAAAAAAAGGCTGTTGAAAATGCATGGCAATGCTTTGAGGATGGCATGATCGCATTTTTTGCGGATGGAGAAAGATTCGAAGATATGGAAAAGAAGGTTTTATTGCATGAGGGTAGTGAGGTCACATTTATCCGCCTGACATTTTTGGCGGGCAGAATGTGGTAGTTAGCACAGGCTAACGAATGTATGGAGGGAATATGGCAGAAGAGAAAAAGTACAGTTACCAGACAAGAAAAGTATTTGAAGACGCATGTTACAACAACTGGAAAAAGGCTTCTCAAAAGAAGATTGAAAAGTTGAACGGACAGAAAAAGAAGCTCTTTGAAACGATTGAAAAGGTCGGACAGTCCGCCTTGGAATATGATGGGGATCTGAGAGCTTTTTATGAAAAATACTGTGGAAACAATGATTTCCAGAGTGACACATTTTCGCTGTCTAAAATGATGCGGAATCAACTGTCTGATGTGGTAAAAATTTTCGTTCCTGAAGAATTTGTGGAGGACTATTATCATATCATCGATGAGTTTGTGACCTATCAGTATTCAACCGGCTATACGCGAAGAACAGTCCGTACAAAGAGCCTGTCAAAGCATTATATTCATGCATTCAAGCTTTTATACGGCTATGCGTCCTTTGGATTTTTCAATGTGTCTGTGGCAGATTATATCTCAAACCGGATGACGGATGAGCAGATTGATTATATCCGCAATTCATATGGCTATGGAAAGATCGTTACCCACTATATGGATGACATCATTGCAGCGAGAATCAATGCCGGCGATGAAACTGTAATCGATGTGATCAAGGATGCCATTCTCAGTGAAAATAACACCGTGATTGTCAACGTTGAAATGATCCGGGCAGTGATCAAGGGCAAAAATACAGAGCTTCATGAGCTTCTTTTGAGGTATCTTCTTGCGGCAAAGCTGCAGGAAGGTGTGCGTCAGGCTATCTGCGAAAATGTGGACTGTGGACGCGCGGATGCATTCATTACCTTGTTGAAGGGTATACATGATGAGAATTTGCTGCGTTTTGCATCCGTCAAAAGAGCTATGGCTACATGGACGGGATTTATCTATGAGGACAGTATCGAGCGCGTGGGCAATAAGGTGCTGGATGGCATGCTTTCTGCCCTGCAAAATCCGGATGTTGTTTCTGAAATGCTATCTTGCGATGATACGATCCGGATTATAACGGGGCTGTGGACTCTTGGCTTTTATGAGGTGGCAGATGCGGTTGATGCCATGATTAAGATTGGGAAGAACGGTACCAAAAATCAGATTCTTACCTGTGCTTATTATGACCGAATCCTGCAGAGTAACCGGTTTAAACATGAGTTTTCTTATCCGATGATGGAAAAATACAAGGATGATCCGGAAATTGTAGCAGCACTGCTTTCAAGCTATCTTTCGGAGCCGAGCACTGCTGTACGTTCGACCTTTAAGTACAAAGATTCCAATATGAGCCGTTATGACAATGAGGATGCCGAGACCATTTATAAAAAAATCCCGGTGACACAGTATTTTTGCGATGAAGCCGAGGCAAGAAAGCATTACCGGATTTTACAGGATATTTATAACGATCTGCCCAAGAAAAAGCTGCAATTCAGCCCGTGTATTTTCCCGTGGAATGCTGAGACGGTCACAAAGGGTGATCTGGTAGAAAGAATGGGTCTTATTGCCTATATTTTACAGGATAACGAGCTGATCGATGATGTCTGCGGAAAGCTTGCCGATATTGACGGAACCTATAGCAACCGCAATGTATTTATTGAGGCACTTTTGCACGACCCTCAAAATGAATTTCAGAGGAAGGCGCTGGTCGGCTATGTGGCGGACAAGGAGACTTATTCCAGAAAAATCGCATACACGCAGGTAAAGCACCTTTCACTTACAAAAGACGAGTATCAGATCTTGGAAGGATATCTGAAATACAAGACACAGGATATCCGTACCAATGTTATAAAGCTTTTGAAAAAACAGGATGAGGCGGGGCTTCGTGAGACAATTCTGAGACTACTTGGATCGGATAAAGACCTGATCCGTATGGCAGGACTGGATATTGTAAAAACTACTTATTTTGATGCAGATAAATCGGTTTCTGACGATAAAAAGGCGGAATACAAAAAGCTTGTGGAAGATACTGTTGATGCCGGATTGCTGACAGAACAGGAAAAAATCCTTTTTGATGAAATTGTGGGAAGTGATGCTTCCACACAGGATGCTGTTGCACTGCCAGGATATGGTTTGTATGATCCGGATGAGGAAATTGTGATTTTCTCCAAAAATGAATCTGTCGGAAATGAGTGCGGTAGTGGCGAGAATTTGCCACAGAATGAAAAAGAGAGCACCTGCAGTCAGGGCATGAATAATCAGAAAACGGATGATCAGAAAACAGATGATCAGAACAGATCAGATGGTTCCGGTAAAAAATCCCTATTCTGTTCATTCAAAAAATTGTTAGCCAATGATAACTCATCTGCGAAAACCGCAACTGTTGCTAAGCTGTTTTCCGGGTCAGATCAGGCTTCTATCACAAAGCCGTTAAAGGAATATTTTGATGTTCCGGTAAAAGAGCTGAATCAGCACTTTAAAGAGCTTTCTGATTTTATAGATGCCCATGCCACGCTGGAATACAAGTCGGTAAACGGGGATTTCAAAATTTTGGGAAACGGCATTTATCTCATATCTTACAGACATGAGGATAAATACCATGAAAATTATCCTTTCCCGGAATTGTGGAAGGAATTTTATGAGACCTATATCCATTCGGAAAAGGTGTTCTGGAACATGTATTTTGCATGCCGGTTTGGATATAGTAAGGAAACGATTAAGGATTATGCGGCATATCGCAACGCGGAAAAGGAGATCTTTCCTTATTGTGGTTCTGATTATCATATCCCGGATGGAAAGCATTACAGTAACCACAATTCACACAGCGACTACCCGGTTGTTTTAAATTGTATTGAGTCTATTTTTGATTTTCACTTAGACCGGACGCTTGCTGTGGCATTCTGTAAGTATGCGGCCGGTATTTCCGATTCGGTAAAGTGGATCCCGGAAGCAGATGATGAAGTGAATAAAAGATATCGGATATCGAAAACACCGGAGCTTGTCTGTTTCTTAAAATCAGAAAAATTTGAGCAGTTTTTGAATACTGTCAGTGAGTGTCAGACAGATGACGAATACAGGGAATGGTTTGAACTGTACCGCACGCTGGATCTTTCTTATGAATTTTCCGAGCATATGACAGATCCTGCTTATTATAAAGGACGGCGCAATCACAATCTTTTATCGGTGGAAAATTATATCAGGGCCTATACACTGGGACAGGTCTCTAAAAACAGTGTCTACAAATTTGCTTTTGAAGAACTGCCGATCATATTTTTGGTCAACACACTTGGAAAATTTGCACCGGATGTCAACGAGTACAGGGATCTGCATGCCTTAAGTCATTTTATAAAGGTAGATTTTAAAGAAAAAACTTGTGATACAGACAGCGATTTTTATAAGCTGGGTCAGGAAATGTATCTCAATGTGATGAATCTGATTTTGAATGTGGAGCTTAAGAGGGGCGATTCGGAGACTGTATTTTCCAGTGCAGGACGGGAGCTGCGCCGGGTATATGGCGTGGAACGCCTGGCGGAGATTTTGACAGCGCTTGGAAAAGATGTTCTGGATCGTAATACTTACTATTATTTCAGCAATAATACCGGAAGAAGGGAGTGTCTGTGCAGCCTGCTTCAAAAGTGTTATCCCACGAAAGAGGATACAGCAGAAAGCTTTAAAAATGCCATGAAGGCAAAGAAAATTCCCGACGACCGTGTGATTGAGATTGCCATGTATGCGCCGCAGTGGATGGATATGGCTGAGGCATATCTTGGCTGTGATGGCTTTAAGAGCGGATGCTATTATTTTATGGCGCATATGAATGAAAGCTTTGATGATAAAAAGAAAGCGATGATCGCCAAATTTACACCCTTGGATGCGGAAGAACTGAATGACGGTGCCTTTGATGTAAAGTGGTTTTATGAATGTTATGAAAAGCTTGGTGAAAAAATGTTTGGCAAGCTTTATAAGGCTGCAAAATATATCTCTGACGGATCAAAGCATGCAAGAGCGAGAAAATACGCGGATGCGGCTTTGGGAAAAATTAGCCTGGAGGAACTCGAAAAACAGGTTGAGGATAAGAGAAACAAGGATGTTTTGATGAGCTGTGGTATTGTGCCGATCGTGGATGAAGCCGATGAACTGCACCGCTATGAATTTTTCCAGAAGTTTTTAAAGGAAAGCAAACAGTTTGGTGCACAGCGCAGGGCGAGCGAGGCCAAGGCTGTGGAAATGGCGCTTCGAAATCTGGCTACCGTGGCAGGTTATGCGGACAGTCTCAGACTGATTCTTGCCATGGAGGCGGCATTAGTACGCACCAATGCCGGATATTTTGAAGGAACTGCCATTGGAGATTATGTTGTTACGATCGCTGTCGATGAAAACGGACGTTCGCAGATGCTTATTTCAAAGAATGGCAAGACGATAAAGAGTGTGCCCGCGCCACTCAAAAAGGACGAGGAATTTTTACAGATCAAGGAGTTTCATACAAAGCTTAAAGATCAGTACTCCCGGTCTGTCAAAATGTTTGAAAATGCCATGGAGGAGCGGGAAGCTTATTCTTTGTCAGAGCTTTGCAGGCTTTGTGAAAATCCGGTCATCCGGGCGATCATTACAAGTCTGATTTTTGTAAAAGCAGATGAAAGTGAAAAGACTGAACTTTACCGTATCGGTGAGGATGGTGAGCTGTTGCAGTATGTATCAAAAGAAAGTGATGGGCAGGAGAGCAGAGAGGAAACAGAATATGAATTTGCTCCTGCAACCGAAAATCCGGAAAACGCGGGCGATATTTCCCTAAGAATTGCCCATCCATATGATCTTTTCAAATCTGGCAAATGGAGTGCACTCCAGCAGACCTTCTTAAAAGAGGGAAATGAGACCGGTAAAAAGCAGCCGTTTAAACAGGTATTCCGTGAGCTTTATGTGAAGCTTCCTGAGGAACAGGAGAGCAATATGTCCCGCATGTTTGCCGGCAATCAGATCCAGCCGCAAAAGACAGTGGGAGCACTCAGAAACAGAAGATGGATCGCAGATTATGAGGACGGTTTGCAGAAGATTTATTATAAGGACAATATCATTGCCACGATCTATGCTCTGGCGGACTGGTTTTCACCGTCAGATGTAGAAGCACCGACACTGGAATATGTAGCCTTTTACAATCGGAAAAGCTTTGAACAGATGAAGCTAAAGGATGTTCCGGATATTGTCTATTCCGAGGTCATGCGTGATGTGGATCTGGCTGTCAGTGTGGCACATGTCGGTGGCGTTGATCCCGAAACCAGCCATTCAACGATTGAGATGCGCAAGGTGATCTGTGAATTTAATGCAAAATTGTTCAAGCTTTCCAATGTGCGCTTTGAGGGCACGCATGCTTATATCGATGGCAAATACGGCAAGTATACGATCCAGCTTGGCAGCGGCATCATCCACAAGATGGGCAGCCATATGATCAATGCTTTGCCGGTACACTCACAGTCGCGTGGCAAGATTTTCCTGCCGTTTATCGATGAGGATCCAAAGACTGCGGAGATTATGAGCAAAATCATACTGTTTGCGCAGGATGACAAGATTAAGGATCCGTATATTATGGATCAGATTTTGCGGGAGTAGCGATATTTACTTTTACGCGTAAATAAAGTATAATTTAAGCGAGAAAGTGAGAAATAAGAAAAGAGAATGGCTATGACAACATCAGATATTTTAGAAACATTAATTGAAAATGACAATGGATATTTGATTACATCCGAGGCTGTTCAATCTGGTGTATCAAAGCCATCTGTTTCAAAATATATTAGAGAGCATGACATGGAAAAGGTTGCACATGGGATTTATATCCTGAATGATGTGTGGCCGGATGAGTTGTTTGTGCTTCAGAAAAGAAATAAAAATATTATTTATTCAGGAGAAACTGCTTTATATTTGCACGGATTAACGGATAGAGAGTATAGTCATATCTGTTTTACAGTTCCGATTGGGTATAATGCAACACATATCAAAAACAAAAACAAAGAAGTTCGCTATGCAAACGCAGAGCTGATAGATATGGGAACGTGTGAGGTTCCATCAAGCAGTGGAAACATGGTTAAGGTATATAATATGGAACGATGTATTTGTGATTTGATTAAAGATAGAAAAAAATATGAAGTTCAGTTGTATCAGACTGCAATGAAAGAATACATGTCATCCAAAGAAAAGAATTTAACAAGACTGGTTGAATATGCAAATAAATTGGGAGTAAGGGATGAGGTTATGATGTATGTGGAGATGATGGTATGATTCATACAGCAAAACAGCTTAAAGATAAGGTTAAAAATCTATCCGATGGAAGAAGTGAAGTGGCACAATCGCTAATTCGATACTATTTCATGGAAAGATTTTTAGAACGGGTTTCTGTTTCAGAACATAGAAATAATTTTATACTTAAAGGAGGAATGTTGGTCGCTTCCATTATCGGAGTTGATATGCGGGCAACAATGGATATTGATACAACTGTAAAGGAACTGTCGTTAAATGAGCAGGATTTCAGAAAAATAATAGAGAAAATCTGTGCTATTCAGATTGAAGATGGAGTAACATTTAAGATTACTTCTGTAAAGAAAATTATGGAAGAATTTGATTATCCGGGCATTCGTATGATGATTGAAGCAAACTTAGATCGGTTGAAACAGCCTTTCAGTTCTGTCCTATAATCTGGAAACACTTCTTGCAGAAAAAATGCAGACAATTCTTGCGAGAGGACTGGCTAATACGAGAATGAGGGATTTCTATGATATATATGAGATTATGAATTCAAAGGCTGAAGAGGTAAATCTGGATGTTTTAAAGTATGCATTTGAAGCCACATGTGTGAGACGCGGAACGGTCTATGATAAAGCGGACGTGGAGGTTATTTTAGATAAGATTAAGGCTGATAAGGGAATGGAAGATATGTGGAATCGATTTAGAACTGTCAACTATTTTGTGGAAGGTCTGGATTGGAAAGAAATTGTCAGCTTTGTGATAGGGGAAATGGCATTCTTGTATAAGTTATGATGAAGAGTATATTTAGTACCTGACTTCCGTCGTTTCTCTCAAAACCTAGTACTCAACTGTCAATCAGCATGGTGAAAGACTGTGGATGCTGTCTGGGATTTTGAACACGGATAAAGGATTCGTATATTATGGGTCATATTTTGCGGGAGTAATGGAAAAGTAATTTAGTAGTGTTGTGCAAAGGGCTTGAAGAAAACAATATCGTATTTTAGCCTTTGTGCAATTTGAATTGCGAGCTCTTCATTTGAGAATGTGCAGATAATGAGGCGTTTTTCACCTTCAGAATTATATTCTTCACGTCTCAATCTACGGATTATTTCTTCAGTAACAGTTATTTTTTGATCTAATTCATCAAGGTCATCAATGAGAAGAACTTCCTGGGGATTATTTGAAAAAAAGTATAGTCTATTTTTGCGGACGTCATCATATAATCTTTCAATCATTTGATGACCGGTAATATAAGTTGTCTTATCAAGTGCTTTTTCTAAATCTTTTAAAAAGGCTGTCTTTCCAGAGTTTTTAGGACCGATGATAAAATAGCCTTTATAATTGTAGTGCATTTTCCATAAGAGAACGAGTTCCTTTAGTTTTGGGTTTATTCCATATCTAAACTGTATGATCTGTTTGTTCATTTTGTATATCCTCCTTAATGCTTACCAAACGATCTGATTGCTGTTGCGTGGGCCTTGGGGGGATGAGAGACATCACTCCTCTTTTTTAAATCGGCTATGGCCTCCTTTAATCCATTTATTGTTTTTGATTGATCATCCACTTTTTTCAGCAATAACTGAAAATTGTTATTTGCAATATTTGAGTAATGTCGTTCTGTCAGGTTGTTATATTCCTGATATATTTTAGTATCGATGGTATCAGGTGCGTTGACAGGATCTGGATTGATATCTGTATTAATTTTATCTTTTATATATGCCAGAATAGTATCCTGCTCCAATATGGAATTGGTTATTTTTGTATTCGGGTTACTATAGTTGGCTATTTTTAAAAGTAGAAGGTACGCACGTTTGCAATCCTCTTTATAATCAGGTTCTTTCAAAAGAACTTCGTCAGAAAGTGCATACATGAGCTTCTGACGCAACTCAATCAGTTCCTTGGCAGATTGTATTTTTCTGAATTTGAACAAACAATAGTGATAAATTGGCCAGTAATAGTTTAGTTGTGCAAATGTGTAGGAACTGATATATTTGTAATTTTTAATAAAATCATCCCAGCATTTTAATTCTTCATCATCCAAATCAATTAAAGCTTTTTCCGAGTTTTTAATAGAGTAACTATTGATACAGGGAAGTAAATCTTCATTTGATATGTAAATATTTTCATTGAATTCTTCTGCGGCTACATCTAAATCCTGATGAATTCCGGTGGTTTTACGAGCTTTGGTATATAAAACATATAATAAATAAATATTGCTCCCTTTTGGATGTTTGTATTGATACAAAATAGATAAATAGTTTTTAATTTCTAATACAGGGTCTTGGATACCGAGTTTCTCCAATGTATTAGAGGATTGTTGAATGTATTTTTTTTCTAAGTGGCGTACATAGTTATACATTGCCTCGAAATGATTATTTTCAGCTCCTAATTTATAAAATTGTAAAGCGATTTCATCATAAGACAATTCAATTCCAGAATATTGTTTATTGGATCTTTTCAGACATTGTGTGATTTTATTTTTGTCTGTGTTTGTAAGCTGAGGCTTTTCTGTCTCTCTGGCAGCAATATTGCCTAAAGAAGTATATGCAGCCGGATATTGCTCACATATTTTGGTAAAATAGATAATAGCCGTTGATAAATGCTGCGCATTCACAGTCATAGAAGTACCATATTTATTTTGGTAGTCAAGCCAAATGGAATCTTTTAATCTGGCCTGAACTGTATTATCTTCTATATGTCTTTTTAAAATGCTGAAACGATCGTTGTTGGATGTTTTAGTCGTATGTTCTCTTTGAGAGAGAATGTAGTGATAATATCCCAAATTATATTCAGCTTCATACGAGATAGAAGATGTCTTTTGTGCAAGGCATGAAAATATATATGCCATTACCAGATCATTGTCTTGTGCCGTATTGAATGTCTGATAATAGAAAACATTTGATAACAAAAGGAGAGAGTATCCGTCTAAATTGATATTAGCTGTGTTTTTATTGGAAGAAAGGTAGGTATTATAATATTCCATTCCATCTTTAATTAACGCTAAGCTGGATGAGGTACCGATGATCCCATTTTGTGATAAGAGTTTGACATAGAAGTCGGGAGATTTCAGCATAGCATAAATATCTATGTCAGGATTGAATAATTGGGCTCTTGCACTTTTGCTATCACCATTTTCTGGTCTGGTATAAAGCAGCTTATAGGCTTCAGCCTCTGAAAAATCTAATGCAAGCAAAAAAGTATAAGTTGAAAATCTGGCTGGGTCAGATAGGAGCGTTTGAAGTATTTCTAAATCAGATTCTTCGTTCTGAGACCCTATGGAAATATTATTCAGATTGCAAATCAGTGTATCAAGTCCAAATTCATGGAGTTTACCGAGAAACTGTCTGCAAAGTTTTTCTTCACAACATGAAGAATTGTTCGAATATGTTTTTAATTTTTCAATTCCTCTTTTTTGCGCTTCATAAATAATGCGAAGAGTCAGTGCGCCTTCAGAAATAGAAATGTCATTTATAGTTGTTCTTATGGCAGTATTATTAATTTTTGCTGCAAATTTCTTTTTTATATTTGGAAATCTGGTATTATCACCATTTGAAAATCCTGAAATTTTATTTTTATCAATGGAATTTGCTTCATCATTTGGATCTATTTTGAATAAAAATCCTGCAAGAAATAAGTCTAAAAAACAATAGGGACGAAAAAGGGTGTTTTTATTTTTTTCAAAATGATTTTCCCACTCCGAAAAAGAAGATTTGATATAGTCGGTGTTGAATGAAAAAGATGTATAATCTTTAGCTTTTCCGTTAAAATTATTTTTATTTAATGAGAAAGCTGTAAAATAGATATCTTTAATCATATTTAGTGTAAGTCTGCCGGATTTGGATTTTGTTTCTTTCATTTTGATTGAGCCCCTTTCTCTTTTAGTATTTATTTTGATGATAATGCAAAAAGTCAATGAAAACAATAAAAATGTCAAATTTTATTATGATAAGAAAGAAAAATAGTGAAATGTAATAAAAAATAACCGGAATTTTTATTGATTTGTCAAAAGAGCAAAGGGATAATATTTTTATTGAAAGATAAATTGCTGTATAATAAAGGAGAGAATGCAGAGGAGGTTTGTAGTATGAAAAAAGACAGAATAAAATTAGGTTTAGGGATTGCAATTTTGATTGTTATTATTGGAATTTTAATTGGATTTAGTCGTTTTTCGAATGTGGAGGTGGATACTACATATGCAGAGAAGCTTCAAAATGTCAGTGTTTATGAAGCTTATGGAGACGAATACCGACTTTCCAGGAATATCGACAAGATAAAATTGATACGGGATAATGATGTTTTTCAAACATTAGATCTGGAGGAAAAAAAGGAAGTATTGATGGCTGTTGGCTATTGTGAGGCGAGATACCTTGGATTATGTGAAATATCTATAGTATTTGCTGATATGGATGATGCATCGCTGGGAAACTATAATCACGAGACCAAGACTATCACGATTAATGAAAGGCCTTTGAAAAATGCCGAACTGACTGGAGGATCGGCGAGGGAGTTATGTGAAACCATGTTCCATGAGTGCCGGCATTGTTATCAACACTTATTAATAGAGCTGTATTTGGACTCGTCGCCAGCACAGCGTAATCTGATATTGTTTTATAATGAAGGTGTAAATGCATGGCTGGAAAATATGGAAGATTATAAATCGGGAGGGGATACAGCCGTAGAAATGCTGGATTATGTTGGACAGTCTGTCGAGTTGGATGCTATTACATATTCCAAAGAAGAGGCAGATGCACTTTATGGTGAAATTGATAAGCTTTTGAATGAAGATGTGGAGTGAAAAGATATATGCATATTACGGTTAATTACAGTACAAAAGAAGTGATTGATATGGTTGAAGCCGGAGTCTGTACTCCACAGATTCTTTATTTGAATGCCAGAATACAGGCTTACCAAAAAGAGTGTGAGCAGGAAATTCGAATGTGGCTTGATAAGATGAATGCAGAAAAGGAGCTGACTGATATTTCTCATAAAATGAGATGGATTGAGGATAATGTGCCCAAAGTAACCAGAATTTATCTGCAACGAATTGTTTTAAAACAAAGTTACAATGTGCTAATGAAAGGGAAAAATAATTATAAAACCATAACAGATATTGGGATTGTGGTTGAAAAAGAGGATATAACAGAAAAATATGAAGGATGGTTGAATGTCTGGAAAAAACAATCTGAAAAACTTAAGGAGCTTGATATTTCTGTTTTTGAAACGCATGCCCACTACCAGCTGCCGGTATATTCAAAAGTAAGGAAGCCATTATTGCATTGTTTAGCAGAAGCAAATATTAAAAAGATCATAATACCAGCGATTTCTTTTGAATCTAACCTAAAGATGAAAGAATGGTATGATTCCGCTCAATACAATAAATTTGTTTATTATTCCTTTGGCCTTCATCCGAAATGTATTTCCAAAAATTGGGAGCAGGAATGGTCAGAGAAACGATGGACATGGTTTGAAAAGATATTATTAGACCATAAATGCGTAGCTGTTGGAGAGGTGGGCCTGGATTTTAGTGTAGATCCGGATGAAGAGATCTTAAAACTACAGGAAAAGGCATTTAGAAGTTTTATTCAAAGAGCTAATGATTATAAGAAACCGGTGATTATACATCTGCGTCCATTGGACATCGGGGATGATGTCTTAAGAAAAGATATTGCAAGTACGTTAGTGGACAAGTTGAAAAAGACAGCTTTTGAGGTGTTAGATAAATTTTCAATACAAAATGGTGCGGTTTTACATTGCTTTACAGGAAATTTTGATGATATGAAAAATTTTACTAAAGTTGGCGTAACACACTTTGGTATTGGTCCCAAGGTTTTTTATAACAGACAATTGCAGGAGGCTGTCAGCAGGATGGACGAAAGGCAGTTGGTGATTGAAACAGATGCTCCCTTTTTAAAATTGGAAAGTGGTTCTATTCCCAATACATCTCTCGTATTATTTGAGGTGGCAGAAAAAATAGCAGAGCTTAGAGGTGTGTCTGTAGAACATATTCTGAAAGCTACATATACCAATGCATTGGAATTGTTCTCAGGATGTAACAGAGAAGGTGAATGATGAAGGAGGATTTGCGAATGGAAGAACGGTTTGATGGTAAATTAATAAGAATTGATTATTTAGAATTTGATCATATTTTTGTTGTTTCCGATGTTCACAATGATTATATTAACTTAACAAAAGCTGTAAAAAAATTGCAGATGGATAAGGGACATAATCTTCTGATCATTGCTGGAGATTTGATTGATCGTGGATATCAGCCTCATCCGGAAGAATTGTTGGATTATGTTTTTGATGGTGTAGAAAAAGGAAATATTATCTATCTTAAGGGTAATCATGAGAGTATGTTGTGTGAGCATATACGGAGTGAATATCATCCGTCGGTTGAGCCTGAATTCCGAGAACAATATCATTACAATACATTGCAAATCCTTGAACAGAGAGGATATACAGATGAAATGATCCGTGAGCTGGGAGAAAAATTAGAAAAGCTTCCGCTTATGGTTGAAATTGAGACAGGCGATACTTTATACCGTATTGGACACGCTGAACTTCCGGATAAAGAACTGACGCTTAAGCATATTGTGGAAAAAGATGTTGTATGGGGCGATTATTTTTGGCAGGCGTACTATTCACGCTTTTTTAAAAATAAGGATGGAAAGAAGTTAATACTTATTACAGGGCATCTTCCTACTGCAAAGCTCAGGGAGGAATTTGAAAGGATTTATAACGATAGACGTGATTATCAAATTTGGTTTTCGGATGAGAAAAATGGTTTGCTTGTTCAAAAAATAGATATTGATTGCGGAAACGGATATCGTGAATTTATACCGTCAGTTCACCTGGGTGTGTTGGAGCTTGGAACAATGGAAACATTTTATTTTTAGAGTTTGTAAACAATCATAATAAAAATAGCAGGAGTTTCCATTTTTGAGATTTTTTTAATACAATTTTTATTGTAATTATGCATTCTATAGCATAAAATATAAGTAAGATGTGGCATAGAGCATATTCCAAATGAAAAAATTCAACAGGGATAGCGATTCTTTTTCTGTTTTTAAATAATCACTGTAGAGAAAGAAAAAGAAAAAGGAAAAGAAATATGATTACAACCTGGTATCATGGAACCAATGAAACATCTGCAATAAACATTTGTGAAAAGGGCATTGATTTTTCGAAGAGTAAAAAAGAATTAGATTTTGGTATTGGTTTTTACTTAACGGATGATATTAAAGTCGCAGAAAGAAGGGCACGAAAAACAACTAATAAGTATAATAGGCGTTATAAGAAAAAAGATAGACCAGCAGTTGTGAGCGTAGATGTAGATACTGATATTATTGACAATTTACAAGTAAGGCACTTTGACTATTGTAATAATGAATGGCTTAGGTTTGTGTTGGCAAATCGATTATCACCGCAATTTGTTCAATCGTCCCGTGAACTTATGCTTGAACATAATCTAGATTTAAAGTATGATGTGGTTATTGGTTCTATTGCAGATTCTGATGTCTCACAGCTTGTAGAATATATTGAAATGGGGAATACGGACATAAATAAACTGTCCGTATATGAACTTTTTACGGACGATGGGAGAACATTGGGCGAACAGATGTCATTACATACACATAAGAGTTTGAAGTGTGTTAAAAAAAAGAGTTTTCATGTTTTGGATGAAAGGAGGAATTAGCTATGAATACAAAAGCCTTATCTTATATGAATTGTGTTATTTTAAACTTAATAAGACGATATAATTTATCAGAATCATCTGCACGAAAGGCAGTACAGGAAAGCTTTCTGTTTGAAGCGCTTCAAAATGAACCTGTAGAAACAATGCATGACTCAGTCAATTCCTCTGCTGATGATGTATATGATGAAATTTTTAGAAATTCCTAAAGAAGAAATTATAAAAACAGAATAGATTATGATGTAACTGTAAGTCTTTCCGCTTGTATGAGTGGAAAGACTTATTTTTTCCATAAAACCGCTATTTTTCGGCAAGTTTATTGCAACACGATATTTGTCAGGGGACTACAACACATGGAGAATGTTGACTCAGTTAATGAACTGGAATATATATTTAAAAATGAATATAAAATGTTACATTTTGTCAATTTAATATTCCTAAAAACAAAAATGAAAGAACGAAAGTGAAAAATATGTCAATAAAAACAAGAGAAAAATATAAAATGTAGGATGGAATGTTGCATTGGATAATAGTATGATAGGGGCAGGTCAAAGATAACCTTAAAAAATACTAAAAGAAAGGAGAAAATTTATGGGACCATATGAGAACCAGGATGGAACATATGTGGAAGTGTATGAAGAGGGGGGCCACATCATTTGTGACGATGACGGCGACATTAGAGATGTTTCAGTAGAAGCAGCTGAAGGGTAGAAGGAGGAAAAATTTATGAAGTTAAAAAAAGAAGATAATAGTGTGAAAATTCCGACTCTTAAATTCAATAGTGAATACTTTAAATGTCCGGTTTGTGGTTGGGCCACACCTTTGAGAGTTTTAGGCGATTCAGCACCAAATTCAAGGTGTGAGGAATGCAGGCATGTTGGATTGTATCGGGTAAAATGAGTGTGTTTATATGTTGCTTATTTATTCACGATGTGCGCGTAATAAAATCAAGACAAGAATAGAAGCTATTGACGGAAAATATGAAGTAGGAGGAGTTCTACTCGGTTATAAAAGGCTGTCAATAGCTTTTGTTCTGGATGTTACATATTCTGAAGCTTCAGGGAAAATGGCAAATGTAGAGTTCGTTTTGGATGGTGAGGAACATTCTGCCTTAGCCTATAGGATAATCAATGCTTGTCTTGTTAAGCCGAAAGTACTTGGAATATGGCATAGTCATGTGAGTGGTCTGATGGAGTTTTCCGTTCAGGATCAGAAATCAAACTATATAATGGCTCAAAACTTTAATGGTGTATATTCAAGTATTGTGGATGGAGCCGCGTTCAAAATCAAAACATGGTATATTCCGAAGAAAAAACATAAGAAGGAATGTATTACCATATATTAAGGTTATTATAAATGACTGGAAAGATGATAGTGCTTGATGATATGTAGAAAACTTGAAAGGTGTCTTGAGGGATCATTAACTGGATTGTGAAGCAGAAGGTTGACGGTAAGACCGCTGGCAGCCTGATCATAGAAGAGACTGATCCACTGGTTGAGTTTTGTCTGATGGATTTTTTGTTTAGCGTTCATGGGAACCTCCTTTATGCATCATTCGAAATGAGCGAATCGCGCAATTTGGACGAAAATATTTGGAGTCATTATCCCATCTTTGACAGTTGAGAAAGAGTAAAAAACCTCACAACCAGCATAAATGCGCTGCTTGCGAGGTTTTCTTTATTAAAAAGTATGTAGCTATTTTTATTTCTTTTTGGTCTGATTTAAGATTTTTCTCATATTTTTTTGAGAGGTTATCTGGTAGTCTGTTCTAAATCCAAAAGCATCATGCAAAGCGTCTGTTATATCGGTGCGGGTGTAGGTTGGTATATATCCTTCACCGGGCGCAATCATCATATCCATGGAACGGATGGTGCTGATTAATTCTTTGCAGGTATATTTCTCTTTTAGTTTCTGCTCAAGAATTCTGTAAATAACCAAAGCGGTAGAACATGTGGTGAAGTGAGCAGTGATTCTATCTTTTCTGGACAGATACACGGGTCTTGCCTTGAATTCTGTTTTCATGATTCTGAAGTGCTGATGTTTTGTATGATTCCCAGTTGCTTGATTCGATTAGAACTTCTGGAGAAAGGTTGTTCAGTCTATAAACCAGATCATCTAATGTAAATTTATGAAGTTCATCAAGAAGCTGGCTGCAGAGTTGGTTTTCACAGTTTGTTGGATCTATAGACAAAGTTTTTAATTTTGGGATTGTTCTTTTCTGAACTTCATAAATAATGCGGAGAGTCAATGCGCCTTCAGAAATAGAGGTGTCATTTACAGTTGTTCTCATAGATGTGTTATTTTTTTGCAAATTGTTTTTTGGTATTAGGGAATCTGGTAGCATCTCCAGTTGAAAAGACGGAAATTTTGTTTCTATCAATAGGATTGTTTTGTGGAGATGTGCTGGAATTTATATTGAATAAATATCCTGCAAGAAAAATATCGAGAAAACAATAATCGCGATGTAAGTTATATAAATTTTTTTCAAAATGAATTTCCATTCTGAAAAAGATGATTTGATATAGTCAGTGTTAAATGAGAATGAGGTATAGTCTATGTTTTTTTTGAAAAATAGTTTTCTCTAATGAAAAAGCTGAAAAATAAACATTCTTGATTGCTCTTAACGAAAAGCATTTCATATCTTTTTTTCTCTTTTCGTATTTGATTTCCTCCCTTCTTTTTGTATCTACTTTAATACTAATGCTAAATATCAATAAATATAAGAAAAATGTCAAGGAAATAGACAATTTTAAAACCGGAAGAATTTGAAACTGCAAAAATGGTGTCAAAATTTGCATTTTTGACAAAAACAAAGTGATGATAGATGTTTTGTTAAGAAAAGGAATGCTGTATAATAAAAGGTAACAGGGAAGATGCAAAGGAGGTCATAAGTTGCAAAAAACAGACTTCGATTAAAAGATAAATCAACGGAAACTAAAAGGGAATATCTGATTGATTTTGTTTTATATGGAGTATTGTGTGAGTGGTGGGTATACACTATTTTACCTGTAATTGTACCGATTGCGCATTTTAATAAGTCTGTTTCAAGGTTGATTATCTGCATGTTGTTGACGGGATTTTTGGGAATGATTTTTAACTTTAGATATAATTGGCACAAAAGCGACCCTATAGAAGATATAGTTATAGGCATCTGCTTATATATTATACTTACAGTTGGAAATATGCAAAGGAATTTATTATTGAGACGCCGCTGATATCTGCAGTAGGAATTGTACTTATTTTTCTTGATAAAGTTAAGAAAAAAGCTTTGTTCAGAAGGCTAATGATTATAAGAAAACGTTAATCATTCATCTGCGCCCCCTTGGATATGGAGGATGGTTCTTTGAGTGGTGATAATACTGAAATGGCAGTGGATAGATTAAAAAAAGCGGCGTTAGAAGTGTTGGAAAGGAAACTGATACAAAATGGAGCGGTGCTGCATTGCTTTACCGGGAATTTTCTTGATATGGGAAATTTTAAAAAAGTTGGTGTAACGCATTTGGGGATCGGACCTAAAGTTTTTTATAATAGACAATTGGTAATTGAGACAGATGCTCCCTTTTTAAAACTGGAAAGAGACAGTGTTCCAAATACTTTCTTGGTACTTTTAGATGTGGCAGAAAAAGTTGCCACGCTTAGAGAAACGTCATTAGAACATGTTTTGGAAGTGTCATATGCTAACGCATTAGAGTTGTTTACGGAATGCAACTAAAACTTGGAACGACGGAAACATATTATTTTTAGAATTTTTGTGTCTTGATTTATCGAAGAAAGGAAATATACGTAAATGCAGAGCACATCAACTAAACAAAAAATAAAAAATGAAGATGAAAATGAACTTAATAAATACCAGATGCTCTATTTAGATGATTGTTGTCAAAATGGAGAGAAAGTTGATGAAAAATACCTGGAAGAACTTGAAAACTTGATATCAGGTATTGACCCATGGATAGATGAGTATATTGATGCAGATGATGTTTATGAACATTGGAATGTCTATCGTAAATTGATTAAATATATTGATATACCTGATTTTTTTCCAGAGTATCCGTGTCTGACACTGGAAAAAGTTAATGAGTTTTACGAAGCGTATAATTTGCTTTTTGAATATCTTGTGCACAATGATGAAAATGAAAAAAAGTATACAGATTATTCACTGACATTGGATCGTTTTCGATATGAAGATGATAAATGTGAAATATATATTCCGATGACATTAAAGGCGCTGATATTGGAGTGCCGAATAAATGAAATGTATATTTTTGATGATATCTTAAGTTTTATAAGACAGGAGAAAATTATTGCTTTTCTTCGAAAAAGAAACAGAGCGATATTAGAACCGTCGGTCTTGATGGAGATATATTTATTTCCTAGAGATTTAATTGTCAATACTTTGAGACACGTATTTGATGAGGATGAGCAAAGATTTATTGATAAATATATAGAGGAAAAAAAGATGGATTATGCTATTGGGGCAGATGAAAATGGAATCATGGAAAAAGATTTGTACTTTTTGTAAAGTAAAAATAGAAAACATAACTAAAAAATGCAAGATTGTCAAAAAAAGTCGATAAAATAAAATTGAAAGGGATGTTCTCACAGTATAAAATAAAAATGAAACAAGGATAATGAAGATATTTGTTGTGAGAAAGGAGGTGGAAGTTATGGGACCTTATGAAAATCAGGACGGAACAATGGTTGACGTTTATGAAGAAGGTGGTCACATCATTTGTATTGATGATAGGTAATTGCGAAACTCGCGAAGCTCGTTCGCAATCTTGAACTAAAACAAGGAAGAATTCGAGCAGAGCACGAATTCTGGAATGAAATGTGGATAAATCGAGATTTTAGGCGCACTTTAATAAGCCTTAGACTTTTTGAAGTTGGTAAGTCCTATGCTATGAGTGGTTTTAAGCTTCGAATATATTTAGGGTGATTGATCTTATCTGCAAGGACAACCGTAATAAGTTACGTGATTTTGGCAAGGAGCAGATCAGCATGCAACGACTTCTCGTTTTGGGTTCGGCGTCCTGCAAGACAGAGATTGTCTTTGATGTGGTTGATATCTCTTTCGACAACAGTCCTGATTTTATAGGTATCATCCCATTCTTCGGTACCGCGTATCGTACCGGGATAAGCACGCAGATTTTTTTCCGGATAGATATAAATCATACGACCACATCTTGAAGCGGTACAGTGATTTTCGCAACAGCATTGCCTATGGGCTTGTTGGGTAGATTTATCGTAAGCCCATATCATTTTGGGACAGACAAACTTGAATCTGGTAACACCGCTTCTTAGTTTAGAAGTGCATTCGTATTTCATAGGGAGCGGAGGATTATTAGGACAACAGGGGATACCGTTTTTATTGATGGTATAATCCTGATTTTCAAGTCCGGATCTTGCATTCAGCGGAATATAAGCTTTCGAGAAATGTTTGTCATCACCAAAAGTGTCACCGGTAAGAAGGCTCTTATAGAGCTGTGCGGTATCGAAAGCAGCATCACCCAGGAAGGTTTTTGGATTAATCAAAGGATGCTTGGAAAAGAAGTCCTTCAGTGTCGGGATCAAAAGTTTTGAATCATGAACACTTTTATCTTCGTCAGGGAAATCGGATTTCTTTTCGACAACGATATCAGGATGAGATGTCATAAAGTCTTTGTTATAAAAAGAGATATGACGGATGATACCCAATCCGTTGGTGACAATGCCAAATTTGAAGACATAGCAAAAATGCCCATTGATATAGAGCTGCTTAATCTCAGGATTAGCAGAAGCATGGGAAGGCATGGAACCATAGGCAGCTTTATAAGGATCATAAGATTTATTAAAGCCCTGAGCTTTCGCGTATGCCTTAAGTTGCTTGATTATCCTGTTAGCATACTTGGGATTATTTTCAGTAACAAATGCTTCAATGCCGGAAGAATCAAAGATGGTCATATTCGCTTTTGCAGAGTCAATCGCCTGACAGATAGGCTCGGTAACATCAACAAGGTTATCGAAAACAAGCTGGAGGTCATCTAAAAAATCCTGTTTGAATCGTGTGATTTTGGAAGCGTCTGGGACTTTAGTAAAACCGCAGAATTCCCGAAGTGATTTTGAGTAAGCGAGAAAAGTCAGGAGAAGCTGATCTGTAGGTATAGAGAAAATACGCTGAATGATCAAAGCCCACAGAAAAGCTTGCAAAGGGTATTTACGGGTTCTGCCCGTGGATGCATAGAAATGATTTCTAAAAGAAATCGGAATAAACTCATCAATATCGATATGGGTTTCCAATAGAGAAAGAAACGCAGGTTTGTCATTTCCAAATTTATCTTGGCAATTCGAAAAAATATCTGCTAGAGAAAGCTGTTTATATGGTACCTATGGTATCATAGGTACTAGAATAACTCCTTTCTTGGGTGATGGTTAATGGTTTCTTGTCAACCCTATTATACCATATCCGGTGAGGAGTTATTTGTTTTTAGGTAACAAAAAAGTCGGATTTATGCGGCTTGTGGCGTTTCGCAAACGCCTAACTACTACTATATAATACGAGGTGAATGATTTAGATGCTTGAAGCATAAGTAAGCTAATCGGCTCCCAGTATCGAAATACGGAAATTGTGATCTTGTTGGATTGATTGTTATCCAGCAAGCTTGGTGCTTCAAATAATATCTTAATGAAAAATAGAGATGAGCAAAACACATTGATTCAAAAGTAGGATTTGGCAGTTAGCTTCCATAAAGTTTGTGGTTATGATTTTATGGCATAAGCTGAATGTGCAGCTGGAATAGCAACTATTAACGAACCTTGACATTTTAACAATTGCATTCTGAACTCTTTCATAGGGATTTATGCCCTTTTGACGGATTAATCGAGTGGTGTTATGGATGTATTGTTCAATTTTTAGATTCATGGCGTAGTTATCAGTTCAGATACTGTTCCGTGAATAATTCAGGTTAAACAAGCTTTTATTGCTGAGTTACCTGTGATGCGTGCGAGGGCAAGACTGTCTCAGAAAGATGATGTTTGATGCAATAGGAATTTCAAGGCAGACATATAATAATATAGAGACTGGAAAAAGAGAACCTAGTATAACAACAATTTTGGCGTTAGTTGTTTTTTTCAGAATAATAATACTAAAGATGAAGAGTGGTTTGTGAAGTGATGAAACAAAAATAATTTATAAGTACTAAGATGATGGAGAAAGAGATGAAATTGTCGAAATATAATATATGTATATATTCTAAAAGTAAATGGTTGATTTATAATTTGCTAAAATCAACTTGTGTTATTTTGGATGAAAAGGAATACAATAGTTTTTTAAATATTGCTACTGGTTATGAATTACGTATATTTTATGAATTAGGTATGTATGTTGAAGATGAATATGATGAATTGAATGAGGTTTTTTATTATTACCAAAGAAACACGGACTTATATAATCAAAAGTGCAGAAAACATAGAATTTATACAACGACTAAATGTAATGCAAAATGTTACTATTGCTTTGAAAAAAATTTCGCAGGTGAGATGATGGATAAGCCTATTGCGGATAAAGTGGTTGGAAGAATATTAGATATACAAGGAAGTGCAAAACAGCTTACTATTACATGGTTTGGCGGGGAGCCATTGCTTAATAAGGATATTATGGATTACATATCTTGTGAATTAAAGAAAGACTTACCAAATGATGTGGAATATAATTCTTTTATGATAACTAATGGGATATTATTTGACGAGATAACAGTGCGTAGAGCAATCGATATTTGGAATTTAGATTCTGTTCAGATTACAATAGATGGATTAAAGGGAACATATGAAGGAATCAAGAAATTTGGGATAAAAGATTCCTTTGAAAGAATAATTAATAATATTCATACACTAATGAAAGCAAGAATTAAAGTTAGAATTCGCATAAATTACAGTGATGACAATATTAGTGAAATACTTGATCTTATTGACTATCTTTCTGAGGAATTTATGGATAAAACGATGTTGTTTGTATATGCGCATAAAATATTTTCAGATGATAATAGTGACAATAGTAAAGCTGCAAGTGTACATAACGACATAAAAATATGGGATAAGTTGTATTCAAGAGGATTTATAGGTGATATTTTGGAAACAATTAAGTCTAATATGATTTCATGTACAGCTGGAAATTTATATAATGAAATGTATTTGCCAAATGGTGACATTGGAAAATGTGCGCAAGCGATATCTAAAGGTGATATTGTTGGCAATGTATCTTATGGAAAAAAAAATAAATTAGTATCAAAGTGGTGTTGTGGATTGATGAATACAGAGTGTATGTTATGTAATCTATTTCCCGTTTGTGGGGGAGGCTGCAAGTATGAGAAGTATAATCAAAAAAAGGGTTGTTTTGTTTCAGAAGAATTAATAAAACACAAATTAATAACATATTTGAATGAGTGTTTAAATGGTGAGGAAATTGATGAAAAAGTCAAAATATAATATAGAAGTTAAATATAATGATAAAAACTTAATATTTAATACAAAAACTCGAAATTGTATAATTTTGGATGAAGATGAATGGATAAAGTATGAGGGAATAAGTGTTGAGTATAAAAAAGAGTTATCTGATTTAGGAATTTATGTGAATGATTTTGATGATGAGTATGAGGAGATAGTTGATATTATTAATTCAAATATTGCTCGGGATAAAGATACAATAAGAAGTCATACAATTTATACTACAACATACTGTAATGCGCATTGCCACTATTGTTTTGAAGATAGTTTTATTCGGGAGAGTATGTCCCTGCAAACGGCAAATAAAATTGCTAATTATATTCTTAGTAGACAGGGAAATGCAAAAAAATTGTATGTGATTTGGCTTGGTGGCGAGCCGCTTTTGAATGTAAATGTAATTGACGTGATATCTAGAGAATTAAAAAAAACGCTTCCTATGGATGTTGAATTTAGAAGTTCAATTTATACGAATGGAGTCTTATTTTCTGATGAATTGATTGAACATGCTATTTCAGAATGGAACTTAAAAGCAGTTCAAATAACCATTGATGGATTAAAGACAACTTATGAAAATACAAAAGGATACAATTTTGAAAATGGATTTAATCTAGTGATTGAACGTATTCAAGCAATAATAAAGGCAGGTATAAGAATACAGATTAGAATTAATTATGATGATAACAATGTTAAGGAAATACTAGAATTAATAGATGTTCTTAGTGATTTGTTGCCACAAAAAAAAGATGTGATTGTTTATGCAAATAAAATATTTAGAAGTGATACAGATAATAGTAAGGAATCTTCTGTAGTAAATGATTTTATTATCTTTAAAAAGCTATTTGAGTGTGGTTTTTGTAGTGATATACTGGGCTCCATAAAAAACAACTTTAATACGTGTTTAGCTGGGAGTGAGTATAGCAAGTTGTATTTGCCTTCTGGAAACGTGATAAGATGTGATAGAGATTGTAAAAGTATTGTTGGTTATTTAGATGGTGAAATAAATCAAGAAGAACTGAATAAATGGAAAGATAATAGAATAAATATGATGTGCAGAGAGTGTAAAGTGTTTCCGTTGTGCGGTGGAGGTTGTATTTATGAGTTTTTAAATGGAAAAAAGGGATGTATGAACTCTGAAGAACTTGTCAAGATGAAACTACAATACTATATAGATACACTATAGTTGAAATGTAGAATAATTGTGAAAGGAGGATAAAGTTATGGTAGTAATTAAAGGAACCACTTCAGAAGAGCAGGTTGGAGCTTGTTACTTAGGCGGTGGAAGTTGTGGCCCTGATTCAGATGACCATGACGGCTCATGCAAGTAATCTTGCTACGTTATGTTTAAAAGAACATATTTTTAAAGAGTAGAGGGGCAATTTATATGATAGATTAGTTATTCTATAAATTGTCCTTTTATTTGTAAACAGTCCATAGCGAGTACGTAAACGTCAAAACATGCGCCTGAGGCTAAAATATACGTATCAGGTAAATAACTCGCAAATAGCATAATCTGCCAAAAGTTGAGATAATGTAAAAAGTTTAAAACGTTTTACACTTTTTCAACCCAAGGAGGATTTTACCATGCCTGATGTTCAGTCAATCAAGAAGCAACTTCATATGCAGCAATGGACTGCTATCATCGAAGACCGGCTTGCATCCGGATTGAAGATCGATGAATACTGTGAAAAGAATCAGCTCAGTCGCAATTCTTATTTTTACTGGCTACGAAAAATTCGGGAAGAGAGGGCAACTTCAGTCCTTCCTGACAACAATGATTTATTGCCTGCGTCCGTATCCACCGGAGCTTTGGGCGAACTGGTTTCAAGTTCGAAGCATAATGATGCAATCCCCAAAATCGAGGTTCCAAATGAAGAAGCGAAAAGCTTTGGCTTTTCCGTTAACGGAATCAGCCTTACTGTCGGCCACGATATATCGGAGGAGATGCTCTCCAAAATCATGAGGGCTGCCCGCAATGCTTAAGGATGCTGAATGTTTTACCCACATATATTTACGAACCGGCCGAACGGATATGCGGCTTGGTATTGATGGTCTGCTAACCGTTATTGGGGGACAAATGGGACTTGACCCCACAGAACCTGGTAGTGTATTTCTCTTTTGCGGTCGTAAAAAGAATCGTATGAAAGCCCTCATTTTTGAGGGAGACGGATGGCTGTTGTGTTATAAACGTCTTACCGGAGACTGCTCTTATCAGTGGCCGCGGGATGAAAACGAGGCCCGGAAACTGACAAAGCAGCAGTTTCGCTGGCTCATGGAAGGTCTTTCCATAGAACAGAAAAAAGTAATAAAAGATACAAAGCCGGATATCTATTAACGGTTTGTATATAGGTACCTTGACAGTTAAATACGTTATCAAAAATCTCAAAAAATGCCGATTTTATGCGGACTTTCAGCACTATTTGTGGTATACTAAAGATATGGAAAACAAGAGAATTTCAATCGACGAACTGAATAATCTTTCAAAAGAAACCATCTCGCTTCTGTATCTCCAGACCTTCGAAATGCTGCAGAATCTTCAGGCACAGAATGCTAACCTGATTGCTCAGGTTGAGGATTTAAAGCAGCAGATGGCAATCCTCATCAACCAGAGATTTGGCAAACACTCTGAGAAACTCTCTCAGCTGCCTGGTCAGTTATCCTTCAACATGGATGATCCTACCATCTTTAATGAGATTGAAGTCATTACCGATAATGGTTTTGCAGAGGAGCCTTCAGCAGAGGAAGTGATTCCGGAACACATTCGCAGAAAACGTCCCAAGGGCAAGAGGGCTGTTGATTTATCCGGCATCGAGGTTGAGGTAGTTGACCACTATCTTACTGAAGATATCTTAAACAGTGAGATGCCAAAGGGATGGCACCAACTGGAAGATGAAATCTATACAGAACTGGAGCGGATTCCTCCTTCCTACAAGGTGGTAGAACATCATATAGGCGTGTATGCCAGCAATGGAAATGGCAGCAAAATCATGAGAGGCAAAGCGCCAAGCAGGTTGCTTAACCATAGTATTCTCACGCCTTCTCTTGCTGCATCCATTTTTACGGCAAAGTATATCAATGCAGTACCTCTTAACCGGATATCGGAAGGGTATGGTTATGACGGACTTAACATATCCCGTCAGGTCATGGCCGGATGGATGATACGGTTAAGTGATTACTACCTGGATAGTGTTCATCAGATGATGAAGGCTGAGTTAAAGAAAGCCCCTCTTATTCATTGCGATGAAACGCCCTTTATCATGTCCGGTGAAAAAGATGCACAGGATCCGCAAAGCAAGGATTACATGTGGGTCTATCATTCCCCGGGAATACAGGATTCCCAAAAGATATATCTGTATGAATATGATAATGGTTCCAGATCAGCCGCAGTGATAGACAGATATCTTGAAGGATACAAAGGAATCCTTGTTTCAGATGGATATGCTTCCTACCATACCCTGGATAGAAAGCATGACGACCTGAAAGTTGCCGGTTGCTGGGTTCACTGTAAACGAAAATATGCAGAAATCATGAAAACAGCAAAAAAAGGAGCTGCATTATCTCCTGCACAGCAGATCGCCAGGGAGGCTACGGAAAGGATCGCCGTTATTTTCCATACAGACAATCTCTGCAAGGGCAAATCACCACAGGAGATTCTTGATAACAGACAGCAATCAGTAAAGCCACTGGTTGATGCTTTCTTTGCGTGGGTAAAAGATATCCTGAACAATAAGGTTATATCCTCAACTGATTTGAGGAAGGAACTGACCTATTCTGTGAACCAGGAAAAATATTTTCGAGTCTTTCTGGAATCAGCGATTATTCCGCTGGATAATAATGACGCGGAACGCAGCATCAAAAAATTCTGCGTTGGGAAACATAGCTGGCACATCATAGATTCCAAGAAAGGAGCAAAGGCAAGTGCAGTCCTGTATTCTATTGCAGAAACAGCAAAAGCCAATGGGTTGAATCCTTTTGAGTATTTTAAGTTTCTGATGGAACAGCTGAAAGAGTATCCCCGAAATGATGTTCCAGAGGAAGACCTGAAGAAACTTATGCCATGGTCGGAAACGCTTCCTGACTGCTGCAAACAACTGAAGAAACAGAGTTAACAATGCCATCTGATTTCAGGTGGCATTCATTTTTAGTTAGTGCGGGTTATTTACCTGATACAAGAAAGTTGATGCAAGGGTAACAGATACCACGATTGAAATTTTCTACAACCATAACCGCATTGCTTCCTATCGTTGTCTGAAAGGATGTCCCGGGCAGTACAGCACTATTACAGAACATATGCCAGCAGACCACCAGAAATATCTGGAATGGAACGGTGACCATTTCCGGAAATGGGCTGAACGGATTGGTATAAATACGTACACTGTAGTCAATGCGATATTGAGTTCCAAAAGTGTGGGGCAACAAACTTACCGAAGTTGTATGGGACTTCTTAAGCTTGCCGAGAGGTACACAGATGCGTTACTGGAAGTTGCCTGTAAAAAGGCCTTATCCTATACAGCATCACCCAGTTACAAGAGTATTAAAAACTTACTTGTAACCGGTTCGGAAAAACTGGCATCGGAGGTAAACACATATGACCAATCAGAGTACAATGGATAAGTTAATAGAAATGCGCCTTACCGCAATGGCAGATGCATTCTGTAGCCAACTCAATGACCTAAAATTCAAGGATATTTCATTTGAGGATCAATTCGGTATGCTTGTGGATATCGAATACAGCAGTCGCAAAAACAACCGTTTCAAAAGACTGATCAAGAATGCGGATTCGGCCAGCCGGAAGCAAATATCATAGATATCAACTATACTTCCGGGCGCAAGCTAAACAAGGAACTGATTTGTAGACTTGCCACTTGTGAATATATATCTTGAACATCGAAATCTTTTTATTACCGGTGCTACAGGCTGCAGTAAAACTTACATGGTCTGTGTGTTTGGCATGGAAGTCTGTAAGCGGTATTACAATACCCAATATGTCAGTCTGCCTGATCTGCTTATTGATCTGGAGATGGCACGGACAGATGGCAACTACAAAAAGGTAATGGCTAAATATGCCAATCCTGTTGTTCTGATTTTGGATGAATGGCTTCTATTGAAATCAACGGAATCTGAACAAAGAGATATCTTCGAACTACTCTACCAGAGACGCAAGAAATCTTCAACGATTTTCTGCTCACAGTATGAGTTCGAGGAGTGGTACGATCAACTGGGTGGTGATGACAGTCCTCTGGCAGATGCAAACATTGACCGTATTGCCCATGACAGCTATCGCATCAACATCACAAGCATTGATGCTGAACATGACACCTCAATGAGAGAGGTTTATGGCTTGGACAAAATATTACCTAAGTAATCTCGCATAAGCGGTTCCCGCTAGCCCGGACAGGCGGTTTCCCATTTGCCGGACTTGCGGTGTTATCGCACGAGAATATTCATTTGCGTATTAACACAATATAATCATGAGCGTCCGTATTCTCATAATAATCAAAAAACGTCTTACGAAGCAAGCTACGGGGTTACATAAATCCTGTGGCAGAATTGTCTAATAGAGTTACAAAAAACTTGGCCACAACAAGTATATTTAAAACGTTTTTCTAGTTGTTTGAATGATAACGTATACGCAGTACATGTATTTCCTGTCTATACATTCCTGGATTTTTATCATCTAAGGTTTTATATAATAGTATTGCCTTGTCAAGGTGTGTCCGGGCTTCGTCATGACGGTCTGGACATAACATCAATAATTTCCCATATAATGCAGTAGTGCGTGCCTCGGAACTTATGTGTTGATCTGGATATCGTTTATCTAGACTATGATATATTTCTAAGGCCTTATTAATGTACATTTCAGCTTTTTGTATTTTTGACTGTCTTAATGTATTATTTAAACATCTATTAATGCCATTATCATTATTGATAAATTCATTCATTAAATTATTATATATCAATTCTGCTAAATTAAAGTAAGTCCATGCTACCTCTGTAGAGGCGTCATCGGATCTTGCTTTTGATAGAGCTATTCTTATATCTAAAGCTTCCCTTAATAATGTCTCTGTTCGATTTTTATTTTGTATTATTTCTTCTTTAGTAAGGAGCGTTATATTATTTGTTTCTTGTTTTGTATCGTAATTAATATTTCGTATATCTATTTTGGTATAGAATGCTCCTAGGTTGTCAAGGCTCCATGCGTAATCATGCATTAAACGATAATGTTCAGGATGCGCAGAGCATAACATCTGGCGCAACTCCACTGCTTTGTTAAGGTATGTGTTAGCTAATGATATTCTCAAGATATCATTGTTAAGAGAATTGCTTAATATATATCCTAAATGGTCTAAACTTGTAGCTAAAACAAGAATATTATCATCTGTATGTCCTTTTGTTTGGATAATTTGTTCAGCTATTTCAAGAGATTCTTTAAGTAAATTTTCAGCCTCTACATATCCGGATTTTGTATATGAAAGCATATAACCATAGAAATATGTACATTTCCAGCGTTGTCTCCTGTCGATATCAGTCTGTATGTAAGGAAAAGTTGAATAATAATTATGAGCTTTCTTATAGTAGTAAATTCCCAAGTTTACGTTTCCGCGTTTTCTTGCAAAATCTGCAATATTAATCCAATCGTTTGAAGATAAGCAATCGCCGTTGTAAGTGAGACAGTCAACGAAAAGAAGTTTTCTTAATGAAAGTTCAAAGTTGTCAGATTCACTAAAAAATGTATTTTCAGTGATTGCAGAGATAAATTTATTAGAATATTTTCCGTCAGCTATCATACTTTTTTTTATGTTCAAATACGTTTCGTTTGTCTCGTTTGAGCAGGAAATAGCTTGATTTACGAGAGGATGAATAAAAAAATAATCATCCTGCTGCGTAATCCAACCCTCTCTAATAAGTGGATTTATGTCTCTGAGAGAAAATCCCATCCACTCATTTATTTCTTCAATAGAAACTTTTTCGTTTTCACGTAGACAGTGAAAATCCCATAATATTAGTTGTTGCATTGGTTTTCTAGTCTTTAAATTAAAGAGTTTAAATAACTGGCTGGCAACAGTTTCATTACCAATATTATAATAATCATCATTAGAATTATCAGTTCTTAAAACTGTAAAGTCATGATCAGTCTCTATAAATGTGTCATCTGCACAACTGAAATTGTTCGTTAATAATTTCTGATAGTATTTGTCTAGTTTATGCGAGTAATAGAGGCTTCCTTTGGCAAGTAACTCAATAACCATTGTATTATATCCAGCAAGAACACATAAATTCCTCACTGTCTCTTCATTCGTTGCACGATAACTAGCAGCTTTAGGATTGTAATGGTAGAATAACTCAATGCAATTTTTGCTGTTACTTGCATTGCCCAGATTTTCTATTTCAAAAGATGTATCATATCCTGATAATTCTGAAAGTCTGGAAGTAATAATAATAGTTATATTACGCCATGATGTCATTTTTATCAGTTCCGTGTCTTGCATTGGGTACTGTTCAATGCTGTCTATATTATCAACATTGTCTATTACGAGTAATTTGGATTGAGTGTTATTCTTTAGGATTGTCTTTAATATTTCCCATTTCTTAGATACATCTTTCTCAATCAGTGTATCGTCACTATAATTTATAGAAATGCCAGATATCATACTTTGCCTGATATCACCAGAATAATTTATCCATCCACAACAGTCATATTGGTCTTTTAGATGGCAATATACCATACGAGCAAGACTTGTTTTTCCACAACCACCCATTCCGTGGAGAAAAAGATTGGAGACATGATTATTTTGTATGGAATCAACTATGTATGAAAATTCTTTTTCGCGAAATAGTATTTTTTTAGTGGAGCCTCGAATCACTACAGTGTCGGTTAATTCTGGAGGTAATTCGTTTGAAGTGTTATTTAATTTTTTATTATATGTTAATACTTGTTCTCCATTGTCGTTTTTTTTGAAAGAAATATAATTTAATGAATTAATTCTTGCGTTAATAAATTCATTATCATTTAATACTTCGAGTGTGTTTGCTCCTTTTTCATTGTTAGGTCTAAGATAGCAAAAATAAAGAACATTCGCTAAAAACTCCCTAGCATCAATTTTATTCCAATTGTTTAATATGTTGTTTCTTGTATATTTTCGATTCATGCCAACTATAGTGTCGGCAGAAATGTCATCATCATTTTCTATTACAATAATTATAGATTCTATGAATGCTTTGATGTAATCGGATTTTATAACGTTATCTAGTATATCGTTACTTATTTTCATGAAATCTGAGCGAAGGATATCAGCGTCTGTTTCATCATCAATACAATAATCTTTGTAATAATTAACAATTCCTTTTTTTAAATGAGAATCAGGCTTGCAATTGATAATAGGTGAAATTTTTTGTGTTGAGTACATATCATCTTCGTCAAGACATGTTACAAAAAGCTTTTCGCATATTGTCTCATTTGAAATTTTTTTATCGTTTCTGTTTTTTGGTTTGTTATATGAAGAGCCTTTTCTGAACTTTGTTATTAAAGTTAATAATACTCCTATACATAAATACATGAAAAAGCCACCTCCGGTTGGGCGTATATATTATAAGTCTGGCTAAAAAAGTAACAAATCTGCATTTTGGGGTAACGATATATTACTTGTTAATGGTTATACTTTCCATAGTAAAGTTAATAAGATTTGATTGATTTTCTTAGCTGGATTATATCATATATAGATGTTGTTTTGGTTATAAATTTGTTTTTGCTTAATATTTTTGGAAATTTATTAAAGAAGAAACTTTTTAATCTTATTACTTATTATACAAAATATAAGGAGCATTCCTGTAATTCAGAAATAATGCCAATTGAATAAAAAAGAACCTCAAGG
>OIYP01000092.1_pt1 | contig 63555 bp, 50 predicted proteins | sample 1588261 | NCBI WGS metagenome assembly OIYP01 (sample SAMN03283293) | human gut metagenome | biome: human-associated habitat; material: feces | host: Homo sapiens | place: Peru | collected 2012 | reverse complement strand
AACCGCCGTAATGATTATCTTCTTTTTCTTACTTAATTCCGATTTCACTTTATTACCACCCTGTTAAATTAATGATGCAGCACCCTTGTCGAGCATAAGAGTAACATCTGTGTGGAATTGAAGCACGCTTGCCGGACACCACGGTGTTACATTTCCGTCGATAAGCTGTTTGATAGCCTTAGCCTTGTTCTCGCCGATTGCTATAATAAGTATACGCTTTGCCTGCATAATTGAGCCGATACCCATTGTTACCGCACGGGTAGGAACCTCGTCGATTGAGTCAAAAAATCTTGAATTGTCTTTTATTGTGCTTTCTTTAAGCTCGACAACATGGCTCCAACGCTGGAATGAATCCGCAGGTTCGTTAAATGCAATGTGACCGTTTGAGCCGATTCCGAGAAGCTGAATGTCAATTCCGCCGCAGGCTTTGATTTTCTTTTCGTAATTCTTACATTCCTGCTCTAAATCGGATGCGTTTCCGTCAAGGAAGTTGATGTTTTCTTCGGGAATGTTTATGTAATCAAAAAGGTTTTCGTGCATAAATGTGTGGTAGCTGTTCTTGTCCTTAACATCAAGATGCACATATTCGTCAAGATTAAATGAAGTAACCTGAGAAAAGTCTACCGCACCCTTTTTGAATAATTCAATCATTTGCTGATACGCTTTGATTGGTGTTGAGCCTGTTGCTAATCCAAGCACGCTGTCAGGCTTTTGCAAAACTTGACCGCACATATAGTATCCGGCTGCAATTCCTATCTGTTCTTCTGTGTCAAATGTGAGAATGTTCATTTTTTATTTCCCTTTCGTTTTTTATATATCTTATTATCAAAAAAATAACCGTGAATAATAATGCTCCTGCAATTCCTCCGCAGGTGTCAAGAAGCCAGTCGCTTATCTGACAGCTTCGCCCCGGTACGAATAATTGGTGAATTTCGTCGCTTACGGCATAAATCGAGGTGAGCGCCGTTGCAAGAACAGCGTTCCTTTTACCGTTAGAACACAGCAATGCGATATTAAACAAAAACGCAAGCAGAGCAAATTCGCAAAAATGAGCCGTTTTGCGAACAATGAAGTCGCTGAACGCATTTTCGCCGAATATTGCCCGTGCGATTTTTAATATGATTTCGCTCTGGTGTGCCGATTGCCCTGCCTCTCGTGACGAAAACCAAAATATAGTTCCCATACAAAGCACACAAAGAAGCCAGGATATTACCGTGAACGCTTTTTGCTTATTTCCTTTTTGCATTTACAAAGCTCACCCTTCCGCTTCCTATGTGGAACTGTATGTCGCTTACACCCTTTGCACAGGCATAGTAACTGCTTTCGTATATTACAGGGCAAAGTGAGTAGGATGAAATGATTTCATTTTCCGCAGCTCTTAAATATTCTGCGGTTTTGTTTAACTCGCCTGCGTTTTGTGCAGAAGCAAGCAGGTCGTCAACCTTGTCGTTGTCGTATTCACCGTATCCGCTTTTGTTGACGGCGGAGATGAAGCCTATTGCGTTGTCGTTGCTCGCCTTGAACGGAAGAAAAGCAATGTCGTATTCGTTCATGGCAATGGCTGTCTTTATGTCGTCCTCGCTCATAGCCTCAACCTTTAGAGTAAAGGTTATGTTGTTGCCCTTACTGTCCTTGAGCGAAGCACCGAGTCCGCTTTGTATTCCCTGAATAAGCTGTTTTACATAGTCCTGCATATAATCCGGAGTTATAATTACAGCCTCAACCTTTGTTGTTTTAAGAACGGCTAAAGCTTTTTTCCAATCCGCAATGCTTTCGTCTTGGCTTTGCGCTATTGCCGTTTTGCCTATTGCGGCGCAAGCGTCGTTAGAACTTACTTTGCAGGAGGAGGGAATAAGGTTTGTTGCATTTGTAATATACTGTGAGCCGAATGATTCGGGGTGGCTGAAGCCTTGACAAAAGGCTTTTCTCAGATTTTTCGACTGAAACGCCTCGTCATTTGTGTTAAATATCATTGCCCAGGTAGTGTCACAGTATTCGGTGTAGGTCACACCGCTGCTCTTTTTTATGTCGTCGCTTTCGTGACCGCTGATAAATGCGGCGTCATAATATCCGCTTTCCAGCTTTGACAAAATCTTTGTTTTTTCGTCATCTGACGGGATTTTCAGCGTAAGCTCCTTTGCCTTTGTCGGCGACGGCCCCGTGTAATGCTTGTTTTTCTTCAAAAGATATGAGCTTTCAAGAATTTGGCTTAAATAAAATTGACCGTTGAAAAGAGTATATTTGGTGTCAAGACCGTATCTGCCTTTGGTTGCGTTGAAAAACTCCTCGTTGCACGGCATTGCAACGGCACTTGACAGCGTTTGCATAAATGCCTCGTCTTTATGCTCCAGCGTGATTACCAAAACATTTTTGTTTTGCGCCACAACTCCCAGCGACGATTCAGGCGCACTGCCCGAATGTACGGCATTTGCGTTTTTTATGCACGAGATTGATGAAAATGTAGGACAGTCCGTTACCTTGGACGCCGCCCTTTGAAGAGCAAAAACAAAGTCGTCTGCCGTGATGTCGGGGTTAAACTCCTTGCCCATCATTTTCAAACGCTCGTCCTTGTACTCGCCCTTGTTGTCACCCTCTGTGTATTTTTCCGTATTTATGTTCCACTTTATCCCCTCGGGGATATGGAATGTGTAGGTCAGACCGTCGTTGCTGACCTCCCACTTGTCGGCAACTCCCGCAACAACCTCGCCGTCGTCGTTTACTCTGATTAATCCCTCAAAGGTGTTCTCAATAATAAGAAATTCGTCAGAGGTGGAGGCAACCTGCGGGTCATAGCTGCGTACATCAGCCTCAAAGGGGTAAATGAAATCGTATTCCTCTTCGCTTTTTGAGCAGCCTACAAAAGCACCGATTATTAAGATAAAAGCTAAAAATATAGATATATATTTCTTCATCTGTTTTTCCTTACTCAATTAATAAAAATTATTATATCAAATTAATTACATTAATTCAATATCAAATGCCACTTTTTCTTTGTCATTTTTTTGACAGAGGATTTAACCACATATTTTGTGAACACACGGTAGCGTTGATAAAATATTTTCAACAAACAATAAATCTCTGAAAATCCCCAATTTTGAATTATTTACTAATTTTTATAAATTTTTCTTGACTTTGTAATATAAAGTGTGTAATATATTACCACGATTGTAAACTGGGAGTGTGTGCTTATGTAGGCGCATATAAATAAGCCTTACTTATAAGTAATATATCGCTTAGGCTTTCAGTCTATCATTGCAAATAACAAACGAAACGGAGTGAAACCTTTTATGGTAAATGTGAAGGACGTGCAGCTCGGCACTACCACACGAAAAAGCTTTGCCAAAATCAATGAGGTTATGAAAATGCCTAACTTGATTGAAGTGCAAAAGAAGTCTTACCAATGGTTCCTGGACGAAGGACTCAAGGAAGTATTTCGTGACATCGGCTCGATAACCGATAACAGCGAGAAGCTTATTCTCGATTTTATTGATTACAGCATGGACGATGACCCGAAGTACACAATCGCAGAGTGTAAAGCCAGGGATGTAACATACTCAAAGGCACTCAAGCTTCAGGCTCGTCTCAGAAACACAGAGACAGGCGAGGTTAAGGAGAGTACCATTTATTGCGGAGATTTGCCGTTAATGACAGACTCAGGCACCTTTGTAATCAACGGTGCGGAGAGATGTATCGTATCTCAGCTCGTTCGTTCTCCGGGCGTTTATTACGCTATGGACCACGATAAGACCGGTAAGGAGCTTTACACCAATACTGTTATTCCTAACAGAGGTGCTTGGCTTGAATATGAGACAGACGCTAACGACATTTTCTATGTTCGTATCGATAAGAACAGAAAAATCTATATCACAACCTTCCTTCGCTCACTCGGCTTAGGCAGTGACGAGGAGCTCAGAGAGTATTTCGGCGAGGACGAGAGACTTGAAGCTACTATCGAAAAGGACCTCACAAAGAATGTTGAGGAGGCTCTTCTCGAAGTTTATAAGAAGCTTCGTCCGGGCGAGCCGCCTACGGTTGATACTGCAAAGGCTCATCTTGAGGGCTTGTTCTTCGATCCGAGAAGATACGACCTTTCAAGAGTCGGAAGATATAAGTACAACAAGAAGCTCGGTATGGTTGAAAGACTTACCGGTCAGATTCTTGCAGAGCCTGTAATTTCTCCTCTCGGTGAAATTCTTGCAGACGCAGGTGAAAAGATTACTAAGCAGAAGGCTCAGGAAATCGAGGATGCGGGTGTTATGTCTGCATTTGTCGAGCTTGAAAGCGGCAAGGTAGTCAAGGTTATCGGCAACGGAATGGTTGATATTGACAAGTATGTTGATATTGACAAGAAGGCTCTCGCTATCAACGAGAAGGTTTCATACCGTGTTCTCAGCGAAATTTTGGATAAGGTCGGCGACGACAAAGAGGCTCTCGAAGCAGAGATTAAGCTTCACCACGATGACCTTATTCCTAACCACATCATTGTTGATGATATTTTTGCAACAGTTTCATATCTTCTCAACCTCGCTAACGGCGTAGGTGCAACAGACGATATTGACCACCTCGGAAACCGTCGTATCCGTGCAGTAGGCGAGCTTTTGCAAAACCAGTTCCGTATCGGCTTTACCCGTATGGAAAGAGTTATCAAGGAGCGTATGAACGTTCAGTCTCAGGATGACGCAGACGCAATTACACCTCAGGCTATTATTAACACCAGACCTGTAAATGCCGCTATCCGTGAGTTCTTCGGTTCATCACCTCTTTCACAATTTATGGACCAAAACAACCCGCTTGCAGAGCTTACTCATAAGAGAAGACTTTCTGCACTCGGTCCGGGCGGTCTTTCAAGAGACCGTGCAGGCTTCGAGGTTCGAGATGTTCACTATACCCACTACGGTCGTATGTGTCCTATCGAGACCCCTGAAGGTCCTAACATCGGCTTGATTTCTTACCTTGCTTGTTACAGCCGACTTAACGAATACGGCTTCATCGAGGCTCCGTATCGTAAGGTTGATAAGGAAACAGGCGTTGTTACCGACGAGGTTGTTTATATGACAGCAGATGTCGAGGACGATTTTGTTGTTGCTCAGGCTAACGAGCCTCTTACCGATGACGGTAAGTTTGCAAACACAAGAGTTACCTGCCGTTACAGAGACGAATTCCTTACTGTTGCACCTGAAAAGGTAGACTATATGGACGTATCTCCTAAAATGGTAGTTTCTGTTGCAACCGCAATGATTCCGTTCCTCGAAAACGACGACGCAAACCGTGCTCTTATGGGTGCTAACATGCAGCGTCAGGCAGTTCCGCTTCTCAAGACAGAAGCTCCGGTTGTCGGCACAGGTATGGAGTATAAGGCAGCTTATGACTCAGGCGTAGTTGTTATTGCTAAGCGTGGCGGTGAGGTTGTTTCACTCGACGCTAAGACTATCGAAATCAAGACCGCAAGCGGTGAAATCGATAAATATGAATTGATTAAGTATCAAGGCTCAAACCAGGGTACTTGTATCAACCAAAAGCCGATTGTTTCGCTTCATCAGCATATTGAGGACGGACAGGTTATCGCCGACGGTCCTGCAACCTGCAACGGTGAAATTTCAATCGGTAAGAACGCTCTTATCGGATTTATGACCTGGGAAGGTTATAACTACGAGGACGCTGTTCTTATTAATGAAAAAATAGTTCGTGATGATGTTTATACATCTATTCATATTGTAGAGCATGAGGTTGAGGCTCGTGATACTAAGCTCGGTGCAGAGGACATTACCCGTGACATTCCTAATGTCGGCGAGGACGCTCTCAAGGATTTGGACGAGTACGGTATTATTCGTGTCGGTGCAGAGGTACACTCAGGTGATATTCTTGTAGGTAAGGTAACTCCTAAAGGAGAAACAGAGCTTACAAGTGAAGAAAGATTGCTTCGTGCTATCTTCGGCGAAAAGGCAAGAGAGGTTAGAGATACCTCAATGAAGGTGCCTCACGGTGAGTACGGTATCGTTGTTGATGTTAAGGTGTTCACAAGAGCTAATCACGACGAGCTTAATCCGGGCGTTAATAAGGTAGTAAGAGTATATATTGCTCAAAAGAGAAAGATTCAAGCCGGTGACAAGATGGCAGGTCGTCACGGTAACAAGGGTGTCGTTTCCCGTGTACTTCCACAGGAGGATATGCCATTCCTTCCTGACGGCAGACCGCTTGACATTGTTCTTAATCCTCTCGGCGTACCTTCTCGTATGAACATCGGTCAGGTTCTCGAGGTTCATCTCGGCTATGCGGCTATGGCTCTCGGCTGGAAGATGATGACCCCTGTATTTGACGGCGCTCACGAGGACGACATCAGAGAATGTCTCAAGCTTGCAGATGTGGGCTACTATGTAGACGAAAACGGTAATAAGGTTTATGACGGTAAGGTTCAGCTTACAGACGGCAGAACAGGTGAGAAGTTTGATAACCGTGTAACAGTAGGTTATATGTATTACCTCAAGCTCCATCACCTCGTTGATGATAAGATTCACGCTCGTTCAACCGGTCCTTACAGCCTTGTAACTCAGCAGCCGCTTGGCGGTAAGGCTCAGTTCGGCGGTCAAAGATTCGGTGAGATGGAGGTTTGGGCGCTCGAGGCTTACGGTGCTGCTTACACCCTTCAGGAAATTATCACTGTTAAGTCGGACGATGTTGTGGGCAGAGTTAAGACCTACGAGGCAATCGTTAAGGGTGAGAACATTCCGCCTGCAGGTACTCCTGAGGCATTCAAGGTACTCTTTAAGGAGCTTCAGGCTCTCGGTCTCGATACCAGACTTTATGACGACGACGGTAACGAGGTAATTCTCAAGCAGGATCTTGATGATGACGGAATTCCGACAGTCAGCGACGATAAGGCATTTACAGAAGTAAATGACTTTGACGGTCAAGAGGGCTACGGTCTTCTTGACGAAAACGGCGAGGAAATCGAGGAAGCAAATCAGGATGACGAATATGATGATTTGTTTGCCGACAGCAGTGCAGACAATGAGGATTATGAGGACTGATCCTATCTGTAAATTCTGATTAACTTTCCACTATAAAATGTAAAGGAGTGCTTCCGTTATGGATAATAATTCAACAAATGAATTCAGTTCAATTAAAATCGGGCTTGCTTCTCCCGAGGCCATTCGTGAATGGTCTTACGGAGAGGTAACTAAGCCTGAAACTATAAATTACAGAACATTAAAGCCTGAAACCGGCGGACTTTTCTGCGAAAGAATTTTCGGTCCTATGAAGGACTGGGAATGTCATTGCGGTAAGTATAAGAGAGTTCGCTATAAGGGCAAGGTTTGCGAGCGTTGCGGCGTTGAGATTACACGCTCAAAGGTTCGTAGAGAGAGAATGGGACATATCGAGCTTGCTGCCCCTGTATCACATATTTGGTACTTTAAGGGTATCCCGAGCCGTATCGGTCAGGTTCTCGACATTAACCAAAGAAATCTTGAAAAGGTGCTTTATTTCGCACTTTATATCGTAACCGACCCCGGCGATACTCCGCTTCAGAAAAAGCAAACTCTTACTGAAAAAGAGTATCAGGATATGCGTGAGAAGTACGAGGATGACTTTAAGGCAGGAATGGGTGCAGAGGCTGTTAAAGAGCTTCTCTCCGAAATTGATGCTAAGGAGCTTCGTGACGAGCTTACCGCAGAACTCGAGGGTGCAACAGGTCAGAAAAGAGCAAAGCTGCTCAAGAGACTTGATGTTGTTGACGCTTTCGTAAACAGCGGAAACAAGCTTGAATGGATGATTCTTGATGTTATTCCTGTAATTCCTCCGGATATTCGTCCTATGGTACAGCTTGACGGCGGCAGATTTGCCACATCAGACCTTAACGACCTTTATCGTCGTGTTATTAACAGAAATAACAGATTGAAGAGATTGATGGAGCTTCACGCACCTGACATCATTATCAGAAACGAAAAGAGAATGCTTCAGGAATCTGTCGATGCTCTTATTGATAACGGCAGAAGAGGCAGACCTGTAACCGGTCCTAATAACAGACCGCTTAAATCTCTTTCGGATATGCTCAAAGGTAAGCAGGGACGCTTCCGTCAGAACCTTCTCGGTAAGCGTGTTGACTATTCGGGTCGTAGCGTTATCGTTGTTGGCCCTGAACTTAAAATTTATCAGTGCGGTCTTCCTAAGGAAATGGCTATCGAGCTGTTTAAGCCTTTCGTTATGAAGCGTTTGGTTGAAACAAACATTGCTTCTAACATTAAGCAGGCAAGAAAAATGGTTGAAAAGGCCAACCGCAGTGAGGTTTGGGACGCTCTTGAAGTTGTAATTAAGGACCATCCGGTTATGCTTAACCGTGCCCCCACACTTCACAGACTTGGTATTCAGGCATTTGAGCCGGTACTCGTTGAGGGTAGAGCTATTAAGCTTCATCCGCTTGCTTGTACTGCGTTTAATGCTGACTTCGACGGTGACCAAATGGCTGTCCATGTTCCTCTTTCAGCAGAGGCTCAGGCAGAGGCTCGTATGCTTATGCTTGCTTCTAACAACCTTCTTAAACCGTCAGACGGTAAGCCTGTTGCCGTTCCGTCACAGGATATGGTTATCGGTTCTTACTACCTTACAATGATTAAGGAAGGCGAGCCGGGCGAGGCTACAACCGAAATTATCGACGGCGAAGAGGTTAAGCATTACAGAATTTTCCGTGATGTTGATGAGGCTATGATGGCTTATCAGGAAGGCTCACTCGGTCTTCATACAGAATGTAAGATTCGCTTTACCGGCGAGATTAACGGCGAGCAGAAGTCGTCAATCGTCCTTACAACAATCGGCCGTGTAATCTTTAATAACCCTATTCCTCAGGATTTGGGCTTTGTAGACAGAACTGTTCCGGGCAACGAGTTTGTTCCTGAAATCAGCTTTGTTGTTAAGAAGGGCGGACTTGGTAAGATTGCCGACGCTTGTATCCGCACACACGGTGTTTCTGTTGCTTCTAAGGTTCTTGATGATATTAAGAATCAGGGATATAAGTATTCAACAGTATCAGGTACAACCGTAGCTGTTATCGACGCATTGATTCCTGAAAAGAAGAAGGAATTTCTTGCTGAGGCTGAGGCTAAGGTTGATGAAATCACCAATAACTATAACTATGGTTTGATTACTAACGATGAGCGTTACTCACAGGTCGTTAAGGCTTGGGAGGAATGTACAAATAAGGTATCCGATGAGCTTACAAATAACTTTGACGGTACTCATAACCCGATTCATATGATGGTAGATTCGGGCGCTCGTGGTAGTACATCTCAGCTTCGTCAGCTTGCCGGAATGAGAGGTCTTATCGCCAATACATCGGGTGCTACTATCGAAATTCCTATTCGTGCTAACTACCGTGAAGGTCTTAACATTTTGGAATACTTCATTTCCTCTCGTGGCGCTCGTAAGGGTCTTACAGATACTGCTCTTCGTACCGCTGACTCGGGTTACCTTACAAGAAGACTTGTTGATGTATCGCAGGATGTTATCATTCGTGATGACGATTGCGGATGCCACGACGGTATTGATGTTTATGCTATTATGGACGGAAACCGTGTGCTTGAGTCTCTTGAAGAAAGACTTGTCGGCAGATATGTTGCAGAGCCTGTTGTTCATCCTGAAACCGGTGAGGTTCTTATGGATACCGACAGAATTATGAACGAGGACGATGCAAAGAAAATTACCGACGCAGGCATCACTTCCGTTAAGATTCGTTCGCTCATTACTTGTAAATCACGCCACGGCGTTTGCCGTAAGTGCTACGGTTCAAACCTTGCGTTCAACGAGCCTGTTCAGGTTGGTGAGGCTGTTGGTATCATCGCTGCTCAGTCAATCGGTGAGCCTGGTACTCAGCTTACAATGAGAACCTTCCATACCGGTGGTGTAGCCGGCGGTGAGGATATTACACAAGGTCTTCCGAGAGTCGAGGAATTGTTCGAGGCAAGAAAGCCGAAGCAGCTTGCTATGCTTTCCGAAATTGACGGTGAAGTTAGAATCGAGGAAATTAAGAAGGCTCGTCATGTAATCGTATTTAATAAGGAAACAGGCGAGGAGAAGAAGTATCTTATTCCTTACGGCTTCAGACTTTGCGAGGGTATCGTAGACGGCGCTTATATCGAAAAGGGTACAGAGCTTACTATCGGTTCTAAGAATCCACACGATGTACTTGCTATTCTCGGCGAAGAGGCTGTTTATAACTACCTTATTAAAGAGGTACAGTACGCATACCGTACACAGGGTGTTGACATCAACGATAAGCACATTGAGGTTATCGTTCGTCAGATGCTTAAAAAGTGCATCGTTGACGAGGCAGGCGATACCGACCTCATCTCAGGTACAAATGTTGATGTTGCAGCTGTTGCAGAGGCTAATGATAAGATTGACGCAAGAATTGCAGCAGGCGAGGAAAACCTCAAGAAGGCTACCTACATTCCGCTTCTTCTTGGCATTACCAAGGCTTCTCTTGCAACCGACTCATTCCTTTCAGCCGCATCGTTCCAGGAAACAACAAGAGTTCTTACAGATGCTGCTATCAGAGGAAAGAGCGATCCGCTTCTCGGACTCAAGGAGAATGTTCTTATCGGTAAGCTTGTTCCTGCCGGTACAGGTATGAGCGTGTTCAGAGATGTAGATGTTGTTCCGAGTTATTTCTCTACCGAGGGCGGTATGGAAATTAAAGATTTAGAACAGCTTCAACAGCTCTTGACAAATAGCAATAACTAAGCTATAATATCTAACTGCGTGTGAACACTTTTGTGTATTTGCACAAAATTCAACGCTTTAATTTGTTAAAATCGTCCGACGGAGTGTATGCTTCGTCGGGCGTGAACAGCAATATTTGCATTTGATGCAGCCGTTCATTGTCTATTATATAATGTATAGCTGTATGATATGTGCATATTGCTTTGTGCAACGGTGCATAAATAAATGAAAGGAGAATAAACTATTGCCTACCTTTAACCAATTAGTTAGAACCGGACGTAAATCACTTGAGAAGAAGTCAAAGACTCCTGCTCTTATTAAGGGTCTCAACACTAAGAAGAACGTTATGACAGATAACGCTTCTCCACAAAAGCGTGGCGTATGTACAGCAGTTAAAACAGCTACACCTAAGAAGCCTAACTCAGCTCTTCGTAAGATTGCCAGAGTTCGTCTTACAAACGGTATGGAAGTTTCTGCATACATCCCGGGCGTAGGCCATAACCTTCAGGAGCACTCTGTTGTTATGGTTCGTGGCGGAAGAGTTAAGGACCTCCCTGGTGTTCGTTATCACATTATCCGTGGTACACTTGATACTCAGGGCGTAAACGGCAGAATGCAGAGCCGTTCAAAGTACGGTGCAAAGAAGCCAAAGGCTAAGAAGTAATTAGCCAAAATCGAGGAAACCCGACAATAGTTTATTTATTCATATAAAGGCTTTTGTTGGCTCCACGGAAAAACCGAGTACCTATGAACTCATATTATAATTTAATGAAGGAGGGAAGCGAAGATGCCAAGAAGAGGCCAGATCGCTAAGCGTGATGTATTACCTGATCCGCTTTACAACTCAAAGGTTGTAACTCGTTTGATCAACAACATTATGCTCGATGGTAAGAAGGGCGTAGCACAGAAGATTGTGTACGGTGCTTTCGAAATCATCCAAGAAAAGACAGGTAACGATCCATTAGAAACTTTTGAAGCTGCTATGGAAAATGTTATGCCTGTATTAGAAGTAAAGGCTCGTCGTGTCGGCGGTGCAACATATCAGGTTCCACTTGAGGTTCGTCCTGAAAGAAGACAGACCTTAGGTCTTAGATGGATCACTATGTATTCAAGACAGAGAAGTGAAAGAACAATGAAGGAGCGCCTTGCAGCAGAGCTTATGGATGCTGCAAACAAGACAGGCGGTGCTGTTAAGAAGTGTGAAGATACACACAAGATGGCAGAAGCAAACAAGGCGTTTGCTCACTTCAGATACTAATCTGCTCAACAGGAGGATATTATGCCAAGAAAAGTTGCTCTTGAAGAAACAAGAAATATTGGTATTATGGCGCATATTGATGCAGGTAAGACTACAACTACTGAGCGTATTCTTTACTACACCGGTATCAATCACAAGCTTGGTGAAACCCACGAGGGTGGCGCTACTATGGACTGGATGGAGCAGGAGCAGGAGAGAGGTATTACAATCACCTCTGCTGCAACAACATGCTTCTGGAAGGGCCACAGAATTAATATCATTGATACACCGGGTCACGTTGACTTCACAGTAGAGGTTCAGCGTTCACTCCGTGTACTTGACGGCTCCGTAACCGTTCTTTGTGCTAAGGGCGGTGTTGAGCCACAGTCTGAAACCGTATGGCGTCAGGCTGACGATTATAAAGTACCTCGTATGATTTTCGTTAATAAGATGGATATTATGGGTGCAAACTTCTATAATGTTCTCGATATGGTACTGGAACGTTTTAAGTGTAATGCACTTCCTATCCAGCTTCCTATCGGCAGCGAGGATACATTTGAAGGTATCGTAGACCTTATCAACAACAAGGAAATCGTTTACATTGATCCGGGCAAGAACGCAGGTAGCGTTTTCGAGGAGAGAGAGATTCGTCCTGAACTTGCTGACAAGGCTGCTGAATACAGAACTAACCTCATCGAATTCATCGCTTCACAGGATGATGATTTGATGGAAAAATACTTCGAAGAGGGCGAAGACGCTATCTCTATCGAAGATATGAAAAAAATTATTCGTAAATGCACTATTTCAGGTGAAATGGTACCTGTATGCTGTGGTACGGCTTACAGAAATATGGGCGTACAGCCACTTCTCGATGCTATCGTTGACTTTATGCCGGCTCCGACCGACATCGAATCAATCAAGGGTGTAAACCCTGAAACAGACGAGGAGGAGTATCGTCATTCTTCAGACGATGAGCCGTTCGCTGCACTTGCATTTAAGATTGCAACTGACCCGTTTGTAGGTAAGATTTGCTACTTCAGAGTGTACTCAGGTACAATCGAAGCAGGTACTCCTTGCTACAACTCTGTAAAGGGTAATAAGGAAAGAATGGGTAGAATTCTTCAGATGCACGCTAACCACAGAGAGGATATTCCTGTATGCTATGCAGGTGATATTGCTGCTGCGGTAGGTCTCAAGAATACTACAACAGGTGATACTCTTTGTGATGAGAGCCACCCAATCATTCTTGAATCAATGAACTTCCCTGACCCGGTTATCCGTGTTGCTATCGAGCCTAAGACAAAGGCAGGTCAGGAAAAGATGGGTATTGCTCTTGCTAAGCTTGCTGAAGAGGATCCTACATTCAAGGCTTACACCGATGAAGAAACAGGACAAACCATCATCGCAGGTATGGGTGAGCTTCACCTTGAAATTATCGTAGACCGTTTGCTTCGTGAATTTAAGGTTGAGGCAAATGTAGGCGCACCTCAGGTTGCTTATAAGGAAACTATCACAACAGAATCTATGTCTGATATGAAGTACAAGAAGCAGTCAGGCGGTAGCGGTCAGTACGGTCACTGTAAGATTCGTATGTTCCCTAACCTCGACGAAAACGGCGTAGGTAAGGGCTATGAGTTTGATAACCAAATCGTCGGCGGTGCTATTCCTAAGGAATACATTCCGGCTGTTGACGCAGGTATTCAGGCTGCTATGAAGAGTGGTATCCTTGCAGGTTATCCTGTTGTAGATGTCAGAGTAGAGCTTTATGACGGCTCCTACCATGAGGTTGACTCTTCCGAAATGGCATTTAAGATTGCCGGTTCTATGGCATTCAAGGATGCTGCTAAGAAGGCAAAGCCTGTAATTCTTGAGCCTATGATGAAGGTTACAGTAATTGTTCCCGAGGAATACATGGGCGATGTTATCGGCGACCTTAACTCTCGCCGTGGACAGATTCAGGGCATGGAAGACAGAACAGGCGCTAAGCAGATTAACGCAAGAGTTCCTCTTTCAGAAATGTTCGGTTATGTAAACGACCTTCGTTCAAAGACTCAGGGTCGTGGACAGTACACCATGGAGCCGGACGGCTACGATCAGGTACCTAAGTCAATTTCTGAATCTATTATCAGCGACAGAGCAAAGAAAGACTAATAATATTTATAAAAACACTTGATATTTATACTTTATTTTGTTAGAATATCAGTAACAAAATTTTTATTGAAAATTTTAGGGAGGAAATTCCAATGGCAAAAGAACATTTTAATCGTACCAAGCCACATGTAAACATTGGTACAATCGGTCACGTTGACCACGGTAAGACCACTCTTACAGCTGCTATCACAAAGTACCTCGCAAACAAGGGCTTCGCTCAGTTCGAGGACTATGCTGATATCGATAAGGCTCCTGAAGAGAGAGAGCGTGGTATCACAATTAACACTGCTCACGTTGAGTACGAAACAGAGAAGCGTCACTACGCTCACGTTGACTGCCCGGGTCACGCTGACTATATCAAGAACATGATCACCGGTGCTGCTCAGATGGACGGCGCTATCCTTGTTATCGCTGCTACTGATGGTCCTATGGCTCAGACTAAGGAGCACCTTCTCCTTGCTCGTCAGGTAGGCGTTCCGGCAATCATCGTATTCCTTAATAAGTGCGACCAGGTTGACGACGAAGAACTCCTTGAGCTTGTAGAGATGGAAGTTCGCGAGACTCTTGCTGAGTACGGCTTTGATGAGAACTGCCCGATTATTAAGGGTTCGGCTCTCAAGGCACTTGAGGCTTCTTCAAATGACGATCCTGCTTGCGCTTGCATTCAGGAACTCATGGATGCAGTTGACGAGTACATTCCTACTCCTGACCGTAAGGCAGATCTTCCTTTCCTTATGCCTGTTGAGGACGTATTCACTATCACAGGTCGTGGTACTGTTGCAACCGGTAGAGTAGAGAGAGGTCAGCTTAAGACAAACGATACAGTAGAAATGGTTGGTCTTGAGGAAGAAATCAAGTCAACAGTTTGCACAGGTATCGAGATGTTCCGTAAGATTCTTGACTACGCTGAGGCTGGTGACAACATCGGTTGTCTCCTTCGTGGTGTTCAGAGAACTGACATTAAGAGAGGCCAGGTTCTTGCTGCTCCGGGTTCAATTCACCCACACACCAAGTTCACAGGTCAGGTTTACGTTCTTTCAAAGGATGAAGGCGGCCGTCATACTCCTTTCTTCAACAACTATCGTCCTCAGTTCTACTTCAGAACAACTGACGTAACAGGCGTTATCACCCTTCCTGAAGGCGTTGAGATGTGTATGCCTGGCGATAATGTTGATATGAACGTTGAGCTTATCACTCCTATCGCTATTGAAGAGGGTCTTCGTTTCGCTATCCGTGAGGGTGGTAGAACAGTAGGTTCAGGCGTTGTTGTATCAATCAACGAGTAATCCTATTTACTGACTTTCATAGAGGTTGTCGATTTTTCGACAGCCTCTTTTTTTGCGGAAAATTTTCTTAAATGTATCTGTAATTAAACTTAGTATTTGTTTTCTCTTTAATTTAGTGAACATTTGTGGTACAATATTTATACTGAATTTCAAGGTGTTTATTATGGACGAAAATAATCTTGAAAATTTAATAGGAACTGTTGAGGAAGTTACCTTTTACAGCGAAGTAACAGGCTTTTGTGTTTCTGAAATAAATACAGGTGACGAGGGCGTTACCGTTGTCGGTGAACTCGGCGAGCTTGCAGTCGGTGCAAGGGTTGAATGTCGTGGCGAATGGGGTTTTCATCCGTCTTTCGGCAGACAGTTTAAGGCGCAGAGCGTTATCCAAACCCTGCCTGCCGATGTGGGAGGCATTTTACGCTACCTTTCAAGCGGTGCTGTTCGTGGTATACGCAGTGCGACTGCCGAAAAAATTGTTGAGGCTTTCGGCACACAAACCTTTGATGTGCTTGAAAATGACCCTGTGCGACTTTCAAAAATCAAAGGAATTTCCGCAGCAAAGGCACGGCAAATTTGCACCGATTTTAAGTCGCAGTTTGATGCTAAGGAAGTGCTTGTCGGGCTTACAAATTTGGGTATGAGCCAAAATCAGGCACTCAAAATTTATAATATGTATAAGGGCGAAGCTCTTGATGTGGCTAACGCAAATCCATATTCGCTAATCGGCGCACAGACAGGTATCACATTTGATAAGGCTGAGGAAATAGCGGAAAATCTTTCTCAAAGACCGCCGTTTAATTATAGGGCGCAGGCAGCCGTTTGCTATATAATCAGACATAATTTGAATAACGGACACACCTGCATTCCGAGGGACAGGATTTTTACTCCCGCTAAAGCCTTGCTTGAATGTAGCGACGATGATGTGGATTTGGCAGTCGATTACGCAATAGAGAATAAGGCTGTTGTCCAAAAGGAAATAGACGGCAGAGAGTTTTTGTTTTTGCCCGAGATTTATACTGCCGAGCGTGCTGTTGCCGACAGAATTAAGGTGATGACAGAGTATCCGCCTATTCAAAATCAAATTGAGCCGTCGGAGATATATGCCTTTGAAACGAGCAGTGATATTAAATTTGACGAGAAACAACGAGAGGCGATAGAAATTGCCGTGGAGCGTGGCTTGCTTGTGCTTACAGGCGGTCCGGGTACGGGTAAAACTACAACCGTCAAGGGTATAATTCAGCTTATGAAAAATCGCAATCTTCGTGTTGCTCTTGCAGCGCCGACAGGCAGGGCGGCACAGCGTATGGAGGAGCTTACGGGCAGTCCCGCAAAAACAATTCATAGGCTTCTTGAGGTTGAATATAAGGATTCGGGAGACACTCAGTCATTCGTGCATAATCTTACCAATCCCCTTAATTATGACGCCGTTATTGTCGATGAAATGTCTATGGTTGATGTAACGCTATTTTCGGCATTGCTTGACGCTTTGCCTTTGCATTGCCGTTTGATTATGGTGGGCGACAGAAATCAGCTTCCGCCCGTCGGTGCAGGAAATGTTTTGCGTGATATTATTGACAGCGGTGTAATAAGCGTTCTCGTTCTTGATAAAATATTTCGTCAGGCGATGAAAAGTAAAATTGTTACAAACGCCCACAGAGTCGTTCACGGTCAAATGCCCGAGTTTGATAACAGCGCACAGAGCGACTTCTTTTTGCTTAGGGAAAATTCAAAATATACAGCTCCTAAAAAAATCGTTGACCTTGTAACTTCACGGCTTCCGTCAAGTTACGGCTTCGACAGTATGAACGATATACAGGTGCTTTGCCCGGGTAGAAAGGGTGAGTGCGGCACGGAAAATATAAACGCTCTTTTACAGCAGAAGCTTAATCCGCCCGATAAATCAAAGAACGAAATTCGCTATAAGGGTTATGTTCTTCGTGAGGGCGATAAGGTTATGCAGATTAAAAACAATTATGATGTTCCGTGGTTTAAGACAGACGAAAGCGGAAGCGGAGTTTTTAACGGAGATATAGGTCTGCTTACCCGTATAGATAGGGCTAATGATATTATTAATGTCAAATTTGACGACAAGGAAGCAATGTATAGCATCGAAAATGTAAAGGAGCTTGAGCTTGCCTACGCTATGACCGTGCATAAATCGCAGGGCAGCGAGTTTGACTGCGTCGTGATGAGCGTTATTAATGTTCCTGCAAGGCTTGCTTACAGAAATCTGTTTTATACAGCTCTTACCCGTGCTAAAAAACTCCTTGTTCTTGTAGGAAATGAGCAGAGTATTTCGGCTATGGTCGAGAATGATAAAAAATCAAGAAGATACAGCGCACTCAAATTTTTCATCGAAAATGATGAGGATGATTTGCTCCTCTTGTAATTGACAATTACAGGGTGATGTTGTAGTATAGTATATATTAAATTTAAGGTGTGAAATATGTTCGGTTATGATTTGGGTATTGATTTGGGAACAAGCAATGTTGTAATCACCGTGCCTAACAAGGGCGTGGTGCTTAACGAGCCAAGCTATGTTGCCTATGATACCGAGACGGAAAAAATGCTTTATGCAGGTAGGCGTGCTTATTATCTTCAGGGCAGAGAGCCTAACGGTATTACCGTTATTCAACCTCTCAGAGACGGTGTAATCGGCTCTTATGCAATGACTCAGCAGATGATTAGGTACTTTATCTCGCGAGCAGTAAAAAAGAATATTTTTAAGCCGAGAGTGGTTGCCGCTGTTCCTGCTCTTGCCACGGATGTTGATAAAAGAACACTTGTGTCGGTTATCGCTTCCGCCGGTGCAAGAAGTGTTTGCCTTGTTGAAGAGCCGCTTTGCGCAGCTTTTGGTGCAGGTGTAGAGCCTTTGCAGCCGAACGGTGCGTTTATTATTAACATAGGCGGAGGCACAACCGATATGGCTGTTGTGTCGCAGGGCGCAATGAGCCAGTGCGAAACCGTTAATGTAGCAGGAAATTCCTTTGATGAGGAAATAATGAAGTTCATTAAAGAAAAGTATGATGTTCAGGTTGGCGTTCGTACCGCAGAGGATATTAAAAAGCAAATCGGATGTGCAATTCCCCGTAATGAGGAAATCGTTATGGTGGCTAAAGGCAGATGTGTTCACAGCGGTATGCCAAAGAGCATAGAGGTAACCTCTAATGAGATTTACCATTGCTTGAAGCCTCTGCTTCAGGAAATTTCTGCTGCTGCTCAGATTATGTTTGAGCGTACCTCACCGCAGCTTGTAGCGGATATTGTCACTTCGGGAATTATTTTGACGGGCGGCTCTGCCGAGCTTTTCGGTATGGATGAATTTTTCAAAAACGAAATGGGACTTGATGTTACCATAGCCCCTCAACCATATCTTTGTGCCGGCAAAGGGGCAAGCGTAGCCCTTGACAGAATGAGTATTCTCGACAGTTACGGCTATCGCTTTAAGACTAAAGAGGAAGTCAGAATAAGATGATACATTACTATTATGGCTTCGGTAAGGGCAAGACCTCGTCTGCTGTCGGTGCGGGAATGAGAGCATACGGCGCAGGTATGAGCGTGTTGTTTGTTCAGTTTTTTAAGGACGATAAATCATCGGAACGCTCGGTGCTTCCGTTTGAAGTTTATCCCTGTCCCCATAGTCTGCCGTTTAATGTGGGCGATGAGTATAACGGATTTGTCAAAGAGGCTCTCGAATATATAAAATCCTCAGATAAGGATATGATTATATTAGACGAGTTTGCGGATTTAGTGCCTCGTTTTTTGTCCGAGGACAGATTGAAGAGCTTGCTTCGCCCCGACAGAGAATATATCATAACAGGGCATAGTCGTTTGTCCGTGCTTTGCGAAACGGCGGATTATGTCACTCATTTTGAAAAAATAAAACACCCCTACGATGCAGGAGTGCCTGCCCGTAAGGGTATTGAATATTGATAATGTTATTCTAATATGAAGTGTGCGTATGCGTTTTCTGCCGTACATTCATATAGTATGCTGTCAATGCCGATTGCGGTTTCGTAGTCGGCACTTTTTTTATGCGTTACAAAGCAGTATGGACAGCCGAGAGATTTGGACAGCTCAATTATGCTTTTCGGCACCGTTGCACTGTGATACATCTCGAATATTACTCCGTCCGCTTTGTCAAAGCATATGCAGTCGGTGTTTATGTCAACATACGGCTTGATAATCAGCACATTTTTGTTGCTGATTTTTTTCTTTTTTGCAGGCTCTATCGTCGATTCAAGACTTCTGAATTCGTCATTAATGTCGGCACTTGCTACGCAGTCGCCTTTTTTTATGCCGTTGTAGGATATATACACGCCGTCTTTGTGCGAAAGCAGATGCTCAACAGCCGCTTCAAAATTTTTGATGCCGTTGCTCTCTTTGCATTCAATCGGTTTGTCTGTGGCAACGAGAACAATGTTTTTGTCGTAAAATGCGTTTGCTATGATTGCAGAGGTGTATGCAAGGGTGTCGCTTCCGTGAAGAATAATCACACCCTCGTAGCTGTCAAAATCAATGCTGTCTAAGCAGTTGATAAGCTCCTGCCACAGTTCTCTTGTCATATTCTCACTCAGACAGGTGAACGGTGAAATGCAGTCAAATTCTGCATCGCCCTTGTAGCAGTCAACTACCTTTAACGCATTTTGGTCAAGCTTGATTTTATCTCCCCAAACACTTCTGATTGTGCCTCCGAGTGCTATTATCAGGATTTTTTTCGCCATTATTTGATAATCCTTCCGTTTTGGAATTTAATGTCCAGCTCTGTTCCGTCTTTTAACTTCAGTCCCTTTGCGTAGCCACTCCATTCCTTAGGAATAGCACCCCTTACAAGCATTTCCGCTATACCTGCCGCAACGCCGAAGTTGCCGTCAATTTGGAACGGCGGATGTGCGTCAAACATATTCGGATAGCTTCCGCCTCCCGGTCTTTTAAGACCTCTCGGATTAATCGGGCGAAGCTGATTTTTAATAAGGGTAAGTGCATTTTGAGCATCGTCAAGTCTTGCCCAAAGACAAACCTTCCATCCCAGCGCCCATCCCGTTCCGTCAAAGCCTCTTGTAAGAAGTGACTTCTTTGCCGCCTCTCTTACCTCATCGCTTTGAGGATATGCGGACGGATAAATGCAATATAGATGGCTTGCGTGTCTGTGGTGAATTTCGGTTTCCTTAAATTCTTCTGCCCACTCGTTAATTCTGCCGTCGCTTCCGATTGGAATTTCGGGAATTTCCGGCGTCTCAAATCCTAACTCTCTGCAATTCATAAAGAATTCCTGGAGAATACCTACATCCATTGTCGGCATATATGTAAGCGCAGCCTTGTTGCCGTTCTTGTCAAGATATGAGTTTTCGGGCGAAATCGTCGGACAGGTCACAAGCTTGCCGTTATGTTCAATAAGAAAATCGTTGTAAAAATCGAGCGTTCTCTTGAAATAAGGCTTCATATCTCTGAGCAAAAGCTCGTCCTTGGTGTATCTGTAATGCTCGAAAATCTCGTTGAGCATCCACGGCAGAGCCGCCTGCCAGCAAGCAAAGCTTTCACAGTCGGTCTTTCCTATCGGGTCACCGGCAGGATAGCTTGCACCCCAAATATCGCTGTTGTGGTGTGCAACCGAGCCGTTGCAGCCGTAGTAATCCTTAGCCGTAACCTCGCCGTTAATGCACATTTTCTTGACCTGCTCAAAGAATGGGTCAAAACATTCGCTCAAATTGCAAATGTCCGTACACCAATAATTCATTTCGGTGTTGATGTTCGTGGTATAGCTTGATGACCACGGCGCACGCAGATGAGGGTTGAAAATTCCCTGAAGCGTCATAGCGTTTGTGCCGGCTCTGGAGCAGGCAATTGTAAGGTATCTGCCGTATTGAAACAGTAATGCTATGAGGTTGTTGTCGTCTGCACCCTTTTTGAACTGCTTTAGTCTTTTGTTTGTCGGAACATCTGCTCGCTCGCTGCCAAAGTCAACCTCAACTCTGTTGAACAATGCCGAATGGTCTGCAATATGCTCCTGCAAAAGCTTTTCGTACGGCTTAATGCTGTCAAAGTGCGCCATAGCTTTAGCCAACGGGTCACCAGACGGCATAGTTTTGAAATCAATGTAATTAGTTGCAAGCGATACCAAAAGAGTAAATTCCTTTTGGTTTTCGATTCTTACATAGTCCTCCTCAAAAACAGCGTTTCCGAGTACCTTTAATCCGCCTGCGAATTTCATACCGCCCTTGCCGTAATCGAATACAGTTCCCGTGTTGTAATAAGGCGGCATACAGATTTCGGGCGCACTACCCTCTATGATAAGCGTGTCCTCCTGTGTGCGGCATCTGTGTTCAAGCAGACTTGTCAGCTCGATTTTTGCAGAAACGCCCTTTTTGCTTTTTACATTTACAACAAGAAGCTGTGCAGGGTGACTGACAAATACGGTTTCGCAAAGGTCGTCGTTTTCTGCCGTGGCAACACCCGTCGAAAGGTCAAGCGTTCTTGTGCAGCCTCTCGTCTTTGAGTTCTTGTAATTTATGATAAGGTCGCCGAACGGCAAATAAGCCTCGCTCCAATGTCCGTGGAAATCCTCGTTTGCAAGGCGTGCGGCTTCCTTTCTGTTTCCGTCAAAAACGGCCTGTTGAAGCGGCTTTAGATATTTTGCGGCGTCCTTTTTGTTCAAATCCTTCGGATAGCCCGACCATAGGCTGTCCTCGTTTAACTTGATGTGTTCGTTTTTCAAATTACCAAAGACCATGGCCCCGATTCTTCCGTTGCCGAGAGGAAGTGCCTCCTCCCAAGCCTTTGCTCTGTTTTTATAAAAAAGCTTTGCTTGCATAAGTAAAAGCCTCCTTGATTTTTATAGATATATTTTATTATATAGACGGCTTTAATTCAAGTATTTATTGACAATTCTCTCGTTAATGGTATAATAAATTCTGCTGTGCTAACGGAATCGAGTGAAATTCTCGAACAACAGCCATTACTGTAATTGATGAATATGTCGAATTTCCATTGAAATGAGCAAAAGCGTTTCGAGAAGGCTCGGCATACGGCAATGCCTATATCATAAGTCAGGAGACGAGCGCAGTCGGATTTTCGCTTTTGGGCAATGAAAAGCAGAGAAATCAGCACGGCGGTATTTTATTTTGTTTGCTGTGTCGTTCTCTCTTTTCAAGAGGGAATTTTTTATTTTATGGAGGTAAGATTATGAAAAAGAAAACATTAAGTATTGCATTAAGTGTTTTAATGCTTGTATCAATGTTAATACCTTTCAGTGCTTTTGCAGGTATTAAGAATGACGAAATGAAAAAACAGGTTCAGGACGATATTGCAGGAGAGGTTGCATACCTTAACTTCACTCCGTCTCTCGAAAAGGCAGTTAGCTCACAGATGCTCTTTAGAGTTGACCAGTCAAAGAAGCACGGCTTTCTTACCGAGCTTTCTGTAAACCTTGTTCAGAATGACGGCAAGATTATCGTGAACGGTGCGGAAAACGCACTTTATTATGCGGTTGCAATTAATATTCTTGATATTTTGGGTGAGGATTACACAAATTATCGAGGCTATAACTTAAAGGAAATCTTTGAAAACTGCACTCAGACCAATATCGAAAACCCGTATTATGTAATGCAGGCTGTCGAGGCTGCAAGAACAATCGGTAACGATGCACTTGCAAAGAGATATATTGATAAGCTTATTGAAGATACATATACAATGGGAAGCGGTATGAAGTATTATGGCTATTCCGCTGATAATAACGGTATGTTTCTTGCGACTGTCGGTTACTATAAGGACGACTATCAGGCTTATGTAGACGATGCTAAGGCTCTTCTTGAGTCGAAGAAAACCGCTAACGGTTACGACAGCGGTTACGGTGTAAGTGCAAGCACCACTACTTGCGCACTTCTTGCTTATACAATTTTGGGCGAGGAGGATAAGGCTGTGGAAGCGTATAAGCTTCTTGTTGATAATTTTGAAAGTCCTAATAATAACGGCGTAATGCAGTATGAGGGTGAGGATAATGCTTATGCTACAAGCCAGGCTGTTCGTTCGCTTTCTTATTTTGTTGATATGTTCGACGATGAGCAGACAGAGCCTACACCCGGCGAACCGGGCGTTGATTCAGATGATAATAAGCCAACCGATGCTCAGCCTAAGAAGGATGCCGACAAGGCTCAGACAAAGAGCGATGCTTCTGTGAAGTCTCCTCAAACCGGCGCAAGCGTTGCAGGCTTTGCGGTTATAGGACTCGGTGCGGCACTTCTTGCTTGCACAAAGAAAAAGGAAAACTGATAAATAAATTCATATATGATATGCTCTGCATTAATTTGCAGGGCATTTTTTTGTGCTTGTTTTTATGACTGATTTTAATGAAATAAGCAAAAATGAGCAAACAACCTTTGATAGTTATTTAATTTTACCAATAAAACGAAAAATATTGCACGCTTTTGACAAAATTGATACAGGCTTATTGACTGAATTTGACCGAATGAATATAATGAGGGTAGAAAGTAAAGGTTGGTATCAAGCTATGTTGACACAGGACAGACGACAGAAAATTTTAGATTATATTTTAGAAAACGGCTCTGCCTCGGTTCAGGAGCTGAGCGAGAAATACGAAACCTCCGAGAGTACAATCAGACGAGATTTGGTGGCTTTGTCAAATTTGAAAAAGCTTAACAAGGTTCACGGAGGCGCAACGGTTCTTTCTCAGGAATTTTTGAAAAACGAGGACAATGTCGAGCAAAAGTTTTCAAAAAATATGACCGAAAAAAAGCTGATTGCACAGTATGCCGCAGCTCAGATTAATGATGACGATTTCGTATTCATTGATGCAGGCACTACCACTTATCTTATGCTTGATTATCTGATGAACTCGGGCGCAACCTTTGTTACAAACGGAATTGAACACGGCAAGCGACTTGCACAGCTCGGATGTAAGGTATTTGTGATAGGCGGTGAAATCAAGGCTACAACCGATGCAATAATCGGACTTGCTGCCGCAAGCAATCTGCAAAAATATAATTTTTCCAAGGCTTTCATCGGAACTAACGGAGCGAGCGTTAAGCAGGGATTTACAACTCCCGATACAGACGAGGCAATGCTCAAGGCAGTTGCGATTGAAAGAAGCTTTGTAAGCTATGTCTTGTGCGATAATACAAAATTCGGCAAGGTTTCGGCTGTAACCTTTGCTCCTTTAGATGCCGCATGTATACTTTGCGACAAATGTGAGGATGATAATATTAAGACTAAATCGGTAGTTAAAGAGGTGGTTTGATGGTTTATACTGTTACACTCAATCCGGCGCTGGATTATGTTATGAGGGTCGGAGGTCTGAGATACGACGATATTAACCGAAGCGACAGCGAGGATATTTTTTACGGCGGAAAGGGCATAAATGTTTCCGTTATTCTCAGCCGATTGGGCGTAGAGAATGTGGCACTCGGATTTGTCGGAGGCTTTACGGGCGATAAGCTTGTCCAAATGCTTGAGAGCGACGGAATAAAGAGCGATTTTAACAGACTTTCCGGCGGATATACAAGAATTAATGTAAAAATTAAGGCAGACACGGAGCTTGATGTAAACGCACAGGGACCGTCGGTAAGCGATGACGAAATCGAGTCCTTGCTCAAAAAGCTCGGCGAAATAGAAAAAGGCGATATACTTGTTCTTGCAGGCTCTATACCTAAGAATTTGCCGAGTGATTTTTATGAGCGTATTCTTGCAGGGCTTCAAAATAAGGGTGTTCATTTTGTTGTGGACGCAACGGGTGATTTGCTCAAAAAATGCCTTAGCTATGAGCCGTTTTTGGTCAAACCTAATCATCACGAGCTTGGTGATTTGTTTGGGGTGGAAACAAAAACAGATGAACAGATTGTTTTGTATGCAAAAAAATTGCAACAGCTCGGCGCACGAAATGTCCTTGTTTCAAGAGGCAAGGACGGCGCAACCCTTGTTGACGAAAAGGGCGGAGTGACAACGCTCGAAAACATCAAGGGAAAGCCGGTAAGCAGTGTGGGCTGCGGCGACAGTATGGTTGCGGGATTTATCGCAGGCTGTCTCGAAAAAGAGGATTACGCTTATGCCTTAAAGCTTGGAATGGCTTGCGGAAACGCTACCGTTTTCAGCGAACAGCTCGCACAGAAAAACGAAATAGATAAAATTTTTGATTATTATAAAAATTTATAAACGGAGGATAATGCTATGAAAATTATTGATTTGCTTAAAGCGGACGCAATCAATCTGAATGTTAAGCTGTCGTCTAAGGACGAGGCTATCGACAGACTTGTTGAGCTTCACGATAAGGTAGGAAATCTGTCTGATAAGGAAGCGTACAAGCAGGCCATTTTAATTCGTGAACAGCAGGGAACAACTGCTATCGGAGAGGGAATTGCCGTTCCTCACGCAAAAAGCGACAGCGTAAAAGTTCCGGGCCTTGCAGCTGTAACGGTTGACGGCGGTGTTGATTATGACGCTCCCGATAATAAACCGTCGGACATAATCTTTATGATTGCCGCACCGATGAACGGAGATTTGCATTTGGAAATTCTCTCAAGACTTATGGTTATGCTTATGGAGCCTGAGTTCTGTAATGCACTCAGAAATGCAAAGAGTGTAGATGAATTTCTTTCTGTTATTGACGCAAAAGAAAATGAAAAATATAACAAACCCGACGAAAATGCCGGCACGGCAAAATACAAAATTCTTGCCGTAACTGCTTGCCCTACCGGAATTGCACATACCTATATGGCTGCCGAGGCTCTCGAAAAAGCAGGCAAAGAAATGGGTTATTCCTTGAAGGCTGAAACAAACGGCTCGGGCGGTGCAAAAAATGTGCTGACCGCTAAGGAAATCGCAGAGTGCGACGGCATCATTATCGCTGCCGATAAAAATGTAGAGATGGCACGCTTTAACGGCAAGCCTGTTGTTAAGACTTCGGTTTCAAACGGTATTAATAAACCTGAGGAGCTTATTCAAAGAATTATTGATAAGAAAGCGCCTGTATATAACGACGGCGGAGAGGCTGTTTCGGCAGATGACGACCTTGAAAAAGAAAGCTTCGGACATAAGCTTTATAAGCATTTGATGAACGGTGTATCGCATATGCTTCCGTTCGTAGTAGGCGGCGGTGTGCTGATTGCTCTCGGCTTCCTTATTGATACCTTTTTGGGTAATGCAACGCTTGCAGACGGCTCGGCTAACGGCTCGTTTGGATTTACCTCCTTTGCCGCTTCTGTTCCGTTTTGGATAGGTAAGGTTGCATTCGGATTTATGCTTCCGATTTTGGCAGGATATATTGCTCAGTCTATTGCCGACCGTCCCGGTCTTTTGCCCGGTATGATAGGCGGTATGATTGCGGCACAGGGCTATACCTTTAATTCGCTTTATGAAAATCAGAATTTAGTAGGCGACGGCACGGCTGTTTCGGGCTTCCTCGGTGCATTGTTTGCAGGTTTTGCCGCAGGTATTATAGTAAATCTTCTTAAAAAAGCGTTTAATTGGTTGCCAAAGGCAATGGACGGCATTAAGCCGGTGTTCCTTTATCCGTTGTTCGGCACATTCCTTGTAGGTGCGCTTATGTGCCTGCTTAACCCGATTATCGGAGTTGTAAATACTACTGTATCAAACGGTCTTTCGTCTCTTGGCGAAACCTCACAAATTCTTCTTTCGATTGTTCTTGCCGCTATGATGGCAACCGATATGGGCGGTCCTTTCAATAAGGCTGCATATGTATTCGGTACTGCCGCAATCGCAGACGGTAACACCTGGATTATGGCTGCCGTTATGATTGGCGGTATGGTTCCTCCTATTGCAATCGCTCTTTCAACAAGCCTTGCAAAGAAAAAGTGGACCGTAGAGGAAAGAAAGAACGGTGCCGTAAACTATCTTATGGGACTTTGTTTCATAACAGAGGGCGCTATCCCTTACGCTGCAGCCGATCCAATCAGAGTTATTCCGGCTTGTATGGCAGGCTCAGCGGTTGCAGGTGCTTTGACAGCAGTATTTAAGGTAACTTGCCCTGCACCTCACGGCGGTATATTCACATTCGCGGTTTGCGACCATCCGCTTCTTTATATCGTAGCGCTTGTGGCAGGCTCACTCGTCGGCGCACTTGTGCTTACGGCACTTAAAAAGAATAAGACAGAGGCTTAATTATCACCCTTGTGTGATTTAACTGATAATTGATTGAGAGGAAAAAGATATGGTATCAAAAGAGTTTACTATTAAAAATTCAATGGGATTTCATATGAGACCCGCAAATGTATTCGTAACAGAAATGACTAAATTTGCCTCCGAGGTGAATATCGTTTTCGGCGGCAAGGTGATTAACGGAAAGAGCATTATGAACATTATGGCTGCTTGCATTAAGTGCGGCTCGGTAATTACCGTGGAATGCTCGGGCGACGATGAGCAAGCAATGCTTGATAAGGCAACACAGCTTATTGAGGACGGATTCGGCGAAGAATAAGCCGTTTTGGCAGAAAGGATAATGATTATGCTAAAGGGTATCGGCGCTTCGCAGGGCTACGGTATAGGCAGAGCAGTTATAATCAAGAACGAAAGCCTTGATTACAGTTGCGTTAAATATACCGATGCAGACAGCGAAAAGAAAAGACTCCACGATGCAGTGGATAAATATTGCACACAGACTCAGGAGCTTGTAAAAAACTTAACTCAGAGCGCAGGAGAGCATGAGGCAGAAATTCTTAACGGTCATATTGTTATGCTTCAAGACCCGTTTATGCTGTCTCAAATGGAGGATAATATCGACTCCGGCTCACCTGCCGAGGCAGGAGTGGCAACCGTTTGCAATATGTTCATTGATATGTTTTCAGGCACAGATGACGAATTAACCCGTCAGCGTGCGTCTGATGTTAAGGATATTCGTGACAGCCTGCTTGCCATACTTTTAGGCGTTGAAAGTGTTGATATATCGTCTGTTCCTCCTCATTCCGTGCTTATTGCAAAGGATTTTACCCCATCTATGACCTCGCAGATTAACCGTGACAATGTTTCTGCGATTATCACCGAGGTGGGCGGAGTTACAAGCCACAGCGCAATTCTTGCAAGGGCTATGGGTATTCCTGCCGTGCTGTCCGTCAGAGGCGTTACGGACGCTATTGCCGACGGAGAAATGCTGATTGCAGACGGCTTTAAGGGTAAGGTTTTTACAAATCCCACTCAGCAGGAGCTGGACGAATACGAGCTTAAAAATACTTATTATCTAAAAGAAAAGGAAAGCCTCAGCGAGTATTTCGGCAAGCCTACCGTTACAAAGGGCGGTGTAAGCAAAAAGGTTTACGGAAATATCGCAAAGGCGGAGGACGCCCAAAATGTTGTGCAAAACGGCGGCGAGGGTATAGGACTTTTCAGAACAGAATTTCTATATATGGAGCGTGACCACGCACCTACGGAGGACGAACAATTCGAGGCTTATTCAACAGTAGCTAAGGCACTCGACGGAAAAGAAGTAATTATTCGTACACTTGACATTGGCGGAGATAAGGCTGTCGATTATCTTAATATCGACAAGGAGGACAATCCTTTTCTCGGCTTTAGAGCAATCCGTTATTGCCTTGCGAATAAGCCCTTGTTCAAAACTCAGCTTAGAGCCATTCTTCGTGCGGCTCAATTCGGCAATATTAAAATTATGCTGCCTCTTGTCACAACCGTTGACGAGGTGGTATCTGCCAAAGAATTGATTGAGGAATGCTGCTCTGAGTTGGAGCTTGAGGGAAAGAGATATAAACGAGTTCCTGTCGGAATTATGGTCGAAACTCCCTCGGCGGCACTCATTTCAGATTTGCTTGCGCGGGAGGCTGAGTTTTTCTCAATCGGCACTAACGACCTTACGGGGTATGTAATGGCTGTTGACAGAGGAAATGCAAATGTAAGCAGTCTTTATGACGCTACTCAAACGGCTGTGCTTCGAGCAATAGAAATGACGATTAAAAATGCAAAAGAAGCAGGCATTCAGGTCGGTATGTGCGGAGAAGCCGCAGCAGACGAAAGACTGATACCTAAGCTTGTCGAATGGGGACTTGATGAGTTCAGCGTAAGTCCGTCATCAATTTTGCAGACAAGAAAAAATATATGTAATTGCGATTGATATAAATCATCGACAGTCTGAGAGGAGCTTTTACGCTCCTCTTTTGGTTTTTCACCCTGTGTATTGTGTTATTGACTAATTTTTTGATGATATTTTGTGCAATAGCGAGATATTTTTTCTATTGTTTGACTTTGATTAACAGCTATTTTATAATAATATAATACTATTGTAAAAGAGGGTTTATTTATGTCTAAATGTGATTGTGACATAAAGAAGATTTCCGCCATTATTGCCGTTATCGTTGCTGTCGCTTGGTACGGTGTCGAAAGAATATCGGAAATATTTTTTAGTTTTAATAAAACAAATGCGCTTGTACTTGCGTTGCTTTCAACTGTTGTGCTTGCCGTTGTTTATTTTTTGATAGATTCCTGCACGGATTCATTTAGCGGTATGCTTGCGTCTCTCATTGCGTTTAAGATGACGCCGCCGTCTATCGGAGGCTTGGCAGCCTTGTCGTATGATGCGGCATTTTTGTATTTCATTGTGCAAAAAGCAGCGGTTTTGATGTTCATTTATCTGTTTGTTAAGCATTACAGAAAAGATACCGACGGAAAAATCAGTCCGTTTGCAGTTTTGGTATTGGCATTCGCCGTGCCGTTTTTGTCACGGATTTCAAACAGCGTTGCATTATATTTGATGCACTCCTTCGGAGAAAATATGCTTTTCTCTTATTTCAGCGATTTCGTGTTCTACGGCTTGGCAATATTCGTTGCATGGCTTATCGCCTTAAAGGGTAATTATAATCTTTTGAAATTTGTTACTTGTTATGAGATTATTGCACTTTCAATTAATCTCTTGCGTAAGGCTTGCTATATGTTTGTTCTTATGACTAAGCACGAGCATGTTTCGCTCAGCTTTTATTGCTGGATACTTATTTTCGGCTTTGGCATTGTCCTGTTTACGTTTACCTATAAGCAGCGTAAAAACAGTTTGCTGGTCGTAAAGGATTGATATGCACGAGCTTGGTATAATGCTTCAAATTGTCAAAACAATAGATGACGCTCTTAGTGAGCAGGATTATAAGGAACTTTTGTCGATTACCTTGCAGGTGGGCGAAATGACCGATGTAGTTCCCGAATTTTTGAAAAACGCTTGGGAGAGCATCAGACCTAATTCCGATTACCCTAACGCAGAACTTATTATTGAGCCTGTTCCCGCCGTGGCAAAATGCCTCGATTGCGGATATACCGATAACATTAAGTCGTTCGGCTTTGAATGCCCCGACTGCCATTCTTCGAGGCTTAAAATTATTTCGGGCAAGGAACTTATAATAAAACAGCTTGAAATCAAATAAGCATTTTGCTTTGATGTAAGATATGTAAAATTAAAAACGGCAAGCATAACGGGCAAAGTACGGGAAGCTTAAATCAATCACTTCCTTGTGCCGTCTGTCTTATGCCTGCCGTCTTTTGTTTTTATAGGTCGTCCGCATCCTGAACAGGTTCTTCCAACACACCGTCGTAATATGTCTGTTTGGTTGTGCCTGTGTATGAGCCGTTGTCATCGAGCCTTACCATTTCCGGATGAATGAATTTTGAAAGGTCGATAATTTCCTTAGTGTTGCCTAAATCGTTGTCCAAAGCATTGCTTTTCTTGCCTTTTTTCATAAAAAATCACCTCTGCATTATTTTTTGCAGAGGCGTTATTTTTATACCTTTTCTGTTTGAACATTTGCGATTTTGTCCAAAAAATCTTTTGTGCTTATAACCTGACCTAAATCTAAGAAATCGTCCATATTCATATTGAAATTGTTGATAAATATCGGCGCACCCGAATATTCAATATCTATGTGCAGTCTCTTTGAATCTTCGGCAATTTGCTTTGTCGAATAAGTGTTTATATCGTACTGCTTCTGTGCCAAAACCTCACCGTTGTTGATGTATTGCAAAATTATGTTTCTGCACGAGCGAGAAACGGAAATGTATCTTGTGTGGTTTTTCGACAGCGTTTGACCCATAGTCAGTTGTGCAACGGCTTTACAGGCGTCGGAGTGCAGAAAAAACTCGTTTATGAAAATACGCTCAAGTGGAGTGGTGTCGTCAGGAACGATGATAGCCAAAACATATTTTGACACCTTCTTTCCGTATAAATCTCTCATAAACTCCTTAAAATAATACTGACATTCGGAGATTTTTCCTGCGAATTGGTGATAAAACGGAATGTTGGGCTGTTCCTCAATGCCCGGCATATTAAATACAACAAATTTGTCGTTTTCCTTTTCTTTAACAAGTATGCTTCTGTTTGCAATTATAATAGGTATTGTTTTAGGCATAGCGATTAACCCTTTGCATCGTTTTTTGTAATTATACACTAATTTGCGCTTTTTTTCAATAGTGTTACAATTTAGTAATTTTTGTGGAAATCTGTCGAGTGTGTGGTATAATATCAGTTGTTGAAAGGAGAGCGTATGAACGAAAACGAAGTAGAACAGATTCTTAAAGAGATAAATAATAATAAAATGAAAAAACAGCAGGAGCTTTTTTCAAATACCGCCGAACAGCCTAAAGAGGAGAAAGAGCCTGTTATTGATGTGCCTCTTGATACAGAACTTCCAAAGCCTGAACCCGAACAGGAAACACAAGTAGAAAAAGAAGAAGTTGCAGAGCCTCAGCTTGAATTGCACGAGCAGGAACTCACAGAGGAGCCACAGCCTGACGAAGAGCAGGAAACCGATGAGGAGGACGAGGAACAGGTAGCAGAGGATTCTCAGTCAGAGGAGCAGGAGGACACGCAGGAGGAAGCCGAGGAAAACAATGCAGACGGTGTGTATTTTGCGGAATACGAGGAGGAAGAGCCAGAGCCGGAGGCTTCCGATAAGCGTAATAAAATAATTATTGCAGCGGTTTGTGTTGTTGTTGCCGTTGCTGTTGCACTCGGTGTTTATTTCGGATTTTTCCATAATAAGCAGACCGAAGAACCTTCGACCGAACAGCCTACCGTAACACAGGGTGTAACTGTTGCCGAGCCGAAAACCCTTAACCCGTTGACAGGCGAGGCGGGCTATGACGAATCGGCATTGTCAAAGAGACCGGTTGCCGTTGTTGTTGAAAATGAGTATTCTACCGCTGCCGTTAAACCGCAGTGGGGCATAGCACAGGCTGATATTGTAATGGAGGGCGAGAGTGAATTTTCCACCCGTATGCTTATGTTTTGGGCGGATTATAATAAGATGCCTAAACAGATAGGACCGACCCGTTCCGCAAGACCTCCGTTCATTCGCTTCAGTCAGCTTTTCAATGCAGTGTTTATTCACGCAGGCTTGTCAAGAACTGCCGGAGGATATGTCGGAGCAGATACTGTTTTTGAAAATGAAAATGTTGACCATATAAATCTTCTCAGTCTTAGCGAGGGCGGAGAATATTTCGGCAGAGATTATTCAAGAACTAAGGTTGTTGAGCATACAGGCTATCTTAACGGTACTAAGGTTGCAAAGCTCCTTGAGAGTAAGAATATCAATACAGACCTTAATATGTCTAAGTTTTCTGCTCTCAGCTTTAATCGGGAGGAAAAGAAGCTTTCGGATACGCAGGCAAAAAATATTTCGTTTAAGTGGTCGTCTAATTGTCCTAAAAACGCAAAATTCACATATGATGAAGCGAGTGGAAAATATACCACTTCCGATTTCGATTCAAAATACGGAAAGTCGGAGGTCGCTTGGGAAAACTTGATTTTCCTTCTCGACACCACTCGTTATGTGGTTAAGGAAAATTATAAAGGCTCGGGCAAAAGCGAAACCTATTGCGATTATGAACTCAGCGGCGGAAAGGGAATAATTTGCTCAAATGCAACCGCTGTCGAAATTCAGTGGGGCGTTACCGACGGTAAGCTTTGGATTAAGGATTTAAGCGGTAATCCCGTTTCGCTCAATCCGGGCAAAATCTATATCGGCTACGGCTCGTCAAACCACGGCGGCTCATATTCGATTTCAGATTCATCGGACACTCAATCCGTAACTAAAAATTAAATGTAATTGAAAAAGCGATGATAGACTTAACTGCCTATCATCGCCTTTTTTTGATAGTAAAGCTATCTCATAGACTCTTCGTAAGCCTTGATCATTTTCTTGACCATCTGACCGCCGACTGAGCCTGCCTGCTTAGAGGTAAGGTCACCGTTGTAGCCTTGTTTAAGGTTAACACCAACCTCTCAGTGCGTATGTTTACATATTAAAATGCACTGATTTCGGCAAGATATTCGACTAACTTGCTATATCTTGTCTATTAACTATATTTTCTTGAAAATTGCCGATAAATCGGTAGTAGATTGTGATTTTTTGCTTGTAAGGTACATTTTTGCCTGCGATTTTTTTATTTTCGGGCAGTACCTTTTCTTCGATTTCAATTCTCTCTATGAAGGTGCGAACGATTTCTTCCGTCAGCTCATCAATATGCTCATACTGTTTTACGAGTGCAAAGAATTTTTCATAATTGTTTGTTATCTCGTTTCCGTTTGACTGCTTGCGTTCAATTTCGGATAGCTGTTTTTTCAGCTTTGCAACTTCGTCGGACATTTTTGACGCCGTTGCATTCAGCACATCTTCCGATATTGTTCCTGCTGCATAGTCGTTGTAGAGTTTCATAATGATTCTGTCGATTGTTTCGATTCTTCCCTCGATAGCAGATTTATTGTCCTCTGAATTTTCGTAAATATTAACTTGTCCCGACCTTTGAATTGCCTGTTTGATAATCTCTTTTTTGTCCTTGTCGGACAGAGAAATCAATTGGTTAAGGTCGGCTTTTATTATTTCAAGCAAGTCTGTATATTTTATTCTCGCTCCGTGTTCGCAGTGATTTTTGGAACGCTTTGGAATATTGTTGCACGAAAGATACCAATATTTCATTCGCTCGCCTTTATACACTGTTCCCGACGAACACATTGCACCGCCGCAATGCGCACAGAAGGTTAAGCCGTTGAAAATGCTTGAACGGCATTTTTCGTAGCCTTGCCAATTCTTTGTGTTCATTCCCATAAAGTAGGCGGCTTGGTCAAATTGCTCTTTGGTAACAAGCGGTGTGTGCGTGTTTTCTGTGATAAACCAATTTTCTTCCGGTACGGCAAGTTTCTTTTTTGATTTGAGACTTGCTTTTTTTGTTTTGCCGAGAATTGTGTGTCCAAGGTAAACCGGATTTTTCAGTATTCGCTTTACCGTTGTGTAATTCCATTCATCAACAGCTCTTGCCGCACCTCTTTCGCCGAAGTTGTCACGATACAGCACACGGTATTTCAACGGCGTTATGTCGCCGTTTTCGGTAAGTGCCGTTGCTATGGCTCTGGCAGATTTTCCGTCATGTGCCATGGCAAATACCTTTTGCACTATCGGAGCAGTTTTCGGGTCAGGCTCAAGTGCCGTGCCGTCTTTATTTTTCATATAGCCGAACGGAGGGCAGGCACAGTATTCGCCTTTTGTCCTTTTTTGATTTATGACTTGCTTGATTTTCCGTGAGGTGTCTCGCAGATAAACATCGTTCATCGCAAATTGGAACGGAGCCATAATGTTGACTTCGTTCGAGTCGAAGTTGTCACTGATTGCAATATAATGAATTTGATTTTCGGGAAAGTAGGTTTCCGCATAGTAGCTTGACTCGGTCATATCTCTGCCGAGTCTTGACAAGTCCTTGGTGATAACCATGTTTGCAAGCCCGTCTTTAAGGTGAGCAATCATTTGGCTAAAGCCCGGTCTGTCAAAATTTGAGCCTGAGAAACCGTCGTCAACAAATTCTTTTACAATAGTAATACCGTTGTCTTCACAGTATTGCCTGACGATACTTCGTTGGTTTGTGATACTCGATGATTCACCGCCGTTGGCCTCCTCAACTGATAGTCTGTAATATGCATCGGCTATTTTCAAGTTCGTTTTCATTTGTGAAACCTCCTTGAAAAAAGGATTACATACCCAACACGGAGTATATCACAGGAGGGTTTGAATATCAATTAAAAACCTCCTTATTCTTTGCAGAAATATTTTCCTCTATCAAAGATTTAATATCTCTGTTCTTATCAAATATGCGAACCACTTCGTAATGACTGTTGTTGATGTCGTATGATGTTGTTTGCATCACTTTAGAATTATCTTCCATTGACGCACCTCCAACAGTATTATGCGTTTTGTTCGTACTGTTTATTACTTTGTTTTTTGCTGCCATAAGGCAACACGCTTGCTATGATTTTATATCTGCCTCCTTCCAAATTATTCAAGAGAATATTTTTATAAAGTGAAAACCAAAAAGAAAAACACTTAAAAAAACTCCCTCTACTATACGGAAAAAATTCCCGTTTTGTTCGGGTGTTTTTCAAAATTCTTTACACCTTGTTTACATTTGATTTCACCATAGAAAAAAATACCCCTCTATAATACAGAGAAAAAATTGAATTTTGTTGATGTGTTTTTAGAAAAATTTACAAATTATTTTCACGCAAAAGAAAAATCCTCGCCATGCAGGCAAGGATTATCAATATCATTTTACAATTTAGATATTTAATTTTTTAGTATATCCAACAGTTCGGGAATGTCGTTTTACGAGAGCTTTCTCAATTCTCAAGTTTTTTAGAATATTCATAATTGCATATTGTCAACACAAAATGTGCAAATGTTGCATTTTTATAGAAATATTATATGCAAAATCCGATAGCACATTCAAATTAAAATTACATTTTTGTTATCTTATAAAAGTAGGTTTGCCCCATTTGTAGGGCAAACCTCTTTTTATACTTGCAACTCTTATTTTTCAAGTTAATATGCAACGCAGTGTAACATATGAAGTGTATTTCATTGCAAAAATGCAACTGAAAAATTTTTACAATTTTTCTCCTGTTTCTACTGCTTTAATTGCTTTGTTTTTCAGTTTTACTTCAGTAAACCATACATTGCATTCTTGTTTTGCTAAATATGTACCGTCATATTTTGATACTATTTCTTTTATGATTCCAATGCCGTTTCCGTGCAATCCGGATTTGTCGGGTTTACTTTGTTTTGTACTCGCAAAATTATTCTTGCTTTCAATAATAAGACAATCTTCGTTAATGGTTATATAAAAATTGCATATTTTATCCATACTTGAGAGCCTTGTGGCATTTAATGCGTTATCAATTAAATTGCACAAAACACGGCATAAATCATAGTCGTCAATTAGTACTCCAAAGTTTTCGTTTATATTTACAGTTAGATTAATGCCGAAGTCATTGGCTTGCTGAATTTTTGTATAAAAAATAGTATTGATAGTTTCGTTTGAGCAAACAGAAAATCCGCTAAGTCCGGTTAAGTCATCGCTTATGTTTTGAAATAACAACAAAGCTTTTTCAGGTTTGTCTATTTCAATAAATCCTTTTGCTGTTGCGATTATATTTAAGTAATCGTGTCGTAATTTTCTGAATTCTTGTTTTTCTTCGTTGAGCATTTTCATCTGCTGATAATCGAGTTTGTTTTTCATAAGCTTTTTTTCATTTTCTGTATTTCTGTTTTCGACTTTTTCAAAATAATCAATAACAAAAGGAAATGCACAGTCAAACAGGAGAATAACACTTATCATAGTGATAAACGGCAAGTAAGTTGTAGTGTTAAAACTTTGTGTGGCACTGTAGTCGGCAGGAACTATAAGCATAGGAAAAACTATAATTAAAATATGCGAAAATGGTAAAAATGAAATGTATGCATAGATTCTCTTATTGCTTAAACTGCTTTTTCTTGTGTTAAACAGCTTTAATATGCTTGAAAAAAGAAAGCTGACAGCAACCATAATTATCGCCGAAGCAAGAAAAACATAGAGATGATACAGATTTGGGTTATCTGATTCGAATATTTCAGTAGACTCTTTGCCTTGATATACAAGCGCTTGCATAAAACCGGTAAGCATATTAGAAAGAAATTGAGAGATAAAGCTGAATAGAATGCAAATAATTTTATAAGATCTCTTGCCAACGGTTAGAAATGTTAAAATTATAAACAGCAGAATTGCAAACACAGGATAACCTAACGCTTCAAGTGATTCTTTGTTGAAAAATGCAACAGAACTCAGAATTCTCGCAACGAAAATCGCTATCAGCGTAATAAAAGAATTGAATTTGTCTTTAAGCACGCTGTGAGCGATATTGTAGCAAGCAAATGAATATGCAAACAGTATGATTATTCTGTAAGGAAAAAGATTTGTTATATCAATTATCGGTCCCATAATTCTCCTATAAATTAAGTAAGTAGTGTTTGTATGTGTTGATGATACTTTTGTATTTCTTGGGCGGAATAGGGAGCGTTTCTCCGGTTGTAATAACAAATTTATAAGGCTCGTAGCCGGCTATGTGATTCATATTTACCATGTAGCATTTGTGGCACCTCAAAAAATTTGGCGGTAGTTTGTCTGCATATTCCTTTAAGGTTGAGTATATGATTATGTCATCCATATTTTGCAAATGAATGGTGAGATTATTATTGAATGTTTCTATGTATTTTATATCCTGAAAATTGATTGTGAAGCTTTTGTTCCCCGATTTGATTAAAGTCATATTGGGGTCTTTTTTTGTTGTTTTTTGTAAAGCTCTTTTTAATGCTTTCGTTAAGTTTTCATTGTCAATTCGAGATTTTAGAAGAAAGTAGCAGCAATTAGCTTCGGATATGTTGTATGCGCTTTGAGGAAAGGAGGTCATAAAAACAATTTGAGTGTATTTGCTTGTTATGTTTTTTATGGACCAATTCATTGCATTTTGATCATTTATCACTATATCCAAAAAAACGATGTCTGTCTTGTTGTTGTCAATATGTTTTTTCAAATCGTATAGATTATCAAAACAGAATAATTTGAAATCCATATCAAAAACATTTTGCATACATTGGCTTATTTTATAGCAAATAATTTCTTGATATAATTCTTCGTCGTCACAAATTGCTATGTTAATCATAAGATTTTCTTCCTAAAACTAAAATAATACAAGATACATTATAGCATAATAACAATATAATAACAATTGTTTTCAAAGTTTTATACAACGCAAAAGTGGTTATTCGCCACGAATATATTGCCATTATTTGGGGTGTTTTGTAGAATTATGAATATAATATTAATAAATTTCAGTTAAATATTCGTTGTTTATATTGTCGATGGTGACAAGCGTGCTTTGTGCAGTTGCTGTGGAACAAGAAGATTTTAAGAGAAGTTGATATAAAAGGTGCAAGTGAAGTAATGTTTTCTAAATTCAGAGTAAAAAATAAGGGTTCAAGTATTGTCATTAAAAGTCGTCTTGATAAAGATGAAAGTATAAACCAAAGAGAAGTTGATACATTAAATTCAAAGGTAATCAGAGGAATTATGAAACCAACTGTTGAGGGAAACAGGAAGATTTCGTATTTGTCACCTGCCGGAGTAACTCTTGAGGAATATCTCGGCAGCGGAATAAGCAAAAATGACTTCTTTCTTGTTTTTGCGCAAATTCTCGAGGTCGTAAAATCTGTTGACAGAAATTCTTTTAATATCAACAATTTGGTGATGAATCTCAAATATACCTTTATTAATAAGCAAACCAAAGAGATTCATTTTATTTATCAGCCGATAATGAGTCAAAGAATTTCGGCAAATTTAGCTTCGTTTTTATATGATGTGGCATATAACACAAAGCTGACTCTTAATGAAGATGTAAAACCGATTAACGAATTGCTGGCATACATAAGGGGACTTAATGTCGTAGCAGTATTGCCGCTTGAGAATTATATATTAAAGGTATATCCGCAGATATATAAGCAGGTAAAAAGACAAAAGCCGGGACAGAGCGAAGCACTTGTAGGCTCGGATGTTTATTATCGCAGAAATGAATGGGACGAGAGAAAAAGAAAAGTCACCAACAATGAATTGACATCGTTATTAAACGATGATGATGAAGCTACTTCCTTATTGAATGCAGACGAGGATGAAGCAACAGCTTTGCTTATGGCGGATAACGATGATGCAACATCACTTCTTAATGATGACGATGAAGCGACTTCGTTATTGGGAGATAATTTATCTTTCCAAAGATTTCCTTATTTAATCAGAAAAAATACTTTTGACAGAATTGATATTAATAAGCCTGTATTCAGAATCGGAAAAGAAAAAAGCTATGTTGATTATTTTATAGGAGATAATAACACAATTAGCAGGCTTCATGCCGATATTATCAGTAGAGATAACAGATATTATTTGAAAGACAATAATTCAACAAATCATTCGTATATTAACGGAAGTATGGTTCAGGGAAATCAGGAAACGGAACTGTTTGACGGAGCTGTTATAACATTGTCAAACGAGGATTTTGAATTTCATTTGTAATAATGGAGATTAATTTTGAAAGAACTACTTATTGATTGTTTTAATGACACCTTGGATATTTCAAACAGTATATTGTCTGCTGAAACAATAAATGCAATCAATTCAAATAAGGTTTACAAAGAAAATTTCATATCCAATAAGCGTGAAGATAAATATAACGCGGAAATAGAAGTCAGAGAAAATACAGGTTTTAATGCTGCAAAGGAGTATTTGCAGTTTGGCAAAACTGCTGTTCTGAACTTTGCCAATCCACATTATCCGGGTGGCGGTGTGAAAAATGGTGCAATGGCACAAGAAGAATGTCTTTGCAGAAGCAGTAATTTGTATCGGTGCTTAAATACGAAAAATGTATACGAAGATTACTATTTATACAATAGGAATATAAAAAACAGATTTTTTTCTGACAGACTGATATATACAAAGAATGTTACGGTTTTCAAAGATGACAGTGATGTACCTCTACTTATGCCTCAGAGTGAGTGGTTTAATGTTGATGTAATTACTTGCGCCGCACCGTATATTGCAAATCGTAAATATACAAATAAAACAGCTCTTAAAGAGCTTTTCAAAAGCAGGATTAAAAATATCTTTGAATCTGCAATCGACAACGATGTTGATGTTTTGGTTTTAGGCGCTTTTGGTTGCGGTGCTTTCAAAAATCCGCCTGCCGTTGTAGCAAAGGCTTTTCATGAAGTGATTGAAGAATACAACTATAAAAATTGCTTTAAGCATATTTTGTTTGCAATAAAAAGAGGTAAAAATTATAATGCCGATGCATTTATGAAAGAATTTGATATTCCCGGTTTAACAATAAATTGTCCTGATTTTGTTTTGCCTAAAATAAAATTGCCTAACGAAAACACTATAAATTCAGTAGAAGTTGGCACACACAAAGCGTATGCATACATTGATAGCGATGATATAAAAGAATGTATTGCCAATGGTGACGATTTTGACAGAGATCCATTGTTTGAGTGTGATTATGAAAAGCAATGCGAATTTATAAGATGGCAGTATCATAACAAATACTTTAATAAACAGTTTTCGATTTTAGGCGATTCGATAAGCACTCTTGCAGGATATAATCCTAAAGGTTACAAGGTGTTTTTTGACGAGAGTGACGGTAAAAAAGCAAATATTCGCAATATGAATGATACTTGGTGGGGAAAGGTTATTGATTTCTTTGGCGGCGAATTGCTTGTGAACAATTCTTGGTCCGGCAGTCGTGTCACCGGCAGCAGTACAACTCTTTTTCCGTCGGGATGCAGTGATGAAAGAACAGGTTATTTACACATAAACGGCGTTAAACCCGATGTTATTATAATCTATCTCGGATTTAATGATTGGGCAAACGGTGTTGCACTCGATGATACACACGCTTTTGAAGAAAGTTTAGATTATTCTTATTTTGCGTGTGCTTATAACAAAATGCTTGAAAATATCACTTCAAATTATCCGAATGCTGAAATTTGGTGTTGCACATTAAACACAACATTTATGTCAACAAATCCTACGTTTAATTTTCCTTATAAGCACGGTGGAATACATATTGAAGAATATAACCGTGAAATTAAGCAAGCGGCAATTAACAATAATTGTAAAATTGCTGATTTATATAAATACAATACACCTTATGATACAATTGACGGCTCACATCCGAATGCAGACGGAATGAATACATTGGCAACATTAGTTATAAAAGAAATGGCGCCGAGTGAAGCTAAAGGTTTTATGAATTGTTAGTGTGAAATTGGTTGAAGTAATTAAACGAAATAATTTGACGAATGAAAGTAATGCGGTTTATTAACGATTTTAATAGAGGTAATTATGAAAGATGAATTTCTGAAAAAACTCAAAACAGCGAAAATATTGCGTATAACAATGATTGTTTTAGCGGTAGTTTATGTTCTCGGTATTATGATGTTTACTGTTAACGAGACTTTTGGCTATTTGGCGATGATAGCAATTGAATTAATTTTTATAGTAGGAATTATTTATTTTATTTCTTATAATTCCGTAGCTAAGTGTGCCAAGTGGTTTAGTGATACAGATTCAGAACATATTTTTGATGATATTCCACAGGTTCCGACCTTGCCGAAATCAAAAGCTTATTGCGGTTCAAGGTGTGTTGTTTTCAAAAAGCCGTTGGCAATAATTCCTTATTATGAAATCGCATGGGTATATATTCAAGTTGATAAAGTATATGGAATTACGATGAGCAAACAGGTGCATATTTACTGCCTGTCCGGTGCACATTTTTTCATAAAAGCAGATGCAAGCGAAGTTGAATGGCTTTTGGAAAATTATTTGCTCAGATTAAACCCAAATATAATTTTAGGTTATGGCTATGAGCAAAAAAGACAATACAGAGAATTAAAGAAAAATTACAATAATCAAATTTTTGGTTCAACTCAACAAAATAATATGTTGGGTGAGCAAAACAATGTTAATACTAATTCATTAATTAAAGGAAAATATCAGCTTCAGTCCGTTATCGGCGAGGGAGCAACCTCTAAGGTTTATCTTGCCTCGGATGTCCAAACGAATAAGCAGTTGGCAATAAAGATTTTGAAGGATGATTATAAAAATGACAAGCAGGCAAAGTCGGTTTTGATTGATGAAGCACAAACTTTGATGAAGCTTAATCATCCGATTGTTCCTAAAGTCGTAGATATGATTGACGATTCGGATTGCGTAGCGGTAGTAATGGACTATGCCGAGGGTGCAACATTAAAGGGAATTATAGAAAACTACTGTGCGCAGCCTGCCGAACTGGTAATTGATTTATCTTTGCAACTATGCGATTTCTTGGAATATTTACATTCATTTAATCCACCTTATATATACAGAGATATGAAGCCGGCAAACATCATCTTAAAACCTGATATGCAAATAGCAGTTGTTGACTTCGGAATAATGCGTACATATAAGCCCGGAAAAGCAGCGGATACTGTTTGCTTGGGAACATCGGGATTTGCTCCGCCCGAGCAATACGGCACCGCCCAAACCAACCCAAGAAGCGATATATATTCCTTGGGTATGACTATGTATTGCATCTGTTTTGGCGTAAAACCACAGGGTAAGAATTATCAAATCACCGATGAAGCAAGGAATCCTTTGGAATCAGAACTGTTAACAGTTATTAAAAAATGTACTGAATTGAATCCAAATGACAGATATAGTTCTTGCGCCGAATTGAGGAACGACCTTAATTCCCTCAAAGAAAAATACGGCCGGTTTATTTAATTGATAAATAGAAAAATAATAAAAATATGTGGAGGAAAACGATGAAGTTATGTAAAATATGTGGAACAAAGCTGCCCGATGATGCGGAATTTTGCTTTATTTGCGGTGGTAATGCCGAGCAAGCAGATACGATGAAAGCACCGATAGATTTTGATGATACAGAGGAAACGTCTGTACTTAATGATAACAGCATTGACGAAGAAACTACAGTTTTGAATGACAACAATCCGTATCAAAATATGTATGCACAACCTCCTGTTCAGCAACAGTCTCCTGTTCAGGCATATCCTAATCCTATGCAAAACGGTTATCCGAATACTCAATTTACCTTTGAACAATTTTTTGACAGATTCGCCTCAAATAAAACCAAAGGTCAAGTAAAGTGGTTAGGCATTATAGCGATTGTTACAGCAGTATTAAGTTTGGTTAATATATTTGCAGGAAATTATGTCGGCGTTATTGATTTAATATTTTACGGAGTATTTTCTTTTTTACTGCTGAAAAATAAGAATTGGGCCTTTCCGTTAATCGTTACCTGTTACAGTGGAACATTTACAATTATTACTGTTGCTTTAGGTGGAACTCCTAGCGGTATTGTTGCTTTGATACTTGGTATTTTGTCAACTGTTAAAATGAAAAAGATAACTGATTTATATAAGGTATATAAATCAAGCGGTCAATTTCCGAACGAACAAATATAGGAGCTATTTATGAATTTTATCGGCACAGCAATTACCGATGTAGGTATAAGCAAAAAATCAAATCAGGACAGCGTATGCGTGAAAATTGCCGAGACTAAAAAGTACGGTCAGGTTGCAATGGTTGTTCTTTGCGACGGAATGGGTGGTCTTGATAAAGGCGAGCTTGCAAGTGCTACTGTAATTAATTCATTTTCAAATTGGTTTGAAAATGAATTACCGGGGCAGATAAATAAATTGTCTTGGAAGCAGCTCTCCTCTGACTTAGAAAAACTTGCCAAAGAGCAAAACTACATAATCGGTCAGTACGGAAACAAATTAGGCGTATCATTAGGTACGACCTTAACGGCTATGCTTGTTATCGACTCAAAATATTTGATTATTCATGTTGGGGATTCAAGAGCCTACTCTATTGCAGACAGCGTTGAGCAGTTGACCGAGGACCAAACATTTATCCATAGAGAAATCAAAGCAGGCAGAATGACTGCCGAGGAAGCAAAAACGCATCCGAAAAGAAATATGCTTCTTCAATGCGTAGGTGCGTCAAGAAATGTCGAACCCGATATTATTATAGGTAAAATAAAAAAGAATTCGGTCTATATGTTTTGTTCCGACGGTTTCAGGCACGTATTAACTAATGAAGAAATATATGAAAGCTTCAATCCTGCTAATCTGACAGATGTAAACACAATGGAGCAGAACAGCAGATATTTGATTGATTTGGTGAAAAGCAGAAACGAAAAAGACAACATCACGGTTGCTCTTTTGAAATGCTATGAGTAAGGTGGTGCGGTTTTGGCTATAGAAAGAGGAACAGTCATTGACGGTAAGTATGAAATCCTTAAGCAGATAGGCAAGGGCGGTATGTCAGTTGTTTATCTTGCTATGGATTTGCGACTAAATAAGCAGTGGGCTGTTAAAGTAATTCAAAGAAAAGGTATCGGCAAAAATAACGAGGTTGTATTGAATAAAGTTCCGGACGATACAGAGCTTATGAAAAGGCTTGACCATCCGGCTATCCCGAGAATTGTTGATATTATTGATAAAGAGGACGACCCTCAAATCTACATAGTAATGGACTATGTTGAGGGAGAGTCGCTTGATAAAATCCTTGATGAATACGGTGCACAACCACAGGATGTGGTTATTGATTGGGCAAAGCAAATTTGCGACACTTTAGGCTATTTACATTCGCAAAAACCTCCTATCATTTATAGGGATATGAAGCCTGCGAATATTATGCTTAAGCCCGAAGGAAACCTTAAAATTATAGATTTCGGTATTTCAAGAGAATATAAAGAACAAAATCTCGCCGATACAACCGTTCTCGGTACAAAAGGTTATGCGCCGCCCGAGCAGTTCGGCTCCCGTCAAACAGACGCAAGGTCGGATATTTACGCATTGGGTATGACAATGCACCACCTTGTAACAGGCGTTGACCCAAGAAAAAATGATTATGTTCCTATTAAGCAGTGGAATCCGTCACTTATGGACGGCCTTGAAATAATCATTGACAAATGTGTTCAAATGGCGCCGGAGGATCGTTATCAAAACTGTAACGAGCTTATGTATGACCTTGAGCATGTTGAACTTCTCGGTATTGAGTATAAAAAACAGCAAAAGAGAAAGCTGATGACATTTGTTATTTCTCTTGCACTTGCGGTTATTATGGCGTTTGCCGGTGTTCTTGGTATGGTTGTTAAGCATAATAATGATACCAATACTTATGATAAATATGTTACGGACAGCGGCTATATTGATTTGGCGGTTGATGAAAATTCAATAGCGGAAGCGTGCTTTAAGGCTATTGAAATCGACGGTACACGAATTGAGGCTTACGAAAAATATATTGAAAAATCTACCGATGCCGGAAAATTGCTTACCTATTCGTTTAACGAAACCGATAAGGATAATAATACCAAATCAGGTACATATGACATAAACAGATACACAAAGTATTTCAGCGATAATTTGGAACAGCTTAAGCAGAAACCGGGCTTTGACAAATTAGCCTTTGATACAGGTTATGCAATATTTAATTTGTCAAAGGATAACAGCGAGTTGTCGTCGGCATTAAGCGCTCAAACCTATTTCAAATATGTTCTTGAAATAGGCGAAACATCAAATTATTACAACATAGCAAACAGCTTTAACAATGTTTGTCAGTTTTATAATGACTATGCGAATGCTGAAAAAACAGGTAATGAATCCACAAAGGATGACTACGAAAAGCTGATTGAAAGCATTGCATATTGTGTTGACGGAGATAATTTGTCAAAAGGTTTTGATTTTGACAGAAACGAATCTTTTGTAAAGCTCACTCTTTATAATCAATTTGCTAACTTGCTTAATACCAATGCACAGTACTTTGCCGGCACGGGTATTGATATTGAAGAGGTGCAAAATGTATATAGCACGATTTATGATAATGCAAGCAGTATAACCGTTTCGGCAGAGGTCAATAAGCAACTGCAAAACAGTATTATTACTAATTTGAATCCTACAAACGGCAAGTATGTAAGAGCGTTGGAGCGTGTTTATGATAACGCTGCCAATGCAGCGGGAAGGGGGCAGTAATAATGACTATAAATATTGTATCAATTATTTTCTTTATTATTGCCGGCGTTTCTTTGCTTGTCGCGATATATTCGTTTGTCAGGTTTAACATTCCTCAAATAATCGGAGAATTGAGCGGCAGAACCGCAAAGAAATCTATCGCTCAAATGCGAGATAAGAATGTTAAAACAGGCGATAAGTCTCACAGACCGTCGCCTGCGGCAAAAGAGCGTGGCACATTAACCGATAAGATTGAAAAGAAAAAAACGGTTAAGGTGAACACTACAACAGCCGAAGAAGGCACAGAACTTCTTAATAGCACCGAAAAGTTATCAAATGATAATCAAACAGAATTGCTTAATGAAAGTGAAACAGTATTGTCAGATGATAACGCAACAACCGTTCTCAGTGAAGAAACAACGGTGCTGACAAATAATGATAATTCGCAAATAAATGTGTCGAATGATTTAAACGATTTTAGGATTATTCAAAATATCGTTTTAATTCATACAAATGAAACTATTTAATCGTTTTTAGGGAGGAGTTAAGAAAATGATTAGTAAAAAGAAACATACAAAAAAATTCCTGGCACTCCTATTGGCGTTTGTCCTCGTCCTGACGACAATACCTATCGGAGTGTTCACATCCGTATTCGCGGCTACAGGAGATTGTTTTGCCGTTGAAGTTGACGGCAAAAAAGTATATTTTTACGGCGTTGATTCACTTGAAGTTGACGGAAATACCGTAAAATATACAGGCGGAGATATGACTACACCGACAATATATATTGATGGGATTAGTGAAAATTCGGTTGACGAAAGTGCTATTACTACTTCGGACAACACAATTACATTCAACTCCGATTGGCTGAAAAGCACATCTGGTTGGATTGCAATTCAATGTGATGATACCACATCTGTTCCATCAAACGAACCAACAGTTGATGTAGATAAAACAGCACCTGAGATTGCAGATGATGGTATATCAGGTAATCCAACATCTTGGACTAAAGAGGATATAACCTTAATTGTTAACGCTACCGATACGGAAACTGGTGTTGTTGCATACAGCAACGACAAAACAAATTGGACGACTTCAAATACTTTTACTGTTACAGAAAATGGTACATATTCTTTTTATGCGAAGGATGCCGTAGGCAATATTAGTGAAGGACAAGAAGTTACAGTTTCATTTATTGATAAGGCCCAACCGACAATTTCAGTACAAATTAATCCTGATTCATGGACTAATAAAAATGTTGAATTAGTTGTTGAAGCTGAAGACAGACAGTCAGGTTTACACAAAAAACCATATAAAATGGATGACGGAGAATGGACAGACTCTAAAACTTTTGTTGTTAACGACTCTATAACTCATACATTCTGGGTAAGAGATGCGGCTGGAAATGAAATTTCAACTACGAAAACAGCTGATAAACATGATGTTGTTAAGCCTGTTATTGATAGTGCAGAATTGTATTATACAGTATTAGGTATTTCATGGAACAAAATTGATTATTCAAGAGAGCATACGTCGAGCATCGCATCATACAAGGTGGTTTTATCTTCTTCTGACGATAATTCAGGTGTTTATCAGTATGCAATATCAGATGTTTTATTAACAAGCGATGACGATATAAATTCATTAACCACTTGGAAGGACATAGACAATACAAGCAATGCAAATGAATTTGAAGTCGCTTCCGGTAGTACAAATTATTTCTATGCAAAAGACAGAGCAGGAAATGTCAGTATTGCAAAAAAAGTTTCACTTATGGGAGATGACGAAGCTCCTGTAATTTCAAATGCAATAAAATCAACTGAAGATCCTACAAACCAACCAATTGAATTTACAGTTGTTGCAACAGATAATTTATCAGCAGAAGGAATGAAATATGCTGTTAGTGATACAGAATATTCTGTTTCAAACGGTGATGAAATAAAAAAAGCTATTAAAGAACTTAAGTGGCAAACAAAAAATCATTTCACAATTGAAGACTGTAAAGTGCATTATTTCTATGCATTGGATGGAACAGGCGCAAATATTTCAGAAGCATATAAAATCCAAGCATTGAATTATAATGATTCTAATCCTACCATTAATAAAATATCTCCTGAAATAAACGACTCAACAAAATGGACAAATAACACAGTAACTGTAAGTATAGATGCTGAATCTAAGAACAGTGAAGGTAATAATTTTGATATTGTTGGTTATATTGATTTTCCTGCTGGCATCCCTGATAAGAATTCTGCATGGCAAACAGATAATACATTTTTAGTTAATGATTGTAAAGAACATAGATATTTTGTTATTGACAGTGCTAATAAAATTTCTGAAGTAAAGACATATGCCGCAGTAAATTATGATAATAATGCACCTGAACTTAATGGCACAATTTTATTTAAACAGAAAAATGACGGGTTTTTTGCAAGAATAGCTAACAAACTTACATTTGGCAGATATTTTAACAAACAGTTAGTTATAACCGTTCCTGCAATTGATAATCCTGCTGATGGTAGTAATGTATCGGGCATTGTTTCTGCAAACTTTATTTTTAAAGATACAAAGAATAATACATATACATTCGAGGCAAAAGAAATAGGAAATTCAACAGCATCGTCACTTCCGACATTTGTTGTTAAGGAGGATGATCTCCCTGATGATTTCAAAGGAACAGCAGAGGTAATTCTTGCTGATGAGGCAGGAAATACTAGTACGATTTCTGTTACTACAGGTAATTCGGATATGGGCGCGCTTTCTGAAAATGCTTCAGATTTCAATTTTATGATTGAAAATACTGCTCCGACTATTGATAGTATCAATCCATCTGCTACTCCGATTGAAAACGTATATAAATCAGATTACGAGGTTGATTTTGCTATAAGCGATAAAGCCGGAACAAATAATTCAGGTATAGCAGTGGCAAAAATTGAAGTGAATGGAGTTGAGGTTGCAAATCACGATTATCAGAAAATTGAGAATACGTTAACCGAAAGCATAAAATTAAAAACAGATGTGAGTAATAAATCAATAATTGATGTAACAGATAATAAAGCAACAGTTATTCCTGATGATAAATGGGATAACGGTAAGTTGAATTATGTTGTTACAGTTATTGATAAAGCAGGAAACGTAAATGTTAAAACAGAAAATAACATTGACGAATATAGTGTTATTTATATGTTTGACCAAACTGCACCTCAAATTACAGCCTTTGAATTTGATAAAGCTGATAAGGGCTACTACAAAGATGGTGATACTTTTACAGATATTTATGAAGCTGTTTCAATCGAGGATTATGGCTTTTATTTCAAAAATACTGTATCAGTAAAAGTAAGCGCTGAAGATAAGAAAAATGAAAACGAAACTGTTGCGTCAGGTCTTAAATCAATAACTGTTTATCTTAAAGATGTAAACGGTACAATTTATATCGTGCCGTCTAACAACAGTAAAATAAAAGCATCGGCAAATAACAAAGCTTCAGATGCCGTCGCAATTGAAACAACTGACGAAATAACATTTACTATTCCTCAAGATTTCAAAGGGCAGATTTATGCATATGCAACAGATAAAGTCGAGAACTCACCACAGAGCTGTAGATTCATTCTTGATAACGACGTTAATTCTGAGGGCTATGCTCACCCCGATGGTTCAATAGTTGAAACAACCTCAAAGCATACCGATACTTCAACAATAGAATTTACTTCTGTTGAAGTGGCGCAGGGCACGCAAAATAACTCCTCAACATATAAATATGACGGCTCGGCGCAGGCTGATAAGGTTATGGATTATGAAACCAATGTCTCAACGGGTAATGTTCCGCTTTACAATAAGGATATTTCATTCGGAGTAAAGGTTACGGACAGTTATTCGGGAATTCGTGAAGTTTCCTATACTATTATCGAAGGCAATGAAAAAACCAAAAAGACCATAAAAATTGATAATACAGGTGCATTTGACGGAAGCAATGAAGGCTGGAAAATAACAAATTCCAACAAAAAGGATTCCGACAACAATCTTGTAACTGAAATTACAAACACAATTGCCGTAAGCGGTAACTATAACGACATGGTCTTGCTGGTTGAGCTTACCGACCGTGCCGGAAACAAGAGCTATGATTACTATGTATTCGGCATAGATAAAACCGCTCCGGAAATTACTGTAACCTACGACAATAACTCAAGCGATACGAAATCAGGCGATGGAAATTATTTCTCCGCCAATCGTACTGCTACCATTGTTGTAAAAGAGCGTAATTTCAACACAGATCAAGTTAAGTTTACGCTTAAAAATGCAGAGGGCGACGCACCGAAAATTGTCGATAAAGGTCAGACAAAGAACGATAAAAACGGCAACGGTGACGGCAATGAATATACTTATAAAATTACTTATAGTAATGACGGCGTGTATTCGTTCAAAGTAGCCTATACCGACAGAGCTACAAATAAAGCAAGTGTAGATACAAAAGATTCGGTTGCGCCGTATGAATTTACTCTTGATAAAATGAATCCTACAATCAGCGTTTCATACGACAACAACGAAGCGCAGAACGGCAAATACTTCAAAGCAAGCCGTACAGCAACAATCACAATTGTTGAGCATAACTTTGATGTAAACAGAGTAACGATTACGGGAACAGCCAGCCTTGACGGTAATGCCGTTAAGTTCCCGGATGCTTCTTGGTTAAACAGCGGCGATACTCATGTTGCTACAATCAAATATGATACAGATGCCGATTATACCTTTGACATTTCAATGGATGATATGGCAGGAAATAAGTCTAATGAAGCAAATTACGGTTCTTCTGTTGCACCTAAAGACTTTGTCGTAGATACAACTATAGACAAGCCTGTTATCGGCGGCGTTGAAAACGGAAATTCGTATAAGGATTCCGTGCTTCCTAAGATTGATTTCTCTGATATCAACTTTAAGGATGTTAAGGTTACCTTGCTCAGAACACGCAAGGATGAAATCGATAAGGATGTAACAAGCGATTATATTAATGTTTCAACTAATGATAAGGGCGGTTCGTTTGCGGCAACCGAGGATACCTTTAAGAAGATTCAGGAGAACGACGGTATCTATACTTTGAGCGTCCAAATCACCGATAAGGCTGAAAACACTTCATCAGATGAGGTTACATTTACCGTAAACAGATTCGGTTCTGTATATTCTCTCGGTACATATTTGTCAAATGATTTGAACGATAAGTATGTTCAGTCGATTGATAACGATATTGTTATTACAGAGTACAATCCTGACAGACTTGTTGAGGGTAACTTAGATGTAGTAGTAACCCGTGACGGCTCACCTGTTGAATACGGTGACGGCGAACTTACAATCAGCCCTGTAGTCAATGAACTTGCAAAGATTGGTTCAAGCGGCTGGTATCAGTACGAATACACTATCAGCAAGAATGTATTTACCGATGATAACGGCAATCCGATTGACGGTATTTACAAAGTTTATGTAGGTTCTGAGGATACCGTAGGTAATAAATCTGAAAACATCAGCTATGATGAAAGCTCTGTTTTATTCAGACTTGACCACACCGCTCCGACAATTAAGAGCGTTTCGGGTCTTGACAAGAAGATTGTAAATGCCGATGAGCAAAAGGTTTCTTATGAAGTATTTGATGCAATCGGTATCGATTCAATTGATGTCTATTATTATGACGGCAACGGCACTCGAGTTGATCATATAAGATCAACCGATAAGGGTAGCACCGATGTAACAGATATTTTGTCTGATTTAACAAATTACACAGGTTCGTTTACTATCGGTTCGTCAACAACCTCCGAGCCTGTAAGAATTGTTATTAAAGACCTTGCAGGTAATGTTACGGATACAGACTCAAAGGATTTCGATGTTGATTCAATCGATTTTAACAGAGCAATCACGGTATCAACCAATTTCTTTGTTCGCTGGTTTGCAAATAAGATCGTTTTCGGTTGCAGCATTGCAGCAATTATAGCTGTCGGCGGCGGTTTAGCATTCTTTATCGCAATCAGAAAACGCAGAAAAGATGAAGCAATAACAGAGGAAATAAAGAAAAAGGCAAGAGGCTCAAAAGACTAATTAAATTAAAAAGTGAATAGCGTAGCGATAGCTACGCTATTCACAGGATTAAAGTTATAAATATGGATTTTAATATTAAAGTCTATATTTGTGATTTTAATGAGATAATAGTAGGTTGATTATGAATTATATTATTTCCTTTTTATATGAAAATCATTTTCATCAATTAGTGTTGAATGAAAAGAATGAGATTACTATAGGTTCTTCCTCAAAGGATACTATTTATGAACAAAAGTATAAGAGTTCTCAGATTAAAATTAAAAATAAAAAATATGGTTTAACAGCAGAATCGAAGAAACCATTAGATTTCAAGTTGAAAAATGAAACAAGAGAGGGCGTTTATCGTATTGATGATAAATCTGCGTTCTTATTTGTCAGTCCTCAAAAAGATGATTTTTCAAAAAAAATAGAATTACCTCATAATGGTGCAATTACTGTTGGCAGAAGTGAAATATCAAATATTATAATTAAGAATAGATATGTTTCAGCAGTTCATTGTATTATCAGTAGACAAAACGGTATTTATTATGTTGAAGATAAAAACAGTTCAAACGGAACTTATGTAAATAGTATCAAAGTAAGTAAGACGAAAATTGAGTCCGGTGATAAGATTCATATTTTTACATATACCATTGAACTTGAAAAAGGTAAACTTTCTATAAAGAATGCAGGTTTTGAGGTTGAGGTAAAGGATTTGCCAAGCGGTGAATCGAACGAAAAAGGTACTGAGTATAAACGTGGCACAGTTCCTGTTTACAGGCGTTCTCCGAGAACACAAGAAGAATTACCGAGTGAGGATATTGTTCTTGCAAATCCTCCTTCAAAGGGTCAAAGGTACGAAAAATCCCATGGGATATTTTCATCAGTTGCCAGTTCTGCCGCTATGCTTGGTGGCAGCATGGCTATGGGGAGTATTTCTCCTGCTATGCTTGCAGCTCGTTCGGCTATGCTTGTTATGCCGGCTACCAGTATTGCATCACAATCCTCAAGGGATAAGAAGGGTAAGAAAAGATCAAATGATTATATTCGACTTCGTGAAGCTCGTTTTGGTAATTACTTAAATGAGCAGCGTGCTCGTATTTATTCTGTAGCACAACAGCAAAAAAAAATTATCACAGACGAAAATCCATCGCCTGAGATGTGTTATTCAATTGCTAATAATCTGAATAGAAATTTATGGGAAAGAACTCCAGCCGATAGGGATTATCTAGATGTTCGTTTGGGCATGGGTTATGAAGAATTATGTGTAAAGGTAAAGGATAGAGGCGAGGCGTTTGGAATTGAATTAGAGGATGATGACGCCAAAGAAATGTCTGCAATGCTTGTTGAAGAATCAAAGTATGTAGATAATATTCCTGTTAGAGTTTCCTTGATACAAAATCCAACTGTTGGTGTAATCGGTGATAGGAAAAAAGTTATTATGCAGGTTAAAAATATGATTGCGGAATTAACCACATTTCATTGTTACACCGATGTAAAAATTGTAGGCATATTTGATAGTGAAGAATATTCTCAATGGTCTGATTTAAGATGGTTACCGCATATTTGGGATGATAACAAAGAAAATAGATATTTAGCATTTGACAGTGAAAGTGCTCATGCTATTTGTGAAAGTTTCGATGATATGCTTAAGACTCGTTTCAGAGAAACAAAGGAAAATTCTATCAAAAGGGCAGATGTCCCAAATCCATATTATATTTTTATCTTAGGCTCAAAGAAATATATGGAAAATGAGGAGATTATGAGTAATCTTCTAACTAATAATCCTGCAATGGGTGTCAGCTCTTTGTTTTTATTTGATGATATTTATTCATTGCCGAATACTTGTAATTATATTATTGATATGCAGCAGAATCCGGTGGCTTACTGGAGAGATAAGGTGAATGGTAAATTTATGTTTACCCAGGATGATTATAATGCTGTCGCTTTTGATACTTTTGCAAGAAGATTATCTGCAATTGAACTTAAGGGCTTTGCAATTCAAGCGGAAATTCCTTCGAGTATAACATTTTTAGAAGGTTATGGGGTTGATAGAGTCGAAGAATTAAATGTGATGTCAAGGTGGGAGTCTAATAAACCATTTGAAACATTGGAAGCTCCTATCGGTGTCCTTTCTGGAGGAAAAACATTTAGTTTAAATATTCGAGAGAATAAGAGTAGTGTAAACGAACATGGTCCCCATGGATTAGTTGCAGGTACTACCGGTTCAGGTAAGAGCGAATTGCTACAGTCTTGGATATTATCAATGTGTGTGAATTTTCATCCGCACGATGTGAATTTTGTAATTATAGATTATAAAGGCGGGGGAATGGCAAATCTGCTTGAAGATATGCCCCATGTTGTAGGAAAAATTACAAACATCGGAACAAACATTAAGCGTTCTATTGTATCTCTTGAAAGAGAAAACAAGCGTAGAATGGCTATTTTTGAACAAGCAGGGGTTAATAATATTGATAAGTATTCTAAACTTTACCATGAAGGTAAAGTTTCGGAACCATTGCCTCATCTTGTAATTGTTGCCGATGAATTTGCAGAGTTAAAAAAAGAACAACCGGATTTTATGACAGGTTTGATTTCTATTGCCCGTGTTGGCAGAACATTAGGTATTCACTTGGTTTTGGCAACTCAAAAGCCGACCGGTGTTGTTGATGATCAAATTGATTCCAACTCAAGATTTAGATTGTGCTTAAAGGTTCAGGACGCAACAGACAGTAGAGAAATGTTGAAAACACCGGATGCGGCGTCTATAACCAAAGCAGGTAGGGCATATGTTAAAATAGGCAATTTTGAATACTATGAACAGTTTCAATCTTACTGGAGTGGAGCACAGTATTTTGAAGATAATATTCAAAAGGCAGATGTAGGCAATCAGGTTAGAATTGTCGATGTTTCCGGTAAAAGAATAAAAACCGTAGATGATGGTGTAAAAAAGAAAAAGTCAAATATTGATGAATTAAAGGCTGTTAATCTGTATATTTGCAGAGTTGCAGAAGAAAACGGTATTAAGGCACTACCTGGTCCTTGGCTTCCGGAACTGCCTGATGAATTGCATTTAAGGGATTTGGATGGAGTTTTAGGTGGATTTGACGGCGAACAGTGGAACGATAATAATCTTAAATGGCTACAAATTCCAGTCGGTAAATATGATTTGCCAGAACTTCAACAGCAAGGTACATTGTTTTTAGATTTCCAAAAAGACGGCCATTATGGTATTTACGGTACATCCGGTACAGGAAAAACAAATTTGTTAAAAACAATAATGACAGCTGTTGGTACATATTATTCTCCCGAAGATGTAAATGTCTTTATCATTGATTGCGGTGGTTGGAGTATGAGTGCATATGCCGATTTACCGCATGTCGGAGATGTTATTCTTGATACCGAAGAAGAAAAAATTAATAAATTTCAAAATCTTATAAATGACGAGTTTAATGATAGAAAACGATTGTTCCATGATAATATTGTAAGTTCTCTTGTTAATTTTAGACAATCGGTAGGTAAGATGCCTGCAATAATTGTTATGATTGATAATATTATTCCTTTGTTTGATTTATATCCGGATTTTGAGGAAACTTTAATTAAAATATCTCGTGAGGGTGCAACCTATGGTATTTATCTGATTTATACCGCTGCATCTACCTCTGGTATTAGATTTAAGGTACTTCAAAACATTAAGGGTTCAGTTGCATTTGAACTTACAGATAAGGGCGATTATCCGAGCATCGTAGGAAGAATGGAAGGTAAAATTCTTCCTACAATAGCTGGCAGAGCTTTCTATAAGGACAGTTCTCCGCTTGAATTTCAATGCGCTTATTGTACCGATGGCTTAAGCGATATGGAACGAAATACAAACATTAAGGAATTTTGTAACAGACTTAACAGATGCTGGCATGGTCCAAGGCCGAGAACTGTTCCGGTTATGCCTAATTCAATTAATGTTGAAACACTAAAACAGAACTATATTGAAAAAAATGTTGTTCCTGTCGGTGTTGATTACAATTCTATTTCAACAGCATATTTGAATATGGAAAATACATATTGTGCAATGATCACCGGTTCTATAGGCTCGGGAAAAAGTGCATTTTTATGTAGGGTTATTGAAACAATGAAAATTAGAGATGATAATATTTTTTATTTGTTTGACAGCTCTGCTCGTGGGCTTTCAGTTTATTCAGATAACTGTAAAGGCTATGTCGTATCAAATTGCAATCAAGATGTTTCAAATGTGATTTCTGAAATTGTGTCTATGCTTAATAAGCGTCAAAGCGATCTGAATACGATTGACGAAAGTGAAGTAGCTTCGTATTCCGATGAACTTGAACAGATTTGTATATTTATTGATGATATTAATGAGTTTGTTGAAAGTGTTGAAAATGAACAAAGGGATATGATGAATAATATTGCTCGTCTAGCGAAAAGTCTTGGTGTTGTATTATTCGCAGCTGGTAGGATTTCCGATGTTGTGAAACTCGCCGATTTAGAACCTTTAACAAATACTATTATTAAGTATCAAAACGGTATCGCTATAGGTGGTTCTCCGGCAATGTACAGCTTTTTTAATAACAATATGGGATATTCAGAAAAGAATACAGACTGTGAATCCGGTAATGGATGGCTTTTTTATAATGGAAATTGCTCTAAAGTTATGTTGAACTAAAAAGGAGAGAATGATATGCGAAAAATAGAAGTAGATATTGAAGCATTGAAATTATCGGTTTCTTATTTCTCTTTAGCGGTTAAAGAGTTAGAAGAGATTGAATACCGATTAAAGCAAATTGGTAATGAAATCATGGATGATGCCGAATTGCAAGCGGCTCCTGAGTTCAATTCATTACTTGAAGAATATAATAATACCTCCTTAAATCTTTTGAAACTAAAGGATTCTTATGAAAATATAATATCTACATTTGTTAAGGTACCTGAACAATATCTAGATGTTGAAAAAAGAAGTGTGGATAAGATTAAGAATATTATATTCAAGGGTAATGATTATGAGTCAAAAATTCATATTGATAATTCTGCCTTAGAAACAATTAATGAATATGACATAAACGGTAACTATGAAGAACTGAAAAAGCAATTAAATAATGAATTTTTAAACCATAACTTTTCTAACAATAATACTGACGAAGAATGACAATTAATATCGGAGATTATTATGGCTAAGATTATTATTACACTTACTGATAAAAATAACTCTTTTAGTTATGACATCGAGGTGCCTAATGATGTAGAGGTAAATAAACTTTTAACTGATATTACAGCGGCTATTATCGGATTTGATAATAAAATTCCTTTTAATATTGATTCATCACTTAATTTGATCGCTCCCAAAAACGGTATGCATCCAATTGATAATAGCAAGACTTTACTTGAAGTGGGTGTTTTTAATGGTGATTATATTTTGCTTGAGCCTCAAAGAAGGACAAGCTTTGCCACAGAAAAATTTTCTGATGTTGTCGGTAAAACAATGAAACTTATTCATACGAATGATGGATGCACAGTAGATTTTATTGTTAATAAAAAAATCTATATTATAGGTAAGAAACGGGGAAATGTTGACGGATATATTGCTAATAATCCTGTAGTTAGCAGAGAACATTGCAAAATAGTATTTAATGGAAGTACTTATACCATCATTGATTTGAACAGTAAAAATGGTACTTATATTAACCAATCGAGATTAACCCCAAATAATATGTATATTCTAAACAACAATGATGTTTTGAAAATTGCAAACTGTACATTTAATGTAATAATTGGTTGATTTTGAAGGAGAAAAATATGTCTGATGAAATTATGTTTTCAGATATGCTGAATCATTATTCTATAAAGTTGAATGAGATATCGGATATGATGACAGACTTAGTAGGTTATGTTAATAAATCGGTTGTTTTAGCTAATGAGTCATGGAGTTCAATATCTTCAGAGGCGTTCAATGAAAAAATAACAATTTCGCAAAGATATTTGAGAGAAATTGATTTGTCGCTTGATGAAATGCTTAAACTCTTGAATTCAGTTAAGGATAATGAACTTAACGAATCAATCGATGAATTATCTGCAAATACAGATAATGCTTGTTCTTAATTGGTCTCAATGACCATTATGATAATTATTAACAAAATGAGGAGGTGAAACACAAATGGCACTTATTCAAGTTACACCTGATATGCTCAAGGGTAAAGCTACTGAGCTCAGAGGCTATAATGCCGAACATCAAGAGGCAATGAATAAGATGAGAACTCTTATCACAAATCTTAATGAGGTTTGGAAGGGTGATGCTCAAGACGCATTTTTAGCTAAGTATGAAAGCATGCAATCAACATTTACAAGCTTCCAAGAAATGCTGGAGGATTATGCTAAGTTAATGGACAACGCAGCTAATCAAATGCAAGAACTTGATACTACCCTTGCTTCTCAAATGAACAGCTTCTAAGATTTTGACTGTAAGAAAAACGCACTTCCTGCCGACGCTTTGTCGGTGGGAAGCAAGTGTAAATGATTATATAAGTTAATTAGTGTAATGTAGTTAGTTGATTTATTTAATTATTTATTTCACAAGGAGAGGTAGATTTTGAAAACACAAATTGATATTTCTCGTCTAAACAGATATTCTGAAGAATTATACAATATTAATAATCAATTAGATAACAATATGCAACGAATAGAAAATTTGGTTTTAAGTCTGGGAAGTGAGTGGCAGGGATGTGCCGAGTTAGCTTATGTTGCGAAATTGTTGCTTGTAAGAAAGCAATTTGAGTCATTGACCGATTTTATTAATGATTATGTTTATACATTAAAATCAATAGCTGTTGATTTTGAAGAGGTCGAAAAAGAAATATATAATAAGATTAGGAGCTGATAATATGTTTGAAAAGAATTATGTTGGTATTGATTTATCAATACCGGAACTTTACTTTTTGGCTAAAGAGTTAGGCTTAAACCGATTGATGGGTATGGGGTTTGACTTTGATACAATCAGTCAAGAGGCAAAAACAACAATTAAAAACGAGACCTATAACTTGCTAAATGAGAAAAAAGCATTAGAGATGAATTTTCTTGGTGAAACAACTGTGAATCCAAAGTATGCAGAAATTGCAAAATTTGTCGATAGCCCCGATTACTGTGCGGTCATTATTGAAAAAGAGGGCGATATTAATCGTATAAGATATATGTATAGAATTGAAAATGAAACAGTTTGTTTTGATACGGATGAAAATGTTTTAATTACATATAAATTCAATGATAATGTGTCTGCCGATCAGTTTATGCTATACGGATGCAATGTCGATGTATCTGACATTGAGGAAGAATATAAGGAATTTAATCTTAAAACTGGCGAAGATGTAATCAACGGCTCAAGCAAATTTGTGTCATTTAATGAGTTCATAAAAGAGTCAGAAGCTTATAAACTTGTAAGTATTTCATTTTCAAAAAGAGAAGACAGCGTGTGGTATGTTGTAGAGGGCGACGAAGAAAAAGGATATACTCTCTCTCAGGTTACCGAGCAGTTAAGAATAGGTTAGGAGGAAAAGTAAATGGGTGAAAAGGTAAATATTGATACTAAATATGCTAAGAGAGACATTAAACGCATGGAAACAGCTATAACCGAATTAGGAAATGTTAAAAAATCTTATCAAAGTGTTATTAACTGTTTGTCAAATTCATATAAGGGTAATGCCTCATCTTATCTGCAAGAACAAATTTCTACAGTCAAGATTAAGAGAATTAATAATATGATTGACAGTATTAAGACTGCTAAGAAACAATTAAATACTGCAATTAAACTTGCAGAGCAGACTAGTAAAAATGTGACTAATTCTATGAAAGGATAATATAAAAATGGCGAAGGAAATAAAAGTATATTATGACGATATATCACAGATTTCCGGTGACTTGGATAAGTTACTGTCGGAACTAGAAACAACATACACTAACATAAAAAAAGAAAAGTCATTGATAACCGAGAGGTGGAAGAGTGCAGCTGCTATAAAATACATCAATCAAATTGAAAAGCAGTCAAATGATCTCAAAAAAGCGATTAAAAAGATCAAGGAAACAAAAAAGTATGTGCTTAATACATCGAAGAAAGTTTGTGAAGCCGATGATCAAATAAAGAAAAAATTTAGTTCTATTATTAATTGATAGAAAGGTAAAGTTATGGGAAATAATGTAAAATTAAAATATATTGAAATTGATGCATCAACATATAATTTGAAACAAGCCAATACACATTTGGAAAATGCGAGAAAAGCTTTGAGGGAATCAACCGATTTGGGAAGCTCAATTATGCAAGCCTTCTGGAAATTCGGTAATAAAGAAGCAATTTTCGGAGCATTGAAATCAGTGCAAAATAATATTAATTATGAAAAGGAAGAAAATATTAATTTGATAAATGCATTGAATAATGTTGAATCAATTTATGAACAGAAGGTTAAAAGCGTTTCTAACAATTTCCTTTTTGACCTTATGCTTTTTTCCAGTGCGGCTGTTGTGGCGCCTTATTTAATTCCGGCGATTGTTCCTTTGGTTGGTTTAGTGATTTTTGGCGGAAAGACAACATGTACTTTTAAAAAAAAGAATGTACCAAGTGATATAATTAAAAAGGGTAGTGCTTTATCCGTAGCAGTTGGTGGCTCGTTAATATCGGGACCTGTTGTAACAACTATCAATTCTGCCGCTATTACATCGTCTAATTCAGTGCAGGCAATATCCGATATTGTAAATGATTTAGATATTAAAGCCGGAATGTGTCTTGATAATATTTGGCAGAGTTGGGGACCTGTATCAAAGAATGGATTTACTAATTATAATGGTAAGGGCAACTGTACATGGTATGCCGATAACAGATATAATCAAATGAATCCAAATAATCCTTTGGTGTTTTCTACTACAAGCGGAAGAAATGCAAAAAACTGGATAAATACTATTGATAAAAGTAAATTTAATGTTTTATCCAGCTCCGGCACTAGCAATGTTACAACTAATTCTATTGCTGTGAGTCAAAATGGAACCTATGGACATGTCGCATATATTGAGCAGGTAAAGGATGGTAAGGTTTACTTTACGGAGGACGGTGAATCCTATACAAGGCCACATACATGGAATAAGGATTCTAATGGAAATTGGACGGGACCAACCGTTCAGTGTATGGATGTTAATATATTTAAGTCTAAATTCCAGAATGTGATTTCAGCTAAATAATAATTAGTAACGGAGATATAATTTATGAGTGAAATTAAAGTTGAAACAGATGAACTTACCGCATTTGCAAATAATTATCAAATTTTGATAGATAATTTCAAAAAGGTGTCTTCTGATATTATTACAAAGACTACATCTTTTCAGGATGTGTGGAAGGGTGAATTTTCAAAGGATTTATCTGATGGTGTTAAAAATTTAAAATCTGTTAAAAGTAACATCGAAACAAACGGTGATGAACTGGTGAAATTTGTAAAGGCTGCTGTTCAGAAATATACTGATGTTGACAGAAAACTTGCCGACGCATCTTCTATCGGAAATTTAGACTATCCTTCTAATGTAAGGGTTAGCGTTCATGTAAAGAATAGCGGTGAACTTTCCAAAACTTATAGTGACGCTACAGCAAGAGCAAAACAAATGCAGCATAATCCGAACGGTTCTATCAGTTGTGCTGCTATGGCAAAGTCAAAGGCACTTGTAAATGGTTTTAATGCCGATTGGTACGGTAACGGTAATCAGGTTTATGGTAATATTACTGCCGGAGAGCATAGTAATTTTACAGCCACCAAGTATCCGGGCAATAATTGCTTGAAGGATATGATTAATGCCGAAGGTCAGCCTATTACCGATATTGTTATTTCATTTCCGAAGAGTCCCACTTACGGAAACAAGTATGGTCATGTTATTTACATCGACCAAATTGTTGATGGTAAGGTTTATTATTCAGACAATTGGGGCAATACAGTTAATGGTGTTGTTGCTGTATCTATTGATGATTTCTTAGCAAAGTACAATAGATATGGTAACGGTTCACCGATTGGTTGTGTGCATTTAAAGAAAAAATAAAAAATCGAGTTTTATATTCAAAATACAAGACTTTATTAAAAGCAATTTAGTAATCATTAATAACGAATGGATTAAACGTTCAGATTGAATGTTTAATCCATTTTTTGCCTTATTCAATAATTTCAGGGTTTTAGTACAAAACGATATTCGAGTTTTTTGCTGGGTTTTGCATTTTTTTGTAGCCGTTGATACAAATTGAGGTAAAATATTAGAACAATTAGTAAATGATTTGTAAAAGATTGTTAAAGCGTACAAATTTTAATGGTGAGTTATAAATAATGGAGTCATTGTTTGCTTGTTGGATTGGTAACGATTCAAGTGCTTTTAGAAAAAAGTGGAGTAGCGTAAATGATAATAATTCTACGTATGGGAAAATGAAAAAATCTCTGACTAATTATTCCGCTTTCTTGAAGCAGATAGGTGAAAAATACTGCAGAGCGCAAGCGGAGGCAATAAACAGAGCAAATCAACTTCCAAGATAAACTATAGGGAGCTATTATATATGAATAAAAACAGATATTATGATCCATTTGAAAATATAAATTTAGATGATATTAATGCACAAAAAAATAGCGAAGTTATTTCTTCAAATCCGGTAAATAGTAGCTGCAATCAAAAAGTCTATCTCTACAGAATTGATAATAATGAAAAAATAGCTATTAGTAAGCCTTCTTTTATTATTGGTAAGAATGGAATATGTGATTATGTGATTCACGGTAATAATGCTATAAGCAGACAGCATGCAGAGATTAATTTGAAAAATAATAATGTTTATATAATTGATAAAAAGTCAACTAATAAAACATTTGTAAACGGTAGAGAAATCGAACCGGGGAAACCTGTTTTGATTGCAAATGGAGATGAAATTAAGCTTGCTAACGTTAGATTGAAGTTGATAATTGAATAAGTATAGCGAAAATAAAGATTTAGTAATACGCAAAAAACGGATTGGAATTTCAAATTGAATATCTAATCCGTTTTTGTTTTTCTGTTATTTAGCCGGGGCAAAAATCTCTTGCTTTCTTGAAAGCCTTTTCCGTATCTGAGGTTGTCCTTTGAATATTCAGTACAAAACAATATTTGAATTTTGTTTTGCGAGGTTTTGCATTTTTTCTGTGTAGCCGTTAATGCAAAAGAATACAAAATATTCATTCCTGTTTTGCTTATT
>OIYP01000091.1_pt1 | contig 63856 bp, 67 predicted proteins | sample 1588261 | NCBI WGS metagenome assembly OIYP01 (sample SAMN03283293) | human gut metagenome | biome: human-associated habitat; material: feces | host: Homo sapiens | place: Peru | collected 2012 | reverse complement strand
AACAAATTTCATATAAAATCAAATTCACGGACAACCGCAAGGGTTGTCCCTACGGGTGTGCGAATATTTTAATATCATATCAGCCGCAAATCATCATATATCAACAACATTCTAACGGCGGCAGCAAGCCACCGCCCTACTGTGTGGTATATCAAATTCAATTCGTGCGTTCCGCCCCATATTTGAGGGGGCAGTCATTTTTTCGCAGAAAAAATGACTGAGGGAGTTTACAAATTCATATAAAATCAAATTCACGGACAACCGCAAGGGTTGTCCCTACGGTATGATACATTTTTTAATTTGCTAACAGCCGTTAGTTATCATATATCCGTCAGTTTCCACGGCGGCAGCAAGCCACCGCCCTACGCTGTAGAATTAAATTTTAAGGCTTATATACAGATGTTGTCAAATTTAATAATTTATGCGACACAGGTCGCCCCTACGGTATAATATAAAAATATAATTGTTTGTAACCATTGATTTGTTGTGATTTATCAAGAAATATGTTATTATGTTGTTATTGATAAGCTTGGGACGAAAGAGCCTTGAAATTCGGCTGAAGTATTTGTGTTGCCTATTTGATATTTTGCCCGATAAATTCACGAGGATATTATTATGGATAGCATTTTTGAAAAAATCAAAAAAAGCGATGTCTTTAACAAGGAAAACAGAGCTTCCTATATAACGGCTGTTGCGTTGATGAGCCTGTTTACCTTTACGTTTTTGGGTGCAGAGTTTTTGTTTGTCAATGTGATTTCCCGTACCGTGTCGGGCGATCGGTCGGTAAACGCTCAAAACTATGCGCTCGGCGTGAGCGTGGTCGGCTTTGCCCTGTATCCTCTTTTCTGTCGCATATTTAAGGAAAAATTGCTTTCCGTTATATCCGTAATTTCAGCGGTTATATCCGTGGATTGCCTGTTTTTAATGTGTCGCCACAGTACCTATACGCTTACGTTGGGCTCAGGGCTTTTGCTGTTTTTAATTCTCGGAGTATTCGGCAGTGCAGTGTTTTATAAGGCTGTGTGCTTGCTGAAAAACAACGCATTTCTTGCAAGGCTCGTCGGTCTTTCGTATATGCTCGGGATTTTGCTCCAAATAGCAAATAACAATTTAATTCACGCAGATATGTCGGAGGCAGTCGTTCTTTCGGTGTTTGTATTGCTGCTGTCGGTTATGCTCATAAAAGCAGGAAAAAGCTGTGCGGCTTCGACCGCTTCAAATGGCAATACACAGGGCGAAAATAGAAAAAAGGACAACAGCGGCTTGAAAATCGGCGTGGTGCTTGTCCTGTTCGTTGCGCTTATGACCTGTATTTTCGGTACGCTCGACAATGCGGTTACCTTGTACCATGCAAACGGTGTGGCAAATATCGGACAATGGCATCGAATTCTTCTTGCACTCAGCGGATTTTTGGCAGGCTTTTTGTTCGACGTGGCAAAAAGGAAATATATGGGCGTGATAATGTACTGCGTTATGATACTTTCGACGGCGTGCTTGGTAATATTGCAATTTGCAGGGCCGTTTTCGGCAGGCTTGGCGGTGTTTTATTTGTCCGCAGGCTTTTTTGCCGTTTTCTTTACCGCCTCATTTATGGAATTGTCGCAATACACAAATACTCCGCAACTTTGGGCAGGACTTGGCAGAGCAGTAAACAACTTGGTTGCAATGGCGATCTCGGGCGGCTCTCTTGCGCTGCTCAATTCGGGGAATAATATCGCAATTATAACGGGCGAGCTGCTGCTGTTCGTGCTTACAAGCATTACCGCACTTATTTATACCGTAAAGCGCAGAGAGCTTTTTGAAAGGCTTGACGCCGCTGAAAAAGAGGCTGTAAGCAGCAGCGAAAGACTTGAAAGGCTTTCGGAAAAATTCTCATTTACGCCGAGAGAAGCAGAGGTTTTCGGTCTGTTGGTTAGTACCGAGGACGGCTTGCAGACGATTGCCGATAATCTGTTCATTTCCAGACGAACTTTGGAGCGTTATGTGTCCGCAATATACGAAAAAACGGGTGCGAAAACTCGAATCGGACTGATTTCTCTTTTCAATAATAACAGATAATATACATAATTTAATAATTCCCGTTTGACACCTCTCACTTTTTGCGAGAGGTGTTTTTTTGCCCGATTTTGCACTTTGGCGGACTTCCGCCACACACATTTTTCAACTTGGCGGACTTCCCTTATATACAAATTTATACCTGTAAATATAATTAACTGTATAGACGGATAGGGGAGACAAATAGATTTTCGCTGTCTGTCTAATGATTAAACAAAGCTTTGAAAAAAGGCTTAAAAAGGAGGAAATCATATGGATAACCAAAAAAAATTAAGGAGAAAGGTCAATTCAAAATTGAGAACGGTACTTTTGCTGATGCTTGTGGCAATGTTCGTAATTTCAAGTGTGATGACGGTCAATGCCGCTACAATCAAGGACGACGGAAAGTATACGCTGCTTCTGACCTGCGGACTTAACGGTCCTGACGGCAAAATCGACGGCGATTATGCAAAAATAATAAGATTTGATGTTGCCGACGGCGACACAACGGTAAGCTTATCCGAATTGACTGCGGGCATTCTTCCGTTTAACGGCAGAACTCAATTTGCTTATTGGGCAACGGATTGGAATGGCGAAACAAGGGTCCCGGAGGATATACCACTGTCGGATTTCAATTCCGAGGGTACTTTTTGGGTAAACGACGGCGAGGTGGAATACACTAACGGCCTCACGATTTACGCAGCCTTCTCCGAGGAAGCACTAAAGGGAACGGGCACATATTACCTGACGCTTGATGGTCTCGGCGGTAAAGTAAACGGTAAATATGAAATAGCCCTGACAAGCAGCTCAAATGAATATCAAACAGTCGATTTAACTCAATATGTTCCTGTAAGAGAGGGCTATACCTTTGTCGGCTGGGATTTGAACGGCAGATATGTAACGGAAATATCGGCGGACTGCTTTAAGGAAAGCGACGCTGTAAGGGTACTTGCGACCTACACCAAAAACACATTCGACAATGACGGTATAGTATTGACCTTAAATGCGAACGGCGGAACGCTCGACGGCAACGAGGCTAAAAAGTACGATTATGTAGGCGGCAGAGACTCGGGCGCTTCAATGTCGCTTTTACCGTATGTTCCCGTAAGAGACGGCTATACCTTTAACGGTTGGAACACCAAAAAAGACGGCAGCGGAAAAAATTACAAATATGTTTATTGGAGATTTTGGGATAACAACGAAGAAACCAATAGCAAATTTGATAAAGACACCTTGATTACGGAAGACAACGGTTATGTGCGGTATAAAAATGTGACCCTTTACGCTTCTTGGACTAAAAATAATGACGCACCGACAAATCCCGGAAATCCCGAACCGCCCACGCCGATTACGCCTCCCGCTTCCGAAACGGTAAATAAGCTTGAAAGCACAGGCGAAACAAAGGCAGTTATTGAATTTCCCGACGGAATAAACAAAGATTACAAATTGGATATTCGTGAAGTGGAAGTTAAAAAGGATTTGGCAGATAAAAATGTAAAATTCATTACGGATATCAATGTGCTGGATGGGGACAACAATGTTGTAAAAATCAGCGATACCAAAATGAAAATCAGACTTGCAATGCCCGAAGGCTTGAAGGGTTATGAAAAATACGAGGTTGTATACATCTTAAACGGCGAGATAAAAGAGACGATTCCCGCAACGGTTGAGGACGGCTATATCGTATTTGAAACAGCTCATTTGAGCCAATACGGAATTGCGGCGACAAGCAAAAGTGTAACAAATGTGAACATTCCAAAGACAGGCGGCACAAACAGCCTTGCATTGTGGCTTACAATGGCAATACTCGGCGGCGGCGCCGTTACCCTGTTCGGTATGGCGGATAAAAAGAAAAAACGGGTAAAGTAAAATAATACCGAAACCTAAATTTCCCCTTAAAAAACAGGCAGTGACTTCATTCGTCACTGCCTGTTTTGCACAATAACGGTGTTAAGCTTCCGATAAACGAATATATTTGATTATCCGTCAAAAATTTGTTGAATTCTCGGCGGATTTGCGTTATTATTACATAGGTAACCGCTTGAATATCAAAACGGTAATTTTAACACGGTAAGGTCGAAAAATATCCGACCGTATGCTTTAGGAGATTGAAATATGAAAACAGGTGTTATAGATGTCGGCGGGGGAATGAGAGGAATTTACGGGACAGGCGTTTTTGACTACTGTCTTGACAAGGGTATAAATTTCAGCTACGGTATCGGAATTTCGGCAGGAAGTGCTAATTTGGCTTCGTATGTCGGCGGACAAAGGGGTCGAAACTATGTGTTCTACCGTGATTATTCGTCACGAAAGGAGTATATGGGGCTCGGCGAGTTCTTGCACCACCATTCGTTCTTAAATCTCGACTATATTTATAGTACGCTGAGCAATTCCGACGGCGAAAATCCGCTGAATTTCGACGGTATTATGAAAAATCCTATGGAGTGGTATGTCGCAGGCACCAACGCAATAACGGGCGAGGCTCGGTATTTCGACCGAAACGATATTAAGCGTGACGATTACAGTATATTAAAGGCTTCGAGCGCAATTCCCGTTGTGTGCGAGCCGCAGTATATCGACAACGTTCCGTACTTTGACGGCGCATTGGGAAATCCCGTTCCCGTCAAAAAGGCGTTCGAGGACGGTTGCGATAAGCTTGTGCTTATTTTGACAAAGCCGGAGTCCCTAATTCAGACGCCCGATAATGAAAAAATACTTGCAAAAATGTTCCAAAGCAAATACCCGAAAGCCGCACGCCAGCTTGAATTGAGGGCGGAACGCTACAATGAGGGTGTTGCGTTGGCTCAAAAATATGCGAAAGATGGCAAGGCGATTATCATTTCGCCCGACGATACCTGCGGAGTTGACACGCTTGTAAAGAACAAATCGTCATTACAAAAGTTGTATGAAAAAGGGTACGAAGACGCAGAAAAAATATCCTTGTTTTTATCAGAAAATTAAACAGAAAGCAGTTTTACGCTTTTTTGTCTCATGGGACAATTTAAGGACACACCTTTGAGTATAATTCAATAAAACGACGGAACAGTTCGATTTTTAGATGTAAAACTTAAAATATAATCAACAAATATAGCCGCTATGATGATAAATCGAATATTTTTTGTCATCAAATGAAAAAAGTTAAAATTCCCGCAATATGTACGCTATCGGCACATAGAAACGGAAAAAGCTTTTTGATAAAATAAGCTTTGCTGTTAAATCTATTGCAAATATGTAATAGGCTTAAATAAAACGACATTTAAATTATCTCGGAATACCGTAGCTTTTCAACTGCCTTTTTCGTTTGTGAACGAAGCGGTTTTTTGTTTTTGGTGTTTTCGTTTGAAATTTGTTTCTGAAATTCGGCACGTTATGTGCTTTTTTATAACGTTACAGTACTTTTGAATGGGCGTCCGAGGGGAAATGCGGCTGTCCTCGGCAGGCAATTTTATTTGAGGAGTGAGAACTGTGGAGAGGAATAAGAAAATTCACACCGCAATAGTCATATTGTCGGTGTTGCTTGCTATCAGCCTGTTGGCGATAGCGGGCTTAATGCTCTATAACCATTTTAAACCACGGGAGACCGCAACCGTTACCGTGTCGGACAATCTTATCACTCCCGACGAAGAAAAAACACAGCCCGTATCGCAGGAGACTGCCGACAATAAGAAAACCGATAAATCTAACGGCAAAGAGAACGGCAAGAACAGTTCTTCTGCTTCCGCCAAAAAGAATAACGCCGGCAACAATAATAATTACGCACAGGGATTTTACGGCAATCCCAACATTAAAACGGCGGCAAAAATGAAGCTTTACAACAGGCAGCCCAAGGATAATATTCCGTTCGAGGTCCAAAATATGCTGCCGGGTGACAGCGAAACAAAATATTTCGGCGTGCAGGTTTCATATTGCAATGCGCTTACGGTTAATTTCAGAGCGACTGTAAGAGACGGCTATGAAAAATTAGCCGAGGTTATGAAAATCAGAATAAAGCTGCTTTCCACCGATGAAATCGTATATGACGGGCTTATGCGTGATATGCCGAGCTGTGTTACATATAAATTGTATTCGGAAAAGGATACGACCGAGGAGTTCTACTATGAAATTACCGCATATTTGGACACCTCCGTCGGCAATGAATATCAAAACAAGTCTTTAATAGCCGACTTTAATTGGTCTGTTGAGGAGGTCAGCAACCTTGTATCTCCGCCACGCACGGGCAGTATGACGCATATGGCGGCTTGGTGTGCTTTGGCTGTTTCCTCGGCTTTTGTGATTGTTATCCTGCTGATTGCACGCAAGCGTAAGGAGGATGATGAAAATGCCTAAGGCTAAAACCGAAAAGAAGCTGACAGGCGGAATTATAGCCATTATTATCCTTGTGCTTTGCTTGACCGTTACTACATTTGCCCTTGTATATGCGACTGTTTCGATTGAAAACAACCTTTTTACCACGGGTAACGTCAAAATCAACTTAAACGACGGAAAGCCTGTTATTCAGCAGCACGAATTTTTATTTGAGCCGGGAATGACGGTTGAAAAGAGCTTCTTTATCGAAAACGAAAGCTCTTGCGACGTCTATTACCGAATTTATCTTGAAAGCGTTTCGGGCGGACTTGCCGATGCTCTTGTGGTTACGGTAAAAGACGATGACAAGGTCTTATACAGCGACACCGTAAGCCGTCTCACACGGGAAAATGTAATTGCCGCAGACGATTATCTTAAAATCGGTCAGCGTAAGGATTTGACCGTGATTTTCCATTATCCTAATGACTCGGGGAATGAGGCGCAGGGCTGTGAGCTTTCCTTTACAATGTGCGCCGAGGCTACACAGCTTAAAAACAACCCTGAAAAATTGTTTGATTAACAGTTGCCGATTACGCAACCGTATATAAATGAAAACAATAAAGCAATAAGGAGTAAAAGCGTGAAAGTATTAAATGTAATACGCAATATTGTGACATGGCTTGTGGTTATACTCGCTGTGTGTATGATGATTTTTACTATCGTATCCGTGACGACCTTTAACCGTTCCGACCGCAATTTGTTCGGCTACAAGGCGTTCATTGTGTTGTCCGATTCAATGAGCAGGACGGATTTTGACGCAGGCGATTTAGTTCTTGTAAAAGAGGTGGATTGCTCTACGCTCAAGGAGGGCGATATTATCGCCTATACCTCACAGAATACCTTTAACTACGGCGAAACGGTAACGCATAAAATCCGTAAGCTTGTAACCGACGCTAACGGCGAGCCGGGCTTTATAACCTACGGTACGACCACCGATACGGACGACGAAACGATAGTAACTTATCCTTTTGTTTTGGGAAAGTATCAAAAGACAATCCCCAATGTCGGCAAGTTCTTTCAATTCTTAAAGACAACACCGGGATATATCGTGTGTATTCTCGTTCCGTTCTTAATTCTTATCCTGTCCGAGGGAATACGTTGTATCAACCTTTTCCGCAAGTATAAATCCGAGCAGCAGGCTGAATTGCAGTCCGAGAGAGATAAAATCGAGCAGGAGCGTGCGGAAACTCAAAAGATGATGCAGGAGTTGCTTGAAATGAAAGCCGAGCTTGAAAAGTCAAAGGACGAAAAGAAGTCCGAGTAACACGGCATTTGATAATTTTACTCACTATCTACTTCCCATTATAGAGTCTCTCTGCCTTCGGGCAGAGGGGCGACCTAAGGGCATATCCATCCGGGGGTCCCCGGCAAAACAAGCGAAGCGGTTTTGTTGGGGAGAGGAGACACAGCGCCGTGATTGACGCCTGCCGCTTTGAGGCGGACGGAAAGATACAGAGCTTGTGTCGACGATGTGCCTTTAGGTTGCCCGAGCCGTATTTTGGCTGCGGCAATCCGTTTGCAAGGCTTTGCGGACGGAAAATACGTTAAATTGATACCTTCGTTTTTGCCGATGAGACGAAGCGTATTGAGTCTATCCCAATCGGCAAAAATCAAAAAGGAGGTCATTTCACAATGACGAACAGCAAATCTACCAAAAGAGCATTGATAACAAGCGTAATCGCTATTCTTATGTGCGTTACGATGCTTATCGGTACCACATTTGCGTGGTTTACCGATACCGCTTCAACAAGCGTAAACAAAATCCAAGCAGGTACACTCAACATTGAACTTCAGATGAAAAATGCTGCAGGCGAATGGGAGAATGCAGAGGGAAAAACTCTCAACTTCGTAAAGGCGGCAGGTCACGAAGCAGAGGCTATCCTTTGGGAGCCCGGTTGTACTTACGCTCTTCCCGAGCTTCGTGTTGTAAACAAGGGCAACCTTGCACTTAAATATAAGGTTGTTGTTACAGGCGTTATAGGCAATTCAAAGCTTCTTGAGGCTATTGAATTTACAGGTCTTGACAACGTCGGCGATGTAGAGCATCTTCTTGCGGGAGAAGCAGCATCCGAGCCGATTAAAATTGTCGGTCATATGAAGAATGACGCAGGTAATGAGTATCAGGGACTTTCAGCTGACGGTATTTCGGTTACGGTTTATGCTACACAGTATAATCACGAGTTCGACAGTAGCAACAACACCTATGACGGCGGAATAGGTCTTATCACTACCTATGATGAGCTGACAATGGCATTCGCTTTGGCTAAGGCTGATGATTGCGTTTTGTTAAGCGGCGACATCGATACATTAGGTAATGTTGCCAATATGAACAACAGCAGAGAGCAGAACGTTGTTCTCGATATGAACGGCAAAACAATTAGCAGCACAAAGGATATTTGGAATGACGGCACTTACCATTGGTCACTTATGTCTGTTCAAGGCGAAAACAAGACTCTTACCATTAAGGGTAACGGTGTGTTCAAGGCAAAGGCGAACGACAGCTATGCGATTGACGTTCGCAGAGGCGCTACGGTAGTTATCAAGGACGGCACATACATCGGTAATGTCAACGCTGTATATGTCGAAAGAGGTAATCTTGTTATCGAAGGCGGCTTCTTTGATATTACTCAGAAGCACCCCTCACAGGGCTCCGACTTCCTTCTTAACTGTCTTGACGATAACTATAATGCAGGCACGGCAAAGATTACTGTTAAGGGCGGTACATTCGTAAACTTCAACCCTGCGGCTTCTTATTCCGAGCCGAACGGTCCTGTAAGCTTCGTACCCGACGGCTACAAGGTAGTTTCAGAAGCACAGGCAAACGGCGATACTTGGTACACAGTCGTTGCTAAATAATCAATTTTAATTTCAAGTCCTCTCTGTCTTCGGGCAGAGGGGCAATCAAAGGGCATATCCATCCGGGGGTCCCCGGCAAAACAAGCGAAGCGGTTTTGTCGACGATGTACCTTTTGATTGCTTGAAAGAAAATGTGAAAGGAGAGAGCAGAATGGGCGGTAAAACAGTCTTAAACGTGGCAATATCGCTTTTATGCGTTGCACTTATTATATTTGCAATTAAAAAAATCGCCGAGTTTTCAAAACAATTTTCAGTCGAAACACAGCGTATAGCCTCAAATATGCAAAGAGCAGATAATTATAACAATTACAGCTATTGGCGTAAGGAAATGTACTGCCATTATATCTGTCTCATTCCTTTTATAACCGAGAAAACGGCAAATAGATTATACGGGCATTTGTTCTATAAGCCTATGCATAAAAAGAAGAGGGAGAGAAGCGACGGTATTTATCACGTTCTCGCCCCATCGGTAATAGGAATTTTCATTTGTACCGCTTGCCTTTGCGGTGCAAGCTGGGCGTGGTTTTCCGCAACCTCAACAACCTCAACCGCAGCCATACAAGCTCCGCAGTATACGCTTGGCGTTGACGTAAGGCAGGAGGGTGCAACGGAGAATTTGGTAGGCGTGGCAGGCACGGACGGCAAAATGACATATTCCTTGCAGGCGGGAAAGACCTATGTAATCACGCTCAATGCAGACGGTACGGAAAATGCCACAGGCTATTGTAAGCTTGAGGCGAACGGCAAGGCTTATTACACGGAGCAAATCAAAGCCGTAGGCACGTTTAAGCTTGTTGTACGAGCAGAGAGCGATACCGCAATTTCGCTCACGACAAAATGGGGAACCTGTGCGGTTGCGACTGCTGATAGTACAGTTAAGAACGGCGATGAAATTACCGCTTCAGGCACAACCGAAAGTACGCCGCCGACAGCGACTGCTTCTGCGGCAAATGAGAACACACCTTTGCCGTCAATACCCGAGCAATCGACAGGGGAGAGTGGCGCAGAAAATTCTGTTATCCCCGAAACAACACAAGCCCAATCGGCAGTATCGGAAACGGAGCGTCAAAATTCCGTTACCGAAACCGCAACGCAGACAGAAATCGGTACAAATGAGCAAGAGTAAAATAACGCAGGTAACGAATAAAAAATAACAGCCAAAGGCTGTTGCGAACGATACGGTGCAAACGACGATGTATCGTAGGGGCGAACTGTGTTCGCCCCTTTTTTATTTGCTATGAATTGACGGGCGACCGCAGGTCGCCCCTACGGCTTTCATCAAATGAAAATGTTCGTAGAATAAAGCCTTCCTCTGACGAGGAAGGTGGCACGCCGCAGGCGTGACGGAAGGAGAGATAACGAAAATTTGATGTTTATTGCTTTCTCTCCCTCAGTCATTTTTCTTCGAAAAACGACAGCTCCCTCGTCAGAGGGAGTCCGTGTTTCATCAAATTTGAAAATTTATGCGACCGTCAGAGGGAGCCTGTGCTTGTGCTAAATTTTCACTTTTCACTCTTCTCTTCACTCTTCTCTGCACGTCAATATACTCATCCCATAACCTTTGACTTCGGCAAAAGGATGCAATCGGTTTTGCCCTTCGGCATTTTCGTATCGCAAAACAGAGTTGCCTCCTTGACGGTGTTTTTGCCGTATTTTTTATTTATCGAAAGCATTGTTTTTTCAATTTTCTCACGCTTGATATGCTTTTCAATGTCAAAAAACATATCGAGCTGAACGGCGCAGTCGCTCTCTAATAGGTCAAACGCCCTTACGCTGATGGCTCTTACGGGTAATTCTCTGTCATATCTCTCATCAAATAGCGAAAATGCAAGGTCTGATATCTCTCTTGCGTTTTGCGTGAGGAAATTCGTCTTTTTCTGAAATTGAACGCTTTTCAGCTCATTGCTTTTGACGGAAATCTGCACTCCGCCCGCCGAAAGCCTGTGCTTTCGAAGCTCACGGGAAACCTCGTGCGACAGGCTCAAAATTACCCTGTAAATCTCGTCATTTTCCGTAATATCGGAGACAAGGGTTATGCCTCTGCCCACGCTCTTTATTTCGGGAGTGCTTAGAAAGTCGGAAACCTCTGAATTTTCATATCCGTTGGCGCATTTCCACAGCAGCTCGCCGTTTTTGCCCAAAAGGGAAGCAAGCGTATCGACTGGCGTTTTTGCAATATCGCCTATGGTTAAAATCCCGTATCTTTTGAGCGTTTTATATGTGCTTCTGCCGACCCACAGCATATCGCAGGCAGGCAAATTCCAGATTTTCTCCTTAAATTCACTTCTTCTGATAACAGTTATGGCGTCGGGCTTTTTCATATCGCTTCCGAGCTTTGCAAAGGTCTTGTTGAACGAAACGCCGACTGACAGCGTGATGCCAAGCTCCTTTTTCACACGTTCTTTTATTTTATATGCAATCTCCCTGTCCGAGCCGAAAAGCTTTTCGCTCGCCGTAACATCAAGCCAACACTCGTCCATACCGAACGGCTCTATCATATCGGTAAAATCGTAATAAATCCGCCTTGCCGCCTTGCCGTACTTTACATATTCGTCAAAATGAGGCTCTAAAACTATCAAATCACGGCACTTATTTTTAGCCTGCCAAATGACATCGCCCGTTTTAACGCCGTATTTTTTCGCCGCTTCGCTTTTGGCAAGCACAATTCCGTGTCTGTCCTCCGCCTTACCGCAAACCGCAACGGGCTTGCCTTTCAATTCGGGGTTGAGAGCAGTTTCCACAGAGGCGTAAAAGTTATTCAAATCACAATGTAAAATTGAGCGTTCCGTAAAACTGCCCCCTTTATTTGATCGGTAAGCATATTTTAACAGAACATTTGTTCGCTGTCAATACATAAAATTTGGCAATGCACAAAAATGCACATTGCCGTTTGTTTTAGGAATTGAAATCCATTTTAACGTCGCTTCTCTTTTCGTCATCCGCTTGGAAAAATTCCTCAGCCTTTGCGCCGATTGAATTTGCGACGATAGACGACGGGAATTTAACGATAAGCTGATTGTAATACGAAACATTTGCGTTGTAAACCCTTCTTGATGCCGAAAGGTGCTCCTCGACGTCCGCAACGGTAATTTGAAGCTGCTTGAAGTTTTCGCTTGAACGAAGCTCGGGATAAGCCTCGGCAACCATATTGATAGCGTGTGCGGTTTCGTTGAGCTTTGCGTTTATTTCCGAGCACTCGGCAACGCTCATACCCTTACGCATTTTAATAGTTTCGATAATCGTAAATTTCTCGTGATTTGCATAAGCCTTTGTAATATCAAGAAGCTTTGTCAAAATGTCAAAGCGCTTCGTCAGGGCAATGTCGATACCCGAGCGAGCTTCGGCGATTTTAACCTGCGTTGTCTTGATTTTGTTCATAACGCTTATGTACCAAGCTATCAAAAGCACAAGGATAACTGCCAAGATTATTCCAAAAATCATATTAACCACTCCTGTAATTATGTTAAATTTATTTTAATATATAGCTTTATATTTTGCAAGAATTTTATTTTTTATATACCTTTCTGTCGAGATTCAGCTCATCAACAAAGCGAGTTATAATGCTCACATCATACGAAATATCCGAAATTGCGGATTCGACGTCGATAGGTCTGAAAATCGGCGGCTCAAAGGCGTCTCGGCGGTTGTTTACGCCGATATGAAGCTGATTTCTGCAAAAACAGAATATCAATGCACCGTTTGTCTTTTCACGAAGCTCCGTCATTGAGTCCATAATGTGCGGAGTGATAATGTAAAAAGCCTCTTGCTCATTGTTGGTATAGGACTCAAATGCTTTGTTAAATTCAATGTTTTCAAATCGGATTTTCTCAAACTCCTTTGAAAAAAGATTCTTTCTGTGGTCGGCATAGTTAAAGCTCTTGTCGTGAACTAAAAGGTCGCAGTCAAAATTTTTGTTGAAGTCAAAAACCATCCATCTGCCCTTGAAATAGGTTATAGAGGTTTTCTGCCGTCCCGTGTAATGCTCCTCGCTGATTGTGACGTCGGATTGGGAAAAAGCGATGTTCTTATATTCCCCACAGAGAAAATCGTTTGAGGAATATGTGTTGCCCATTTTCATCATACGGGTATTTTTTATTGCCGAATAAGGTATTCCGTAGTCCGAATTAAATTCCCTGATGTCAAAGTATCGCTCGAAAACCGTCCTTACAATAACCTCGTTGTAAAGCTTTTTGTAAACTCTTTTCTTTTTGTTTATCGTAGAGCCGAAAATAATTCCGATAAGTGCAACGCCGCCTATACAAAATTGATAGATTTGATATATTTCAGATTCTACAAAAATTGATAAAAACGGTAGCGATACAATTATAATAAAAAACACAACCGAATTTCGCACGGATTTCCTCAGCTTTTCAAGTCGGTCAAGGCTTTCCGCAATCCTTTTGGCGTCCAATAAATCACCCCATCTCAAAAAAACAGGCAACAAAGCATTGCCCTGTTGCCTTAATTATACTATGAGATTTTTCCTAATACAACAATTATTTCGTTGTACCGTCGGAGTTGAACAAGGGGAGGGGCTCAAGATAAATAATATCATCTCTGTTTGCAGCGTCGCCCTCTGCCAAAATTGCCATTTTGCCGACTACCTTACCGCCTGCCTGCTCAACGAGATTTTCAACCGCCGATATTGATCCGCCTGTGGAAATAACGTCGTCAAGAATAAGAATTCTCTTGCCCTTCATTTTAGCTGCGTCTGCTCCGTCCATATAGAGCTTCTGCTCGCCCTCGGTGGTAATTGACTTGTCAACAGTCTCAAAAACACCGTTCATATAGGCTTTCTTTTTCTTGCGGACAAGGAAATATTCATTCCTGCCCGATTGTCTTGCCATTTCGTGAATAAGCGGAATAGCCTTTGCCTCGGGTGCAACCATATAATCAAATTCGGGTGCTTTTTTGAGCAATTCCCTTGCACATGCACAGGTAAGCTCAACATCGCCGAAGATTACAAACGCCGCAATCGTGAGGTTGTCGTTGATTTTGCACAGGGGTAAATCTCTTTTTACTCCTGCGACAGTCATTGGGTAAACCATATTATCACTCTTTCATAAAATAATAAACTGAATTAACCGCCGAGATAAGCCTTTTTGACTTCCTCGCTCTGAAGAAGCTCCTCGCCCGTACCCGAAAGCACGATTTTACCGTTTTCAAGGACATAGGCTCTGTCGGAAATCGCAAGTGATTTACCTGCGTTCTGTTCAACCAAAAGAACGGTCGTGCCCTCCTTGTTGAGGTCCTTTATAATTGTGAAAACCTCATCTACAAGCAACGGGGAAAGTCCCATTGACGGCTCATCTAGCATAAGAAGCTTAGGACGGCTCATAAGCGCTCTGCCCATAGCAAGCATCTGCTGCTCGCCGCCTGAGAGAGTACCTGCAATCTGATTTTTGCGTTCCTCAAGTCTCGGAAAACGTTCATATATTTTTTTAATATCCTCTTTAATCGCCTTTTTATCCTTTTGGATATATGCACCCATAAGAAGATTTTGATAAACGGTAAGCTCTTGGAAAATTCGTCTGCCCTCGGGTACCTGCGACATACCGAGTGAAACTATCTTGTGGCAGTGGAGATGGGTTATATCCTTGCTCTCAAAGCTAACCGTTCCCGCTTTCGGCGGAATAAGACCGATAACCGATTGCATGGTAGTAGTCTTACCTGCGCCGTTTGCGCCGATAAGAGTTACGATTTCGCCCTCGTTTACCTCAAAATCAATACCTTTAAGAGCTTGAATTACGCCATAATATACTTCAAGACCTTTTACTTCAAGTAATGCCATAATTTAACCTCCTATATAAGCCTTGATAACCTCGGGGTCGCTCAAAGCCTTTTTGGTTTCGCCCTGAGCAAGAACTGTTCCGAAGTTAAGAACGGTTATTTCGTCGCAAAGACCCGAAACGAATTTCATATCGTGCTCGATAAGAAGTATCGTAAGGTCAAATTCATCACGGATATATTTAACAATATCGACAAGCTCCTTTGTTTCGTGGGGGTTCATACCCGCAGCAGGCTCGTCAAGAAGCAAAAGCTTCGGATTTGTAGCCAACGCTCTCGCAATTTCAAGCTTTCTCTGCTTACCGTAGGGGAGATTGCACGAAAGATTGTTTCTCTCCTCATAAAGTCCGAAAACCTTGAGGATTTCCTTTGCTTTCTCTCTCATTCTGATTTCAGAGTCAAAATGACCGGGCAAGCGAAGCATACTTACAAAGGGATTGCACTTAAATTCAGGCTGATTGTGAAGTCCGACCATAACATTACGAACAACGCTCATATTATTGAAAAGTCGAATGTTCTGGAATGTTCTTGCGATACCCTTATGGTTAATCTGCTCTTGCGTTTTGCCTTTTAATTCCTCACCGTCGAGGTAAAAGGTGCCTGTTGTCGGCTGATAAACGCCCGTGAGCATATTGAATACGGTTGTTTTACCCGCACCGTTAGGGCCTACAAGACCGTAAAGCTGTTGTTTTTTAATTTCAATATCAAGGTCTTGAACCGCTTTAAGTCCTCCGAAAGAAATACCGAGATTTTCGGTTTTAAGCATAATATCTGCCATATTATTTGCCCTCCTTCGTAGGTTTGTCGGGATTGGTAAACTCTCCGTCTTGTTTCTTAACGTCAACGGAAAGAAGCTCATCCATTCTAATCTTTGACTCAATTCTGTTCCAAGCAACATCATCGTCAACAATGGTTGACTCCTTTTTCTTGAAGAGCTTAGCCGAAAGATTTTTGAAGTTAAGCTTATCCTTAATGGGCTTGAGTGCCGGTGCGTTGTTGAAAATAACGATTGCAATAAGAATAATTGCATATACAAGAAGTCTTACCGCCGCAAGATCGCCCGAAAGGTTGTTTTGAAGCAGGAAGTTGATGTATGTGATAACCGTCGCAGCGATAATCGAGCCGCTTATCGAGCCGATACCGCCGATAACTACCATAACAAGAATTTCAATCGAATAGTTATAGTCGAATGCGGAATAGAGGATAGGTGTGTAGTAATGTCCGTAAATAACGCCTGCAACACCTGCAAAAAATGCGGAAATCACGAACACGAAAAGCTTGTAATATGTAACGTTGATGCCCATAGCCTTTGCCGCAATTTCATTATCTCTGATAGCGGTTATCGCTCTGCCGTGCTTTGAACGGATAAGGTTCTGAATAAGGAAAAGCACAACGAGTACAAGTATAAACGCAACGATATAAAGCGTTGAGGACTGAAGCTTGATTTTATCGGTTTTAAGTCCCATTGCACCGCCGAAGAAGCTCAGGTTTTTGAAAACATTTCTGACAATTTCTCCGAAAGCAAGCGTAACTATTGCAAGATAGTCGCCTTTAAGTCTCAATGCCGGAAGTCCGATTATAAAGCCGAAAACAGCCGCCAAAAGTCCGCCTACGATAAGCGAAATAAGGAAGCAGACAAGCGAATTGTCAATGTAATTATGCAGGAAAATCGAAAAATACGAGCCGAGATATGCGCCTACGCACATAAAGCCTGCGTGACCGAGCGAAAGCTCGCCGAGGAAGCCGACTACAAGGTTAAGCGAAACCGCAAGTATAATGCTGTATGCGATTTTCGGAAGAAGATTTACTGCCGAACGGCTGAGGACTCCCGTTGAGCTTAAAATAATCATAAGCACAAGGAAAGCCGCAACGCCGATATAGTTAAAGCAGTATTTGAGTTTGAAGGTCTTTTTTACATTTGAAACGTATCCCATTATACCTTCTCCCTTCTGCGTTTACCGAGCAAGCCGACAGGCTTAACAAGTAAAATCACGATAAGTAAGCAAAATTCAATTGCAGTTGTGTAAGCCTCAACCGTCGGATTGTTCTTGCATATCTGCTCAATCATTCCGAGCAAAATTCCGCCGAGCATAGCGCCGGGGATAGAACCGATACCGCCGATAACTGCGGCTGTGAACGCCTTGATACCGGGCATTGCACCCAAAGTCGGGGTAACCGACGGAATACGAATAATATAGAAAAGGCTTGCAAAGGCAGCCAAAGCCGAGCCTATTGCAAAGGTCAGCATAATTATCTTGTCAACATTAACGCCCATAAGACGAGCCGCACCGCTGTCCTCGGAAACCGCAAGCATAGCTCTGCCTGTTCTTGTTTTCTTAACAAACAATGTAAGGCCAATCATAATTATCGCACCGACAACAAGCGTAAGAATTGTGCCGACGCTGATTTCAGAGCCTAAAATATGAACGGTTTTGAAGTTTGCAACCGTAAATGCTATTGAAGTCGAGCCGTAAATCAGCTGTGCAATGCCTTGAAGAAGATTGCTCACGCCGATAGCGGTAATCAGAACCGCAAGGGGAGAAGCGCCTCTCAGGGGCTTATAAGCAAATTTTTCAATAACAATTCCCATTACCGTACAAACAACGATCGCAACCGCCATTGCTATAAACGGATTTGTATTGAGCGCCATTGTTGAATAGATAGCATACGCACCGACCATTATAACATCTCCGTGCGCAAAGTTCAACATTTTGGCAATACCGTAAACCATAGTATATCCGAGCGCAATAAGTGCATAAACAGCACCTAAGCTGAGCCCGTCCAATAATATACTCATATAATTCACATAGCCTTTCTGCTACAAGGTATATCACTTGCCCGAGTGTAGCCGTCAAGGGCGTGATTTTAGCCGATTTTCGCAGAAAAGCCGTGTTTTACAGCTCTCCTAAAAATCGCTGAAGTCGGAGAAGATATAATAATCCCCTCCGACTGCTTTAATGAGTTTTTGCTGTTTAGTCAAGAAACAATTACTTTTTAACGGTAACGATTGTCGGAACCTTGTTCGGAGCACCGTCTGCGTTCCAGGTCATTGTACCTGTTGTTCCCGCAAATTCCATACCGCCTGTAAGTACAGCCGCAACCTTGTCGCAAAGCTCGGAAGCTGAAATGTTAGCGTCTGTAATGTTTGCTTTAAGCATAGCGTTGTAAATTACATAAACAGCGTCATATGCGTCAGCTGCGAACTGGTCGGGAGCCTTGTTGTACTTAGCCTTATAGCTTGCAACAAACTTAGAAATGTTTTCGTTTGTGCTCTCAACGTCAAAGGGAGTGATGTACTTGATTTCGTTTGTAACTGAAGAGTCAATCTGACCTGCAACACCGTCAAGACCGTCGCAACCGAAGATGAGTGCGTTTACGCCCTTAGCCGAGCAAGCACGAGCAACAAGTCCTGCCTCTGTATAATAGAAGGGAGTGAAGATTACGTCGCAATCCTTGAGAGCCTCAACCTGTGTTGAGAAGTCTTTTTTGTTCTCTGCGTCAAAGGTCTTTGTTGTAAAGGAAACACCGAGTTTATCCATCTCAGCCTTGAAAGCATCGTAAACACCTGTTGAATATGTATCGGATGTGTCGTAAATGCAACCGATATTCTTCATCTTGTAATCATTTACAAGTGTGTCAGCCGCAAGCACACCCTGGTCGGGGTCGCCGAAGCAAACACGGAAGCCGTTCTTTCTGCCTTCGATTACGGAAGCTGCGGAAGCGGAGGGTGTGATGAAGAACAAGTTGTCCTCAACAGCCTTTGCCGCAAAAGCCTCACAAGAGCCTGTTGTAGTCGAGCCGATTGAAATCTGCATACCTGCGTCCATCAACTGGTCGTATGCGGTTGCAGTCTCGGCAGCCAAAGCTTTATCATCTTTCATAATAAATTCAAGCTGAATTCCGTTCATACCGCCTGCTGCGTTGATTTCATCAATAGCAAGCTGAGCACCCTGTTGAACCGAAATGCCGTATGAAGAAGCATCTCCGGTTAGAGGTCCTGTTCCGCCGACAACGATTTTGTCGCCTGTAGTTTTGCCTGTATTACCGCCGCAAGCAGCAAAACAAGTAACAACTATTGCGAGTGTCAATAAAACGCCGATTACTTTTTTGAAGTTTTTCATTTGTGTAACCTCTTTTTCTAAAAATTTATTTTTCAGCATAACACTGCAAAATACTCATAATATCAAGGCGGAAAGCATTGAAAAGTGCCTTTCCCTAAATAATAAATAGATTATAAAAACTCATATTAAATTTGTCAAATTATTTTTTTAAAAAATTCATTGTTTTTTCACAATTTGTTCATAATGTCAAAATAGACGATAAACAACGGCGCAATATTGTTAAATGTAGTATTGATTTTTTATAAGGTTTTTTGCTAAAATATCATTGTGCGTGCTCGAGAAAGGTTGAAAAGCGTTGATATAAGGCAAAACAAGTGGCTTTTATTCGCACTGTCACAAAAGAACTTATGTATATAATAATATAAAAAAGCGTATTTTAAGACAGCGGTAGGCACGGTAGTTTATATGATTTTGGTGCAATTTGTGTTTATATGAAGAAAAAACAATTTAAGCCTTGACAAATTGCCTCAACGCATATATAATATTCAAGCATTCGAAAAATGCGCTGATAGCTCAGCTGGATAGAGCATCTGCCTTCTAAGCAGAGGGTCGGGGGTTCGAGTCCCTCTCAGCGCGCCAATGCTGTATGGTGGGTATAGCGTAGTTGGTTAACGCGTCAGTTTGTGGCACTGAAGACCGTCGGTTCGAATCCGACTATCCACCCCACTGATTTAACTCCGCCTGTCAATAAGATTTGGCGGAGTTTTCACTATCAAATAACTTTTCGGAATATTTGAATATTTTGGAATATTAAAATAGATAACAAACTTAATATTGGGGTGTCGTCAAGCGGTAAGACACAGCACTTTGACTGCTGCATTCGTAGGTTCGAATCCTGCCACCCCAGCCATAAAAGGGCTACAAAATAGATGTAGCCCGTGAAAACCTCGATTTTATCGAGGTTTTCGCCGTTTTATGGGCAAAATTTCAGTGTTCGATTTTGTAGATGTAAATCGGGCATTTTCCCTTTGTAGAAGGTCTTGAACTCTCACACAACAGAATATGGACGGCATAGGCAGGTAGAAATCAAAAATCTACCTGCCTTTTTTGTTGACCGAAAAAGGAGAAAATGACTATGCTTCAAAAAGAATTAGCCAAGCGACTGCGAGGCCGCTTTGAAACCGAAATGGACGGTGACGGTTGGCTGGCGGTGTCCTCGGATGGGATGCCGCTGTGCCGGGTGAAGTACAACGGGAACTGCATCGTCAACGACAACCCCTACCTCTCGGAGGAATACCTCGGCAAAATCGCTGAAGTTCAAAATGAGCTGCTCACCGTAAAGGACTATGTCGCTCTTTACGAACACGCGCAGCAGATGAAGGCGGCGGATGTTTCGGAATACCGACAGCTTGCCTCCTTCGGAGATACGGTGCTGGCAGCCAAGTACAGCGAAAGCCACGGTTTTGAATTTGTCACATGGAAACAGAACGCAGACGGTAATGCCGTGTTTTGGGGAGATTATTCTCCGAGCTATGAATATGCCAAGGAGTCCTTTGCCGTGCGCTCAGGACTGATCCCTGAAAGCCGCCTGTTCTCCGAGCAGGAAACCGCAAACCTCTGCCGCTGTGTGGACTTTGCCAAAGGCAACTGCGAAACGCTGACCTATGAGCAGGAACGGCAGCTGGATAAGCTCCAAGAAAAGCTCACGGACGGATACCCATCCCTCGAAGCCGAGCCGCCGACCTTTGAACAGTCAGCAGCCCCACAACAGAATATGTAATACTATCAATCGCCCTTCGGTTACACAAAAACCGGAGGGCTTTTTTTATTTCACAGCAAGGAGAGAAACAATGACCATATTTTCAGATAATCCACATGACAGACGCATGGAACGGCTGATGATGACCGTTCCGAATTTTGCATCGAGAGGCGTGGGCTTCCGCTTTACCGAAGCACAGGTATTCATCACGGCAACCGCCGCTACACCCACAGAGATACTGACAGCCACCATGAGGCAGATACGCTGTCCGCCTTTCCGCAAGAGATTCAATGAATATATAGAAAGCGAGGAAAAACCAATGACATATATAAATGAAAAGCATCGGGTAAGATTTACGCTTGCCGCAAGGAATGTACACCGAGAAAACTACGCATTGCTGTCAGCCTTGTATCTGCTCACTGCCGATCAAAGGCTGTGGAGCTGCTGCAAGCACCATATAAATAACGGCTGCGTATTTTTCGAGAACATCAAACTCCATAATTGCACCGAGAGAGCCTACACCCTCTACTGTGCAGCAAAGGATTTGACGCTCGGCACAAAGCATCTTACCGTGTCGGATCTGTCGGACGCCGACCTCGTTCCGCCTATGCTGTTCCGCACCATCTGCAACGCTATGGCGATTCGCAGATTCGGACTCGCAGCCATCAAGGAGAATTGCCATGATTAAACTGAAAATCAAATACGGCAACAGTCAGACCGACCTCCGCTTTCCCTGCACCGAAAAGGAAATGAATGCGGCGCTCGAAAGAATCCACGCCGAGGATGTCACACCCCTTGAACTGTATGTGTCCGAGGTCATATTCCCCGAGGAACTCGGCTGCCTCCAAGACCGATTCGTCAATCTCGATGAAGTCAACTACCTCGGAAAACGGATGGACAGCTTCTTCGGCGATGAGGAATATCAGTTTTACGAGGCGATGAAATTAGAGGGCTTCGATACCTTGCCCGACCTCATCAATCTGAGCTTCAACCTCACCCGTTATCCTCTGATTCAGGATATCAGCGATATGGGAAAGATCGGTCGAGAATATCTGCTCACGGTCAAGGGCTGTCTGCCTGCCGATGATGCAGACGACCCGAAATATGCAGAATTCGGGCGGGAGCTGATTCGATCCAGCAAGGGCGTTTTTACCGAACACGGTTTGCTTTTCGTCGATGAGGACACACCGTTCGTAAAGGATTATGACGGGCAGAATTTTCCGGCGTATGTGTATGAGGAAATGCTTTGCTTTTTGCGGGCTGAGTACAACGGAAAAACCGAATTCCTGTATTTGCCCTGTGAGGAAGAAGCCATCGACAAGGCGCTTTCCCGACTCGGCGCACCCACACCGGACTATGTGGAGCTCTCATGGGAGGACATTTGCATTGATAGCGACAAGTGGATCGGACGCTTCAAAGATATCTCCGCCGAGGAAGGTATTTACGAACTGAACAAACTCGCAGCCGCCGTCAACAGCGCCGATATGGACTTGGGAAAGCTGTGGGCGGTTGCCGAATACGCCGAAGCCGAGAACGCAGAGCAGCTTGCACGGCTTGCGAAAAGTATCGACTGCTTCACCTTTGTTGAGGGTGCGAACTATTTTCAGGAGATCGGAGAGTATGTAACACAAAACAACGAGGATTTTACTGTGAATCCGGCCGTGGCAAGGTTTTTCGATTACAGAGCCTTCGGTGAGTATATCGGCGAAATATATTACGGGAAATTCGTCGACGGCGGCTTTATCTACAACGACACCGACACAAGCCTGCTCGACATCTTATATCAGGACGAGCCTATGACGATGGGAGGAATGTAAATATGATTACCGCAATTATTCGCAATAAAGAGAACACCCTTGTTCTCGAACTGCCCCACAGCATTTACGACATTTATGAAAAGCTGCAGTCTATCGGCATTATGCAGCCGCCGAAACAGATCCCGCTGACCGACAACGAGGACGAGGACATCGGCGTAAAGCTGTTCAGTGAGAGCGACTTCGGTCGGCATCTGCTCCTCACGCTGAACGAGAAAAACTCCATCGCAGATGCCAATATGCTGACGCTTGTTATTGGGGCGGCAAGTGAGGACATCAAAGAGGAACTCGAACAGAACATCCTCTATGACCAGTACGACTCAATGGATGAAGTGATTTCCGCCGTCCGTCAGATGACGCAGGACGCCGCTCCCGTAAAGGCTGTGTTCTTCTGTCCGCTTGTCGGCAACATTGACGAGGGCGACGGAGATATGTTCACGGTCGGAGATTCCTACCTTGCCGACAGCGCCGATGAAATTGCCGATGCATTGAAGCGTTACACCGCCAATGACGAAAACGATATGGCAGCCTACTATAACAAGGATGACGGCGTGAGTGAAAAGCTGACCTCGGCTGTGTGGTCGGTGGAATTACACGGCGACAGGCTGTTCGGACGAATCGACTGCGGCCTCAAGGAAGCACTTACGGCAGAGGAAACGGAAGCTCTCCGAGATTGGCTCACCGGTCAGTGTTCGGACGGCCTCGGCGAAGGCTTCGAGCAGCAGCCCATTGATACGATGGACGGCGAACTGTTCGTCTCCTTCTGGAACAGCGGCGATGACTACGCCATGATGACTGAGAGCGAGTTTGACGAATACCTGCAGCAAAACGAAATGCAGATGGGAGGGATGTAATATATGGCCTTGCTGTTTTCTGCGGTTACCGTAACCGCAGGCTATGACCAAGCGGAATTCACGGTCGGAGGAATACCGAGAGAGTACGACGACCTCGTCGGCTGGACAGCCTTTGATGACTTTATGGAAAATGTCGATGCGGAAACAGAGGTCAGCGTACATGCCAAGGTATATCTTTACGGCGGCGAGGAAACCGTGACCGCCACTCCCGAGGAGGTCGCATATCTGATGATGCGCATGGAACGGGATGAAAATTTCCTTGCCGGACATTGTGACAACATCGAGGATGTCGATTTCTCCTTTTTACGGCCACCGGAGGAATATTACGGAATAAAATTATAACGAAAACACGGAGGTAAATGAAATGAACGAATATGACCGCCTTCATAGACAGGCACAGAGATACAAAGAGCTCTATCCCAAAGGAACTCGTATCCTTCTTTTGCACATGGGTGACGATCCCCGACCTGTCGAGGACGATATGCGCGGCACTGTAATGTTTGTGGATGATACATCCACCGTTCACTGCAAATTCGATAACGGCAGGCAGCTCGGCATCATTCCCGGCGAGGACTCCTTCCGCAAGCTCACCGATGAGGAGCTTGCCGAGGAACAGGCTGACAGCGAGGATATGGACGAGGACAACGGCCCCGTCATGGGAATGTAGGAGGTTGCCTATTGGAACACGATATTCTTATACCGCAGCCGCAGACAGATATGCTGCTCCGGGAAGCTGCCGAGCGTGAAGTGTCGGCAGAGGAACTGCTTGCGGAAATTATCAGAAAATATATAGAAAGGAACGAGCGCAATGGCGGATGAAAAGAAAGGCATCACCGTAAAAATCGATGCCGACCTCCATGCCGAAATCAGAGAATACCTCGAACGGCATGAAGGAATGACAATGGCTGAGTTTATCACCCTTGCGGTGGACGATGAGCTCCACCCGAAAATACAGCAGAAAGAAGGAAATAACATGGGCAATATGAGAACGATGGCATTTCAGGTGCCGGAGGAACTGTTTCAGAGAATCAAGGACTACCTGCACCGCAACAATATGAGTCAGAAGGAATTCGTCCTCGGACTTATTGAAACCGAGCTCGACCGAGAGCAGGCCGAGCGTGAGAGCCAAATTGACACCGAAAGCCCCACAGAGGATACCTACGAGGAAACGGACGAGGAAGCCGCAGAAAGCGGCTTTGCGGGCGAATGTGAGGGCGACAACAGCGCCGATGAGGAAACCGAGGATGAGGACGAATCCGAAGGCTTCGGTATGACTATGTAAGGAAAGCGAGGCGGAACAGAAAAACAACGGTATCGGTCAGATGACCTATGCCAATTAGATTTTTGGATATGTTCGCAGGCATCGGCGGCTTTCGGTCGGGGCTTGAACGGCTCGGCGGCTTTGAGTGCGTCGGCTACTGCGAGATAGACAAATACGCAAAGCAGGCGTATGACGCCATATACCCTACGGAAGGAGAATTGTATTTTGCAGACGCAAGAGCCATTGATCCATACACCCTGCCGGATATCGACCTTATTTGCGGCGGTTTTCCCTGTCAGTCCTTCAGTATCGCAGGGCTCCGCAGAGGATTCCAAGATGACACAAGAGGCACTCTCTTTTTTGAGATCGCCCGAATTGCCGCCGTTAAAAGACCACCTTTTCTGCTGCTTGAAAATGTTCCCGGCTTGCTGTCGCATGACAAAGGCCGGACTTTTGCGACCATCCTCGGTGCGCTGGATGAGCTGGGGTACGATGTCGCATGGCAAATCCTTAACAGCAAGGATTTCGGTGTCCCCCAATCCCGAAAGCGCGTGTATATTGTCGGATATCTTAGAGAGCGATGTGCCGGAGAAATACTTTCTTTCACAAACGCAAATGCAGCGTCTCTTGTACAACTCCTGCCGGGCTCGGAAGGAAACCGAGTCTACGCCGACACCGGCGTCGGCATCACCCTCACAAGCGGCGCCGGAGGCTTCGGAGGAAAAACCGGACTCTACGATGTAGCCCTGCCTATTAAGGTGGATACAAAATCCGGCTTTCAGCTTGCACACCCCGGCGACAGTATCGACCTTGCTTACCCCACCATGAACACAAGGCGCGGCCGGGTCGGAGAACAGATCGCTCATACCGTAACGCCCGGCAATACGCAGGGCTATTTTTTTATCGATATGAACTACGATCCGAAGCTGACAGAGGTAGCGCGGTGCATTACGGCAAGACAGGACAGCGGCATCAGCAAACGAAAAGGCGAGCATTCCGCCGTGTTTATCGAGGATGAGCCGAGAGCCGTCCTGACACCGGACAAAGAAATCGTCCGCCAGCAGGGACGGCGGATCAAAGAGCCTAACGAGCCGATGTTCACCCTAACGGTGCAGGACCGGCACGGTATCCTCCGCTACGGCAGAGTGCGAAAGCTCACGCCGAGAGAATGCTGGCGACTGCAGGGCTTTGCCGACGAGCAGTTCGACAAAGCCAAGGCCACGGGACTGAGCGACGGACGGCTGTACAAAATGGCAGGCAATGCCGTAAGCGTGCCTGTCGTTTCTGCTGTCGGTGCTGTTATTAAGCGAATCTACCAAGAGCAACTTCAGAAAGGATAAACGAGAATGAACTATAACAGAAAAATCATGAGGCTTGAACTGTCCGCCGAAAAAGCACTTAACGGCGGATATTATTATGCCGAATTGTTGCTGCCTGCGGCGGACTATGAAATCAAGGACGCTATGCAGAGGACTCGTGCCGTTGGCAGAGAAAACACGGTTGAAGTGAGCATCCTCGAATGCGATATCCTGCCGGAATTGCAGGATATCCGCTTGGACACTTTCAGCTTGGATGAACTGAACTTCCTTGCCAAGCGGCTTGCTTCTCTCCCCGACGAGGAACTGCCCGTGTTTTACGCCGTGACCGAGCAGATATTCAACGAAGCAGACGAAAACCCCGTCAGTATCAAAGACCTCATCAACTGCACCTACAGCTTGGACACCGTTCCCGTCGCTCATAATGTGAGCAATCTTTCCGAGCTCGGTCGGTTTGCCTTCGAAAATGAACTGCTTTCCGACCTCGAAGGTATCCCCGAAAGTGCCGTTCCGTTTTTGAACGCGGAACAGATCGGCAGAGTGCAGCAGAAAAACGATAACGGCGTGTTTGAGGGCAGGCTGTATATCCCCACCGTCCATTATGACCGGCCGGAGATATATGACGGAGTGACCTTGCCGGAGGAAGAACCGGAAAATGCTGCGTTTTTGCTCAAGGTCGGCGCATATCCGAAAAGTACCTTTTCCGACGAAGACCCTGCACTTCATGATCTGCGCCTGCCTGCCGATTCGGACGAATTATTCAATGTAACAGACAAGTGCGGCGAACCGGAAATAGACCTTTGTTTCTGCTATGAATTCTACTCATCTATACCGCAGATCACCTCGGATATGTTTGACAGCATGGAAGAAATCGACGAGCTGAACACACTCGCACAGCGCATTGCAGCGATGAGCGAGTCCGAACAGGTAATGTTCAAAGCCGTTTTGGATGCCGAAAACACGGCAAGCATTCAGGACGCGATGAATGTAGCACAAAACCTGTGGCGTTATGAATTTTCCGCTATGCCTGATACCGCCGACGCTTTTTTCAAAAATTATGTTGCCGAGAATGCGGATACTCGCTTTGACAGCCGGTGGCTTGGCGGCTTGTTTGCACGAAACGAGGGTGAACGCTTGCTTGGCCGCCTCGGTGCTACGCTTACCGATTACGGCGTTATTTCCGCCCGAAACGGACATCTTTTTGAGCCTGTGCCGTATGACGAGCCGGAGGTCAAAGAAATCGAGGAACAGGCTATGACCGATGAAAAGCTGGATGTTATTGAGATACTGGATCGCAAGGCGCTGTTTTCTAACGGCAGACTCATGCCCGAAGAAATCCCCGAAGGACTGTATGCCTACGACCTCCGCCACAGCGATGACGGCAGCCGCTTTTGCTCCATTGAGCCGAGAGTTGGCGTTAACCACGGCGGTACGATACTTCTGAAAGAAGTGCTGGACTTCGGAGAGCAAGGATACATCGCACTTGACGATGACACCGAGCCGAATTTTACGGGCGAAGAAATGACGCCGTCCGAATTTGCCGAGGAAGAAGCTCAGGACGAAGCCTTACAGATGGGAGGTATGTAATATGAGCATCAGCACCGTAACCACCGATGATCTTCGCCGGATGAACGATGCGGAAGGACTTATTTTACAGGGCTGCGGCGGCGACCCGCAGGAGTGGCTTGACGGTATCAACGGTCTGCTCACCGATGAGGGTATCTTGAAAAACGGCAGCAGATTTGAGAATATCTCGGTATTCCAAAACGGTGAACTCACCAATATCCTCTTTCCCTTTGAGGACGGTTTGGAAATCGACATGGGCAGGCTCGCTATGTGGCGGTTGCGTTCCCATGAGCAGTTCGGCGGTACATGGCTGTCGGACTATGTGCCGAACAAGCTCGGCGGGTTTGTTGACGAAGCCGCGCCCGAACAGAAAAAGCCCAACTGCAAGCTCATCGGTGAGGACGGAAATATCTATAACCTTATGGGGCTTGCTGCCCGTACACTCCGCCATAACGGACTTGCGGAACAGGCAACGGAAATGACCGGGCGCATTCATGAGTGCGGCAGCTATGACGAAGCTCTCGGCATTATCGGCGAATATGTTAATATCACCGGCGAGGATGAATCCGAGGACATGGACGAAGGGATGGAGATGAGCCTATGACCTACGATGAATGGCAAAGGAAAACTGCGGAACTGTACCGTTCCGGCGAGGTATATACTTCGCCGGATTTTCAGTGCGACCAAACAGGCGGCTTTCCGACCTCCCTTTGCGTATGTTGGGAAAAGCAAAAGGCATGGCTCGAACTGAATGAAAATCTCCTCATGGACAGAGATGATATGGAGCTCGGTTATTACAGAGATTTGTGTGCCGATTACGGTATCCGCTCCTGCTGTGACATTGAGGACTTCAACAGACTGCTCCGAGGACTCGGCGAGGACGCTGTCCGAACCGCCGAGCTGTTTCCCGATGAGGACGAAAGCATAACGATGGGAGGAATGTAAAATGGAGATCGCCATGCTCATAATCGGCCTGCTCCTCGGCGGTTGCATCAGCTTCTGCATACTCGGATGTATGCAGATCAACCGCATCAACGACTATGAGGACGAGATACGCAGGCTCCGTGCCAAAGAGAGAGCCAAAACAGAATAAGCAATAAATCCACGGCGGTATCAATCGTTTTGAAAACGAAAGATACCGCTTTTTTGTTTTCGGAACGGTTGACCGCCTCAAAGTGAGGTGATCAAAATAAAATCCCCCGTAACCTGGATAGGCAACAAAACCTCTATCCTCCATATCCTGTATGCCTTGTTTCCCATAGGCTGTGACCGCTATGTCGAGCCGTTCGGCGGCTCCGGTGCGGTACTGCTGGGAAAACCCGTACCGGACAAGTTCGAGGTGTTCAACGATTACAACCATAACCTCGTCAATCTGTTCCGCTGTATGCGTGACCGCCCGATGGAGTTCATCCGTGAACTCGGTTTTTTAAGCCTAAATTCCCGTGACGATTTCGCCGTGCTGAAAAAGTTCTTCGAAAAAGAGGAATTCACCGAGGACTACTTAAAGGCACAGCTCGACCTCACGGAAATACTGCTGCCCGAAGTAACAGCCAAGGAAGTGCGGACGCTGTATTCGGCGGCGAGGAACGACCATGACCTACGCAGGGCTGCCATGTTCCTAAAGCTCATCCGTTACAGTTATTCCAGCGGATGCAAGTCCTTTGCCTGTCAGCCGTTTTCACTCAGGACGCTGTTTGCACTCGTGCAGGACTTTGCCAAGCGGTGCGAGAATGTGGTCATCGAAAATCAGGACTTCGAAACCCTCATAAAACACTATGACCGTCCGACCACCTTCACCTACTGTGATCCGCCGTACTTCACAAGCGAATATGTGTATGACTGCGGCTTCACATGGGAGGATCATCTGCGGCTCTACCACGCCCTTGCGGGTATGAAAGGCAAATTCTTGCTGTCCTATAATGACTGTCCCGAGATCCGAGAGTTATATAAGGAATATAACTTTTTCGATTTCAAACGGGTGCATAGCATGGCGCAAAAGTACGAGGCCGGCAAAGAATTCCCCGAACTGCTCATAGCCAATTATGACCTCTTTGAGCGTGAACGGCAGCAGCCGCACCAGCTCACCCTGTTCGATTCCATCGACAAGCCACTCGACTACGAAAAAATATTAAAGGAGAACATCGTATGCAGAATAAAAAGATAAAAACCGAAATCATTATGCTTCCCGTGCCTGCCGAATTATTCCTCGAAGCCGAAATGTTCGAGGGCGACCCCATGCAGATGTACGCAGACGGACATAAGATCGTCATTGAAAACATCGACGACCCGAGGGACATCGTCTGTGACGGCGATTGCGAAAACTGTCCCATTGCCGACATGGACTGTGACGGCGACTGCGAGGACTGTCCTTGCAGCGAAAATTGTGACGAAAGCGAGGCGAACTGATATGACAAAGCTATACCGTGTCCTTGGCAAAAGAGGGCGAATCACTATTCCGTTTGAGATCAGACAGCGTGTAGGATTCACCTATAACGATGTGCTATCCTTCACCGAATCACCGGACGGCAGAACTGTCACCGTCAAGCGTGAAAAGATTTGCGACAATTGCTCCGGCACCAAGACAGCCGACAAGGAAGCCGAGATGACGCTTGAGGATTTCCTCGACAGCCTCTCTGCTGAACAGCAGCGTGTAGCCCTTGTCCATTTGTCCGTCAAGTGGGCAGAACAGAAATCCCAAAATACCAATATATAATCAGGAGGAATTATTATGGCAACCAAGAAAGCAAACACCTCATCCAAACCCAAGCTGTCGGTCAGTGCTAAAATCGACCGCATGATCGAGCGTGAGGACGCGACGGTCAAAGCCTATGCAAGCGTCAATATCGGCGGCGCGTTCGTTATTAAGGACATCGCCGTTGTGGACGGTCAGAAAGGGATGTTCGCCCGGATGCCCTTTCGCTCCTACAAAACCGGCAGCGGCGAAACAAAATATTCCGACATTGCCTTCGCCCTCACCGATGAGGCAAGGCAGAGTCTTAACGACGCCGTTCTCGGCGCTTACCGTGAAGCTCTGGAGGAATCCGAGGACGAATTACCCGATGAGGACGAAAGTCCGGCACAAAGTATGTAACTTTTTCTCGAAATATTTCGATTTCGCTGGACTTTTGCGAGTTTTTCGGTATTGTGTAAGTAGAGGTGATCATGATGACGAAACGGAAAATGCCCGCAGTCCTCCTTGCAGGACTGATGATACTCGCCCTTGCGGGATGCGGTGCGGATAAGACGGAAAATACAGGCAGCGATCCTGCAAGCGCGGAAAGCGGCATCACGGCAACGGCAACGGACAACGCTTCCGAGCCGACCGACGAGAGCAGCCTGCCTGCGGGTACGGAAAGCGCGACCGACTCTACAACAGAAAAAGAAAAGGAAAGCAGTACAGCCCCTGCGAACAGCGGCAAAACGGAAGCTGCAAAGCCTGCGGATACCGAATCGCCAAAGCAAACCGAAACCCCAAAGGTGACAGAAACCCCAAAACAGACCGAGCCGCCGAAGGTCACGGAGCCGCCGGAAACCAAACCGACCGAGCCGCCTACGAAGCCCACCGAACCGCAGCCCACCGAACCTCCTGCAACGCAGCCGCCGAAGGGCTTCACCGAGGCCGACCATACACGCATCGTGTCCGAGGTCAAAACCTATGCGGAAAGCTATACCGCCAAGGACTTCACCTTCGAATGGGCAGAGGAATTGGCGTTCGGATGGGATGTGGGCTGGATGGGAACGCCGAGGATCAGCCGTGACGGTGTGGACGGGGTCATCAGCACCCTAAAACACCATGTGGATCTGATCTATAAAACCGGCACCGACCCTGCCAACGGAGTGACCGCAAACAGCGTCCGTTACAAGGTGGTGCAGCTCGAAATCGACGGTGGGATCGCCTATGCCGTAATATACGGCTGATACAATATCATAACCCTTATGAGAATGTCGTGAAATCCACGGCATTCTTTTTTTACACCAAATTGAATGGAGGAATATCTATGAAAGCCAAAACAAAGCGAGTGGTGACGGCATTGCTTGCCGCCGTTATGCTCATTACGACACTTCTGCCGCTGACCGCCTCGGCTGCCGATGTAACGATGGATCTGAACAACTGCCATGTCAGTTGGGATTACACCCTCACCGACGAGGAAGGCAATGCCTTCTCCGCCGCCTACGGACTGAGGGCTGCAGACGACATCTACTTCAATAAGGGCTTCAGCCCGTATCTCAGCAGGATGCACGATTATACCGCCAAGCGCAGCGGCCTCACCGGAAACAAATCCGATTGGGAATACGGTCGGGACTATGTATACTGCTTCTGCATTGAGCGCGGCATCCCGCTGCCGGACAATACGGAATATGCCGGCTCCGCCGATGCAAGCCACGGAGATAAGTATAAGCGGCTGACGGAGAATCAGAAGGACTTGCTCAAACTTGCACTGACCTACGGATATCCTAACCGAGTGGGCTTGCAGACGAGCAAGGACGCCAACGCCTGCTACGCCGCCACCCAGCTCATCGTGTGGCAGATCACCATGGGCTTTCGCAGCTCCGCCACCGAGCTGAACGACAAAACCTATCCCATGAGCGGATACAGCGGCACGATGACCGAGCAGTATACGCGCAACAAATATCTGAAAGCCTACTATGACGCCATTCTCTCGGACATGGCAAGGCATTACACCCGTCCGAGCTTCACCGCCTATACGCCGGGCGCCGCAAAAACCTTTGAGTTGGAATACAAAAACGGCAAATACACCGTCACCCTCACCGACAGCAACAATATGCTCAGTGACTACTATGTGTCGGTCAGCGGCGGTGTCAGCGCATCCGTCAGCGGCAACACACTGACCCTTACCTCGACCAAGCCCATCAATGACGCGGTCACCGTCAAGCTCAACCGCCGTGTGTATTCCACCAATATGAGTACGGGCTTTCTCATCTGGTCTGTACCGGGAAAAGAAAGCGTCAATCAGGACATGGTATCCGGCGTTCCTGCCGACAACGACCCTGTGCCGGCATATCTAAAAGTGCGTACCGCTGCCGGAAGCGCAAAGATCGTCAAGGTCAGCGAGGACGGCAAGGTGGACGGCATTACCTTCCGCATTCAGGGCGAAGGTGTGGATCAGACTGTAAAAACCACAAACGGCGGCGTGATTCAGGTGGACAACCTTCGCCCCGGCGTGTACACCGTAACAGAAGCCGAATATGACAAATATGTGCCGCAGGAAACACGCCGCATCACCGTAGTCAGCGGTCAGGTGTCAACCGTCACCTTTAACAATGTCCTAAAGCGCGGCGGACTGAAGGTCACCAAGACCGCCGAGGACGGACTGACCGAAGGCATGAAATTCCGGCTCTACGGCACATCCCTTGCGGGAATCGCCGTGGACGAATACGCCGTCACCGACAAAAACGGTGTGGCGAAATTCAAGGATGTGCTGATTGGTTCGGGATATACCCTCGAAGAAGTAGATACCCCGAACCGCTATGTTGTACCGGACAAGCAGACAGCAGCGGTGGAATGGAACAAGGTCACAAGCAAAGCCTTTGACAATGTTCTCAAGAAATTCAGCGTTACGGTTACGAAATCCGATTCTGAAAAGGGCTTGCCGCAGGGCAACGCCTCTCTCGCAGGGGCAAAGTACGGCATCTATAAAGGCAATCAGCTCATCGACACCTACACCACCGACGCCAAGGGGCAGTTCACCACCAAGTGGTATGTCTGCGGCGATGACTGGTCGCTGAAAGAAATCGCTCCCTCGGAGGGTTATCTCCTCAATACCGAAAGCCTGCACATCGGCGCAGAAGCCAGGCTCTATACCGTTGAATACAATCTTGCAAAGCCTCTCGACTCCCTTGAAGATGTGATCAAAGGCAAAATTGCGATCATCAAGCACACCGACGACGGCAGCACCAAAATCGAAACGCCCGAAGTCGGTGCAGAATTTGAGGTGTATCTGAAAGCGGCGGGCAGCTATGAAAACGCCAAGAAAACCGAACGGGATATCCTTGTTTGCGATGAGAACGGCTTTGCCGAAACCAAAGACCTGCCTTACGGCGAATACACCATGCGTCAGACAAAGGGCTGGGAAGGCAAAGAACTGCTTGAACCCTTCAATGTCTATATCAGCGAGGACGGCAAGATTTATCGCTTCCTCATCAACAATGCCCCTTACGAAGCACTTATAGAGATCGTCAAGAAGGACGCGGAAACCGGCAAGATCATCCCTGCGGCGGGTATCGGCTTCAAGGTGCGCAACACCGATACCGGCGAATATATCGTGCAGCACATCAACTATCCCACACCTGTGGACATCGACACCTATTACACCGATGTCACCGGCAAGCTCATGCTCCCTGAAAAGCTGCCCTACGGTAACTATGAGATTATCGAGCAATGCACGGCATACGGATATGTTTTAAGTGCCGAGCCTGTGGCGTTTAAGGTGGACGGAACGAAAACCACCGTAACCGTAGAAAAGCACAATATGCCGCAGAAAGGCAGTATTAAGCTCTCCAAAAGCGGCGAGATTTTCTTCTCTGTAATTGAAACAGACGGATTGTATCAGCCTGTCTTTGCAGATAAGGGGCTTGTCGGTGCTGTCTATGAAATCACCGCTGCCGAGGATATTATCACGCCGGACGGCACGCTCCGCTATGCCAAAGGCACGGTGGTGGATACCGTCACGACCGATGAAAACGGCAATGCCGAAAGCGGACCGCTGTATCTCGGCAAATATACCGTCAGAGAAATAAAAGCGCCTTATGGCATGGTGCTGAACGGCACGGCAAAGACCGTGGAGCTGACCTATGCGGGCGAAACCGTGGAGATCACCGAAACGGCGGCGGAGTTTTACAACGACCGTCAGAAGGCGGTGCTTTCGCTCTCCAAAATTCTCGGTAAGGATGAAATTTTCGGTATCGGAAATAACGGCGAGATCCTCTCGGTGCAGTTCGGGCTGTATGCCGCCGAGGACTTGACCGCCGCTGACGGCACGGTCATTCCAAAGGACGGACTGCTTGAAATTGCCAACTGTAATGAAAACGGCAATATCACCTTCAAGACGGATATTCCCGTAGGCGCAAAGCTGTATGTGAGGGAAATCGCCGCCGAGGAACACTATGTTCTTTCCGATGAAAAACCCCCCGTAATCTTCGACTATGCCGGACAGGACACCGCCCTTGTGGAGATCAAAGCAAACGGCGGCGAAGCCATTAAAAACGATATCCTCTACGGCTCGGTCAAGGGCTTGAAAATCGACCGTGAAACCGAGAAGCCTATCGTCGGCGCAAAGTTCGGACTCTTCCGCAGCGGCGAAACCGAGTTTACTGCCGAAAAAGCAATCTTGACAGCCGAATCCGGCAAGGACGGCGTGTTCGTGTTCGAGAAAATCCCTTACGGCAACTGGCTCATTAAGGAATTGCAGCCTGCGAACGGCTATCTCCCCAACGAGGAAATCTATCCCGTAACGGTCAGTAAAAACGAGCAGGTCATCGGCGTGACCGTTGTCAACGACCGTATTCCCGAAATCGGGACGCAGGCGACGGTGGACGGCGAAAAGGAGATCTGCGCCACCGAGGTGTTCACGCTGACCGATACCGTCTCCTACAAGCACCTGATCCCCAGCAAGGAATATCTCCTTGTGGGAACGCTGATGGACAAAAGCACCGGAAAAGCCTTCACCGAAAACGGAAATGCGGTAACAGCCGAAACCGTCTTCACGCCCGAAACTCCGAACGGAACGGTTACGGTATCCTTTACCTTCGATTCAAGGCTCATCAAGGAAAACACAAGCCTTGTGGTTTTTGAAACGCTGTATAAGGACGGCAAAGAGCTTGCCGTTCATGCGGATATCAATGATAATGGACAGACCGTAAAGGTAAAAGTCCCCGAAATCGGCACAAAAGCGACGGTTAACGGCAAAAAGGAAGTTACCGCAAGCGGCAGAGTGAAAATCGAGGATACAGTGTCCTACAAAAATCTCACCCCAGGCAAGGAATATACGGTCAAGGGTGTGCTGATGAACAAGGCCACCGGAGAACCGCTGCTTGCGGACGGCAAGGAAATTCGCAGCTTCTTCACCTTCAAACCCGACAAGCCGGACGGCGAGATCAATATCACCTTCGTATTCGACGCTTCCGGGCTTAAAACTGCTACCGAGATCGTGGTATTCGAAACCCTCTACCGTGACGGTACAGAGATCGCCGCCCATGCAGATATCAAGGACGAGGGTCAGACCGTGAAAATCACGCCGCCCACACCGGACAATCCGCAGACGGGAGATAACTCCAATCTCGGCTTTTGGATCGGGCTTGGCGCTGTGGCACTCGGCGGTATCATCGCCGTGGTCATTATCCGTGTGAAATCCCGAAAGGATGAGGATGACGAATGATGCGCAAGGTGTATGTCTGCGCTCCCCTCGGCGGGAATGTTGAGAGCAATCTCAAGAAGGTCAGGACATATACCGAATACGCACTGAGGTGCGGCACGGCTCCGGTCGTGCCGCATTTCTATGCGGAATGTCTTGATGATAACGACCCGAAAGACCGTGAAATCGGGCTTGCGGCGGGGCTGTCGCTTCTGTGGTTCTGCGACGAGCTGTGGCTGTTCGGAGATACCGTCACAGACGGCATGAAAAACGAACTGCAGTTCTGCAAAAACCTCAATATCCGCATCCGAAAGATAACCGAAAATGAAATTCAAAAAGTGATCGGAGGTAACCGCTTATGAATCCTATGAAAAAGAAAACGATGAGAATTATGCTTTCGCTTCTGCTTGTGACCGTCCTTGTATCGGCCTTCTCCATGACCGCATTTGCGGCAGGCGATGTGGCGGGAGCGATTGAAAACACATGGAATGCCGCCAAAGGACAGATTCAGACCGTGGTCAACAATGTGGTGTTTCCCGTCTGCGATATGATCCTCGCCATCCTTTTCTTCGTGAAGGTCGGCACGGCATATTTCGACTACAGAAAGCACGGGCAGTTTGAGTTCGCCGCGCCCTGTATCCTCTTCGCCTGCCTTATTTTCACCCTTACCGCGCCGCTGTATATCTGGTCGATCATATGATGAGAGCGGAAACACAAGCAAAAGGAAACGGAGGTGAGGCTCCTTGTTCGACTGGTTAGGAGATATCATTTCAGGCATCGGCAGCGCCATCGGAGATACGATTGACTTCATCGGTTCGGGGCTGGGTGATGCGATTTGGAACGCCATGCTCAAATGGCTGTACGAGATCATCTACGGTGCGATTGCCGATTTCTTTGAGATGATGGGCAATATGGGATCGGAAGTATTCGATCTCGAATGGGTGCAGGCCACCGTGAAGCTGTTTACGCTGTTCGGCTGGGGCTTATTCGTTGCCGGAACGGCGGTAGCCATATTCGATGTGGCGATAGAATACCAATGCGGCAGGGCGAACATCAAGACTACGGCGCTCAATATTCTAAAGGGCTTCTTTGCCTGCTCTCTCATCGGCATTGTGCCGATAGAATTATATAAATTCTGCATCAGCCTGCAAAACACTTTTTCGCATGATTTGGTCGGGATCGCTTCCGGCGGGATCAACGAAAGCCTTTCCGACGCAGGGCTTGCCGCCCTCGCCGGAATGTTCTCTTCGGCGGTTTCGGCAACCTACGGTCTTTTGAATTTGCTGTGCATGATCGCCTTTGCTTACTGCGTAATCAAGATGTTTTTCGCCAATATCAAGCGTGGCGGCATTCTGCTCATTCAAATAGCGGTCGGTTCGCTGTATATGTTCAGCGTTCCCCGTGGCTATGCGGACGGCTTCAATCAATGGTGCAAGCAGGTTATAGCGATCTGCCTTACGGCATTTATGCAGACAACCTTGTTGTTCCTTGGACTGATGACATTCCCGAACAATATGCTGTTGGGGCTCGGCATAATGCTGGCAGCCAATGAAGTACCGAGAATTGCGCAGCAGTTTGGCCTTGACAGTTCGGTGAGAGTCAACATGATGAGCGTAGTCCACGCCACGACCACGGCGGTCAATCTCACCCGCAGTGTGGCGAAGGCCGCAGGCAAATAACGGAGGTACAGTATGAAAGAAAACAATGAATTGGAACAAAAAGATATTGCCGTTGACTCGGATATGGAAGTGGACTGCGATATCGGGCAGGAAATTACTGCCTATATCGAAACATGGTTCGATGCGGACAAAAAGTTCGGGATCGACACCGCCTCGGAGGACGGCACATGGCTTAATATGTACGCTAAATACAACCCCTTTGCCGACACCCTGCGTATCGAATGCGAGATCAGCCGCGACAGCGGCTCCTCGTATTTTGACTATGAGCCGACAGAAAACGAATCGCAGCTCATAAAGGACATGATCACAGAAAAGCTCATGCAGACACACGGTCAGACGCCGCAGGAGTTTTGCGAGGATGTCGGTGATATTACGATGGGAGGAATGACTGAGTGACGCAATATATCTATCCGCAGAACCTCAAGGCCACGGCCAACCTGTGGCTTTGGAGCTTGCGGGACTTTGTTATCCTTGCCGTAGCCGCCCTGCTGTCGGTGCTGGCGCTGGTGCAGCTCCGCATATTTCTTCCGGCAGCGGCGGTGTTGTGCTACGGTTTTTTAACGATCCGCATGGACGATACCACTGTACTCGACTTCATGCGTTACGCCGTGCGGTATTTAATATCCACACAACAGTATTACGAATGGAGATGATGACAATGAAACAGCAGAAAAAGAAAAAAGGCCGCTCGGTGCAGGAGCTTTTAGGGATTAAAACCTTTACAAAATACGGCCTTACAACGACTAAGGGCGAGCTGCTCTTCTACCTTGTATCGCCCACCAATATCTCGGTGCTGTCCCACACCAATATCGAAATCAAGATACGCCATCTGATGATGGTGCTGTCGGCATTGCCCGACATCGAGATCGTCTGCACCGACTCCTCGGAATGCTTTGACGACAACAAAGCCTATTTGACCGAACGCCTCAAAACCGAGGAAAACGGCAGGGTCAAAAAGCTCATCAAAAAGGACATCGATTTCCTCGACAACATTCAGACGGAAATGGCGACGGCGCGGCAGTTTTTCTTTGTGGCACGCCTGAAAAGCCAAAAGGAAAAGCAGGTTTTTGAAACCGCCAACCGCATCGAAAGTAAGATCGCCGGCGAGGGCTTTGAGGTACACCGATTGAAAAAGCCTGAGATCAAGCGCATCCTTGCTCTCTATTTCGATGCGAGTATGCAGGGTGAGGCCATGCCCGACATTGACGGCGAACAGTTTTACGAGGGAACGGATGATGAGGATGAGGAATAAACCCGTCCTCATATTTTTCTGTCTTCTGCTGTCGGCGGCCGCCGTGCTGTCAGGCGCGAAAATCTATTCCGAACTGAAAGAACGGCAGAAAGAAAAAAAGGACTTCGCCTCCGTCGCGGAAATTGCCAAACTGCCGATAACCGAAGCTCCGGCAGAATCCGTAACGGACACAGAAACAGAACCGAGCGCAGAGCCGACCGAGCAATCTGTGGCAGAACACAATATACAGGCTCTCATTGCGGAAAACGCCGACTGCATCGGGTGGCTGAGTATTGACGGCACAAGCATCAGCTATCCCGTCATGTATACTCCGAGTGAACCGCAGAAATACCTCCGCCGCAGCTTTTACGGGCAGTACAGTCAAAGCGGAGTGCCGTTTCTTGACGGACGGTGCAGCACGGTCGGCGGCAACCTCATCATTTATGGTCACAACATGAAAAACGGCACGATGTTCTCCGATTTGAAGAAATATCTGAATACGGATTTTCTGAACGCACACCGCACGGTAAGGCTCGAAACCGCCGGAGGTGTGTTTCTGTTTACCGTGACCGAGGTGCTGAAAACAAATACCGCAGACCCGTGGTATGACCGCATATCCTGCGAGGGCGGCCGCCGTCTGCTCCTCTCCACCTGCTACGGATCGGGCAAGGACGGCAGGCTGCTGATCATAGCCGAAGAATAACGGCAGAAAGGAAAAACTATGCTCAAAAGAAAACCGAAAATTCTCACGCCGGAACAGGCAGAGGAAATCCGCACCAAGGACTTCTTCGATATGATCCTTCCCGGCACAGTCAAATTTTTATCCGACCATTATATTGTCGGCAACAGCTACCGCTGCGTGTGGGCGGTGCGGGAATATCCGCCGTCCACTGAGGAACAGGCCATTCTCTCGCAGCTCGCAGACCGAAACGGTGTGACGCTCCGTATTTACCATAGACTTGTGGAATCTATGGAACAGCGCAAGATAATTCAAAACGCCACTCGCCGCAACAGGCTTAAAAGCGGCGGCAACGATGTCAGTGAAAGCATTGAAGCCGAGGGCAATTTGCAGGATGTTATCGAGCTTCTTGCCAACCTCCGCAAGAACAAAGAGCCTTTGCTCCACTGCTCGGTATTCATCGAACTGAAAGCCAGGAGCATGGAGAAACTTAAGGAACTGCAGAGCGACATTGCAATGGAACTCACTCGCTCCAAGATTTCTGTCGATAGGCTGACCTTGCGTCAGAAAGAGGGCTTTCTCTCTGTTCTGCCCGTGGGCGCAAATCAGTTTGGCGCACAGTATGAACGAGTGCTGCCTGCCTCTTCGGTTGCCAATATGTATCCGTTTAATTTCAGCGGAAAAACAGACCCCCACGGCTCATATATCGGCAGAGATAAATACGGAACAAACATCCTTGTAGACTTCGACCGCAGAGCTGAGGATAAAACCACAAGCAACATCCTCATCCTCGGCAACAGCGGTCAGGGCAAGAGTTATCTTCTGAAACTCATCCTCACCAACATCCGTGAATCGGGCAAGCGTATCATCTGTCTCGACCCCGAATCCGAGTACGAGGATCTGTGCGATGCCCTCGGCGGCTGCTATATTGACTTCATGTCCGGCGAGTACACCATCAATCCGTTAGAGCCGAAAGCATGGACGGACAGCGTTGAGGACATCGACGCCACAACTCCCGAAGCGTTCATGAAAGTGACAAGGCTTTCACAGCACATTGCCTTTCTGAAAGACTTCTTCCGCAGCTACAAGGATTTCACCGATTCGCAGATCGACACTATTGAAATCCTGCTCTCCAAGCTGTATGCCCGATTCGGTATCACCGACACCACAGATTACAGCGTAAAGAAACCCTCGGACTTTCCCGTTATGGAGGATTTCTATAAGCTCTGCGAGGAAGAGTTTATGGCTTATGACAAGCAGAGAAAATACCTCTATACAGAGGAAACACTCCAAGAGGTCTGCCTCGGTATTCACTCTATGTGCGTAGGCTCTGAAAGCAAATACTTCAACGGTCACACCAACATTACCGACTCCAACTTCCTCGTATTCGGCGTGAAAGGGCTTATGGATACCAACCGCCGACTCAAGGACTGTATGCTGTTTAATATTCTGTCTTTCATGAGCAACGAACTGCTCGGCAAAGGCAGCACGGCGGCATCGGTGGACGAGCTGTACCTCTTCCTCTCGAACATGACTACAATCGAATATCTGCGCAACTGTATGAAGCGTGTGCGCAAGAAAGACTCCTCGGTGATTCTGGCAAGTCAGAATATCGAGGATTTTCTGATTCCGTCTATCAGGGAATTCACAAAGCCGCTGTTTTCCATCCCGACACACCAGTTTTTGTTCAACGCAGGTCAGATCAACCCGAAGGAATATATGGACGCCCTGCAGGTCGAGCCGAGCGAATTTGAACTTATTAAATATCCCGAAAGAGGTACTTGCCTCTATCGCTGCGGGAATGAACGGTATCTTTTGCAGGTCATTGCTCCCGAATACAAAGCCGCACTGTTCGGCAAATCGGGAGGTAGATAATGAGCGCAACGGTAGCGGCGGCTCTTAAAAAGATAGCCGTCGCCGTTCTCACCGATAAAAAGCTGCGGCGCACCGTTCTCGGAATCGTCCTCGGTGTGATCATTATCATCATTATGCCGGTGGCTGCCGTTATATCTTTGTTCAACGGTGACATCGAGATCGACACCGACCGCCTGCAGACTTTGGTGGTGGAAAACCTTTCCGCCGAAGAAAAGGCAAAACTGCAGGCGGTGGAGGATACCATGTACGCCATCGAGAATGAAATGAAAGCCGCAGGATTTACGGCAGAAAAGGCAAAGGAAGCGCAGGTGCTGTATGTGCTGGCGCTTTCCGACTATGCCGAACAAACAGATTTTGTTTCCAAGCTGCTCGGGTGCTTCGCAGAAGAACAAACCGATAAGCAGCTCATCATCGCTGTCAATACCGCCTTCGGTACTACACTCAATGCCGAGGACTTTACAAAGGTCATGACCGCCATCCGAGCTAAGGCCATCAACACCTCCGGCTTCACCGAACCCGACACCAAGAACGCCCACGACCTTGTTGAATGGGCAAAGCAGGCTCACGCAAAGAAGTGGGGCTATGTATGGGGAACCTACGGCGATGTGCTGACCGAAGCTGTGCTGAACGGCAAGGTCTCTCAGTACCCCGACGAGGTCGGCGGCAAGGAGGAATATATCCGAACACATTGGCTCGGTGGAAGGACTGCCGACTGCATCGGTCTTATCAAGGGCTACGGCTGGTACGACTGTGAAAGCGGCAGTATCACTTACGGCACAAACGATATGCCCGATATCGGTGCGGACACCATGTACGAAAATGCAACGGAGAAAGGCACGATCGATACGCTCCCCGAAACGCCGGGTCTGGCGCTCTGGCATGAGGGTCACATTGGGATATATATCGGGAACGGTCAGGTCATTCATGCCGCCAACACCAACGACGGCGTGATTCTGTCCGAGGTCAGCGGCAGCGGCTTCACACACTGGCTCAAGATTCCGTATATCGACTATGATGAACCCATCGAGAAAGAAAACTGACATATAGTACTGAAAAAGCGGTATGGGTGCAAGCCCATACCGCAGATACCTATCATGAACCTGACAGTAGAAAAAGTCACAAAGTCGTGGTATAATGTATTCAAATTAGGACGGTAAATCGAAATTTGCGGAGGAACATCTGACCAATATGAATATATATGATTTTTGGAAAGCAGTGCTCGATCAAAATGAGATCGAAATCAGAAAGTATTTTCAGAACGATGCCTATATAAACTGGCATTGTACCAATGAACGATTTAATGTTGATGAATTTATTATTGCTAATTGTGAATATCCCGGTGATTGGGAGGGTAGCGTTGAAAGAGTCGAAATGCTGAATGACCTAATCGTTACGGTTGTAAATGTATATCCCAAAGGCAGAAACGCTTCCTTTCATGTTACGTCTTTCATAAAAACCAAAGAGGATAAAATCGTTTCAATGGATGAGTATTGGGCAGACGACGGGAATGCTCCACAGTGGAGATTAGACAAACATATCGGAAAAGCAATTAGATAAATTCCAGTTTGTTGGAGCACTGGCCTATGAACATTCGAGTAATTCACAAAAATAAAAAGCGATTCCTTCCGCTTCTGCTATTGGCGGACGAGCAGGAGGACATGATCGACCGCTATCTGGAACGGGGCACTATGTATGTGCTGGAGGACGGCGGCGTGAAAGCGGAATGCGTTGTTACCGATGAGGGCGGCGGGATTTTGGAGCTAAAGAACCTCGCCGTGGAACCGGAGTCACAGAGAAAGGGCTACGGCAAGGCGTTGATTGACTTCCTTGTCTGTAAATACAAGGGGCGCTATTCCGTTTTACAGGTTGGAACTGGCGACAGTCCTCTGACAATACCGTTTTACGAAAAATGCGGCTTTGTACGCTCTCACAAAATTGAAAATTTCTTTACCGACAATTACGACCACCCAATTTATGAGTGCGGCGTACAGTTAACAGATATGATATATTTGCAAAAGTATATATAAATTCGGTTTGTAAAACAGAATAACCCATACATAGCCGCCGAGGTTTCAAAAGAACTTCGGCGGCTGTTTTTATATCCCTGAGGTGATGAAAAATATGATTGCAAAGCACAGAAACATGAAATTCAGAGAAAGGAAAGGTCAATATGGATAAAAACAAAATCCGGCAGCTTGCCGATTACGCTATCAACGAATGCTGCGACCATTCGGAGGATTGTTATTGGACGATCTCCTACGACGAGCTGTATTACCACTTCGGCGCGGAGGTCACCGACACCAACGAAAACGGCAGACTGCTCGAAGAAGAATTACGGCAGAGAGAAGAAATAAACGAGCTCATCATGGCCGAGGACGCCATCGAAATGACCTGTCATCTGCAGTACTGTCATAACTGCCAAGGGAATCCGGTGAGTCTGCTCTCCGTCCTCGGCTGTAACATTTATGATGAACACGAAAGCGAATACAATTATGAGTCTGCGCACGACTCCTCCGATGAGGATCAGACGCAGGAGATGTCCATGTAACAAAAAGTTTGCACTTTAATGCTCCGCTGCGCAAGATAACCTATTGCTATTTGTGAGAATATAGGTTATAATATATTTAAAGACAAAAGCTCTCGAAACGGCGGTGGGAATATGAGCGATACGGCAAAGCGGATAGCGGAGCTGGAAAAGGAGCTTGCGGAAAGCATAAACGGATATATCTCCCGCAAGGTGATCAAGGGAAAAGAACGCTTCTATCTGCAGTGGACGGAAAACGGCAAGCTTAAAAGCCGGTATATCAAAGCCGGAGAATTGGAGCAGACCAGAGCCTTGGTGGAGCGCCGCAAGAGCCTCCAAGCAGAGCTGAAAAAACTCAAAGCGACACCCGACGGTGTCAAAAGCTATAATCTCAAACGAAAGGCGGTGCGAAATATGCAAAATATAACGGGAACCTTAATGTCGGAAGACCGTGTCATCGCGACCGTGAAAAACGGCGTCGTAACGGAAGCGGACGAAAGGCTCCTGCCCCTCTATCTGAAACGGACGGGAAACATCGAAGGCTGGCTTGCCTCCCGCGCCATCGATTCCCACAGAACCAACTCGCGCCTTCTCAAAAGAGCCTTGCGTCTGCGCACAACGGACGACATCGCCACGGCGCTTGCGGTGAATGCGGCGACCGTGACCGACCGCTACTGGTTTAAGCCCGAAGGCTCGTCCGCCGTATATGAGGATATCCGCTTCAAGGAAAACTACTTTGCCGAACTTGCCCTGCGCGGCGACCCCGACAGCTTCTCCCGCAAGCCCTCAAGAACACCGGAGCTGACCAACACCGGCAGCTTCGAAAAGTGCTGGAAGCTGATCGCCGGCGAGTGGTGGATGTATAAAAGCGGAAACAAAGAAGAATATTTCTCGGAGCTGTTCATATGCAAGCTCTGCGAAAAGCTGGGACTGCCCACGGCGCACTATGAGCTTGACGGACGGTATATCCGCTCAAAGGATTTCACAAACGGCGCGGCGGTCAACTTTGAACCGATACGCGCACTCGTGGACGACGATGAGGATTACGAAAACTGCTTTCATGTGCTGTACGGCATATCCCCGGAGATCGCCAAGCAGTATCTGCTGCTTCTGTGGACGGACTCGGTCTGCTACAACATGGACAGGCACACAGAAAACTTCGGACTGCTGCGGGATGTGAAAACCGGGAAGATACTCTCCCTCGCGCCGAACTACGATAACAACATCGCATTGATCGCCAAGGGCTATCCCTCCGATGTCCGCCGCACTCATGACGGGCTGATCGGTTTCCTCAAAGCCTTCCTGCAGGACTGCGAAGAAGCACGTGAGCTGTACCGGGAAATGCGAATGCCGGAGATCACAGAGGATATCATCGACGAATGCCTTGACGAAATTCCTATCGAGGTCGACCGGGAATATATCCGCACCTTTATCCTCTGCGGACAGGACAGGGTTCGTGATATCATCGAGATGGACGGGGAACTGTCCGAGGACGAAGAACCCGATATGGGACTTACGCTGTAGAAAGGCGGTGCAAACGATGAGAATTTTTGCAGAGCTTTTGTGGCTGTGGAAAGGGCTCGGAATATCTCTTCTTTCCTCTGCTGTGGGCGTAGGTCTTGTATGGGCAGTGTGCAGGATAAGAAACAAGCCGATAAACAAACCTGCCGCCGTCATCACCGGGGCAGCGGCTTTTGCGGCTTCGATTATCGTGCTGCTGTTGCTCTCGCAAACGCCCAAAACGATCTAAAATATATATCCGACAATGCGGCGCCGAAAAAACGGCGTCGCTTTTTTGTATCTGAAAGGAGATCACCCACATGAAAAAGACAACCTTCAATATCTCATTTGACGAGGACAAGGCATCTGCCCTTGTCCTTTATCTTTCACAGAAAGGTGCAACCGTTGAAACGGAGCTGGAAAAAGCACTCGATACGCTCTATACCAAGACCGTCCCGGCAGGTGTGCGGGAATATATCGAGCTGCGCTCCGGCAACACACCGGCTCCGACTGCACCGAAACCGAGAAAGCCGAAGCCGCCCAAAACGGAGTATACCGAGATCAGCGAGGTGAGCGCCGATGAGCGACATTGATATTACCCTGTACCTTAACGAATACCGTGTGCGCGCCTTGGCAGAAGCCCTCGGCAGTCAGACCGCCGAAACGGTCGAGGATAAATTGACTGAGGCGTTCGACACACTCTATCAGGATTATGTTCCGGACGAACTGCGTGCGACCATTGAAGCAAAAATCGAACGGGAGGATGCAGCCGTGCAAGCAAGACTTGAAGCAGATCGCCGCTTTGCGGTCTACCACATCCGTGAAAACGGTGAAGACTGTCACTTCACAAGCGACTATTTCCGCACACCGCTGCAGGCTGCGTATCGATACCGTCTCTATGAGCGCGGTGAGTTGTCTTCCAACCCCGAAACCTTCGCCGACGCTTTTATTGAAACGAATCCTGTCAGCCTTGAATACTTCGGCAAGGTCTGTGCGGATATCCATGCAGACGACCGAGTCACTGCACTGCTCGAATTTGATTTGGACGAAGGTCGGGTCAGTGTTTACAACGGCACGGATAACGAATGGCAGACATATACGCTGCATGATTTTTCCGTTGCGGCTTACAAGGCATTCCGCTCGGATTACCGCAGTGAGGAATGCCGCCGTGAGATATTCAACAGCAGCCTTGCGGGAAAAGAGCTGGAACTGTCCGACGAGGCTCTCGATGAAACCGACGCTCCGATGATGCAGATGTGACCGCCGTGTCAGCCCCTTTGTCGCCCCGTGTGGCGAGATACAGCCTCACGGCAGGTAAACACAAGCTCTGCAAAGGCAAAGCGCCGTTTGGGACGGTTTTCGCACCCTTTTGCGGAAATCGGCAGGCGGTACGAAAATAAGCAGGTGAAAGCCGAGGGGTTGCGCTGCTTCCCCTCGGCAGTCCACAGCGGACGGCAACGCCGACCGCATAAGGCTTTGCGGGGCTTTTGAGGGCAGCAACAAAAACTGCGATTTAGGGGTTGCACGGATAAAAACCTCGCAAGTTTAGGGGTTGCGGTTTTACGCCCCAAAATACGGCAGGAAAAGGAGATGATTCAAATGCCGACACCGAAAAATAAACGCAAATTCGCATTATGGCTCTATCCCGAAACGCTCGAAAAAGTAAAGCATCTCTACACCGAGGATGACTGCCGCAGTAAATCCGAATTCATAGAAAAGGCGGTGCAGTTCTATATCGACCACCTCACTGCCGAGGATCAGCGCTCCATGCTGCCGAACGCAATGCTGTCCTCTATGAAAAGCATTGTTGCCGAGAGTGACAACCGCATCTGCCGATTGCTTTTCAAAATGGCGGTGCAGCTTGCGGTAACGATGAATGTGGTGGCGGCGAACAGCGAGATTGACGATGTCTCTCTCGAACGGCTCAAGGGTGAATGTGTAAAGGAAGTGAAACGGCTGAACGGCAATTTTACTTTCAAGGACGCAAACGATTGGCAAAAGGGATAATGTATGGCGCGCTTAATAACTAAATTCAAATATCTGAAGCCGGAGGACAGAAAAAATCTCGGCGGCTATGCGGAGTACATTGCTACCCGTGAGGGCGTTGAAAAGATAGACGAGTCGAAAAGAAATGCTCCGGCGACAAACAAGCAAAAGCAACTGATAAAGAAAATCCTCTCGGACTTTCCCGACAGCAAATCCTCGTTGGAGTATGAGGACTACCTCAATGATAAAACGGTCGGTGCGGCTTCGGAATTCATTACCCGAATGCTTGAAGAAAACGCCGATGAAATGATGCACACCACAACCTATGCCGACTACATCGCTACCCGTCCCCGTGTGGAACGCATCGGCTCTCACGGACTCTTTACCGATGACGGTGTGGCGGTGGATCTGCAAAAGGTATCCGATGAACTCAATGCGCATACGGGAAATGTGTGGACGGCAATCGTATCTCTGCGCCGTGAGGACGCCGAACGACTCGGCTATGATAACGGCAGCCGATGGCGGGATATGCTCCGGTCGCAAACGCAGACACTGTCGGAAAATCTGAAAATACCGATGAGCAACCTCCGTTGGTTTGCCGCTTTTCATAATGAAAGCTACCATCCCCATGTCCACATGATCGTCTACTCGACAGACCCGACCGAGGGCTATCTTTCGGAAAAAGGTCTGATGGCGTTGCGCTCATCCTTCGCCAAAGACATATTCGCACAGGATCTGCTCTGCGAATATAAAAAGCAGACTGAACACCGTGACGCACTCAAGGTGCAGAGCCGTGAGGTACTCGCCGAGCTCATAGCCAAGATAAACGGCGGCACATATGACAATCCACAGGTGGAGGATCTGTTGCAGGCACTCGCCAAGAGGTTGGCTGTGACCAACGGTAAAAAGCAATACGGCTATCTGCGCAAGGACATCAAGGAAATCATCAACAGCATCGTTGACGAACTCGGCAAGGATGAACGCATCGCAGCTCTCTATGACTTATGGTACGAGTCAAAGGAAACGGCGCTGAAGGTCTACACCGAGAGCCGACCGGAACGGCTGCCGCTGTCGCAAAACAAGGAATTCAAATCCGTAAAAAATATGGTGATAGCCGAGGCGATGAAACTCATTCTGCCGACAGATGAGGTTGAGGAAACGGACGAGCCGACAGAGCCGGACCGTGAGCCGACCGCCGAGGAAGCCGAAAGCCCCGATCCGCCGCCTCCGCCTATGGACGAATATGAAAGAACGGTTGCGGACGCAGACAAAGGCAATAAATGGTCGCAGTACCGTGCGGCAAAATTCATGCTCGACCGTGACGGCGAACACTACGATCCGAAAAAGGCTGTCGAGTATCTCACCAGATCCGCCAAGCAGGGCTACACCGTAGCGAAATATATGCTCGGCAAGCTGTACCTTAAAGGCGAGGATGTGCCGAAACAAATGCTCCACGCTCTGCATTGGTTGGAAAGCGCCGTCAAAGACGATAACCCATACGCCGAATATCTGCTCGGCAAGACCTTTCTCAAGGGCGAGGACATAGAAAGAGATACCGAACGAGCCGAGAGCCTGCTGAGCCGCTCCGCAGAGCAAGGAAATAAATATGCGGCGTACACCCTCGGCAAGGCATATCTTGACGGAGATGTCCTTGCTCAAAGCATTGACGAGGCTGTGCGCCTGCTGAATCTGTCGGCATCAAAGAACTTTGCTCCGGCACAGTTTATCCTCGGCAGACTGTTATACAAAGGCGAAGTCATACCGAAGAATATAAAGAAAGCCGCAGAATGGCTTGACCGTGCCGCCACACAGAAAAATCCCTATGCGGCGTACCTTGCGGGCAAAATTTATCTGACCGAGGACGAGGTCAAGGACATTCAAAAAGCCATCCGCAGTTTTAAGATAGCCGCCGAGAACGAAAATGACTATGCCGAATACCAACTCGGCAAAATCTATCTCTACGGTAAAGACATACCGAGAGATACCGATAAGGCGATGTACTATCTTCATCTTGCCGCCGAGCATGGCAATCAATACGCAGCACAGCTCATCCACAGTATTAAGGTAAACGGGAACTGGATGGCAGCGCTTGCCTCGCTCCGCCTGCTCGGACACATGGCTCGTGTTATCCAAAACCGCTTGGAGGATGAGCGCAGAGGCAGAGAAAACAGCATCGACCGCAAGCTGCGGAGAAAAATCGAGGAGAAGAAACAGGCTCACGGACTCAAACAATAGCACGGGGAGGTTGCGCATACATTTTATGCGCAACCTCCTTTTCGAAAGGAGAAACTCATGTCAACCGAATACATTCACTTTACAACCGCACAAAAGGAAGCTGCTCGGCAGACAGACCTGGTCGCACTCTTGCAAAGCCAGGGTGAACACTTAAAACGCTCCGGCAAGGAATATGTGTGGCGTGACGGCTCGGAAAGAGTAACGGTCAGAGGAAACCTTTGGTTTCACCAATACGAACGCATCGGCGGCGACGCCGTTGATTTCGTCCGCAGATTTTACAACATGGACTTTCCGCAGGCCGTCAATTTTCTGCTCGGCAATAACGGCGGCACAATTCAAAGAACCGAGCCGGTCAAGCGAGAGCCGCCGAAGCCGTTCACCCTTCCGCCGAAAAACGATAATATGCGGCGAGTTTATGCCTATCTGCTTAACCGCCGAGGAATAGACCGGGAGGTGCTTTCTGCCTTTGTGCATAAAGGAATGATCTACGAATCCGCAGACTACCACAACGCCGTCTTCGTCGGCTACGATGAAAAAGGCGTTGCCCGACACGCACACAAAAGAGGAACAGGCAGTGAGAGCACCTACAAAGGCAATGCGGAAAGCTGCGATCCCCGTTACAGCTTCCACTGGACCGGAACGGACAACGCGCTCTATCTCTTTGAGGCTCCCATAGATATGCTGTCCTTTATTTCTCTGCACAAGGAGAATTGGCGAAGTCACAGCTACGCTGCCGCCTGCTGTGTCGGGGATCAGGTGCTGTTTCAAATGCTGAAAGCGAATCCCAATATCGACACCGTCTGTCTCTGTATGGACAACGATGCCGCAGGTCAGGCGGCGAACAAGAGAATATCCGACAAGCTCTTTATACAGGGCATAAAACACGAAATCCTCGTTCCCGAATTCAAAGATTGGAACGAGGACTTATTATGTGACGAACAGGAGGAAACCGAATGCCAAACATTGCAGCTTTAATCACCGTTGCCGCAGTTATGTTTGCCGTCCTCGGTGCAATAACTCTGATTGCTCACATCTATAACCTCAATAACATCAAAAGCAAAACGGTCGGCGACGGTCAGCACGGCACGGCTCGGTGGGCAAACAAATCCGAGATACGAAAGACCTACCGCCACATCCCGTTCACGCCGAAAAAGTGGCGCAAGCAGGCAAAGCAAAACCAAATACCTACCATGACGGCGATAGCACCGAGAAAACTGCTTCAGAAAAAGACCGAGCCGACCGAGGAAGCTCTGCCGCAGGGCATCGTGGTCGGGTGCAAGGGCGGCAAGCACAACACCACCGCCATGATAGACACCGGAGATGTTCATGTCCTTATGATCGGTGCGGCGGGTGTCGGCAAGACTGCCTTTTGGCTGTACCCGTGCATTGAGTACGCCTGTGCTTCGGGAATGTCCTTCCTCTCCACCGACACCAAAGGCGATGTCATGCGTAACTACGGCAACATCGCCAAGGACTACGGCTATGTGGTTTCGGTTATCGACCTGCGAAATCCTACCCGATCAAACGGAAATAATATATTGTACCTTGTCAATAAGTACACCGACCTATACGCAAAGCATCCCGACCAAATCGTCTACAAGGCCAAAGCCGAGAAGTATGCCAAAATCATCTCGAAAACCATTATCCTCTCCGGCATGGACGCTGCCTCCTTCGGGCAAAACGCATACTTCTATGACGCTGCCGAGGGCTTGCTGACCGCAACTATTCTGTTGGTAGCGGAGTTCTGTGCGCCGGAGAAACGGCACATCGTGTCGGTATTCAAGGTCATCCAAGAGTTGCTTGCGCCATCAAAGAAAAAGGGCAAAAATCAGTTCCAGCAGCTTATGGAGTTACTTCCTAATGAGCATAAGGCGAAATGGCTTGCGGGTGCGGCACTGAACACCGCCGAACAGAGTATGGCAAGCGTTATGAGTACGGCGCTGTCGAGGCTCAACGCTTTCCTCGATACGGAATTAGAACAGCTCCTGTGCTTTGATACCGAGATAGACGCCGAAACCTTCTGCAACCGGAAATCGGCTATCTTCGTCATCATGCCGGAGGAAAATCCCAACACCTTCTTTATGATTTCACTCATTATCCAACAGCTCTACCGAGAGATACTTGCCGTTGCCGATGAAAACGGCGGTAAGCTCAAGAACCGCTGTGTATTCTTCTGCGATGAGTTCGGCACGCTGCCCAAAATCGAAAGTGCGGAAATGATGTTCTCCGCCTCCCGTTCAAGACGCTTGCAGATCGTTCCCATCATCCAATCCTTTGCCCAGCTCGAAAAAAACTACGGCAAGGAAGGCGCGGAGATCATCGTGGACAACACGCAGGATACCATCTTCGGCGGCTTTGCTCCCAACAGCAGCTCGGCCGAAACACTGTCCAAGGCTCTCGGCAGCCGCACGGTCATGAGCGGATCTGTCAGCCGGAGTAAAAACGATCCGTCGCAGTCGCTCCAAATGATCGAGCGCCCACTGCTCACGCCGGACGAACTCAAATCTCTTCCAAAGGGTGACTTTATCGTCATGAAAACAGGTGTGCATCCGATGCGGGTACACCTAAAGCTGTTTTTCAAATGGGGCATTGAGTTTGACGATGAACACCCTTATGCCGTACCCGACCAAGGCAACCGTGAGGTCAAGTATGCCGACAAAAAGGAAATTCAGGACGGCATCCTCGAAAAGTATCCGCCGGAGTGGAAAGAGGAAACGCCTGCACCGAGCAGCTCGGACGGCGGCGGTCAGGCACAGCAGGATAGCTCCAAGAATGAACCGCAGAGAACTCCGCCAAAGGATAAAAACAGAGGCGGCAAGCCTATCCGTACCTCGCCGCCGAAAAAAGAAACTGCTCCCGATGTAACGGAAGCAGAGATTATAAAAGACTTAACCGAAACGGAGGTGCAAAGCAATGAGCCGTCTTGATTTTCTTTACCGCACAGAGCTACCGCACAGAGCCGTTGCGGTATATATTTATCTTGCCGACCGGACGAACAAGAACAACGAGTGCTGGCCTGCCATACCGACTATAGCTACAGACCTCAAGTTCTCGGCATCCACCGTCCGCCGCGGAATCCGTGACCTCAAAAAAGCAGGGCTTATTGAAACCGAGCAGCGATACCGCAAGAAGGGCGGCAAAAGCAGTTTGCTGTTCCGGCTGAAAAAGGAATAAAAAAGACCGCTTGTCGGCGGTCAGCGTTTAATCACGGCTGTGACGATTCGTTCAAGGCCGTGCTTTTCTATATACCGAAGCACATCAAATAAATCTCCAAACGAAAGTGCTTCGTTAAAATATTCCGTGTAGTCCTGCGGCGTTTTCAAAAGCGGATATCTGTCGCCTGCATTAACGGCTATGTAGTATTTTTCGTTTTCCATCTTCATCCCTCCGAAATCGCACAAGGTTTATTATATCGGCAGCAGGGTATTTTTTCAAGAGCCTTTTTCCGCCAAGGGACAACTGCGCCTATACGCTGACAGGTGCCACCTGTCATGATGGAAGGAGAAAGTGAACTTACCCAACTGAAGAATAACTACAACAGAAAGGGAAACAATAACCGAGAACACTTGACATAGAGAAAAGACCGCTATGAACATAAAGCACAACATAGCGGCCTTTTTTCTGCTGTATTTACGGCAAGCTCCCTAATCTACACATGAGGCGCTGGATTGCAAAGAAAAAGTTATATGTCTCAACTTTGCTATAGTCTGTCGCCATTGCAGAGAGCGTCAGCGCTTGGCTACGCTCTCTTTAATTTGAGCATAAAAGTCATCTTTAGATTGTTTACTAATAGTAATGTTCGAGTCGAGATTATATTTTGCAACCTGCTCATTAGAAACATTCAAAGAATAGACCATATTATCAATAATCTCAAATCTTCCCTGAGGACCACTTAAAATGGTGTAAGTTCCATCTTCGTTGGACTTTGCAAAGACAAAAAATTCATCACTAAGCTTCATCAAAGGGTCGTCAACAATCTCGTAAATTTTCCTTTCTTTCTCGTCTACCATTCCAGTCATTACAATTCGAATCGTCCCGTCCTTTTTTCCAAACAAAGACTCTCTGATTTCTGCTGTATAGATTGTCAAATCAACTCCGTAAGATTTATATTTGTCATCAGTTTCCATCCCGGTAATTGTCACATATGCTGCTAAATCGCAATTATCTGCGAGTTCATTAACACTTTCGTAATTGTATGACCAACTTGCATTAAGAGGTATTTTTTCATATTGGCTGTAATCCGTTGCGCTTTGGTTCGAGCAAGCGGCCAAAGCAAACATAACCACAATTAAACCGAAACCCACGATTGCTTTTAGTGTATTTTTCATTTAAATCACCTCGCTATATTATTTGATTGCATTTTAGTATTTTGCATTGACGCCATTTACATCATCGGTTTGTGGAACGGTTAACCCATATCCTCCATAGCGGCTGTTCGTTCCGAATGTATAGCCGTTCATAATTGTTTTTGTTTTCCCGTTATCGCCCAGCCCGAAAACATGCCCCATTTCGTGCACAACGACTGACTTCAGTGCCCCATCATTGTTCCATGTAGAAGTTTTCGCCATATTAAGGGTCAGTGTTTGCGATACCACATAGTATGGAGATTTAGAATTATACCTTGTTTGAGTGAGTCCGTCCCAATCAACCCCAGTAATGTTTCCTGCACACATATATACATTGTATCCTGTTCCTGGATTGTTGGAATAATGCAATATTTGAGCCTCAGTAGTCCTTGCCCTCCAAGCGCTGGCTCCAGTTGAGAAAAACGAAATTGCTCTTGAACCAACCCAGTTATCGTAATAGTAATATATCTTTGAACTCTTATGTCTATAAGGTTTAAGAGAGTATGCAAATGCTGGTAATGAAAAACTCATAAGAAGAGTAATAACCAAAACAATAGAAAATGCCGCTTTGGTGGCCGTTTTTTTCATTGCTGATTCCTCCATTCATGTAAGGTTATATTGTATGAACTATATATGCATTAATGTGATATTTAAAAGCGCACAAACCAACAAATGAAACCGTTGGCTTATGCGCTCAATGTATAGAAAGTTAAACACTCGCCAATTTTGGGCTTAATCTTATCTGTCTTTATGAGAGCCAAGCCGAAAAAACTACTGAAAAAATAAATCGTTTTCATGACATTTAGCCTCCTTAAAAACAAAATGTGCAACTTATCCATCACAGAATAACTTACACATTTCTACTTCATATCCACTTGCCGAACAAAATGGCTTGTGATCAAGAATTGCAAGTCATTCGTTTTCCCGTTCCTATGATATCATATTGTTATGCGTATGTCAATGGTATTTTGCAAACAAGTCACAGATAATGCGTTTTTCCGCCAAGGGGCAACTGCGCCTATAAGCTGACAGGTGCCACCTGTCATGATGGAAGGAGAAAGTGAACTACCCAACTGAAGAATACCTACAGCAGAAAGGAAAGGCAAATAACTCTGTTAAAGCAGAGAGTAGAATAGAATCAGCTCGACTTAATCAAGTCAAAAACCGCCCGTCTTTTTCTCTGCTGTGGGGCAAAAAGTGTGGCTTTTATGCAAAGCCTCGTAAGAAGCAGTTGAAAAACAGACGGATTTATGCTATAATATAATTTGAAAAGGTATACCCAAAGGTAAACAAAAACGAATGAAGGCGAAATGGGGTCTGTTTATGACCGAACAGAAAAAGAATACTATCATAACAAGCGGCATCGCTGTACTTGCCGTGATACTGTCATATTGCTTCCGAATTGTGGGCAGGGGCAGCTTCTACCCGATGCTGTTTTCCTATCTGCGCAGCTTTATCTATATCGGTCTGTTCGCCGCCTGGGGGCTCTCCGTCCGTCAGCGGATCGTGCAAAAGCAGGTGTGCAGGTTTATGACGGTCACCGCAGTACTGCTCATCATATGGATGGTAGTCCGTTCGGCAAAGTATTTTATATTCTGGCAGCCGGATGCCGTCCGTTACCTGTGGTATCTGTTCTATCTGCCCATGCTGTTTGTGCCTATGCTGGCGCTGCTGATTGCCATGTCATTGGGAAAGCCGGACGAATACAAATTCCCCAAGGGAATGTCGATTCTGTGGATCATCTCCGGCACATTGCTTCTGCTCGTGCTCACAAATGACCTGCACCAATTCGTATTTACCTTTCCGAAGGACACCGCCGTGTGGACAGACAAAAACAACGGCTACTCGATAGGCTACTTCATTATTGTAGGCTGGCAGGTGCTGTGTGCCTTTGCCGCACTCGTAATTATGTTTTTCAAATGCCGCGTGCAAAAAGGAAGGCTCCACTTTCTGCCCATTGTTCCTATGCTGCTGACGATCGTTTACAGCGCGCTTTACTATGCGGGTGCGGATTGGCTGCTCCACTTGTTCGGCGATATTGCCGCATTCCAAAGTGTGATGTATGTTCTGACCTTTGAGTTTTGCATCGCCTGCGGATATATACATTCAAACAGCCGTTATGCGGACTTGTTTGCCTCCTCTGTCGGCACATCGGCAGAGATCACCGACAAGGACTTTACCATTCGGTATGCAGCTGTAAACACTGCGCCTATCTCAAAGGAAACGATTAAAAAAGCCGAACAAAGCCCGGTCACGATGGGTGGCTTGACCGTTCACACCATGCCCATTGATGGCGGCTATGCCGTATGGACAGAGGATGTGTCGGCTTTGCGTGACATCAAGGAGGACTCCAAGCTTCTTGCAGACGAGCTTGCCGACAGGAACAAAATACTCCATTATGAATACAAGCGTGAAGCCAAGCGCCGCAAGGTGGAGGAGCAAAACCGCCTGTATGATCTCCTGCGTTCCGCTACGCAGACGCAGATCGACCGCATTGCAGAGCTCACTAAGGAATACCGCCAAATCTCAAGCACCGATCACGACAGTGCCAAAACGCTCCTTGCCGAGATCGCTGTGCTGTGCAGCTATATTAAACGCCGCAAGCATCTGACGCTCCTTACCGACCGAGATATTAAAATAGCGGCAACGGAACTCCACCGTGCCTTCAATGAGTCCCTCCAAACGCTGAAGCTGTTGGGCGTCCGCAGCTCGCTCTATGTGGACGAGTCTCTTTCCATGCTCTCTGGCAAAACGGCGACTGCTGTATTTGATTTTTATGAATCGGTTATTGAAGCCGACATTTTGAATTTATCAGGCATACAGGTAAGCCTCATAAAGGCAAACGGCTTGCGCTTGTCACTGAATGTGTGCTGCAAAGCCGACCTTTCCGCTTTGGTAAGCGGAGACAGTATCCGCTGTGAAAAAGAGGATGACGAGGAATACCAGCACCTTGTATTTGAAGCGAAAGAAGGTGACAGGAAATGAGTGCATTTTCTTCCCTTTCTGAATCTTGGCAGACCATGCTGCCGTTTATCATGCTTGTGGAGATCGTCCTTGAGATCGGGCTGTTTATGTATCAGCTTCTTCGCAGCAATAAGCCGGTGCGCAGCCTGCTGAGTCTGGCGGTCATGGCGGTGATGATCCCGCTGCTATTCTCCGTTTCTCAGGCAGATCCCGATAATATCGGGGACGCATTTCTGCTGGACGCACCGTGGCTGATATTTGCCGCTGCCATTTTCCTTGCGGCAGTTCACTTTGCCATTGCACTGCCGCGGGAATACCGCCGTAAAAAGAACGAGCTCTCGCCGTTCTCCATTAAGGAAGCAACCGATAAGCTGCCTATGGGCATCTGCTTTGCCGACCCGAACGGCAGGATCATACTGTGCAACAACCGTATGCGCAGGCTCTCCTTTGCCCTTTGCGGCCACGAGCTGCAAATCAAAAGCGATATGGAAAATGCCCTGAGCGTGCCTGACAGATCCGTAACCGTCAAGGATGATTGCTACATCCTGCCCGACAAGACCGTCTGGCAGTTTCGCACACAAAATATCACCGTGGACAGCGATGACCGCTGGCAGCAGATAACGGCGCACAATGTAACCGAGCTGTATAACAGCTACCAAAAGCAAGAGGAAATAAATGAAGAACTGGCAGAAGTCAATCGAAAGCTCAGGAAGATGTACGCTTGCATGGAGGACGATGTCAAAGAGAAGGAAAGCCTTGACCTAAAGGTCTATATTCACGATACCATCGGGCGAAGCCTCCTGACCATCCGTGACATAATAGACAGCGGAGAGGATACCGAGCGAAAGCTTGAGGCGCTGCAAAATGCCATCGGTATGCTGGCAAGCAACCGTGTCACCTCTGTCAGCACAATGGACGAGGTAAAAAGAACCGCACAGCAGCTTGGCGTGGCTGTAAAAATCGACGGCTACCTGCCCCGTGATACTGCAGCCGAGGAGCTGACCGTTGCTGCCGCCAAGGAGTGCGTGACCAACTGCATCAAGCACGCAGACGGGAATGAGGTATATATCCGCATTGCCCAGCGCGGCGAACGCTATGATGTTACCATAACCAACAACGGCAAAATACCCACAGAGCCGATAAAGGAAGGCAGCGGCCTGTCAACGCTTCGCCGCAGTATTGAAAGCTCCGGCGGTGAAATGCATATTTCGCACAATCCACGCTTTGCTCTTCTGATTACGATTCCCGCAAAGGAGATCAGCCTATGATAAACACAATACTTGTAGAGGATGATCTATACATCCAAAAGCACTTTGTCGATCGTCTTGCGGCAGACGGCGAGTTTCATCTTGTCGGCGTTTTCCGTGACGCCTTTGAAGCGGAAAAGCACTGCGACGCCACTGTAAAGCTCGTCCTTATGGATGTGCAGACGCAGCATAAGCATTCCGGTCTTGCCGCCGCAAAGCGCATCAAAAAGGCTTTTCCGCATATCAAAATCGTTGTGGCTACCTCGCTTGTCGATCCGCAGGTGTTAGAACGAGCCAAAATGGGTGCTGCCGACAGCCTGTGGTATAAGGACCACGGAACAGAGGAGCTGATGAGCGTGGTAAAGCGCACCCTGGCAGGCGAAAAGGTATTCCCCGATATCGCTCCGGCCATTGAAATGGAGGGTACGATGTCCGATGTCTTTTCGCCCCGGCAGTTAGACATCCTACGCCTTTATATAAAGGGCTTTACCTATCAGGAAATTGCCGATAAGCTGGGCATCTCCAAAAACGGCGTTCGCTGGAACCTGGACGATATGGTGGAAAAGAGCGGCTTTGAAAGCAGAGAAGCGCTGGTTGCGACCGCCATTGAAAACAAGCTCATGGTAGTCACCTTAAAAGACGAATAAGCAAAACTGAACCCCTTGGCTGTACGGTCAAGGGGTTTTTCGCGCCCAAAAGGCAAAAATTTTTTGAAAAAATCGAGATTTTTCTTCTGTTACTGGCACAAGTGCCAGTGACAAACGCCAAAAAATCAGTATAATAGATAGTGTAAGATTAGGATTGTGCTTTTAGAAGGTGGTGATGAATGATGAAAAAAATCGTTCTGGACATTCAGAGCGATATCCATGCGCACACCATGGAGCGAATGCTGATGCAAAAATTGGACGATTGCCAAGTTGTGATCTCCGAGTCGCCGGACGCAACCGCCGAGTGGTGCAAAACGCATCGACCGGATGTGCTTTTAATGGAGGTCAAGGCGTATTCGCCCTGGATGTTCAATGAACGAATGGCGATCCGTGACAAGGTAAAACGGAACACGGAAAACTGTCGTGTCATTCTCTTTGTGGATGATGATACAGATGAAGAGTTGACCGAAAAGGTACGGCAGGCAAAGCGCGAGGGGCTGATAGACGCTTTTCTCTTCGGTTCGGTATCCGAAAACTACTTTGCTTCGGTCATCGACAGTGTTTAGATCAGGCAACACAAAAAGCATAAAAATCTTCAAAAAAATTACGAGGGAGGAATAATGTTATGACAAAAATGAACAAACGAAGGCGCATCGCCAGCGTCCTGTTGGCGCTTGTGATGCTGCTCTCACTGATGCCGAGTCAAGAGCTTCCCGCCCATGCCTTTTGGGACGACTACGACGACGGCTTTGATTGTCCTAACTGCGACCACTACCATTTTGGCAGCGATTATATGTGTGACTGCCTATTCTGCACCATTGAATGTAACTACGAGTGCTGGGTTGAAACCCATTGTAACGACTGCGGTGTGTGCTTTGGAGACACGCCCTATTGGTGCGAGGAGTGCTATAAATGCGCCGAATGCATGGAGGAAAAGCACTGCTCGACCTGCGGCAAATGCTACATCGGCGAGGATGACCAGCTGTGCGGCGAATGCTATAAGGGTCCCTGCTGCTCCATAACCATCTGCGACTCTTGCGGCTTCTGCGATGACTGCGCAAACGATGACAGCGACCCGATGCACTGCTCGCTGTGTAACGCCTGCTTCGGTTCGGTGGACGAGTGCGTGGACGACGATGATACAGGCGTCATACACTGCATCGATTGCCACACGGCCTGCGAACAGTGCGAGGAATGCCTGCTGAACCAGGAGTCCTGCGAGGACTGCGGCTTGTGCCTTGAGTGCTGCCGAGATAACTCCGAGGGCGGCGGCTGCCCGGACGGCGAGACCTGCGTGGAAAGCGCCGAGTGGGACGAGCACATCTGCCAGGGCTGCGACGGCTGGGTCACGGATAAGGAGGACGAGGACGAGTTCTGCGAAACCTGCGAGATGTGCAAGGAGTGCTGCGAGGGCAACTCCGACTGCTCCGAGGGGATGTGCGCAATGGACACTGACTATGCGGATCACTTCTGCGAGGACTGCGGCCTGTGCTTCCACGACAGCGATCCCTGCGAGGACGGCTGCGATCAGCGCTGCAAGGACTGCTGCCGAGATGCCGTAAGCGCTATGGGCTGCGATCATGACGACTGGTGCTTCAGCGACTCTGATTTTGAGGATCATTTGAAGACGGAGCATTCCGGCGCCGGACATACCCACATTGCTTCCTCGTCCTGGTCAGCTGACGGAACGCAGCACTGGCACCCCTGCCGCTATTGTGACGATAAAAAGCTGAATGCCGCCAACCATGAATTTGACGCCGAGGGCGTGTGCAAGGTCTGCGGCTACATCAGCGGCAGTTCCATCGTCATCACTCGCCAGCCGAGGGGCGTCAAGTGTAAGACCTCTATCTACGATGATTATAACGAAGAGCCGGAAAACGGCCTGCTGTTCTATGAAAATAACCCGGTCACCTTCTCTGTCATGGCAAAAAGCCTGAAGGGCGATGAGCTGACCTATCAGTGGTATCGGAAGGATAATGAGAATCCCACGGCGGCGCCCTACAAGCTACCGGAGGGTAGGTTTTACACGGGTGTGACGACCTCCACACTGAAGATGCCGGTTTCCACCCAGGCCTGCCAGGAGGACTACTCCTACTACTGCGTCATCGGCAGAAAGGGCGACCCTTCGGACACCATGAAAACGGCGGAGGCAAAGCTGACTGCCACCCATGCCTACAGCCATAAGCAGGCGGGTGTGCGTGTGCCCACGGAAGACAGCGAGAGAACGCCGAAATACAATGTCACTTGGGTCGATAAGCATGGGGTTACCCATGACGGTGTCGTGGGCGGCGACCCGAAATGCGACGGCCACAAGCTTCCGTGCCTGTTTGAAGCAGGCGAATACGAAGCGCATTATATGACCACCGGCTCCAAGGAGCGCATCTTCCCGCATACCCTTGTGCTTGACAGAAGCCTTGACGCGGTAGGCGGCGGCAGAGTCGATGTGCTCAGATGTTCCGTCTGCGACTATACCGTTCCTGTGAAGAGCCATGTCCATGATTACGGCTGGAACTGGGACTGCACCGGCTTCGGCAGTATCTATGAGTATACCTTCAACATCGGCGGCTCGACCAAGACGGTGGAGGAGCTCATCATTGAATCCGACTATGCCCACCCCGAAAAGTGCAAGGTTCCCGGCTGCGAGGAGTTCATTATGGTTCCCCATAGCTGGGGCTACTGGAATGTGGTCAAAAACCCCGATACCGAGGGCGATAAAGGCGGCATGGAAGCTGAATGCAGCGTCTGCGAATACAAAGAGACGGAAGGAATTGACGGCGATTGGACAAAGGACACCGCTCTTGTGACGGTGAAAAATGGCCGGGCAACCCGTATGATCGTCAAGCCCGGCGACAAGATCAGGCTTTATCCCGAAGAGAGAACCGATCAGAAGGCCATCGGCTGGAAGGTGGAGTATCTCCGCGAATACAACGTGTCTGACAGCACAGCACCGGTCCAAAAAAATTGGAATGACAACGAGGCGAAGACCCTGTTCAATCTGGTGACCAACGGCTCCGCCCTCGAGTGGGGCTGCACGATCCCGGAGTTCAGCACCATGGGTGCCCCCGGCGGCGGCAGATTCTTCTTTGAGCCTGTCTATGCAGGCTGTGACCACAGCGGCGACACCACGGTGCTCAATGCGAAGGCACAGGTCTGCGACCGTAAGGGCTACACCGGCGACACCGCCTGCGCAGACTGCGGCCATGTCATCAGTGCCGGTTCGGATATCTACCCCCCTGCAAACGCCGGTCATACCGGTCCACTGCAGCCGCTGTACTACTACGGCACGACCAACTCAGCCACCACAGACGCGAGCCATGGCGGCAAACGCTATAATGTCAATTCGGGCGACTGCCGGCACCGCGCCTATGAGGGCGACTACCGCTGCACGGCTTGCGGCGGCACCGTAAAGGGCGAGACCGGAGACTTCAGGCATAGCGGTCCCCTTGAACTGCGGGATGTAAGAACGGCGACCTGTACAGAGAGGGGCTATTCCGGCAACCAGTACTGCACAGCGTGCGACAGGATCGCGCAGAAGGGCGTCTCAACCCCGTCACTCCACGAAATTGCCGATAACTACAAGCTGATCAATGAAGTTAAGCCGGGATGCACCACCACAGGCTATAGCGGCGACCAGCAGTGCACAGCCGGCTGCGGACAGATTCTCCGCTACGGTCATGTCATCAATAAGCTCAGCCACGACTGGGACGGTGGCAAACCCGCAAAACAGGGCAAGAGCGAAGGTATTCTCTACACCTGCCAGCGCGCCGACTGCGGCGAGACAAGGTTCGTCAGAAGCCTCGCCGAGACCGAGTACACGGTCACGGTCATCAAGGGCACGGCCTCCGTTGCCGCAGGCACACCTATCACCGATAAGATCGAGCAGAACACCGTTGTGACCGTTACAGCGAACGCACCGGAGGCAGGCAAGGTCTTTGACAAGTGGGTCGTGCTGGAGGGCAATGTCACTCTGGCAGACGCCACCAAGGCGACCACCACCTTCACCATGCCCGGTAATGCTGTGAAGATTGAGGCCACCTATAAGGATGCGCCTCCCAGCCATACCCACAGCTACGGCACGGAGTGGAAGTATGACGACACCGATCACTGGCATGAGTGCGAGTGCGGCGACAAGGCCGACACGGCAGCACACAGCTTCCAGTGGGTGATCGACAAGGCCGCTACCAAGGAGGTCACCGGCATCAAGCACGAGGAATGCACCGTTTGCGGCGCGAAGCGCAGCGAGAACACGGTCATCGACAAGCTCCCCGACGGCGGCAACACCAGCAGTGATAATAACACCGATAAGCCAGGAAATGACAACTCCACCAAGTGTCCTCAGACCGGTGACAGCAACAACCTCATCGGTTGGCTGGCTGCTCTGTACGTCAGCGGCGGCGTTCTGACTCTGCTGGGCGTAAGCGGCAAAAAGAGAAAGGAATCCGAGGTTGAATAAGCCGACGCTTCCGAAATCGAAATAGCCTAAACACAATAGGCGGTGACGGATCATTCCGCCACCGCCTATTTTCCTGAAAGCGGACTTGGCAGCAAGTCCCTTTCCGAAAGGCGGCAACCACGGCGGCGTTGCCGCTTTTCGGAAGGACTACATAAGATAAAGGAGATAAGTTGCCATGACTGTTTCAGAGAGAATTCCCTTCAGCGGCCTGCTGCTGCCACTGCAAAAGGGCTATAGCTACAGCTGTGACCGCCGCACCACGGACGGCATGGAACTGCTGTTCATTTCCCGTGAGGACGGGCGTTCAAGATATTACTTTGAGTCGGATATGCAGGAATTTGACCGGAAGGCGGCAAGCGACAGCCACACTCTGACCGTGTATCCTGTATAATAAAACTTGACACAAACAAAACAATCAAAGTATAATAAAAACAAAGGAGTGTGTCATCAATGGGAACAGGAAAAC
>OIYP01000090.1_pt1 | contig 64257 bp, 45 predicted proteins | sample 1588261 | NCBI WGS metagenome assembly OIYP01 (sample SAMN03283293) | human gut metagenome | biome: human-associated habitat; material: feces | host: Homo sapiens | place: Peru | collected 2012 | reverse complement strand
CTGTGGCTGGCATCATCCACGCCGTCGTGCTGCTGCTCATTTTCATCCTGCTCATGCCGCTGGCCGGCTACATCCCCATGTCGTGTCTGGCGGGCGTCCTGGTCGTCGTGGCCTACAACATGAGCGGCTGGCGCACCTTCGCACAACTGATGAAGAACCCGAAGAGTGACATCGCCGTGCTGCTCATCACCTTCTTCCTGACGGTCATCTTCGACTTGACGGTGGCCATCGAGGTGGGCTTGCTCATCGCCTGCCTCCTTTTCATGAAGCGCATGGCCGAGAGCACGCAGATTCGCGTCATCGCCGATGAGATAGACCCCAGCGAGGAGACCGACGCCGAAGTGCACGAGGAACACCTCATCATTCCGGCCGGTGTGGAGGTCTACGAGATCAACGGCCCTTATTTCTTCGGTATCGCCAACAAGTTCGAGGAACTGATGGCCAACATGAACGACCACCCGAAGGTGCGTGTCATCCGCATGCGCCGCGTGCCGTTCATCGACTCTACCGGCATTCACAACCTACAGAATCTCTGCGAGATGAGTCACCGCGAAGGGACGCACATCGTACTTTCCGGCGTCACGCCGAATGTCTATTCGGTACTGGAGCACAACGGGTTCGAAACACTGTTGGGCCGCGACCACATCTGCCCGAACATCAACGTGGCCCTCGAACGGGCTGCCGCCATCGTCAAGCGCAAACTCTGATTCCGCCCCAATCCCTACACGCTGAACGCGGCGCAAGCACACCTGGATGCTAGGGTGCTTGCGCCGCGTTCAGCTTCTGCGTCGGTCTGGGCTATGAGGCCGCAACGGCAGCCTCGGCGCAGCGCTCACCGTCTATGGCGGCAGAGACGATGCCTCCCGCATAACCGGCGCCTTCGCCGCAGGGGTAGAGACCGGGCACGTCTGGGTGGGCCAGCGTGGCGGCGTCGCGAACGATGCGCACCGGCGACGAGGTGCGCGTCTCAGCAGCGATGACAACAGCCTCATCGGTCAGGAAACCATGGCTCTTGCGGCCGAACTGCCGGAAACCGTCGGTCAGACGGCTCGTGATAAAGGCCGGCATCCAGAAATGGAGCGGAGACGAGATGAGACCGGGGGAATAACTGCTGCGCGGCAGGTCATAGCTCAGCCTGCCATTGACGAAGTCGGCCATGCGCTGTGCCGGTGCAGTCTGGCTGCGCTGCCCCTGCTGCCACGTGAGGCGTTCGAGCGCTTCTTGGAAGTACATCAGGCGCAGCGGGTTTCCGGCATCAGCATAGTCGGCATGGGCGGCGGCGAAAGCGTCGTCGGCCAAGGCTTCGCGCATGAACGGTGCCAGTTCGCCGTCGAGGTCTTCAGGGCGTGTCTCGACGACCATGCCTGAGTTGCTCCAGGCCGACCCGCGGTTGGCCGGACTCATGCCATTGACGACGAGCTGCTCCGGACCGCTCGCCGCAGGCACGACGAAGCCGCCTGGACACATGCAGAAGCTGTAGACGCCGCGTCCACCGCTCTGCGCGACATAGCTGTATTCAGCGGCGGGGAGGTACTTGCCGCGGCCATTGGCATTGTGGTATTGTATGCGGTCTATGAGTGCGGACGGATGCTCGAGGCGCACGCCGACAGCTAGTCCTTTGGGCTCCAAGCGCACGCCGTCATGGCGGAGCAGGCGGTAGACGTCGCGGGCTGAGTGCCCGGTCGCGAGGATGACTGGGCCGTGAAACTCACGTCCGTCGGCTGCGGCGACGCCACAGACTTCTCCATCGCACAGCAGCAAGCGATCGACGCGGGTCTGGAAATGCACCTCGCCGCCGGAGCGGCGTATCTGCTCGCGCATGGCTTCGATGATGCGCGGCAGGCGGTCTGTGCCGATGTGTGGGTGGGCGTCACAGAGAATGTCGGTGCTGGCCCCGTGCTGGCAGAACACGCGGAGTATCTTCTCCACGTTGCCCCGTTTCTTCGAGCGTGTGTAGAGCTTTCCGTCTGAATAGGCCCCCGCACCGCCCTCGCCAAAGGCGTAGTTGCTTTCCGGATCCACCTGGTGCCGGCGCGAGATACGGGCGATGTCCTTGCGGCGCTCATGCACGTCCTTGCCGCGCTCGACGACGACCGGACACGCCCCGAGCTCGATGAGGCGCAACGCGGCGAAGAGGCCGCCAGGACCGGCGCCGACGACGATGACACGGCGACCGTGCGACACATCGGGATAGGCGATCGGCACAAAGTCCTGACTGGGAACTGGCTCGTTGATGTAGACACCGACGGTCAGGTTGACGACGACGGTGCGCTGGCGGGCATCTATGCTGCGACGGCGAATGGCCACGCCTGTGACGGTGCGGGCGTCGACACCGAGTTCACGGGCCACATGGCGTTGTAACTCGCGGCTATCGGCGGCAATGTTGGGGAGGACACGGAGATTGAGGGTCTGTTGCATGGGATGGAAGGGAAAATGCGATAGGGTTGAAGAGAAATGGGGCTGCCGCAAGCTAGCAGTTCCCCGGAAGACTGCGGCAGGCCGCAAACCGTCACCGGCGCATCAGCCGAACAGGGCACGAAGGGCCTCTTCGACGCGTCTCACCGGCACGAGCTCGATGCGCTGGCGCTTTCCTGACAAGCCTTTGAGATTGGCCTCGGGGACAACGATGCGGGCGAAGCCGAGCTTCTCGGCCTCGGAGATGCGCTGCAAGATACGGGTGACGGGGCGTATCTCGCCGCTCAGCCCCACCTCACCCGTCATGCAGGTATTGCGCTCGATGGCGGTGTCGACGTTGCTCGACAGCACGGCGGCAATGACGGAGAGGTCTATGGCCGGGTCGGCCACACGGATGCCACCGGCGATGTTGAGGAACACGTCCTTCTGGGCCAGTTTGAAGCCGACGCGTTTCTCCAGTACGGCCAGAAGCATGTTGAGGCGCCGCAGGTCGAATCCCGTGGCCGAGCGCTGCGGCGTGCCGTAGGCTGCCGTCGACACGAGGGCCTGCGTCTCGATGAGGAACGGACGGACACCCTCAACGGTGGCTGCGATGGCCACGCCGCTGAGCTCGTCGTTGCCTTCGGTCAGGAGCAGTTCGGAGGGATTGTCCACCGGGCGCAGGCCACTGGCCAGCATCTCGTAGATGCCGATTTCCGACGTCGACCCGAAACGGTTCTTGATGCTGCGCAGAATGCGGTAGAAGTAGTGGCGGTCACCCTCAAACTGGAGGACAGCGTCGACGATATGTTCCAAGACTTTCGGCCCCGCGATGTTGCCGTCCTTGGTGATGTGCCCGATGAGCACCACAGGGACGCCACTCTCCTTGGCATACTTGAGCAGGGCTGTGGCGCATTCGCGGATTTGGGTGACGCTGCCGGGCGAGGCATCGATGGCCTCGGCGGCGATGGTCTGTATGGAGTCGATGACGACGAGGTCGGGACGCACATTCTTGATGTGGGTGAAGATGTGCTCCAGGCGTGTCTCACAGAGCAGCAGGCAGTCTGACGAAGCGGTCGAGAGCCGGTCGGCCCTCAACTTGATTTGCCGCTCGCTTTCCTCGCCGCTGACGTAGAGCACGCGGCGGTCGGTCATGCGCAGGACAGTCTGAAGCAGCAACGTCGACTTGCCGATACCCGGCTCGCCACCCATCAGAATGATGGAACCGGGCACGATGCCGCCGCCGAGCACACGATCCAGTTCGGCGTCGTGGGTCACCTGGCGGGGTTCCTCAGTGGCGGCCACTTCTGAGAGCGGCACCGGGCGCGCCTCACGGCGCTCCAGCGCCCCGACAGCCCGGCTGGCGGCTGGCGCGGCAGGCCGGACGGTCATTTCCTTAAAGGTGTTCCACGCACCGCAGGACGGGCAGCGTCCCACCCACTTGGGCATCTCTTGCCCACACTGACTACAGACGTAGACGGTCTTTTCTTTTGCCATAAGGACTCTAGAGGTTTAACGCATAAGGGGTCACTCCAGCGGGTCAAGGGCATCGCGCATGGCCACAAGCTCCTCGCGCAAGCGGCACAGGCGGTCGACGACCTCGGCCCGTTTGACAGTACCACTCTTGTTCTTGCGCAGGGCCTCGCGGGCGGCGGCAATCTTGAGGCCGCGCACCTTGACCAAGTTGTGGACAAGGCGCACCTGCTCAATGTCGTCCTTGGTGTAGCGCCTCACCTTGCCGCCGGTCTTCTGCGGGGCTATCTGATCGAACTCTTTTTCCCAAAAGCGCAGCGTGCTCTCGTTGACATCGAACATGCGGGCGACTTCACTGATGTTGTAGAACCGCTTGAGATCCTTGTCTTTGTTGAGGGTCATGCCGTTTGATTGCAGGAAAGGGGACTTGCGGGAGAAAGCCGGCAGGCCTTACTCATAGACGTTCTCTATCTCACCGATATAAACAGTGTGGAGCGTGCCCCCGGGCTTGTCATTGTACCAACGGGCCAAGGCGTCCTTATCCAGAAACTCCTCCGGACGGAGCTCGGTGCGGTAGGCCTTGCGGCATTCAATGGTCAAGCGGGCCTGCTCAAAACCGACGCTACCCAGCGCGGTGGCCACAGGCTTCAGCCCTGTCTCCTTGGCTTTGTCGCAATCGCGCCCCGAGCGCACACCGCAGAAATTGAGGATGTCGCGGTGTCCGGGTGCGAGGAATGAGAGCGTGAAGCGCTCGTTGGCCTCGATGAAGCCATGCGTGTAGCGCTCCGGGCGGACAAAGATGAAGGCGACGGGCTTGTTCCACAGATAGCCGAAGCCTCCCCACGAGGCGGTCATGGTGTTGAAGTGTTCCGGCGTGCCGGCGCTGATGAGCATCCACTCCTTACCGACGATACCGATGAGATCTTCCTGGCCCAGACGGGCTATGTCTGTTTTCTTCATAGGTGATTTTCTGTTTGGCCCTGCGGCGGCATTGCCGCAAGGAATATGTCTGCAAAGTTACGATTTTTCCAGACGTGCCGAATCGCGCCGCCATATTTTCCAGACGTAGCGCCCCCGACATACAGTGTGTTCCAGCCATGGAAGTCTGTGCAATGGCCCGCCCGGAGACCGGGAGGTTCCCTCATCAAGAAAACTCCGATTTTAACCCCAACCTAATGTACCGTGTTTGCGCTCTCCCATGACGGTCTAATGACCAGTTTGGGTTTAACACTACTTGTTTTCGGCACCAGAAAGCAGTATATTTGCAGTAGAGAAAAGGGCATCCCGCATGGAATGCCCTTTTTCGTACACCGCAATCGCCCACATTGCCCGCATATGGCAAAAATCGCCCCGAATTTTCGGGAAACTAGCCCTAGCCCCAGAAAAATTAGCTCCGGGCTAATTCAAATTTGTCCTAGGGAAGTTTCGCTGGGCACCCATTTTAACATGCGAAATCCGGGCGAAGGTTAAATAGGTTAATGCACTGGAAGAGCGAACGGAACAAAAAGGTGAATTGGCCTTCTGTGCGAAGTTATATTAGTCGGCCTTCAAAAACCACACTGCGCATGAAGCGTCAAATTAAAGTTAAACAACAGCGATCGTTTGGAGGCTTATGTGTATTAGCCTAAATTTTCAACCATATACAGTCATAACGAAAAATTCCGCTATAATCGCCGATGTATGGAATTCAGACAAGGCCTTGAAGCTTTATCGCACACCCATCAGGGCAACTTCGTCGTCGGCCTGTGGGGAATGCCCCGAACTGCAACAATGCAGGACTGGTTGCGGGGTATGCTGGAAGATGGTGCTGATGGCTTATGGAAAAGATAATTGGGACTATCCAGATCCCCGTTGCCCCAAGGCTCCACCTCCCTTCTATCATTTCTATTACGAATAACAAAAATCATGGCCATGGGCAATATCAGACTCATAGCCAAACGGCTCATACAAGGTCTTCCACTGTTGTGCAGCTGCTACTCCCTCGGACTGTCCGCGCAATCCGCCATGCCAACGACGGTACGCGACACCGCCGCCGTGGCGCGCGACTCAGCCTTACTCGCCGAGTACTGGCTAGGAGAGGCCAGCGTGGTGGCACGCCGGCAGCTTTACGTCCAACGCGCCGATGTGATGATCTACAACGTCAGCGCGGACTCCACACTGGCAGGCAAGGACAGCTACGAGGCGCTGCGCAACGTGCCCATGATCATCGCTGAGCGCAATGGCTCGATACGTGCAGTGACCGAATGGCCTATAAAATATAAGGTGAACGGCAAGCAGGATCCCCTGATTTCCGGCGATATTCACAATGCGCTGCAGTTCCTTGAGGCCAAGTACCTTAAGCGCATCGAGGTGAGGATAGAGCGGGACGCTGAGGGCAAGGAGGTACTGGAGGTCAACTTCATCACCAAAGGGCGTCTGATTGGCTACAATGGAACGGTGGGCTCGGATCTATCCGACAGCGAATGGCGCAACCTTGCGAACATATATTCGCGCGGGGACGGTGGGGGCTGCGCCTGACATACAGCAACATGTGGGCGTGGAACCACAGCAACACATACAGCACAGACGAATGGCGCTTCACACAGCCGGATTTCCATCATTACGTGAAGAGCAGCAAGAGCAATGGATACAAGGTCTTTAACAATACAGTAGAAGCTGAGCTGTCCTACAACATTGATTCCCTCAGGACATTCTCCGTGTATTATTGGTCGGCGCTGAAAGTCAATCCCCACAGTAGCGGCACGGCCCAGGGCTTCGTGGCCAACGCGGAAGGAATCCCTCTGTACACCTATCAGCAAGAGCAGAAATACTGGCCGACCAAAGACAACGAGTACTCAGTCCAAGCATTATACGAGCGCTTGTTTGGTGCGAACGCCGAGCGTGGAAGTTTCTTCGTCGAATATAAGTTCGACACTCGGCCTACGATTGGAAACAACTATGAAAGATACAGCAGCCTGGACTATGACAACCAAGACTACGTGCGCTGGCTGAACAACAATACAAGTTATGCCGAAGAGCCTGAAGTCTGGCACACCCTCAATGTTTCCCTACGACTAAAGCGTGGCGGGCACCAGATACAGCTGGGAGAATCGACACGTTACCGCGATGAGGAGCAGAATGTCCATGACGAGCAGACCTATGACTACGCGGAATCTCCCTATGTCGAGGTACGCGAGAGCAACTATAAGCACAAGCAGCTCACCAACTTCCTGACAGCCAGATACAGCTACACCAAGAGCAAGTTCCAAGCCGGCGTCGGCTGCACCTACACCTTCTTCTACGACCAGTCTGAGACACTCCAGCTACAGAACAAGTTCAGCTTCACAGAAAACCTGCTCTCGCCTTACGCTTCCCTGTCCTACACACTGACACCAAAGTGGCAGCTCTACCTGTCATACGGCATGGGCTGCCAAGTGCCCAGTTCCGATGCGCTAAACCCCTATGTCAGCACCGTCGTTCCCGAACAGGTATCATACGGCAACCCGCACCTCAGGCCGCAGACCGGACACGTGCTGGGCCTATCGTCCAACATACGCGTCGGGAAGGTCAACATCTACGCCTCCACCGGCTACGAGCGCTACAGGGATCTCATACTGCAACACAGCTTCCTGGACCAAGCAGGCATGCTGCACGTCACATACGACAACATCGGACGCCGCCAAGAATGGAAGAACTATGTGAACGCCTCGTCAAAGCTCACCGGCACCATATATGCCCGGCTCGACGCCGGACTCTACTACACACGCTATCCGAGCAACACCATCTACGCGGCCAACGCCGGCTGGGCGTTCAGTACCAGCGGGTCGGTCAGCCAGGAACTGCCCGCAAATTTCAACATCTCTGGCGGCGATGGCTTCAACACGGCATGGATCTACATGCAGGGGAGAGGCGGCAAGAACTATTACTACAACCTGCGCGTGGACAAGAGCTTTCCTATGCGCCGCATCACGCTCAGCGCGGAGGCGCGAAGCTTCATCCCCCTCCACTACGACAGCCGCTACGAGAACCAGAGTGCGGGATATTTTTGCACCACCCGAAACCGTGGCTACCACGCCTCGTTCGTACTGAGCTTCCGATGGAACTTCGGCAAGCTGAAGGCCGAAGAGCGCGTACGGGAGGAGGGATTGGAATACAATGATGTCAAACGAAACTATGACGAGTGAATATATGTTGCTTACCGCCGCCCCAAGTACCGGCGAGAAGCGCCGCCTGAGAACCTGGCACCTGCCGCACAGCAGCAATCCAGCATGTCACTGACTGTGGTACAGTTCCGAATTAAACGTACGGTGTGTTAAGCGACGGCACGAAACGGTTGAACTGTCGTCAAATCACTGTAACTTTGCGGCAATTCAGACAGACGAAAAATTATGAACAGGCAGGTTTTTCAGACAGACTCCACCTCGCGGTGGAACAGGTTCAAATGGGGCTTACGCATCCTAGCGGTGGTGGGGGCCTTGCTCGTCGCAACCTTCGTGACGATGCTCCTGATCGACAACACGTCGTTCACACCCTTCAAAAAAGACTTCTCCAGCGCAGTGATGGCAGACAAACCTTATCTGCGCAACAACAGGCTGGCGAAGGAATACAAGGGTTTCCGCGAACGTTTCCATGAAAAGAAGGCCTACGGCAACTATGCGAAGTGGCATGACCAGCGGCAAGCTAAAATCACACCGTTCAAGGGGAGCCACGACCAAAAGGAAAACAAGTATTTCGCATCGTGGGACGCCACCTCCGGCATACGCGCCGGTTTCTATGTCAACTGGGATCCACAGGCTTACCTGTCGCTCAAGCAGTGCATCGGCAAGCTGAACATGGTCTTGCCTGAATGGTTCTTCATCAATCCAACGACCGGCGGACTGGAGGTACGGATCGACAGCAAGGCCTATCGCCTCATGAAGCGTGCCGGCATTCCCATCATCCCCATGCTGAGCAACGCCTACAATGGGGAATTCCAGCCCGAGGGCATCAGCAAGGTACTCCATAACCCCGCCTTGCACCAGCGGCTGATCACCGAACTGCTGGCGCAATGCGAGCGGTATGATTTCGCCGGAATCAATATCGACATCGAGGAACTGCGAGAGGCCGACAATGCCCACCTGACTCAGTTCGTCAAGGAGACGGCCGAGGCCTTCCATGCCAAGCAGCTGTACGTCACGCAGGACATCGTGCCTTTCAATGAAGACTACGATGTCGAGCAACTGGCCAAGCACAACGATTACCTGTTCCTGATGGCCTACGACGAGCACAACACCATGAGCGCTCCCGGCCCGGTATCCTCACAGCAATGGATCGGGGCGGCCACGGCCGACGTACTGAAGAAAGTGCCAAGCGACAAAGTGGTTCTCTGCCTTGCGGCCTATGGCTATGACTGGACCGCCAAGGGCGACGACAACCAGGCCGTGGCCTACAACGACGCCATGTCGCTGGCCGCCGACACCCGCTCACATGTCAACTTCGACGGTAGCACCTATGGGCTTGACTTCGCCTATGAGGCTAACGGCACCCTCCACCAGATCCACTTCAACGACGCGGCCACCAACTTCAACACGCTCCGTTTCGGCAGTGAATATGGGCTGGCCGGCTTCAGTGTGTGGCGACTGGGGACGGAAGACAAGCGCCTGTGGAAATTCTATGACAAAGACCTCTCGCGCACCGGGGCTGCCGGATTTGACTTCCGGACGCTGGAGCCGATCAGCGGCAACACGTCGGCCAACTACATCGGGACGGGCGAGGTCATCGACCTGCTCGACACGCCCCACGACGGCCATTGCCTCATCAAGACCGACCCGCAGGACTGGCTGGTCACCGATGAGACTTACCAGACTTATCCCACCTGCTATGAACTCCAGAAACTGGGACATGCCGAAGAGAAGGAACTGCTGCTGACCTTCGACGACGGCCCCGACAGCCGGTGGACGCCCCAAGTACTGAAAATACTGAAGGAGCATAACGTCCACGCCGCCTTCTTCATGGTCGGCCTGCAGATGGAGAAGAACCTGCCCATCGTGCGCCAGGTCTACAACGACGGCCACTTCATCGGCAACCACACCTTCACCCACCGCAACATTGCCACCAGCTCACCCGAGCGCAACGAGATGGAGCTGCGCCTGACTCGCCTGCTGATCAAGTGCATCACAGGCCACAGCACGATCCTCTTCCGTGCCCCCTACAATGCCGACAGTGATCCCTCGGGAGCCGACGAGCTCCTGCCCCTCGTCGTCGCCCACGAGCAGAACTACCTCGACATCGGCGAGGCCATAGACCCCAACGACTGGGAGGTCGGGGTCACGGCCGACCAGATCTACGACCGCGTGATGAAAGGCGTGACACTGGGCTACGGCCACATCATCCTGCTCCACGACGCCGGCGGCACCACCCGCAAGCCGACGCTGGAGGCCCTGCCTCGCATCATCAGTGACCTGAAGGCAAAGGGTTACACGTTCATCACCCTCGACAAGTACCTCGGCAAGACCCGTGATGAACTGATGCCGCCCATCCCCAAGGACAAGACCTACTATGTCATGCAGGCCAACCTGCTCTCGGCGGAGTGCGTCTACTATGCCGACAACTTTGTCGCCGCGCTGTTCGTCCTCTTCATGGTCATCGGCTTTCTGCGCATCGGTTTCATGTTCTGCCTGACACTGAAGGAGCACCGCAAGGAGCGGGCACTGAAGGCCACCCAGACGGCCGCGCCGGAGGTCTGGCCACTGGTGTCCATCATCGTCCCGGCCTACAACGAGGAGGTCGACGCCGTGTCGTCGCTGGAGAACCTGCTACGCCAGGACTATCCCAATTTCGACATTGTCTTCGTCGACGACGGGAGCCGCGACCATACCTATGAGCGCGTATGCGAGGCATTCAAGGACAATCCCAAGATGCGGTTGATGACGAAGGAAAACGGCGGCAAGGCATCGGCCCTCAATCACGGCATCGCCCATACGACTGCCGACTATATCGTCTGCATCGACGCCGATACGAAGCTGCGCCCCGACGCTGTCTCCATCATGATGCGCCACTTCTTTGCCGACAGGGAAGGCAAGGTGGGGGCCGTCGCCGGCAACGTGAAGGTGGGCAACCAGTGCAACCTGCTGACCCGCTGGCAGGCCATCGAGTACACGACCAGCCAGAACTTCGATCGCCTCGCCTACAGTGCCATCAACGCCATCACCGTGGTGCCGGGGGCCATCGGCGCCTTCAGCAAACGCGCCATCGAAGATGCCGGCGGACTGACCACTGACACACTGGCGGAAGACTGCGACCTGACGATCCGCATTCTGCGAGCCGGCTACGTCATCGAAAACGAGAACCGCGCCGTCGCCCTGACTGAGGCGCCTGAAAACCTGCGCCAGTTTGTCAAGCAGCGCACCCGCTGGTGCTTCGGCATCATGCAGACGTTCTGGAAGAACCGCGACGCCATGTTCATGCGCCGCTACAAAGGGCTCGGCCTCTGGGCCCTGCCCAACATGCTCCTGTTCCAGTTTATTATCCCGACAGTCTCCCCCCTGGCCGACGTGCTGATGATCCTCGGCCTGTTCTCCGGCAATGCCGGCAAGGTGCTGCTCTACTACCTGCTCTTCCTACTGGTGGACGCCGGCATCTCCATCATGGCCTATTTCCATGAGCGCGAGAAGCCGTGGGTGCTGTTCTGGATCATTCCCCAGCGCCTGTGCTACCGCTGGATCATGTATTTTGTCCTCTTCAAGAGCTATAAGAAGGCCATCAAGGGTGAGCTGCAGAACTGGGGTGTGCTCAAGCGCACCGGAAACGTCAAGACCACAGCATGAGCGCCGCCACATTCGCCGCAGGACCGGCCCGGCATGCGACGGATGAAATCACCACTTTTTGGGACAAGGCACGTGGAGGCAGTGTCGCGCAAAATTGCTAAATTTGCAACGCCGCAGACGGCAGGGACAAGCATCCCCGCCTGCGGCGCTGCGACACTGCAACACCAACCATTCTTATGACGCCATCAACAACATTCACGACGTTGCTGCCGCAAGAGCGCGGCACGTTCGACCAGCAACTGCAAAGCCTCAAGGTGGAGCTGCGGGGCTGGCTGACAGAAAGAGGACTCACGCCGGGCAATCTCGTCATGGCGCGCGTCTACCTCACCGACGCCATCAACCAGATGCCGGCCCTGTGCCGCCACTCCCTCTATACTTGCTACCTCGCCACCGGCGGGTTCTCCTTCGTCGAGCAACCGCTGCTCGACGGCTGCAAGGTGGCCCTGCAGCTCTGGTGCCTCGATGTGCCCGGCATGGTCAAGACGGCCTTCGATGGCGGTATCATCGTTGAGGCCGCCGGCAGCAAGCTGATATTCCACAGCGTGCGTTTCTCTGCCGACGAGGCGCGCGACACCGATGCCCGCCGCCAGACCCACATGGCTTTTGCCCGCCATATCCGCCTGCTGGCCGAACACCGCATGAACCTCAAGGACAACTGCCACCGCACCTGGATCTATGTGCGCGACATCGACCGCCACTATGCCAGTGTCGTCGAAGGGCGCAACGAGGTGTTCGATACCCAGGGGCTGACCGCCCACACCCATTTCATCGCCTCAACCGGCATCGGCGGTTTCGCGGACAACCGCGAGGCCATCGTCTGCATGGACTTCCTCTCCGTCAGCGACAGCGATGAGGCACGGGTGCGCTACCTCGCGGCGACGGACTACCTCAACCCAACAGCTGAATACGGCGTGGCCTTCGAGCGCGGCACTGCCCTAACCCTCTGGGGACAGCGCTACCGCTTCATATCGGGCACAGCCAGCATCGACCGCTATGGCGAGTGCCTCTACCGCGGCGACATAAAGGCACAGACCGAGCGCCTGTTTCTCAACATCGACAAGCTGCTGGAGACCGACGAGGCCCGGCTGGCAGACGTAGCCTACTTCATCATCTATCTGCGCGACGTGGCCGACCGCGACTGGGTGGCGGCTTACATGGATGAGAATTTCCCCGGCGTCCCCCACCTGATTGTCGAAGCCCGCGTATGCCGCCCCGAGTGGCTCATCGAAGTGGAGTGCATCGCCTGCACCGGGGCCTGACCGCCTGAGCCGCTGCCACGGCGTCCCCTGCCGCAAGCGCCGCCCCACATGTTCCGCAATGGCCGGATGCATGTGGGGCGGCGCTCGTTTTTCACCGGGCTTTCCGAGTCCCGGCAATGCTATCATTGTGCAGTCTCCATAGCGGCCTTATCCGTCCTGTGGGGTTATCTTTGCGGTGCGGCCTCACACGGCCACACGTTTTAGCGAACACGATGAGGGGCAGACAGAAGCCACTGAATGCCGCCAATAAGTTATTTGAAGCAAGAGTTACGTTACTATCATATTATTACCTTACTTTCCCCACAAAAGATAATGCTTTCAGGCACTAAAAGCAAGCAGTGTTAAAGGCTAGTTTTTCTTTGAGGAGAGGAATCCGCTTCAAGAAACCGGTGTTTCCCGCAGCAGCTTCCGCACCGCCCAGCCCCGCTCACTCTGCCGCTATGTCCGCCGTGCCCGGCTTGCGAAAGAAGGAAAAGTTGACGCTGCCATAGGCGCGGTGTTCGAGAAAGTCTGGGCGGTGGCTGAAGTCCTTGTCCTTGCCGTGTTCGAGGACAAATAGGCCACCGGGAAACAGAAGCGTGCTGCCCATGACGCGATCGGGAAGTTCAGGCAGTTCGGGCAAGGCATAGGGAGGGTCGGCAAAGACAAGGCCGAAGCGTTCGCGGCACCGAGCGATGAAGCGCAGGGCATCACCACAGATGGGGGTGACAGCGGTATCGCCGAGGACAGCGACACAACGCTTGATGAAAGCGAAGTGCTGGCGGTCACGCTCGACGGTAATCACCACCGGGCATCCGCGAGATGCCAGTTCGAGTGAGATACTCCCCGTCCCACCGAAAAGGTCGAGCGCCTTGGTCTCCTCGAAGTCCACGTAGGCGCGAAGCACGTTGAAAAGATTCTCTTTGGCAAAGTCGGTTGTCGGGCGGGCCTTGAATACAGGTGGCGGCGTGAAGTGGCGACCGCGATATTTTCCGGTGATGATGCGCATGGCGGCAATGGCTTATGGGTTGTCCAGAAGTAAGGTAAGCAGGTCGTAGGAGACATCGGGTGAGGCGGCGGCGGCATGGCGGTTGAACTCTGCCGGTGCGCTCACCTTGCGCACGTTGAGGGCGAACTGCCGCAGTTCGCAGACGGCGGCGTCGAGTGTGTCCTGCTCGTCGGCCATGACGTAGACAGCGTCGTAGGCCTCGGTGCCGGCGGGGGCCATGGCTGGGTCTTTGAAGTCTGCGGCGGAGAGACGGCCGTTGTATTGGCGGGCCACGTCGGTCAAGTAGTAAGCTACATCGGCCATGCCATCAATGGCATATGAGTTGACGATGAGCAGTGCCTGGCCGCTGAAGGCCACGAGGTCGGCCCGGCGGTCATGGATATAGACGAAGAAGCGCCGCTCACAGGGCAGGTCAGTCCCCTTTGCCGCACAGTGGCGGATGAAGGGGGTGAATCCTGATGTGTAGTGCACGCTTTCATAGAAATCCTCCAAGGCGCGGCAGGAGGCCTCTTTCAAGGCAAAATGAACCACGCAGTCGGCAACCGCCACGATGTCGTAGAACACGCGCACATGCTCTTCGCCGGGGAAGCAGAAGGCATAGATGGCGGCGCAATTCTCCTCTTGGAAATCGGTGAGAGGTACCACTGTGACCGGTGCGCTCACCATCACCTCGACACTGCCCGAGGCGGGAGCCCGCAGCAGTGACTCCTTGCCATAGGCCTCGCGCAGATTGGCCACCAGCGACATCTGCGGGTTGAGGTGGTAGGAGGCCGTCGCTATCCGCGCGGGCTGTTCCTCCTCGTAGCGCACGATGCCAAGGCGCTTGCCGGCGATACGGAGATAGAGGTGGGCGGGCTGGGGAGTCGGGGTTGTGGTCATGGGCTGTTACGGTTTGGGGTGAATGAGGCGGTGCAAGACGGTCAACGAGAAAAGCGCGGCCAAGCCGACGCCGATGCTGTTGGCGGCAAAGTCACGCCAGTCACCGCTACGCGTCGTGGTCAGATAGGCCTGCGCCAGTTCGATGAGCCCACTCATCAGAATGGGGCAGACGACGGCCCACAGCACCGTGCGGCGGCGTGACAGGCGGACATGGCTTCGCAGGTACTCCCACCAGATGACCGTGCATGTGCCGAAGTACATCAGTACATGCACCACCTTGTCGAAGTTCTCAATGTCGCTCAAGCGTGTGCGTGGCGGCTTGAAGAGACAGAGGTACCATATCAGGGCGATGCAGGCCAGCGCCAAGGGGTAGCGGCGGAGGTGTTTGCGCAGGCAGTTCATGGGGTGAGTGGCGTTTGGGACGTATCACCAGAACTTGTTCTGCTGCCGGTTGTACTCGAAGCCGGCCTGCGCCAGTTCCCGCTCCAGATCCTGCCGGCGGACGTCCATGTCCTGGCAGAGGGCGTCGAGCGAGCTGTACTGGTCGCGCAGTTTCATGTTGACAACGCTGAAAAGCATCATCGGGTCTTTGGGCAATTCCATGGTGAGCAGATGAATTAGAAGACGGTGATGGCGATGACCGGGCGATGGCGTCCGGTTCGCCGGACTTGCAAAATTAGTGAATTATGCGGAGAGTGCACCGATGATTCCCAATAAATATGCGTACTTTTGTGGACGATAAGGTCGCACATCCTACGTGAACGCGGGGAAGCGCTTCACCCGTCTACAAAATTTTCGCACGCCAATTTCATTCTAATGATAGCCGATCTGTTTGCCGCCCAGCTGGCCGGAGAGTTTCCGCATCAGTTCACTGCTGGGCAGGCCGCCGCCGCCCATGCCCTGTCGCGCTTCGTGACGACGCCGCGTCGCGAGGAAGCGTTCATCTTGCGCGGCTATGCCGGAACGGGCAAGACATCACTTGTCGGCGCCTTGGTCAGGACGCTCCGCAGCCTGGGACGCGACGTCGTGCTGATGGCCCCGACGGGACGCGCCGCCAAAGTGTTCTCGCTCCATGCTGGCAGCCAGGCCTTCACCATTCACAAGGTCATCTACCGCCAGCAGACCTTCAACGGCGAGGGCACGCGTTTCTCTCTTGGCTTCAACAAACTGAAAAACGCCCTCTTTATCGTCGACGAGGCGTCGATGGTGGCCTTCAGCGACAGTGGCGGCGTGTTCGGCACGGGGCAGTTGCTCGATGACCTCATCCGCTACGTCTACGACGGTGAGGGCTGCCGCCTGCTCCTAGTCGGCGACACGGCCCAGCTGCCGCCCGTCGGCGAAGAGGAGAGTCCCGCCCTGAGCGCCGACGTGCTTCGCGGCTACGGCCTGCTCGTGGGACAGGCCGATCTGACCGAGGTGGTGCGCCAGAGTGCCGACTCCGGCGTCCTGGCCGGTGCCACACGCCTGCGCTGCCAGTTGGCCGACGGTGTGGAAACCCTGCCGCGCATCGTCGGGTCGCACGGGGGCGAGGTGCGCTTCCTGCCGGGCGACGAACTCATCGATGCCCTCCTCTCCGCCTATGGCGACTGCGGTACACGCGGCACCATCGTCATCACACGCTCCAACAAATGGGCCAACCGCTACAACGCCGGCATCAGGGCTCGCATCTTCGACCGCGAGGACTGCCTGACACGCGGCGACACCGTCATGGCCGTGCGCAACAACTACTTCTGGACAGCACAGGCCACTGCCGCACAGGCCGCCGAAAGCACGGCGACGCAGGTTGAGCCCCAACTGTCGTTCATCGCCAACGGTGACACTGCCGAAGTGGTACGCCTGCACAACGTGCACGACATGCATGGCTTCACCTTTGCGGATGCCACCCTGCGTTTCCCCGACTATGACAATACCGAGATAGACTGCCGCGTCATGCTCGACACGCTCACCTCCGAGTCGCCGGCACTGACAGCCGAGGAGTCACACCGCCTCTATGAGAGCGTCCTGTCAGACTATGCCGACGTTCCCTCGAAGCGTGAACGCATGAAGCGCCTGCGCGAAGACCCCTACTACAACGCCCTGCAAATCAAATATGCCTATGCCGTCACCTGCCACAAGGCACAGGGTGGACAGTGGGAGCGTGTCTTCGTCGACCAAGGCTACCTGTCCGACAACCTGTCCCTGACCGCCTATCTGCGCTGGCTCTACACCGCCTTCACCCGCACGACAGACCGTCTCTACCTCGTCAACTGGCCGACAGGACAACGCGCCGCAGCAGCCGAGGCGACAGACGACTGAGGTGCGGACTGGTATGGCCCATATCGTGACCCACATCGGTCGGATTATGACAAAAGTCAGGACACGCCTTGGGCGATTGGCTAGAAATGGCTATATTTGCCCCGCTATTTTTGACAAAGTGACAGGCGGCGAGCTTCGCCAGAGGCTGTGCCCGGTTAAGAAGGTAAAAGCATCCTCCCATTCCTCACGGCCGGCGCCGTGCCGCAGCCACATGTCCCTGGTCGATATCTACATCACAATACACATACATCAAAATTCATGAGTCTGAAAATTGTAGTGCTTGCCAAGCAAGTACCTGACACCCGCAACGTGGGCAAAGATGCCATGACTCCCGAGGGCACCGTCAACCGCGCGGCCCTTCCGGCCATCTTCAACCCCGAAGACTTGAACGCGCTCGAACAAGCATTGAGACTGAAAGAGCAGCACCCGGGTTCCACCGTTCACATCCTGACGATGGGGCCTCCACGTGCCACAGACGTCATTCGCGAAGGCCTCTTCCGAGGCGCTGACGGCGGTTACCTGCTAACCGACCGCGCCTTCGCCGGCGCCGACACGCTGGCCACGAGCTACGCCTTGGCGCAGGCCATCCGCAAAATTGGCTTGCCTGACATCGTCATCGGCGGCCGGCAGGCCATCGACGGCGACACCGCCCAGGTGGGGCCGCAGGTGGCACAGAAGCTCGACCTGAACCAGGTGACCTACGTCACAAACGTCGACAGCGTGGCCGACGGCAAGGTCATCGTCACCCGCACCATCGACGGGGGCACTGAATGCGTCGAGGCCCCGCTGCCCATCCTGCTGACCGTCAACGGCAACGCGGCGCCCTGCCGTCCGCGCAACGCCAAGCTCGTCATGAAGTACAAACGCGCCACAGCGCCCATGGAGCGGCCCGCCAGTGGCATGCCTCACGCTGAGGAATACGAGAAGAAGCCCTATCTGACCATCACGCAGTGGAGTGTGGCCGACGTCGACGGCGACCTCAACCAATGCGGACTGGCCGGCTCACCGACCAAGGTGAAGGCCGTGCAGAACATCGTATTCAAGGCCAAGGAGAGCAAGCACCTCAGCGGCAGCGACGCCGAGGTGGAAGACCTCATCAAAGAATTGTTGGACAGCCATACTATAGGATAAGCGAACCATGAACAACGTATTCGTATACTGCGAGATAGACAATACAACGGTAGAGGAGGTAGCCTATGAGCTCCTCACCAAGGGCCGCAAGCTGGCCAACCAACTGGGCGTGAAGCTGGAGGCCATCGCCGCCGGTTCGGGCATCACGGGGAAGGTGGAGAAAGAAATTCTCTCTTACGGCGTCGACAAGCTGCATGTCTTCGATGCACCAGGCCTCTTCCCCTACACGTCAAAGCCCCACACGAGCATTCTCGTCAACCTCTTCAAGGCTGAGCAGCCGCAGATCTGTCTCATGGGCGCCACCGTCATCGGCCGTGACCTTGGGCCGCGCGTCTCCTCATCACTGACCAGCGGCCTGACCGCTGACTGCACCGCCCTCGAGATCGGCGACTACGACGACCGCAAGGCCAAGAAGCACTACGACAACCTGCTCTACCAGATTCGCCCGGCTTTCGGCGGCAACATCGTGGCCACCATCGTCAACCCCGACCACCGGCCGCAGATGGCCACCGTGCGCTCCGGCGTGATGAAGGCCGAAAAACTGGACGACAACTATCCCGGCGCCGTTGTCTATGAGGACGTGGCCAAGTTTGTGCCTGAGACGGACTATGTGGTCAAGGTACTGAAGCGCCATGTGGAGAAGGCGAAAAACAACCTCAAGGGCGCATCCATCATCGTGGCCGGCGGCTACGGCGTGGGTTCAAAGGAGGGCTTCGACCTGCTGCGCAAGTTGGCCGACGAGCTGCACGGCGAGGTCGGCGCCAGTCGCGCCGCCGTCGACGCCGGTTTCTGCGACCACGACCTGCAAATCGGCCAGACGGGTGTCACCGTGCGCCCGAAGGTCTACATCGCCTGCGGCATATCCGGCGCCATCCAGCATGTGTCCGGCATGAAGGAGAGCGGCATCGTCATCTCCATCAACATCGACCCCGAAGCGCCCATCAACCAGATAGCCGATTACATCATCACCGGAACGGTCGAGGAGGTCGTGCCCAAGATGATCAAGTACTATAAGGAGAACAGCAAGTAAAACAAGAGAACATGCCCAACAACTATACTGACCACGCAGAGCTGCGCTTCGAGCTGAATCACCCGCTCATGGGGCGCATCGTGGAACTCAAAGAGCGCGGCTTCCGCGACAAGGACAAATTCGATGAGGCACCGCTCGATTTCGCGGACGCGATGGACAACTACGACCGTGTGCTCGACATCACCGGTGAAATTGCCGGCACCACCGTGGCTGACAACGCTGAAGGCGTAGACCTCGAAGGCCCGCACCACCATGGCGACCGCGTACGCTACGCCAGGGGCACAGTGGCCAATCTCGACGCCATGGTCAAGGCCGGCCTCAATGGCATGACCATGCCCCGGCGCTACGGCGGCCTCAACTTCCCCATCACCCCCTACACCATGTGCGCCGAGCTCGTCGCCGCCAGTGACGCCGGATTCGGCAACATCTGGAGCTTGCAGGACTGCATCGAGACCCTCTACGAGTTCGGTGACGAAGACCAGCACAGCCGCTTCATACCGCGCATCTGCGCCGGTGAGACGATGTCCATGGACCTCACCGAACCCGATGCCGGGTCTGACCTGCAGAGCGTCATGCTCAAGGCCACCTACAGTGAGGAAGAGGGCTGCTGGCTGCTCAACGGCGTCAAGCGCTTCATCACCAACGGCGATGCCGACCTGCATCTCGTCCTCGCCCGTTCCGAAGAAGGGACGACCGACGGCCGCGGCCTCTCCATGTTCATCTATGACAAGAACAGCGGCGGTGTCAACGTGCGCCGCATCGAGAACAAGCTCGGCATTCACGGCTCACCCACCTGCGAGCTCGTCTACAAGAATGCCCACGCCGAACTCTGCGGCGAGCGCAAACTGGGCCTCATCAAGTATGTCATGGCCCTGATGAACGGTGCCCGTCTCGGCATTGCCGCCCAGAGCGTCGGCATCTCGCAGGCCGCTTACAACGAGGGACTGGCCTACGCCCATGACCGTGAGCAGTTCGGCAAGGCCATCATCGACTTCCCCGCCGTCTATGGCATGCTCGCCCTGATGAAGGCTAAACTCGACGCCGGCCGCGCCCTGCTTTACCAGTGCGCCCGCTATGTCGATATCTACAAGGCCCTCGACGACATCGCCCGCGAGCGCAAGCTGACGCCAGAGGAGCGAAAGGAGCAGAAGACCTATGCCAAGCTCGCCGACTCCCTGACACCGCTGGCCAAGGGCATGAACTCCGAGTACTGCAACCAGAACACCTACGACGCCATCCAGATACACGGCGGTTCGGGCTTCATGATGGACTATCCCATCCAGCGCTATTACCGTGACGCTCGCATCACATCTATCTATGAGGGCACGACGCAGTTGCAGGTGGTGGCCGCCATCCGCTATGTGACCAACGGCTCTTACTTGGCCCAGATGCGCGACTTCGAGACCGCCAAGGTCAGCGAGCCCATGAAGCCTCTGCAGGCACAGGCCAAGGCGCTGGCTGATATGTACGAGGAGGCCGTCGCCCGCATCAAGGCCGCAGCCGACCCCTGTTATCACGATCTCTGTGCCCGCCACTTGGTGGAAATGGCCGCCGACATCATCATGCTCCATCTCCTGCTCCACAACGCCACCGCCGCGCCTGAGCTCTTCGAAAAGAGCGCCCGCGTCTATGCTCGCTTTGTGGCCGCTGAGGTGGCCAAACACCATGCCTTCATCTTCGGACTGGAGCCGGAAGATCTCAGCGACTACCGGCAAGCCTGACCGGAATCTCCGCGATACCCAAGGCGTATATGCACTGGCGCCGCACTCCGATTTGCCCCAATGGGGCGCCGGAGTGCGGCGCTTGGTGCGCATATGCGGCACAACGGGCCGCGGTCTTGCCCACCGCCCGGCGTTGCGGCATTTATGCCAATGATAGCCCACGCAAAACTTTCACATTCCAAGGCTTTACATTAACTTTGCAGACAAAATGAATTTGACACGTGATGATTTATCCCGACAATTTCGAACGGAAAATCGGATTTGACGACATACGCACCCTGTTGAAAGGGCGCTGCATCTCCACGCTCGGCACGGAATGGGTGGACAACAAAGTGGTTTTCATGTCCGCCTACGACGATGTGCGGCAGGCACTCGATGAGGCCACTGAGATGATGCGGCTCATCGATACCGCCGACGATTTGGAGCTCAACTTCTTCGACGTCCGCGTCGCCTTGCTGCGCATCCGCCCGGAGCGCACGCACTTGGAGGAACTGGAGCTTTTCGATCTGAGGCGCTCGCTCCAGACCGTCGTGGACTTTCTGGCCTTCATCAAGCCTGACGCCGACTCCGCAGAAGGAGAAGATCCTGAGGGCGAAGCACCTGAAGAAGGGGAAAGCGGAGACGAAGGCGGTAGCGACGCTGACGGCACGGCCTACCCGGCCCTGTCACGCATGGCCGACGGCGTCTGTGCCTTCCCCGACATCGTGCGCCGCATCGACGAGGTGCTCAACAAGTATGGCAAGGTGAAAGACACGGCTTCGCCCGAACTGCTCACCATCCGGCACAGCCTCGAACAGACCGTCCGCAGCATCTCACACTCGCTGCGGAGCATCATCGGCGAAGCCCAGAGTGAGGGCCTCATCGACCGCGACGTCAGTCCGACGCTGCGCGATGGCCGCCTTGTCATCCCTGTGGCTCCCGCGCTCAAGCGCAAAATCAAGGGCATAGTCCACGACGAATCGGCCTCCGGAAAGACCGTTTTCATCGAGCCAGCCGTCGTTGTCGAGGCCAACAACCGTATCCGTGAGCTCCGTGCCGCAGAGCAGCGTGAGGTCATTCGCATTCTTCAGGCGCTCACCCAGACGGTGCGCCCACATGTCAAGGAGATACTGGCCTCGCAGCAACTGCTCGGCCATATCGACTATCTCCGCGCCCTGGCCGGGTTCACGCAAAGTTTTGGCGCCATCGTGCCGCGACTCGTGCGCCAGCCCGTCATTGACTGGTCGCAGGCTGTCCACCCCCTGCTGCAACAGAGCCTCAAGCGCCACGACCGCAAGATGGTGCCGCTCGACGTCACACTGCCACGCGGCAAGAACATCCTGCTCATCTCCGGCCCCAATGCCGGCGGAAAGTCGGTCTGCCTCAAGACCGTCGGACTGTTGCAGTACATGCTGCAATGCGGCATGCCCGTGCCGGCGGCCGAGAATTCCACGTCCGGCATCTTCGAGGGCATCTTCATCGACATCGGCGACGAACAGAGTCTGGAGGACGACCTGAGCACCTATTCGAGCCACCTGATCAACATGAAAGAGATGATGCGCCGCGCCAACCGCCGCACACTCTTGCTCATCGACGAGTTCGGCGGCGGCACCGAGCCACAGATCGGCGGCGCCCTGGCCGAGGCCATTCTGGGACGTTTCGTCGCCAGCGGCACCATGGGTATCATCACCACCCACTACCAGAACCTGAAGCACTACGCCCAGGAAGCCGCCACCATCGTCAACGGCGCCATGCTCTATGACCGTGCGCGCATGCAGCCCCTGTTCATGTTGCAGGTGGGCAACCCCGGCAGCTCGTTCGCCATCGAGATTGCCCGCAAGATAGGGCTGCCGGAAGACGTCATCGACTGCGCCGCGCACATCGTCGGCAAGGATTACGTGCTCTCCGACAAATACCTGCTCGATATCGTGCGCGACAAGACCTACTGGGAGAACAAGCGCAAGGCCGTCCACCGGCGCGAGAAAGAATTGGAGGAGACCATCACCCGCTATGAGCACGACATGGAGGCCTTCCAAGAGGAGCGCAAGAGCGTCATGCGCAAGGCCAAGGCTGACGCTGAGGCCCTGCTGCAGACGGCCAACACCAGAATCGAGAACACCATCCGCACCATCAAGGAGGCCCAGGCTGAAAAGGAGCGCACGCTCGTGGCGCGACGCGAACTCGAGAGTTTCAAGGCTGAGGTGAAGGGCGACGTCGAGGCTGAAGACCGCATCGCCCGCAAAATTGCCCAGATCAAACGCCGCCAGGAACGCAAGCGCGACGGCGCGACGGGCAAGCGGCAGGCCGCCGCACCGGTCGCTGCTGCCAGGCCGGGCGCTGTGACCGCGGTGTCCCCTCTCCGCCAACTGCAGGCCGGCGACTACGTACGCATCAAGGGGCAGACGACCACAGGGCGTATCGACAGCATCAACGGCAAAAGCGCCAAGGTGACCTTTGGCATGATGCGCACGTTCACGGCGCTCGACAACCTGGTACTCGCCGAGGCCCCCGTGGACGACAACGCCTCGAAGGTGGCGACCTTTGTCAGCAAAGAGACGCGTGACGCTGTCTACGAGAAGAAACTGAACTTCAAGCCTGAGATTGACCTGCGCGGCATGCGGGCAGACGAGGCCTTGCTGGCGGTCTCCCACTTCATCGACGACGCCATCCTGCTCGAACAGAGCCGTGTGCGTATCCTGCACGGCACGGGCACAGGCGCCCTGCGCGAACTCGTCCGCCATTACCTCTCCACCGTCAGCGGAGTGAAGCGCTACCACGACGAGCATGTACAGTTTGGCGGTGCGGGCATCACCGTGGCCGAACTGGCCTGACCGGCACGACACATGAACATTTATACCATCACACCTATGAAAAGAGTATTATCACTCATAGCCCTGGGGGCCTTTCTGGCGCTACAGTCCGCAACCGCCAATGTTCCGGCCCGTCGCCCCATGCGGACATTCACGCAGAGCGACGGTACAGCTGTCACCGTCAGTCTGCGCGGCAACGGGCGTTACGCCTACTACGCCACAGCCGACGGTCTGGCGCTGCTGCGCGGTGCCGGGGGCGACCTATGCTATACCCGCCTGACCGATGACGGACTGGCCCCCACACAGACCATCGCCCACGATCAGGCGGCGCGTTCAGCCGCCGAGGCTCGCATTGTGGCAACGGCAGCCAAGGCCAGCGACGCCGCCGCCCATCTCGAGGAACTCTATCCGGCTGACTATGTGCGATCCTCACGTAGCGCGGCCTCGACGGCAGACGGGCTAGGCCGCTACGGACAGTCGGCCTTGGGCGTCGTCAGCAGCATCGGCACACCCACGATACCGGTCATTATGGCGGAATTCCCCGACAAGAGTTTCATGGCCACTACCACCACCGAGAAACTGTCCCGCTGGCTCAACGAGAAGGGCTACGCCGACGAACCGGGCTGTGTGGGCAGTGTCGGCGACTATTTCGTCGCACAGAGTGGCGGTCTCTTTGCCCCCACCTTCCGCGTGGTGGCCAAGGTGAAGCTCTCCAAGCCTTACACCTACTACGGGCAAGACGGCAGCAACGGCACCACCGACGTCCACAAGGCCGAATTCGTGCAGGAGGCGCTCGACCTCGCCGCGGCGCAGGGCGTCGACTTCACAGCCTATGCCAAGAACGGCCGCATCGACAATGTCAGCATCTTCTACGCCGGCCCCGGCCAGCACTCGGCTTATGAGGAGGGGTGGGAGAATTATCTCTGGGCCCACTTCTCCACCCGCACCTTCACCACGACAGACGGCGTACGCGTCAGCTCCTACTTCATCGGCAACGAGCTGCTTCAGAACTACTACAACGCCGACGGCAAGCCCGAGTTCTCAGACCCGGCCCAGCAATATCCCATCCCGCAGAGCGCAGTCATGGACGGCATCGGCGTCTTCTGTCACGAGTTCGGGCACGCTCTCGGCCTGCCAGACTTCTACTACACGGGAAACAACGACGAGATTGCCGATACCCTGAAGACCATGTGGTACTGGTCCGTGATGGACTACGGCCAGTATGTCGCCGACGGCTACGCCCCTATCGGCTACAACGCCTATGAGCGCAGTTTCATGGGCTGGCTCGACGTGGCCGACCTCAAACCCGCAAATCGCCTCAGCCTGCCGGCGCTCGACGCGGAAACCACTTCCCCGAAAGCCTTCTGCATCCGCAATGCCAGCAACACCGCTGAGTATTACCTGCTCGAAAACCGCCAGCCGGGCACGTGGTATCCCCAGCGCATGGGGAGCGGCCTGCTTATCACGCATGTCAACTACGCTGCGGGCGCCTGGAGCGGCAACACGGTCAACAATGTCCCCAACGCGCAACGCTTCTCCTACATCGCCGCCGACGGTGAGAAGGAGAACAACCGTTTTCGCGACCCCTTCCCCTATGGCAGCAACGACAGCTTCACAGCGTTCGACAACCTGCTCTACGACATCACCGTCAGCGATGGCCTCGTGACATTCAGCAGCGCCGACAAGTCGACGGGCATCAACAGCATACAGGCCGGCAGCACTCAAACGCCGCGCCGCGTCTACCGCACCGACGGGCGCTACGTCGGCACACTGTCTGCCGGCCAGACCACCGACGGCCTACCCGCTGGCATCTATATCGTCACCGACGGCAAGCAGCAGGAGAAGATTATCAGATAAAGACAGTACAACAAGACACACACTTATGAAGTTTATAAAACACACGCTGCTGGTGGCCACTGGCCTTCTGGTGGCAACGACCCTCACCAGCCAGTGCAAGAGCGACAAGCCCGGTAAGGAGGCTGACTGGTCTGAGGCTCGCCAAGAGATGGAAGTACGTGGACAGCAGCTTCTGGGTGAAGCCCGCAGCGCCCTGTCTCGCAAGGATTTCGCAGCGGCCCGTGCCCGCATCAAGGCCTTGCGCACCGACTGTGAACTGGCCTTCGACGCCCGACAGGCCGGCATTCTGTTGCTCGACTCCATCGAACTGCAGGAGGCTGTCGACGGCATGGTGCGCACCGACAGCCTCCTGCGCATGCAGGCCCAGCCCGCCGACTCGCTCACACGGCAACTGGAAGAGTACAACCAGAAAATCAAGTTTTTCCGCCGCAAGATCACCCACGACAAGAGCGCCGACCAGCAGTAACCCGACAGCCAATGTCCATCAAAGATTCTCTCAATGCCGCACAGTGGGAGGCCGTCTCCTACTGTGACGGGCCGTCGCTGGTCATCGCCGGCGCCGGCTCCGGAAAGACGCGCGTGCTCACTTACAAGATTGCTTACCTCATCGAGCAGGGCATGGCGCCATGGAGCATCCTGGCGTTGACCTTCACCAACAAGGCGGCCCGCGAGATGAACGAACGCATCGCCACCGTGGTGGGACAGGAGGCCGCCCACGGCATCTGGTCGGGGACATTCCACAGCATTTTCGCCCGCATCCTGCGCCGCGAGGCACAATTCATCGACTATTCGCCGGACTACACCATCTACGACACGACCGACTCGCGCAGCCTCATCAAGGCCATTGTCAAGGAGCGTGGCCTCGACGACAAGACCTACAAGCCACAGACCATCGGGGCGCGCATCTCGGAGGCCAAGAATGCCCTCATACAGCCCGCGCAGTATCTCAACGACGCCGACATCATCAAGCGCGACCGTGTCAACGGCATTCCCGACACGGGGAAAATATATGCCGCCTATTGCGCCCGCTGCCGTGCGGCCAACGCCATGGATTTCGACGACCTGCTGCTCAATACTTACCTGTTGCTGCACAGCCACCCCGACGTCCGCCAGCGCTACATGGAGCGTTTCCAGTATATCCTGGTAGACGAGTATCAGGACACCAATGTCGCCCAGCACCGCATCGTCAGCCTGCTGACGACGCCCGGCTCGCGCATCTGTGTCGTCGGCGACGACGCGCAGAGCATCTACTCCTTCCGAGGCGCCCGCATCGACAATATCCTGAATTTCCAGCGGCAGTACCCTTCGGCGCGGCTCGTCAAACTGGAGCGCAACTACCGCTCGACACAGACCATCGTCGAGGCGGCCAACAGCCTCATCAAGCACAACCGCCAGCAGATACCCAAGGCCGTCTACAGCGAAAGCGAGGTGGGTGAGTCCATCAAGGTGCTGCGCTGCTCGACGGACAAGGACGAAGCCGCCAAGGTGACGGGAGAGATACGCCGGCTCCACCGCCGCGAGCACGTGGATTACAACAGCATCGCCCTGCTCTACCGCACGAACGCCCAGAGCCGCTCCTTCGAGGAGGCTTTCCGCCAAGCCGGATTGCCTTACCGGATCTATGGCGGTCTCTCGTTCTACCAGCGCAAGGAGATCAAGGACATCATCGCTTACTTCCGCCTCATTTGCAACCACAACGACGAAGAGGCCTTCAAGCGCATCATCAACTATCCCGCTCGCGGCATCGGCGCCACGACCTTGGGCAAGTTGCAGGCTGCGGCCTCTGAGCACCGCGTCCCCATCTTTGACGCCTGTCACCTAGGGCTGGCGCTCAACCGTGGAACCATGGCTAAAATCACGGCCTTTCGCTCACTCATCGAGGGTTTTGAGAAATGCGTCTCCACCACCGGAGGCTACGAACTGGCCAAACGCATTCTCCAGGAAACGGGCATCATGGCCGACCTGCTGGCTGACACCAGCGAGGAGGGACGGAACAAGATGGAGAACGTGGAGGAACTGCTCAACGCCATCAAGGCCAATGAGAAAGAGATCAAGTCGGAGACGGGGCGCGAAATCGTGTCGCTGAAGGAGTACATCTCACAAGTGGCACTACTGACCGACGCGGACCAGCACGATGACGGCGAACCGAAAGTGACGCTGATGACCGTCCATGCCGCCAAGGGACTGGAGTTCGACGCCGTCTTCGTCACCGGCATGGAGAACGAGCTTTTCCCCAACGCCAATGCCCGCTTCTCGCCCCGCGATCTGGAGGAGGAGCGCCGCCTCTTCTACGTGGCCCTGACACGGGCCAAGCGCTTCTGCTACCTGACGTATGCCCTGTGCCGCTACCGTTTTGGCAATATGGACTTCTGCGAGCCCAGTCCGTTCATCGATGAGATAGACAACAAATATCTGGATTGCGGCACGGCTGCCACCTTCCAACAACGTCCAGCCATACCGCAGCAACGCAGCCTCTTCGACGGTGCCGGCGATGACGGCTTTGCTCCACCAACCTGGCAGGCACGCCGCAGTTCTGCCACCGACAGCTCAGGCACACACAGCGGTCACATGGTGAACCACAATGAGCCCAAGCCCCAGCTGCCGGAGCCCAGAAACTTCATTCCGAGCAAATACGCTGAGAGCCGTCCACCACGCCCCGGCCACCGCGTTCCGGCCCTGTGTGTCGGCGACACCATCACACACGAGCGCTTCGGCACCGGTACGGTCTTGTCGCTAGAGGGCAGTGGCGACAGCGCCAAGGCCTGCATAGACTTCCGGGAGGCTGGCAAGAAGACCCTGCTGCTCAAGTTCGCCCGCATCACGAAGTGCTCCTAGCCGCCACAGTGCCGGGGCTTTCGACGCGCATGTGCCGCGCATCATCAATCGCACACGCACATACCGCGCACCATCATTTACGCATCAAATAGCCCCAAACCGCTTATAGGATATTATGACGGCTTCTAGGCGCACAGGACGTTCATCCCCAGGGTCAACGCGCCCCATGACGGCCTAAATTTTGAGTTTAACATTGCTTGAATTCGGCGCCCGGAAACCGTATCTTTGTACTAGAGGAAACGGCTATCCCACACGGATAGCCGTTTTTTGTGCCCTGCGGCGACCGACATTGACGCCATATGGCAAAATCGGGGCCGTTTTTTCGCGCAACTTCCCTAGGGCCCGGAAAAATTTGCTCCGAGCTAATTCTGATTTGCCCTAGGGAAGTTCCGCTGTAGGCCTGATTTAACATTCCACGCCGGCCAGAAGGTTAAATAAGTTAAGGTGACGTTCCGGCAATTGGGGCAAAAAGGTGAAGCGGCGGGTGGAGCGGTGCTATATTACGGGGCCGTCAGACAACCTCGTTCGTCCCGGATTCGCCAACCGCAAAGAAGATTATGCCTCCATTCAGACGTCATAAAACCATACTTGTCAAATACAATCAAGTATGGCATTCAACTGACGCACATTCATCGAAAAATTTTTACCATATTTTTTGCCATAAATTTTGGTCTCTAAAAATATAATGATTATTTTTGCCAAGAACCAATTCTAAAAACCAGTTAGTTCAGATAAAATCTATCCTGGAAATCAGTTAGTTCAGATAGAAATCCATTCTGCAAACCTGTTTTGAGGTGCATTAAAAATAACGCCACATCGCACGACAAACATGGATACAAACGAACGAATATCAAATCAACTGTTACTGAAAAGTATCGAACTGCAAAACATCGGCCTTTATCACGGTAAGATGGGACTTGTGCTGGCATTGTATCTCTATGCACATCAAGCGGAGCAGGAACATATCAATGATTTTGCCTGGGACTTGCTTCAGGAAGTCTACAAAGGTGTGAATGAAACGCTCCCGGTTGGCTTGGAGTATGGCCTCTCCGGCATCGGCTATGGCGTAAGCTTGTTGAAAAAACATGGCATCTTTGATTGCGACTTGAACGACGTGCTCCAGGGCATTGATCAGAAGATTATGGCCTATGACCCTCGCCGGATCACGGACTTCTCTTATAGAAGCGGTGCTTGGGGGGTGTGCAGTTACATTCGTCTACGTCAGGAGGTCGAAGGCAAGGTGTCCTCTTTCGATCCACAATATCTTCAAGAACTTCAGCAGGCATTGGCGACAGCGCCCGCTTTTCCCCATGGCGTACCGCACAGGACGCTTTGGGAAGATCTGCAGGCGCCCGATTGGGAGCTGTCCGAGTTTCACAACAAGCCCATTGGGATCAATGAAGGCCTTGCCTATTTCCTCATCGACAACCTTATCCCCCAACTGACTGAAACATGAAATACTTCATCATCAACAATGCCAGCAGGGCCGCATCCTATGGGATTGGCACCTATGTGCGCCAATTGACAGTGGCACTCAGGGGCTTGCCTTCCTTGCAGATTTGCTTCATAGACCTCTATGGGGAAGGAGAGGAGTTTGCCATCGCAAAGGACGAGGATGGCATTGTCCATTATAAAGTCCCCAAGGCTTCCACCCGCATGGAGGATGAGAGGTATTGCCGAATGGCATATTGCCTGCTGTCGCCCTATCTCCCAGAGGACGAGCCGGCCATATTCCATTTCAATTATTTCCAACATTATCCTTTTGCCGCACTCATAAAGGCGAGGAACATCCGTCATCGTGTCTTTTTAAGCGTACACTACCTGAATTGGTGCTTTGAGCTCGACGGCAACGTCTCGAAGTTCAAGAGCATTGTGAATGCGAAGGCCGTTGAAGACAAGTACCGCCCAATCATTCAAAACTTCGCACAGAACAAGCATTTTCTCCATCTGGCAGACGAGGTCATCGTACTCTCTCGGTTTTGCAAGGATCTACTTCAGTCGTCCTACGGCATTTCGCCGGACAAACTCAGGCTGATCCCCAATGGATTGCAAGAAACTGCCACCGAGACGCCTATGGCGGAAGACAAGAGTCCGCTTGTCCTCTTTGTGGGGCGATTGGACAAGATCAAGGGCGTGGATCACCTGATCGAAGCCTTCCACCTTGTCTTAAAACGCCATGAAAATGCCCGCCTCGTCATTGTGGGAGACGGCGACTACGACGAATACCTGAAGCATTGCAAGGGCATTATAGGGAAAGTCATCTTCACCGGCAAGATTGCGCAAGAAGAGCTATTGGGCTTTTACCGACAGGCTACGGTGGGCGTGTTGCCGTCGTTCCATGAACAGTGCAGTTACACGGCGATCGAGTTTATGATGCACGGCATCCCCTTCGTGGGAACGGACTCCACCGGACTGAGTGAGATGCTCGATTGTGTTCCGGATCTCCGGGTGCACATCCAAGAAACAGATTTCTCCGCGGAGAGGTTCACCGAGGACTTGGCGAACGCGATTTGCTCCTTGCTGGAAGATGAAGCCGCACGGGAGAAAGCGTCCCAGCTGATGCATGCCCAATTCAGGGAAAGATACACGCTGAAGGCGATGGAGCAGCATTTGACAGCCCTGATAGAGTCGTCGGAAGCCCAATCCGGAACACGGCCACTCTCGCAGGACTTCTTCCAGGAATTGGATGACTATATGATCTCGCTTATCCATGACAAAGCCGATATAGACACCGATTTCTACGGCATGGCAGGCATAGGCGTTTATCTTTGGTGGCGCCTCGGCCTGTCCGATCTGGCGCAAGACGAGGCCAAAAGCTTTAAGATCAAAGAATACCTGATCTACTATCTGGATTGGTTCCATGAGGCTGCATTGGCTGAGCGAAAAGAGGCTTGCGAACCGGAATTGGCCGTTACGCTAAACGGGATGCGCCAAATCGGATTCTACAAGACCAAGGTTGGCGCCTTGATGGCGTTGCTTCATTGCAAGAATGAAACGGCGGATCTCAAGGAACGGTCCCCTCTGGCCATTCTGGAAAATGCAATGCGCATGTTCACCACTAAAATTGAACCCTCATGAGCACTACATTGGCAATCGTACTCCCGGTTCGAATTGACTGTACGGACCGGCTGGATAACCTCATAGCTGTGCTTTCCTGGGTTGACAGGATAGGCTGCCCTGTCATTCTGTTGGAAGCGGACCGGGCACCTCAGGTCGATTCGATCGTCGCTCAATACAAGCATGTCAGCTATCATTTCGTAGCGGATGATAACAAGGTCTTTCACAGGACCAAGTACATCAACGAGCTGCTGCGTATGGCTAATACAAGCATCGTAGCAGTGTGGGATACAGATGTCATCTTGCCCCTCTCACAGATAAACGAAGCGGTCGCTTGCCTGAGTGGCCAAAACGCCACGATTGTTTATCCCTACAATGGCACATTTTACATGCTTTCTCCCCGACAATCCTCAGTATTCAGGAAGCAGTACAACCTGTTGAGGTTCCAGAACGAGAAATTGTTTTCCCCGATGGGACGCATCACCTGCGGAGGGATTTATTTGGTCAATCGCAAAAGATACCTCTTCCTCGGCGGAGACAACGAAAAGTTCGTAGGGTGGGGACCCGAAGACGCCGAAAGGCTTCATCGGGTGCAGATCATAGGCGATAAGGTGAGATGGATTTTCTCCGGCCCACTCTACCACTTGCACCATGCAAGGAACGATTGGTCAGATGCAGGTTTCCAAAAGAGCCTGTTGGCCATGCAGAAAGAATTTGTCAAGGTTTGCAGCTTCGATCAATCTGAAATGTGGGCTTACATCCACGACGAGCTGCTGCCACACTAAACTCCGCTACCATGAAAAATCTCTTTATACGGCTTCTTGACGCATTGTCCGTCCCTTACACGGTGGATTTTGCAGACGAACTGTACGCCACTCACCCCAACCGGGACAACATGCTTGGACTCTTCCAAATGTGTGAGGCGTACGGCATAGCGGCCAAGGGGGTAAAAATCATGGCCAAAAACTTTGACGCACTTTCAATCCCTTCCGTATTGCATGCCGGCGGCCAGTTCGTAATTCTGACCGGTCTGACCGGCGAGGAGGTCACCTACAACTGGAATGGCCAAACCACCACACAGCGCAAAAGCGATTTTGCCCACTCCTGGGACGGCCAAGCGCTTCTTATAGCGTCCGACGAGGGGGCCATGGAACCTTCGTTTGCGGAACACCGCAAGCAAGACCGGAGAAAGCGTATCCAGTCCTTGGTGCTGGCCTGCCTGATTATATTGTGCGGGGGAATGATGTTCTTTCATGCCGTGCATCGGCAGGGTTCACTCTCGGCGTTTTTTGCCGCAATGGATGCTCTGGGCATCGGGGCCTGTTGCCTGCTTTTGCAGAAACAGACCTTCCTGGACAGCAAGATTGGCGATAAGGTCTGCTCGATGTTCCACCAGAAAGACTGCAACGACCTGCTCCATTCCGACAAGGCCAAGATCTATGGCTATTCATGGAGTGAAATAGGACTAGGCTATTTCGTCGCACACTTTTTGACGGCGACCCTGCTTCCAAGTGCAATCCCCTTATTGTCAGTGATCGGTTGGTGTGCCATGGGCTATGGTGTCTGGAGCGTTTATTATCAGGCTCGCGTGGCAAGACAGTGGTGCGTATTGTGCGTGCTTGTGCAAACACTCCTTTGGGCAAACGGCATCGCGTCCGTCTTCCTATGGGATGGGTATCCTTTCAATTCCGGGTTTCAAGCATTGCCCAATGTCCGTGATGGTGTCTGCTTCCTTTCGGCAGCTGTATTCACGACTGTTGCAGCGCACCAGGCTGCGGCATCTGTCGCTCTCAAAAAGACCCTGCGCGACGTGACACACCAATACCGTTCCCTTAAGTGCAATGTGGAAGTCTTTAAGCATTTTCTGCACCAGAAGGAGCATGTACCCACCGGGATTGATGATTCCACCATACTTTTCGGTAACGAAAGAGCCCAATTGCACATCACCGTCTTGACCAACCCCCATTGCAACCCCTGTGCCGCAAAGCACAAACAGATAGATGAGCTGCTTGAAAGGCATGGAGAACGGCTTTCTGTGCAGTACATTTTCTTGGCCTTCAATGAAAAGCTCAAGCAAAGCAACCGTTTCCTTATTGCCATCTTTCAGCAGTTGGGCTGCGCAAAAGCGCGTGAGGCCTACCGCCAGTGGTATGCTGCGGGAAAGAATCAGGCGGAAGCCTTTATGGCACAGTATCCCAACATCCATTGCGACACGCCCGCCGTGGAACAAGAAATGCGGCGCCATGCTGCGTGGACAGCCCGCTCCGGCTTTTTTGCCACACCGACAATTCTGGTAAACGGCTACGCATTGCCTTCCGGATACGATTTGGCGGACCTGCCGCTGTTTACGGATGTCCAGCTGTAGGCTTACCGCCACAATCATTCATCACTTTGCCAACCAATAAACGGAACAAATGGTATACCATATAAACATATCAGAGAAAAGCGATGGCCGAAGCACTACGCCATTGGGAGCGGACTTTCAGTTCGCGGAAGAGGCAGTGTCTATTGTTGAACCCTTAATACTTATCAACATGAAAAAGCTCAAAAGTTTTTCGGTTAAGAGTATGACACCACTCTCACGTGAAGAGATGGCGTTGATCAGCGGTGGGGAATTTATTCCTTACAAATGTTCTTCTGAAGGCCAGACCTGTGCTATTAGGACTGAAGATGGTGTAAATATAGGTACATGCAAGTGGATCTATGAAAGGCCGAATAAGAAATATCTCAGTTGTGTCTATTCCTAGCCTCCACCAATTTGGCCTAAGTTCCTAACCCAAAGATGAGGGGCCGCCAGTTCAAGGATAGGGGAATCACTGCATCCTCCCCCGTTGAATACGACGGCCTCTCCTCAAAAGCACTCAGTATCATGAAGCGACTCTATCCCCTGTTTCTCATCCTTCTCATGGCAGTCCCCGTCTGGTCGCAAAACGCGCGGCTGAACCTACAGGGCAGTGTGCTCGACGCCTATCTGAAGAATGGCGTCAAGGACTGCCATGTCACCCTGATGCGCACTGACAGTACGGTGGTGGACTGCGAGTCAAAGGTCTATGAGGTCGGCAATGACGCGAGCCGCTTCACGACGATATACGATTTCTTCATCCCCTGCCAGCCGGGGGCGTACCTGATCCGTGTCTCCAGGGAGGGGTATGAGGAGGGCTGGGCCAAGGTGACGGTTCCCGAGGGCTGCAAGGAGAAAAGGATCATCGTGCCCACCATCCATATCCGCAAGCTCCCCGCTGGGCGCCAGCTCGGAGAGGCTGTGGTGACTGCCACCCGTGTCAAGGTGAAGATGAGGGGAGACACCTTGGTCTACGACGCCACAGCGTTCAACATGCCCGAGGGGTCCATGCTCCATCACCTGATAGAGCAGTTACCGGGAGCCAGCATGAACGAGAACGGGGAAATCTTCATCAACGGCCGTAAAATTAATGAGCTGACCTTGAATACCAGAAAACTCTTCGGCGGCAACAAGGCCGTGCTGTTGGAGAACCTGCCCTATTTCACAGTCAAGGAGCTGAAGGTCTTCGAGCGCCACTCGCTACAGGCTGTGATGGCCCGGGATCTCAATGCCAAGAAGGAATACGTCATGGACATCAACCTGAAGGCCGAGTATGCGCTTGGAGGAATCGCAAATGCCGATATGGCCGGGGGAACCCATGACCGGTACCTGGCAAAGTTTTTTGGATTTCTCCTGACCAGAACCATGGCTGTCGGCGGATTCGCCAACCTGAACAATGTCAATGATGAGTCGAACGGGGCAAGTGGTATGTGGATGTATAACACCCAGCGAGTTTGGGGGGATAAGAACCACCCTTCCACGCGGAAAAAGACCGGGGTCTCATTGGACTACCAGTCGGTGAAAAAGGAATTCAGCTATCCGGCTGTCCAGTCATGGGCTTCATTGACATTTGACAGGGACGATCATACCAATGAATCCTCGACCTACAACGAGTTCTTCCTGCCTGCAGGGACGACTTACAGCCGAATGAACCAGAATATGCGCGCACGATTTGCAGATCTGACCCTTAGAGAACACTTTGTCTATATGCCTCTTAGGTTTCAATGTGAAGGTTCTTTTTATTATCAAGAAAAGCGCACACATCAAAGTTCCACATTGTCTCAATGGGGATGGGATGGAGAAACGACCAGGCAGCTAACCGGCGGCATGGGGACCGAGAAAGACTATGGCCTTGGCTATGGAAGGATCACCTTCTATCCTCCTTGGCTTGGGAATTTGGGAATATACTTTAATGAGTTGAGCGCCTACCATTGGGTGAGGGAGGGATTCAGCCGGCAACAATCCACAGGGGCACAATCCGCCGCAGACTACCGGCATGAATACCAGGATGCCGCGACGACACGCTACACATACGACCCGACAATCTCCTACAAGCTACCCACAGGGAAGTGGTTGGGAACCGCCCTAAAAGTCCGCTACAAGAACACCCGCAAAAAATCCACGGACAACCTGTTCGTGCTGAGCAACCTGGAGGGCTGGGGCTTGGAGGACAGCGTGAAGCTCGACCTGATCCCCTCGAGTAAGGAGATGCTCTGGCGCGCTTACGACCCCGTGAACAGCACCTTCAGCGACTACCGGACGCAGGAAGGGGAGTTCTCCCTGACACTGAATTTGATCCAGAGAAAGAAACAGCCGTTCGGAGTCACACTCGAACTGCCCCTGAACCTGTACAACGAGCGCCTCGCCTACAGGCGGGACGCCCTGGACACGCTGGCCACACGCGGCATGCTCGCCTTCAACCCCTCTCTTAGGCTGAGGTATAAGAACCTGTCACTCGGGATGAGTTTCCGGACATCCTCGCCTGGACTGATGGGCATGATGCCCTACCGCGACGCGCGGAACCCGCTCAACATCGTGGCTGGCAACCCGTCACTGAGAAACAACCGGCAGTTTCGCGCCTACGCGGAGTGGAGGCGCACCGTAAAGGAAAAGACCGCCGTGAGGAGGAACACGCGTGTGTCGTCTGACTTCACCTGCTTCATGCGTTCCGTGGCACAGGGCATGACCTACAATCCCCAGACAACGGCCTATACATACCGTCCCGAGAACGTGAGCGGAAACTGGGTGTGGAACTCCTCGTGCCAGTTGTCGTTCGCCCTCGGCGGCGGGCAGCTGTGGTGGCTCGACAACGAAGTGCGCGCCGGCGTATGGCATTCGGTCGACCTCGTCTCTGTCGAGGGAGCCAACGAGGCGCAGCTCAACAGGGTGGAGACGGTCAAGCCCGGCGAGACGCTGAAGATCCGCTATACCGGAAAGTCGACCAAGGCCACGCTGCTGGGAGAGGTCGACTGGCGCCGCTCGTGGGGGTACCGCCCCTCACAGGAGGGCCTCAGCACCTTCGACTTCCGCTATGGCCTGACGGCTCAGCACACAATCGAGGCCTGGAACACCACGCTCAATGTGGACGCCTTCATGTACAGCCGCCGCGGCTATAGCAGCGGCGTGATGAACCGGGACGAGTGCATCGTCAATGCCGGAGTGAGCCAGCCCCTGTTCCATGGCCGGCTGATCCTCAAACTCGAGGGACGTGACATCCTCAACCAGCAGTCAGCTACCTCCTATGAAGTCAATGCACAGGGACGCACGGAGTCGTGGCACCGCATACTTCCCAGCTATGTTATGCTCCACGCAGTCTATCACTTCAACCGGAAACCGAAACAGTAAAACAGAATCCATATGAAACCTTTCCCCATTACCGGCCCTTCCGGATACGGTTTGGCGAATCTGCCGCTATTTACGGATATCCAGCTGTAGACTACCGTCATAATCATTAGCAACTTTGCCAACCCATACGACTGGACAAATGGTATACCCTATAAATATATCAGAGAAAAGCAGTGGCCGAAGCACTACGCCATTGGGAGCGGACTATCAGTTCGCGGAAGAGGCAGTGTCTATTGTTGAACCCTATAATACTTATCAACATGAAGAAGCTCAAGAGTTTTTCAGTTAAGAGTATGGCATCACTCTCACGCGAAGAGATGGCGCTGATCAACGGCGAAGAATTTTTGCCCTTCAAGTGTACCGTTGAAGACCAAAGGTGTGCCATTCCGGCTACAGGTGGCATAAATACAGGCACGTGCAAGTGGATCTACACTAGCGAAGACGAGCTGCATCTCTATTGTATCTATGACTAGTCTACACCTGTCTGACCTGAAAAACTAACCAAGGATGAGGGGCCGTAGGTTAAGGATAGAAGGAGCATTGCATCCTCGTCTGTTGAATGCGCTACGGCCTCTTGTCAAAAAGCAGCGTGAAGCTCGACCTTCCCCCTAAACCAAGAAATATTTAGCGCATTTACAACCCGGTTGACAGTGCCTTCAGCGACTACTGTGCACAGGAGGACAGAGGCATCCAAACGCAAAACTTTCTCCAAGGAGAACTACCGCTCGGAACTACGATCAAACTGTCCCGAACCCTTAGAGCGCCTCACCTGCAAACAGCCGACATTCCGGATACGACTAAGCTAATCTTCCGCTATTTACAGACATCCAGCAGGCTACCGCCATAATCATTAACAACTTTGCCAACCTATACGACGGAACAAATGGCATGCCCTATAAATATATCAGAGAAAAGCAATGGCCGAAGCACTACGCCATTGGGAGCGGGCTTTCAGTTCGCGGAAGAGGCAATGTCTATTGTTGAACCCCATAATACTTATCAACATGAAGAAGTTCAAGAGTTTTTCAGTTAAGAGTATGGCATCGCTTTCACACGAAGAGATGGCTTATATCAACGGTGGATCAGATGACCGCTACTATACGTCATGCAATATGGATAATGCTGGTGCCAAATGCATCTATGACGGAAGGCATGGAACTTGTGATTACACCATAACCTACTCTTCCTCTGGTAAGGTGCTGTACTATGATACATTTTGCAAAGTCTAAAACGATTGGTCTTTCCTAATGTTGAATCTCAATCAATGTAGTAGAATCTGCCATGAGGGCACGTACCATTTTGACCTCTGTGATATTGGCACTCAGAATAATGATATCCCCGATTGACAGATTCTTCTCTTCAAATCCTAATCCATATGCAACGCCTAATTTCCATATTCGTATTGAGCCTGTCCTTCATCACAGCCTCAGCCCAGCAACTTGTTTTTGGTTCCGTCCGCGATGGCTTTCTAAAGATCCCTCTCGCCGACGCGCGTGTGACGCTGCTTACGGCGGATAGTGTTATTGTGCAAGATTCTATCAAGGTTACCCTGTCAAAGCGTGCCGGCGAACGTTGGGGAAGTGCAAACTTCAGTTTGAAGCTTCCCAAGAAGACTTGCACCTATCTCATTCATGCCACCCTTGAAGGCTACGAAGACGCTTGGCAAACCCTTAGCGTCAAAGCGGAGATAAATGACCCGTGGGGCTTGGACCATCCGCTCGAATTGCGGCGCATGCGCAACACCAAACTCGGCGAGGCCACGGTTACGGCCACAAGGCTCAAGGTGTATTACAAGGGGGACACCCTGGTTTACGATGCGTCGGCCTTCAAAATGCCCGAAGGTTCCATGCTTGACGACCTGATTCGGCAGATGCCAGGTGTCACCATGAACGACGCGGGGGAAATATTCGTCAATGGGCGCAAGATCGACGAGCTGCTCCTTGGTTCCCGTTCCTTCTTCGGAGGGAACAGCAAGGTCCTGCTGGACAACCTGCCCTACTACACAGTAAAGGACCTCAAGGTCTATGAAAGGGAGAGTGAACGCAGCATGGCCGCCGGATACGAGATAGAAAAGAAGCGGTACGTTATGGACGTCAACCTGAAGGATGAATATCGAAATGGCTATATCGCCAATGTCGAAGCCGCCGGCGGCACACGGGAACGCTGGCTCGGCCGCGGTTTCCTGCTGGGTTATACGGACAGGCTTAGGTTCACGCTCCTGGCGAATGCGAACAATGTCAATGAGAAGCGCCATATCGGCGAGTCTGGAAGCTGGAAGCCGGAGCAGTTGCCGCGTTCCCTGCTTACCACAAAAAGTGTGGCGGGCGAAGTGGACTACCAGTCGGAGGATGGCAATGTCAAGGAAAACCTCATGGTCGACTTTGCGACATCGAAGGACGAAGGGGAAACCGTACAACGCCGTGAGCTCTTCATGGACGGAAGCGCGCCTTATTCCGCCTTCAGGTCTTCAAGCGCAACACGCGCAGACCGGCTGTTGGCGAAGAACGGCATAAAGCTCACCTTTCCACAAAAAGCCTATACCGACCTCGGCATAGAGTTTGAATATAAGAAGTACCAAGGCAACAGTGAGGCCCTGTCTGAGGATTTCCTCGAAGGGCTCAACACGCGCCTGCGGAGTACGGGCTACAACAAAGGCCACTCGTATCGCTTGGACGCCGGCGGATTCATTTCGTCCCGCAAGGAGGGGCCGCTTCGTCCGTTGGCCATTTTCTACGGTTTCAAGCACTCCGACGACAAGAATGAGACCGCGCGCGGCTTCATGACCGAACAGTTCATCAATCCATCCGTCACGACGCAGTACAATGCCAACGATTTCCGCCATAGGCAGACCCTCGGCAACCTGCATCTCGTTTGGAATTGCGGATTGGGCAAGAATCTTCGTTTTGAAATACAGGACCGCCAAGAGTACTCCAAGAAGTACGAGCGCGACAGGCTCTATCACCCTGACACTCTAGCCCTTCCCTCTCAGATGGACGCCCTGCTGGCCATCACCGATCCCCGAAATTCCTATGAGAGCGATTACCGGATCTACTATAATGCCCCCACCTTCACACTGCAATATAGAAAGTTCATACCGGGGCAGTACATTCCAATTGAGTACCTTTATTGGAGAGTGGCTGTCACCAACATGATCAGTTCGGAGCGTTTGGCGTATACGCGCAACAACACGGCGCAGGACAGGAAGCGTACGAGTTACGAATTCTACCCATCGTTCACCTTTAAGATACATCCCACCAAGAAAGATGGAGAGCAGCTACAGTTCCAGCTGAGGTATGAACAAGGTGTTGCCTCAATGTTCGATCTCCTTGATTTCCGGGACGATGCGACACCGCAGGTCGTAAAGTTGGGCAATCCCGGGCTGAAAGGCCCCGCATCAACAGCCGCGAGCATCAGCTTTAAGGATTGGGAAAGCAAGCACAAAGGACAGACCTACAGCCTTCAGGGAAGCTTTAGCTATTATCATCGGCAAATAGCCCAATCGGTGGTGTTCAACCCCGGCAACTCCCAATACACCTATCAACCTAAGAATGTAAGTGGGGCCTACGACGCCTCGGCCCAGTTTGACTTCACCCGTTTCCTGGACAAACGGCAACGCTGGTCCTGGCAGACAACGCTCAAGGCCACTTACAGCCATTCCGTTGACCACGTATTGCAAGCCGGCATGACGGAAAGCGCACCGAATGCGGTCAATACCCTTGTCATGCGCGATGGGCTTTGGCTGCAGTACCAGCAACAGGATTTCAGCGTAAGGGCTGTCGGTGACATCAGCTGGCGCCACTCCGAAGGCAAGATGCGCGACTTTGCGACGCTCAACGCCTTCGACTATCAATATGGCCTGACAGCGCGGTATACGGTTCCCGTTGTGAAGACCACGCTTTCAGTCAACGGAAATATGTATTGTCGCCGGGGGTATGGCAGCGAAGCCCTCAACACAGATGATTTTGTGCTGAATGCCTCCATCAGCCAACCCTTCCTCAAAGGAAAGCTTATAGCATACATTGAGGCTTTTGACCTGTTCCACCAATTGTCCTCTACCCAGTATGCCGTCAACGCACAAGGACGAACGGAAACCTGGAACCGGACACTGCCCAACTATGTCATGCTCCACGCAGTCTACCACTTCAACCGGCAACCGAGAAAATAAGAACAGAATGCCCTTAAAATCTTTCCCCCATTACCTACAGCAGGAATCGGCCAACTGTGGAACAGTGCATAGTTGGCCCAAACAAGTACTTTGGGCATGCATGAAGGTCATATGTGCCATATTCCTTGTTTCCATCTCCAGCATGAGTCATGCTCAAACAAAAGAAAAGGATCCAAGAACCATCATCTTACTAGGCTGTGTACGAAACAGTTTTACCGGATATGGCGAAGGCGGGGCCAAGGTCAGTGTGTACCGCGAGGACGGCACCGTCGTGGCACCATCGTGTCTTCTTATTACTTATGGCAACCGTGATCGGCGCGCCAACGAGTTCCGTGTTGCCGTCCCCGTGGGCAAATACCGTTTTCATGTGGAGTGCGAGGGATACAAGCCTCTGGATTATTGGTACGAGGTGAAGAATATCAAACGCCAGCGAATGATAAAGCTTCCGGACCTGATGATTCAACGTGATTTCTCCCAGGAGCAGCAACTCGGCGAAGCGACGGTGACTGCCACAAGGGTCAAGATGTACTACAAGGGGGATACATTGGTCTATAATGCCTCTGCATTCAAATTGCCCGACGGTTCCATGCTTGACGAACTGATACGCCAACTCCCGGGAGCCGAAATAAAAGGCAATGGCGACATCTATATCAACGGCCGCAAACTTGATTACCTGCTGCTGAATGGCAAGGACTTCTTCGGCAGGAACAACAAGGTCATGCTTGAGAACCTGCCTTACTACATCATCGACAAGCTAAAAGTCTATGAGGAACAAAGCCTGCGAAGCCAGGCGCTCGGACATGAGGTCGATGCGAAGTTGTATGTGATGGATGTCCAGGTCAAGAAGGAGTATGCTGTGGGGTATTTGGGCAATGTAGAAGGAGCGGCAGGCACCCACGACCGCTATCTCGGCAGGCTGTTCGCCATGCGGTTCACTGATTACTCCCGACTCTCCTTTTTCGGCGGCACCAACAACCTGAACGAGAGCCGCAAGCCTGGGGCAGACACGGAATGGAAACCCTCAGAGAACGTTACCGGTACGGAAACGCGTCACAATGCCGGCTTGGATTTCCTTTGCGAGAACAAGGAAGGAAGCTGGAAAGAGACCGCCAATGCCATTGTCACCTGGGCCAATACCAAGAATGAGGAGAAGGTCTTTAGCGAGACATTTCTGACAGACGGCAATGCCTTTTCCCGGGGACATGCGCGCCGTGACCGCAAGGGGCTTGAGGTTTCCGCCAATAACAACTTCACGCTCAAAAAGCCCTTCTTCCTTGATCTGAAAACCACAGTTCAGTATCAGAAGGACAAACAGTTTGGCAATTCGCTCTTTGCAGCGTATGATGGCCATCCCGACAGTATTGGCACCGACACGCTCAACCGCCAGGTTGACAGCTGGAAAAATTCCGGTTGGAGAGTGCAGGCAGGCCAGTCTGCCCAGTTCCTGCGCAACCTGCCTAACGGCGACGACCTGGAGATCGAGGCGGGCGTAAGCTATGACAAATCAGATGGGCATGACTTCTCACTTTATCGTTTGTCCTATTATAATGGGGCAGGCAGTGATGACGCGCGCCATCGCTATAATGACAATCAAGCCCGCCAATATGCCTATTCAGGCAAGGCCCTCTATCGCGTCAACTTCTCAAAGAACTTCCAGTGGGAGCTCTCTTACAAGTATGCCCAGGAAGACATCACGGAAAGGCATGACAAGTACCGCTTGGATCAAATACCAGGATGGTGGCAGCAGGATCCTGCGTTAGACCTGCTGCCTTCCAATAGGGAGATCCTAAGGGAGGCCATGGACAATGACAACACAAATGCCTCGCATGCGCAGAAGGAGAACCAAGTCCTGGGTACACGCCTGACGGTAAATTTAGGCAAACATACAAAGTTGGGGGTGAAATATTCTGCCGACCATCAATCCCAACGGTACCGTTACTCTTCCCAAGCGCTTGATTCCGCCATACGACGGAAGGTGTGGTTGCAATCATTTGAGGCGGAATACATCCATTCCCGCAAATGGGACAACCGCCTTTTCTATTACCTGAACCAAGGAGCTCCGGCGATGATGCGGCTGATGCCAATAACCAACACCTATAACCCATTGGCCATCACTCTCGGCAATCCGTCTCTGAAGAACCAAGTCAATCAAGGCGTTACGAACAGTATCTCCAAGTATTTCGGCGGGAACAGAACGGGCCATTACAGCAGCCACATAGGAATACGCTTTTATCAGAACCAGGTCGCGACGGCCATCAGCTACAACCGCATGACCGGCGTTTATACCTACCGTCCGGAGTGCGTGAACGGCAACTATAGCATATTCTTCTACAATTCCTTGGGGCTTGGATTCAAGAAACTGAAGCAGCTGACGATTAACAATGACCTCAATTATGACTATGTTCACAATGTGGACTTGTATTTGCCGGAATCGGCCGCCAAAAGCGTTCGCAGTACGGTCGGGACCCACCAATTGTCTGAGACGTTCAAGGCCGGTTATGATTTTGGCAAGATACAGCTTGACTGGCTCACCAAGATAGAATACAGGCATGCATCTTCCCAGCAAAACAATTTCAAGGACATTCATGCGACAGATATCTGCTACGGATTGGTCGTGCGCTATGATATGCCGTGGAAACTAAGACTGGTCAGCGATTTCAAGGTCTATACGCGACGGGGTTACGACAGTGCGGAAATGAACACGGATGACTTTGTATGGAACGTCGCCATTTCGCGCGCGGTTCTCAAAGGCAGGCTGAATTTCAAAGTGCAGGGATTCGACATCTTGCACAACCTGAACAATGTGACCTACAGCCTCAACGGCCAGGGGCGCACGGAAACGTGGCGCAGAAGTATCCCCAGTTACTGGATGCTGCACGTTTCGTGGCGGTTTAGCAAGAACCCCAAGCGTAAGAATTAATACCCACAGTCGAGATGTTACATAAGTCCTTCCCCCATTACCTACAGCAGGAATCGGCCGACTGTGGCCCTGCCTGCCTGCGGATGATTGCCCAACACTACGGGAAAACCTACTCCGCAGAGATGTTGCGCAGGCGATGCTTCATATCCCGGCAGGGCGTGTCCATGCTCGGCATCAGCGACGCAGCGGAATCCATAGGGTTCCGCACGGTGGGTGTCCAGATATCTTTCAGGCAACTTGTGGAAGACGCCCTGTTTCCCTGCATTCTCCATTGGAACCAGAACCACTTTGTTGTCTGCTACGGTGTGGACAAGCGCAGGCGCGGCGGCAAGACCATATACAGGATTCACATATCTGACCCCGCCATGCAGCGGGTGACGCTGACAAGAGAGGAGTTTGAGAAGTGTTGGCTCAGCTCAAGGAACAGCCTGGAGGAGACAGGAGTGGTACTGATGCTTGAGCCGGGGCCGGACTTTGGGTCGGTGGAAGACGACTTTCAGCCCACAAGGAAAAGCATCTTCTCTTTTGCCAGATACCTGTTGCCGTTCAAATCGTTGGGCCTGCAACTCATCTTCGGTTTGGTTGCCGGCAGCGTCATCCAGCTCATTCTTCCCTTCCTTTCACAGGCAATGGTGGACAAGGGCATCAACGGCAAGAACCTGAACCTTATCACCCTGATACTCATTGCACAGCTCTCGCTCTTCCTAGCCCAGCTCGTGATAGGCTACATTCGGAGCTGGATCATGCTGCATATCAATACACGGATCGACATTAGCCTCATCTCCGACTTTCTCATCAAGCTGATGAACATGCCGCTCCACTTCTTTGACACAAAGCGCACCGGAGACATCCTTCAACGCATCGGAGACCATGGCCGCATCAAGTCATTCCTGCTCAGCAATTCGATGAATATCGTCTTCTCCCTCTTCAATTTCATCGTATTTATGGGCATCCTGGCCTACTATAACCTGACCATCCTAGGCATCTTCATCGTGGGAAACGCGCTTTACCTCATTTGGGTGCTCTCCTTCATGCACTATCGCCGGGAGCTTGACATCAAGCGTTTCTACCAATCGTCTCTCGAACAGAGCCGACTGATCCAGATGGTGCAGGGCATGCAGGACATCAAGCTCAACAATTGCGAAAAGCAGAAACGGTGGGAGTGGGAACGCATACAGATGCACCTGTTCCGGATCAGCGTCAAGGGATTGAAGGTCGGGCAGATCCAACAGTCCGGCTCCGTGCTCTTTACCCAGTCGACCAACATTGTCATTTCCTTCATCGCGGCAAAATCGGTGGTGGACGGGCAGATGACACTTGGTATGATGATGTCGCTCACCTATATCATCGGACAAATATCCGCTCCCATCAGTGAGTTTATCGGGTTTGCCCAATCGCTGCAGGATGCGAGAATCAGCCTGGAGCGTCTCAACGAAATCCATGCGCAAGACGACGAAGAGAAGGACATTGACACGAAGCTGTCTGTCCTTCCGAAAGACCACTCCATCGGCATTCATAACCTTTCCTACAGCTACAGCGGCTCTGTACGGGACTATGCGCTGAAGAATATCAACCTTGACATTCCCAGTCGGAAGGTGACCGCCATCGTAGGAGAAAGCGGCTGTGGAAAGACCACCTTGCTGAAGATCATTCAGGGTTTCTATCTTCCAAGTGAGGGAAGCGTTAAGGTCGGTGATGTCAACCTGAGCCTTATCAATCCCCATCTGTGGCGGAAGTCTACAGGATCGGTGATGCAGGAGAGCTTTATCTTTTCAGACACCATTGCCAACAATATCGCATTAAGCACAGACGAGGTGGACATCGCGCGGATGCTTCATGCGGCACAAATGGCCAATATCGCAGAATTCATCTCTTCACTGCCATTGGGCTATGACACGCGCATCGGAATGGAGGGCAACGGCATCAGTGCCGGTCAGCGCCAACGCATACTTCTCGCCCGCGCCATCTACAAGAACCCCGAATTCATGTTCTTTGACGAGGCCACCAACTCTTTGGATGCGACCAACGAGCGCATCATTATGGACAATCTCAGGCAGTGCTACGAGGGGAAGACGGTCATCATCAGCGCCCACCGATTGAGTACCATCAAGGATGCCGATCAAATCATCGTGCTGCATCACGGTGAGGTCGTGGAACAGGGTACACATTCGCAACTCCTTGAGCGCCGCGGCCATTACTTCAAACTTGTGGAGAACCAAATGAGTGCCACTAATGAATAAGAACACGACTATGCCAACAAACAAAAGCAAAGACACTGTCCTGCTTCGGTCTCAGGAAGTCCAAGAACTCATCGGCCATATCCCGGGCGGGTTCATGCGCTATGGGATAGGACTCATACTTGTCTTGTTGATAGCAGTCCTTATAGTCTGCAACTTCATTCCATACAGTGAGGTGAAATCTTTCCCGCTAAGGATAGTTCCCAATGTGCCCGCAGAGGGCATACGCTCTCCCGTTGACGGCAGTATCACGCGTTGCTATGTGAGAGAAGGCCTGACAGTTTCTGCCGGTGACACCTTGCTCGCCATCGACGTAGATGGAAAACCACGAATCCTAAGGGCCACAGCCTGCGGAAAAGTAAGGCTATGCGGTTTCCTCGTTACCAATGAGACCGTCAGAAAGGGACAATTGCTCATGGAAATTTGCCGACAAGGCTACAAGCCAAAGGCTCTTCTGGCCATCGCAGACACATTGCCCCAGTCTGTATCCCTTGGACAGCTTCAAACAATCGAGGTGGATATCTATGGACGGAGGATTCCCTTCAAGATGATACAAACTATTGAAGATGAAGAATCTGGCAAGACGCAGGCCCTGTTTCGATCTGAGCAGTGCCTAGAAGCGACTCAGCCGCATAGGGCCGATGGCGAGGCCATCACCAATGACGGCGTATTGTTGGATAAGTTGATCCAATTGAAATGGTAACCGTCACCGTTTGACTTCTGCATTGCCCCCTTACGGACTATTCCGGCTAACCTAAGAAGTGCATGACACCAACTACGCCACTTGCAGCCCATCATCAATTGCATTATTCATAAAAGCAACTTTCACGGCATTCAATCTATATGGTAAACAACAATCTTATTTTCGACATAGGATTCCACAAGGGAGAAGACACGCGTTATTACCTCTATAAGGGGTTTAACGTACTGGCCGTCGATGCTGTCGAAGATTTAATCACAAACGGCCGTAAACGCTTTCATCAGGCAGTGGAGTCCGGCCAATTATTGCTGAAGCAAGCCGTTGTCTCGACAAAGGATCATACAAAGTCCACTTTCTATGTTAGCCCCAACAGCTTGTGGAACTCTGCCCACAGGGAAATTGCTGAACGAAAGGGAATGACTGCGACTAAGATCACAGTTCCGAGCCGCACCCTGCGCAGTTTAATCCGCGAGTACGGGACACCCTATTATTGCAAGATAGACATTGAAGGGAACGACATCGTCGCTCTGGAAAGTCTAAAGGGGTGCGAGGACTTGCCTCTGTATGTATCCGTGGAAACAGAGTGCATCGGTGATGATTCTCGCCCAGAAGAAGTGACGTTTGCGACACTTGACATGCTGTATGAAATTGGCTACAGGAAGTTCAAGCTTGTAGACCAAACTACCCTGACGGTATTGGGAGATGCCCCGTTCTATTGCAGAGAAGCCCTGCCTATGTACTTGAGGGATGACTACAATTATGCCAGTAAAATACTTTGCCAGAAAGGGCGGTTCCAGCAATACTTTCCCAACAGCAGCGGACCGTTTGGTGAAGATCTGAATGGTACATGGTATGATTATGAGGCAGCAAAATCACTCATTAAGTTTCATAGCACCGCCCAGCGTAAATTAGGATTTGAAATATGGAGCTTTTGGTGTGACTGGCACGCCACATTCTGAAAACGCTAAATGGCCTTTGTCGAATGTCTGTAGGCGCATCTCTTTTATACGGAGGGGTGACCCCGCCTGATGTTATGCAACCTCGAGCGTTCTGGGTTCGTCAACCGGACAGCAATAATACGGAATGCCCCGACTCGTGAAAGCCAGGGCACTGTCCCATATTCTGTAGTAAATCTCCAAGCAACGACCGCGTCTCTTCGGGCATAGCTCTCCGCACTCCGCTCCCGGCCATTCAGCCTGATGGCGGGGACAATGAAGCCCTGTGTCAGTGGCTGGCAGCCGCTTTGGAAAGGAGAGAGTTGGCTGCGGCCAACCGTCTCTCTGCCTCCTCATCGCTAATGGGACGGCAGCCGCTGATGGTCCGTGCCAACACCTGGGCCACCTTGACATAGCCTCGACCATAGAGATAATCCTGCGTGATGTAAACAGGGTCGGCCACACCGTCTTTCACAAGCGGGGTGAAGATGTCGATGTAAGCGACGCCGGCAATCGTGTCGGCGATGGCTTTCAGTTTGGCGTTGAAGGCGGCAGCACGGGCGGTGTTGTCTGCCGACGTGCGGGGCAGGAGCGACATGAGCCGCAAGGGCACACCGGGGGCCAAGGCCCTGACGGTATCAATGAGCGCCACGTAGCGCCTGGCGATGTCGTCGAGATTGTCGTTAGCGTTGTTGACATCGGCCACGCCGGCATAGAGGTAGATCTGCGCGGGGGCGGCATTGTCGGTGCGTCCCTTGAGTATGGTGTGTATCTGTGCCCGAATCGCGCTGATGCCGACGCCGGGATAGCCCCACGACGTGCCGCGGTTTTTCACCTTGGCATTGCCGAGCAGCTCATGCCATTCGCCACCATGAACCATCTCATCGCCGATGATGAGCACATCGCCGGCCTTGACGCCGAAGGCACCGAACGAGGAGGAACGCATGCCGAGAGAATAACTGAGGCCGGAGCTCAGGTTGGTGAGGCCAGCAGGGTAGGCACTCTTCACACCCACATACTTCTCAATCTCCTCGCACCATATCTTATAGCCTGAAGCGAAGAGGTGCAGGTTGTCGAGCGAGTGGGTGTGGTTCTGGGTGATGGAGAAGAGCTGGTTCCAGAGGTCGATGTAGGTGACCCGCTTGGCGTCACACACTTTCTTGATCTCGGCGTTAGTAGCCTTTTGCAACTTGGGATCGCGGCCGTTGTTGCTGGGCAGGATGCTCTGGATATAGATTTCCGTCAAAGGCGATTCTCTCTGCACACGGTCGATGAACGCAGTGATATTAGCCACGACGTGCTCAACTGTGTTGATACCCTCTGTCGCCAAGTCGTTGGTGCCTATCATGAGAAAAACCTTTGCCGGCTTACCTGCAATGAAACTTTCAATATTGGCCAGCACCTCGTCGGAGACGGCACCCGAGACACCGCGGTTGAGAATGCGGGGATCGTCACCGAATGACTCCCACCACTCGTTCATGTTGGTGATGCTGTTGCCGATGAAGACAATGTTCTCCGGCCCGACGCTGAGCACCTTGAAGGCGTCGTAGCGGTGATTGCGGAAGGGAAGGTCAGCCCAGACTGTCGCCGCACACAGGAACAGACTGGCAAGGAGTGTACAGATTCTACCTCTCATGGTTGTAATATATTGATTGGCATATAATAATGATTGGCTGTGAGTGATTGGTGACAACCACGTCAAGGCAAAATTAGCGTTTTCACCGGGAATGTATAGCCTGCAAGGTAGGATTTTCTCGAGCTATCGTCTTTTTAACCGCACGTGCATTGCAGATAATCCGAAAGAAATGCTTACATTTGCAAGACATAGGAATCACCTAAGTACAAACCACTTAACACCAGAAAACCATGGCAATCGAACGCACACTCGTCCTCCTGAAGCCCTGCACGCTGCAGCGCGGGCTCTCAGGCGAAATCATCAGTATTTTCGAAAAGAAAGGGCTCAAAATCTGCGGCATGAAGATGATGCAGCTCACCGACGCCTTACTCAGTGAGCACTATGCCCATCTGGCTTCAAAGCCTTTTTTCCAACGCGTCAAGGATGCCATGATGACGGCCCCCGTAGTGGCACTCTGTCTCGAAGGTGTGGACGCCATCGCCGCCGTCCGCGCTCTGGCTGGTCCGACCAACGGCCGCAATGCGGCGCCAGGCACCATTCGCGGCACCTACTGCATGAGTTTCCAAGAAAACATCGTCCACGCCAGTGACTCACCGGAAACGGCGGCCACAGAGCTTAAGCGTTTCTTCGGCGACGGAGAAATCTTCGACTGGAAGCAATGCACCTTTCCCTACCTCTACGCCAACGACGAGAGGTGAGGGCATTTTCAGGGAGTGCCAGAGAAGCCAGGAACGCCTATACCAGCCCACGTCCTTGGCTTCTCTGTGTTCTCTTAATGTCTGGAACCCTTAGCCATCTGGAAGGAATGTCGTAATTTTGCGGACAAAAATATGACTATACCACACAATGATGGCTAAACCGGAACCAATCAGCAAAATAGAAGAAGGCATTTTTCGCCGCACGCAGTTGCTCGTCGGCGACAGCGTTATGAACCGCCTCACCGCCGCACGCGTGCTCATCGTCGGTGTCGGCGGCGTCGGGAGCTGGTGCGCCGAGAGCCTGGTGCGTACCGGCATCCGCCACGTCACCGTCGTTGACTCCGACCGCGTCTGCATCACCAATGTCAACCGCCAGTTGATGGCCACGCTCTCCAACGTCGGACGCGTCAAGGTTGACGCCCTCAAGGAACGCCTGCTTTCCATCAATCCGAAGGCCGACATCGAGGCGGTACAGAAAATCTACAGCGAGGAGACGGCGGACGACTTTGACCTTTCGTCTTATGACTATGTGGTCGACGCCATCGACAGTCTGAAGGACAAAGTCCTGTTGATCCGTCGCGCCTGTCGTGCCCGCACCGTCTTCTTCTCATCGATGGGAGCAGCGCTCAAGCTCGACCCGACGAAGATCGCCGTAGCCGAGTTCTGGAAGGTGAAAGGCTGCCCGCTCGCAGCCGCCTTGCGCCGAAAATTCAAGCAGAGCGGCGACCTGCCCCGTCGCAAGTTCAAGTGCGTCTACAGTGAAGAACTGCTGCGCAACCGCGGTCACAACGCCACCTGCGGTACATCTGCCTGCCTCTGTCCAAAGGCTGAGCACGGCCCCGGCGATCCCGCTCTCGTCAACCACGAGTGGTGCAGCTCAAAGGCCCAGATCAACGGCACACTGGCTCACACGACGGCAATTTTCGGCTTCACACTCGCCGGACTCGTCGTTCAGGATATCTGGAAAAAAGCCGAAGCCGATGCCAAGACGCAGGCCCAGACACAGGTTCAGGCCGAGACCGCTGAAAGCACTGCCGCCACGTCTCAACAGCGGCGCGACGCGGCCAACAGTCCGGCATAGGTCAAGGCCCCATTGAGCATCAGGAGCTCATAGCCGAAACTGTAGCCCCACCAGTAGGGGGCACCAGCGTCGAGCAGGGCACAAACCAGAGGGGCTGCCACGCAGACGGGCAGTACGGCACGACGGCGCACCGCTCGCCTTGTAGTCAGCCCGAAAGCGTAAAGCCCCAGCAACGGCCCATAGGTATAGGCGGCCATGACGTAGATGGCGTTAATGAGACTCGTATCATTGAAAGCCCGAAACAGCAGGATGCAGATGAGAAACGCCCCCGACATCACCACATGGACACGCCGGCGGACAAGGGCCTGGCGCTTGGCGTCGAGCCCGCGCTCTTCAAGTCGCAGCAGGTCCAGGCAGCAGCTTGTGGTCAGTGCGGCAAGGGCAGAGTCTGCACTGGCAAAGGCCGCCGCCACGATGCCGACGCTAAAGGGCACGACGACTGCCGCCCCCAGAGCGCCAGAACTGACGAGGACTGGAAGCAGGGCGTCGCCTGAAGCCGTGACGCCGCTCTTGGCCGCTAGGGCGTAAAGCAGGATGCCGAAGCCAAGCAGCAGCAGGTTGACGGGCAGGAAGCAGACGCCATAAGCACACATGTTTTTCTGGGCCTCGCGCAGCGTACGACAGGTCAGGTTCTTCTGCATCATGCTCTGATCCAGACCCGTCATGACGATGACAATGAAAATGCCGCTCAGAAACTGCCGCCAGAAGTTCTGCCGGCTTCCCGGTGCCCAGTCGAATACGTGCGCCATCGGGCTGTCGGCCACCGTGCGCACCGCACCCGCCATTCCCAAGTCGAGCCGCGAGGCGGCGATGCCGATCATAAGCACGAGTGCAAGCAGCAGGCACGACGTCTGCAATGCGTCTGTACGCACAATGGTGAAGATGCCGCTACGACGCGTATAGAGCCAGATGAGCAGGAGAACGAGCGCCGTCAGGCCAGCGAAGGCCGCAATATCAGCCAGCCCGCCAACAGGCAACTGCGGCAGCAGGAACTGACGCAGCACGAGAACCACAATATAAAGCCGGGCGGCGGCGCAAGTCAGTTTACTGAGCATGAAGAAAATACTGCCCGTACGCTGTGCGCCGCGTCCGAAACGCGTGCCAAGATAGGCATAGATGCTCGTCAACCCGAGGCGGTAGTAGAGCGGCAGGAGCACAAAGGCCACCACAAGATAGCCGAAGAAGAAGCCGGCGCACATCTGCAGATAAGTCATTCCCGTCGTACTGACCCAGCCTGGTACGGAAATGAACGACACACCGGAGATGCTGGCCCCAATCATGCCAAAGCCCACCATCCACCAGGGCGACTGGCGACCGGCGCGGAAGAAAGTATCGTTGTCAGTGCGGCGGGCTGTCAGCCGCGACACGCCGAGGAGCAGAAGGAAATAGACGGCCATCGTGGCCGCCATGATGAGAGATATGGTGTTCATGACGGCGCAAAGTTAAGCATAAATCCCCACCTACAGCCCGCCTCATGCCAGCTTTGGTTTCCAAGCCGCGGAAGCATCTGCCAAGCTCTGAGGCGCCTCTGCACCCCGACAGACCGTGTCGAAGAACAGCCCCACACTGCGGGCAAACCCAAACGGAGCCGTGCCACCACTCACGTGGGGGCACGGCTCTCTCACTTCATTATTAAACCCTTATCCTTAAAACTTACCTTATGATTCTCATTTCTTGAGCTGCATGCCAATATACATGCCATCGTATTCGCCAGCGATGGAGCCGAGCGTCTTGACAGCGGTGCTACCGGAAAGTGCGGAGACAGCGCTGACGAGCTTCAGGAGTTTGTCACTCTCGTAGAGCAGGCAGAGCTTGCCATTGGTGAGTGTTGCCTTTGGCGTCATAGTGCCCAGACCGGCCAGATATGTCATTGTGATGGTCTTATCCTTGGCATTCAGTGTATAGTTGCCAGTGATCTTCCTGCTGCCGATGACAGCGGTGTAGGTGTTGTCCTTGTTGAAGGTGAAGGAGCAACTGCCGCTTTTGATGCCTACCTTGGCGAGGGCCGTGCTGAGTTCAGCCTCCACCTTGTTGGCCGCGACTGCACCGCCAGCCTTCATCAACAGGTTCTCAGACTCAAAAACACAGTCGGGCTGCTGGTATTTCCAAGTGCCGATGAGGGCGTCTTGCGTCAGCTCTGACGAGCCGCTTAGGAAGTTGCCCAGCAGATTGCCCAGCAGGCTTGTGGTTCCTTGGGTGTCTGAAGAGGCTGATGTCGAAGTTGAGCCGTTGAGCAGCGTGCTGAGGGCGGAGTTTCCGGCGGATGTGCCGCATGAGCTGACTGCCAAGGCAGCGGCAAACAGTGCGGCTGAAGTAATGAACTTACTCATTGTGGTATGTTATCCTATATATCTGTTTACGGGTGCAAAGTTGGGATTTTGTTTCAAACGGGCCAAATAAAATAGACGAAATCCAAGATTTCACCCATGAACAGCCCATATGTCCGGAGAATCTTTTAAATTTGCAACTAAGAGGACGGGGCTGAGGCGCCCTGTTCACGGCCTTGGACATAGGCCTCAACTGTCCTTGCCATATCACCACCTTAATAATACATTACAACTATGACAACAACCATCAACCTGAGAAACCTCTTCTTCTACAGCTTCATGGCTTGCCTGCCACTGACAGCAGCCTGCACCGCAAACGCCTCCCGCACCTCGGTATCCGACGGCAGACAGCCTTCGGCAAGTCTCGGTGGCGATGCCTACGGCGAGAAATACATCACGCGCAACATCAGCGCCTCAACCGTCAAGTCTATCTCCGCAGCCAGTGCCATCAAGGTCACCTATACCCCCTCGTCGACAGGAAACATCAGCATCGTGGCCCGCATCAAGGAGGACTACCTTGATAAGTTCAATGCCAGCACCGACGACGGCGATCTGGAGTTCAGCATCACCGGCAATGTCAACTGCAAGAACAGCGATGACGCGCCAGCCATCATCGAGGTGACGGGCCCAGCCACCCTGAGTTCTGTCGAGGCCAGTTCTGCCGGCATCATCAACGTCACCAGTACGCTGAGGCCCGACGGCAACTTCTCCGCCGAAGTCTCCAGCAGCGGTGTCATCGGCCTCAAAGGCGTGAAAGCCACGGACATCAGCATCGAAGCCTCGAGTGCCGGTACCATCAACGTGAAAGATGTCCTGACTGGGAGCCTGACTGTAGAGGCCTCCAGCAGCGGCATTGTCAACGTGACCGGAAAGTGCAGCGAGAAGGCCAGCATCGAGGCCTCCAGTTTGGCCATCGTCAACGCCCAAAAGCTCGATTGCCCCAACATCAGTGTCGAGTCCTCATCGATGGCCAAGGTAAAAAGCGGCACTTCAAGCAAGACACGCACCGTCACCAACAATGGTATCGGAGAAGCACCCATGAAGCGCTACTGATAAATCCACTCACGCCGCACCAAAAAAGCCGCACCGCAGGAGCCCAAGCCCCAGCGGTGCGGCTGTCTGTAGAAAATTCGTAACTTTGCAGGCAAAAACATCCGACAGTACATGACTCCAACCGATGACGCCAAGCGGCACCTGTCCATCAGTGACTATGACTACGCATTGCCCGATGAGCGGATAGCCAAGTATCCAAAAACCGAGCGCGATGCCTCCAAACTCCTTCTCTACCGCAACGGCCAGGTACGCGAAGACATCTTTCGCAGCCTCCCCGACTACCTGCCCGCCGGTTCACTGATGGTCTTCAACAACACGAAGGTCATTCAGGCCCGTCTGCACTTTCACAAAAGCACGGGGGCGCTGATCGAGGTGTTCTGTCTCGAACCGCATACCCCGGCAGACTACCAAGTCTCGTTCGCACAGACTGGCTCAGTCACCTGGACATGCCTCATCGGCAATATGAAGAAATGGAAGGAAGGGCGGCTGGAACGCACTGTCACCGTGGGAGCGAAGACGCTCATCCTGACCGCTGAGCGCCTGGGGATGAGCGGTACCGGATACGAGGTGCGCTTCGACTGGGGCGACGGGACTGTCAGTTTCGCCGAGGTGCTCGATGCCATCGGCGAGCTGCCGATTCCACCCTATCTGAACCGCGACACCGAAGCCAGCGACCTGCGTACCTACCAGACGGTCTATTCCAAAATCAAGGGCTCTGTGGCCGCCCCTACCGCCGGACTGCATTTCACAGACCGCGTGCTGCGTGCCCTCGACGAAAAGGGTATCGAGCGCAACGAACTGACCTTGCATGTCGGGGCCGGCACGTTCAAACCGGTAAAAGGCGACGACGTGGCCAACCACGCCATGCACGCCGAATGGATCGCTGTGCCGCGGCGCAGCATAGAGCGACTATTGGCGCACGGCTGTCAGTGCATCGCCGTCGGCACCACCTCCGTACGCACACTCGAAAGCCTGTATTATATAGGGGTGATGCTGCACGACAATCCTGCCGCCACCGTCGACGACCTACACGTACCGCAATGGATGCCCTACAGCTACGCTGCGGCGCTAGGCCCCAAGCTCACCGCAACCGAAGCCTTGCAAGAGGTTCTGGCCTATATGGATCGCGAGCATCTGGCCACGCTCCATGCTGCCACGCAGATCATCATCGCACCGGGCTACGACTTCCACATCGTCCGCTCCATCGTCACCAATTTCCACCAACCGAAGAGCACGCTCTTACTGCTTGTCTCGGCCTTCGTGGATGGTGACTGGCGCACCATCTACGACTATGCCTTGACCCACGGGTTCCGCTTCCTGTCCTATGGCGACAGCTCACTGCTCAACTATTGATCCCGTAGCCGAATGACAAAAGATAACGCAGCCGAACGCCTCCCTGTCGTCGACGAGACGGGACGTGTCATCGGAAGCGCCACACGTGGCGAGTGCCACAGTGGCACGTTTCTCCTCCACCCGGTTGTGCACCTCCATGTGTTCAACAGTGCCGGAGAGCTCTATCTGCAGAAGCGCCCCGACTGGAAGGACATCCAGCCTGGGCGCTGGGACACGGCAGTCGGCGGACACGTCGATTTCGGCGAGGATGTCGGAAGCGCCCTGCGACGCGAGGCAATGGAGGAAATCGGCCTGACCCGTTTCACCCCACGTTTTCTGGATCGCTATGTCTATGAGAGCGACCGTGAGCGTGAACTGATCAATGCTTACATGACGCAGACAGACACTGCGCTGCACCCCTCTGACGAAGTGGCAGACGGACGCTTCTTCACGCCCCATGAGATTTGCCAACGGCTGGGAACCGGATACTTCACGCCGCAGTTTGAGCAGGAATGGCACCGACTCTTTGCCCCTACCCGCCCCTGCCCGTGATAAGGACAACCCAGAATCTACAGGAAATGGGATACGCCACGTTCCCGGCCAGGGCCGTCATCTCCAGAAGCTGGTGACACGACAGGGGCAACCTCAGCACAGATCGAACTTGCGCGATTCGCACAGGTGTACGAGGCCGAGCTCCGGCCAACTTCAGAAGGCAAAATTTGGCCACGTCTCCGGAAAGCCCTATCTTTGCAGCGCTTTCCGGCCTTGGCTCACTTTTATGGCCGGCGTGCAGGCACATGCGGAAATAGCTCAGTTGGTAGAGCACAACCTTGCCAAGGTTGGGGTCGCGAGTTCGAGTCTCGTTTTCCGCTCACGGTTCGCTCGAATGGTGGAATCGGTAGACACGAAAGACTTAAAATCTTTTGGCCAGTGATGGCCGTGCGGGTTCAAGTCCCGCTTCGAGTACAAAGCATCGCTCCAAGCGGTGCTTTTGTTGTTTTGATCCAACCGCCACGGGTGACCCGTTCCCGCACGTGGCAACCCAGTAAACAGTGAAAGCCCGAACCACCTCACCTACAGGGAGCGGAGATTCGGGCCTTATGTGTCTCTTGGCCTATGACAGGCCGGGAGGCATCAGTTCAGTTCTTCGGTCAGTCCGGCGCCGGCCTTGAACTTGATGGCCTTCTTGGCAGGGATCTGGATCTTAGCCTTCGTGGCAGGGTTGATGCCTTCACGGGCAGGGCGCTCGGCCACCGAGAAAGTACCGAAGCCCAAAAGGGCCACACTGTCACCGCCCTTGAGGGCATCGCCGATAGCTTTGAGAGTTACTTCAAGGGCATTTTTAGCTTCTGCCTTGCTCAGGTTGGCACCCGAAGCGATAGCATTGACGAGTTCGCTTTTGTTCATAAGATTGATATTTATTATAGTGATATGTCACGGGCCGGTTTGCGGCACATGCCCGGTCGCACCGCTATGACAGTGGCACTTGGACGTGGGGCTCGCGGCGGGCGCTGTGATTCTGCGTCTTTACTTAGAGCAAAAGTAAAGCAAGACGGGCTATCTCCAAAATATTTTGCCCGTTTTTTTGTCTCGCCATACAAAAAACACGTGTTTTAGGTGGCCAGAAGCCCCCACGGGCGGTTATGCCCCTATTTTTCCACGAATTGCGACACCTGTCAGGCACCGCCTAGATGACCACGATCTTGGCTGCTATGCCCTGGCTGCCGTCGGCGGTGGCCACCATGACATAGTAGACGCCTGAAGCGACACGACGCCCAGAAGCGGCGCGGCAGTCCCAAGTGAAGGTACCGCCATTGGAGCGTCCGGCAGCCACAACCTGTCCGCCGGTGGTGGTCACCTTGACGTCAGCGTCGGCGGTGAGTCCGGTGACGGTGACGTTGCCGGAAAACTCGGGGCGCACGGGATTGGGGTAGACCTTGACAGCTGACTTCTCCAAGCGCTCCGCCGGAGCCGTGGCGTCGCCCATGTAGGAACAAAGGCCGGCGTCTGTGCCAATCATGACCTCGCCCGTCGTCTGGTTGACGGCCAAGTCATAGATATTGTCAGAGAGAAGCGGGGTCTCGTCGGCCAGGAAGTGGTGGATCACTTCTGTGCCATCGGCGCTGACCAGATAGACACCGTTGTTGGCCGTACCGATCCATTTCCGGTTGGCACCGTCGGTGTCCATGCAGGTGACAGGCACTCCGCTGAGCAGATAGTCGGCATAGTTCGTCCCGTCGTTGCGTGGCACTTTGATCTGGGTGAGGCGAAAGTCTGAGTTGGGCCACGTGTCAGGGTCGTCTATGACGTAGAGTCCGGTGGCCGCACCCACCCATATGGCGCCGTTCTGATCCTGCAAAAGGTCGTAGACACCTTCGCTCAAATCACAGTTCTTACCGTCTTCGTTGTAGGCCGAAGTGCGATAGGTGGCCACATCGTCGTCCGTATTGTCGATGGTGCCGTTATAGTCGAGGCAGAGCAGCCCAGCGGTGTGCACAGGCCTTTCGGAGACGGTGCGGCGTGAGGTCACCCAGAAACGCCCCTTGGAATCGAAGAGGGTACGCTCCATGGTGGGGGCATAGCTGATGCCGTCACTGGCATAAATGCGGGCCCAAGTGCCGTCGGTCTTGAGAATGCAGACGACGGAGTCCGCGCGGTCGTTGACCATCCACAGGTTACCGGCGGCGTCGAAGTTGAGACCGTCGACACGCACATAGTTCCGCTTGCTTGACTCTGGATAGTCGTCGCTCACCAAGGCATGCCTGAGCGGACTGTTGTTGATGCTGTAGTGGTTGACCATCTTGCCATTACGGAACTCATAGAGCCCCGTGCCACCTGCCGAGGCGAAATGATGGGTACTGTCGGACGGATCTTGCGCCACGCAGGTGATGTCGGTGTAGCTGCCCCCCGTGACGTCGCTGATACCGTCCTCTTGGAAATAGCCCCAACGGCCGTTCTCATAGGTCATGATGGTGCCTGCGTAATGCTGACGGTCATAGGGGTCGAGACGGCCGCCCGCGATGAGCAGCCGGTCACCGGCGTAGTGGAGATAATAGCAGTAGTCGCGCCGTGGCCCATAGCCGCCAACGCTCAGCCCTGTGGGTGTGATGGCGCCGTCGGCCACAGCACAGGCCTTCAAGCCGCTCATGCCGCAGGCGGCCCAATAGGTGCCGGTGGCTGTCGAGGTGAGGTGTTGCACGCCGTCAGGTAGACTGTAGGTGGCCTCAGGCGTCTCGGGAGCCGTCGCACGGAAGAGGGTGGCTGAGCCATTGCCATAGAATACGGCCTGTTCGCCCACCGCATAGCCATCGGTGTAGAGCCCCTCATTGAAGCGCAGCATGATGGGGGTGTCTGTGGCTGATGTGGCCAGTCTGAGCCACCACAGTCCCTGCTGGCTGCCGCTCTTTTCCACCCGGCAGTAGATGCCACCGGTAAAGGGCAGCAACTCTTGGGCAATGACATCGGAGATGAGGTGCCACTTGGCCGGATCAGCCAGATTGTCGCCGACACCACTGATGTACATGCCGGCACCTGTGCCGACGTAGTAGATGCTCCCGACACGGGTGGCGCAGGCCACATTCTGCCCGAAGCGGAAATAGCCGGTCACCTCCTCAGCCTTGAGGTTGAGCACAATCAAGCCGTCACTCATGGCCATGTAGGCTTCGGCACCGGCGACGCTGAGACTGTTGAGTGCAGCCGTGCCGTCGGAGGCGTCCTTTATCTGTGGCAGCGTCGTGACAGAACCGTCAGCGCGCAGCAGGTCAATGCTGAAATCGGTATAGACGATGACCAAGCACTTCGCCGTAGTGCTGTAGGCCATGTCGATAATGTCAGAGCCTGTCAGACCGTCGTTTTTGGAGAGCAGGCGCACCTCCTCGGTCACAGTGTCGTAGACCATGAGGTTGCCGCCATAGCGCACATAGAGCGTCTGCCCGACAGCGATGCTCTGGCGGGCGTCGTTGTAGGCCTGATAGAAAGACCATGTGCCGGCCTGCGCCGCGCGGAGCGGACTGGCGATGGCCAGCAGAAGGCTGATACAGAGCAGGATTGGCTTCATTGGCTGAGCAGGAATTCGCAGAGCCGGCCGACAGCCCTGGCGCGGTGACTAATGGTGTTTTTGACGTCGACGCCCAACTCAGCAAAGGTCAGCCCACGGTTTTCGGGGATGAACACCGGGTCGTAGCCGAAGCCTTCCGTACCCCGCTCGGCCGTGGCGATGTGCCCGTCAACGCGACCTTCAAAAAGATGCTCCCTGTTGTCGAGAATCAGGGCGATGATGGTGCGAAAGGCTGCTGTGCGATCAGCCTTGTCAGCCAGTTCAGACAAGAGCTTGCGGGTGTTGGCCACAGGATCGTGCCGGTCGGGATAGGCGAAACGCGCAGTATGGACGCCGGGAGCGCCGCCAAGGGCAGTTACCTCGAGCCCGGTGTCGTCGGCGAAGCAGTCCATGCCATAGCGGTCATGGACGTAGCGCGCCTTGATGAGGGCATTGCCTTCGAGCGTCGGGGCGGTCTCGGGAATGTCGTCGTGGCACCCGATGTCGGCGAGACTAAGAATCTCAAACTTGTCGCCTGCCATCGCCCTGATCTCAGAGAGCTTGTGGGCGTTGTTGGTGGCAAAAACCAATTGTCTCATATCGCAGTCTTAATATTTGAATGTACTGCCACCCAGGAACTCGCGCAACAACGATGTCGGCGGCAGTCCCTCGGTGGAAATGGGTTTGAGATAGTGAAGAAATTTCTGTAGGCGATAGGCCTCGGAATATTCGGGCGCATGCTCCGGCACCTGTTCCAAGAGCGGCAGGGCCTGGCTGCGCAAGGCGGCGAGCTCAAAGAGCAGGGCGGTGTTGACCATGACGTCAGCTTGCTCTTGGAAGGGGAATATCCAGCGTTCCTCGCCCTGCCGGACTGAGGGCCATCGGCGTATGGTGTCTTCGGCGCTGTAGCTGCGGTACTTGTAGTCACGGACGATACGGCGCAGCAGGCGGTTGTCGGCTGTCGGGATATAGTTGTGGTCGTCGAGCAATATCGACGTCAGGGCCGAGGCGTAGATCTTAAACTTCGCCTCAGCGGGCAGGTCCTTGGTCAGTACGGGGTTCAGCGCATGGATGCCCTCGAGAATCAGAAGTGAGTGGGGGGTGAGACGCAACTTGCGCCCGCTTTTCTCGCTGTGGCCGGTCTGGAAGTTGTAACGCGGCAGTTCCACCTCGTCTCCATTGATGAGAGCGGCCATCTGCTCGTTGAAGAGTGCGATGTTCATGGCAGCGACATTCTCAAAGTCATAGTCGCCATTGGCGTCGCGGGGCGTGTTCTCACGGTCGACGAAATAGTCGTCGAGAGAGATGGGCACTGGTCTCATGCCTGAGGCCATGAGCTGCACGGCCAGGCGTTTCGAGAATGTGGTCTTTCCGCTCGACGATGGGCCGGCGATGAGGACGACCTTGATGGCCGGAAGGGAGGCAATGCGGTCGGCGATCTGGCTGATTTTCTTTTCTTGCAGTGCCTCAGACACATTGATAAGGTCGTTGACCAAGCCACGCGAGCAGGCTTCGTTGAGCTCACCGACGGTCGACACGCCGAGAATATGTTGCCAACGGTGCTGTTCGCGGAAGACGTCGAACATCTTCGGTTGCTCGGTGATGGGGCGGAGCTGCCCGGGGTGTTGCGGGTCGGGCAAGCGAAGAAAGAGACCGTCACCGTAGGGAATGAGGTCAAAGAGTGTCAGCTGCCCGGTCTTGATCAGGAGTGATCCATAGAAGTAGTCGGCCGTATCGTCTAGCGTGTAGTAAGTGGTGTAGAGCGATCCACAGCTTTCGAGCAGGCAGGCCTTGTCCTCCAGTCCGTCGGTGCGGAAACGCGCCACAGCCTCGTCCGTCGGACAGGTGATGCGGTGGAAGGCCATGTCTGCGTCGACGATCTCGTGCATACGCTGCCTGAGCGCCTTGACGGTATCGGCTGTGACGCCCCCCTCGATGTCGAGGTTGCAGTAGTAGCCATTAGATACCGGCGTGTCGATGCGCAGCCGGGCACCGGGATAGAGGTCGCGCACGGCTTTGTAGAGCACGAAGAAGAGGGATCGCGTGTAGGTACGCATGCCCGAGGGGGAGGTGATGTCGAGGAATTCCACGTCCTTGTCGTTGAAGAACATGAAATGCAGGCCCTCGACTTTGTTGTTGACCTTGGCACTGGTCGGCCCGAGAGGCATTTGAATGTCGAGCAGCTCATAGACTTCTTCCAAGGTGAAGCCGATGGGCACTTTGTGGCTGCGTCCGGTATTTTTGCAGCGTATGGTGATGGTCTTTCCCATGATGCCTAGTGTTTGATGGCTGTGATAGACGTGTATCCGTGTGGTGGCTCAGCCCTGCGGCGCCACGAGCTCACCTTTCAGCGTAGCCGATGAGGCACCTGTGACGCGGACGCGGACAAACTGCCCGATGCGGCAGCCGCCACGGTCGAAGACGACGACCTTGTTCTGCTCTGTCCGACCGAAGAGCTGCTCGCGCGATCGCTTCGAGACACCTTCGATGAGCACCTCATACTCACGGCCTATACAGCGCTGGTTGCTCTCCGCTGAAAGGTGGTTTTGCAGGGCTATGAGCTCTTCGAGGCGGCGCACCTTGGTGTCTTCGGGAATGTCGTCGGGCAGATGCTTGGAAGCATAGGTGCCGGGGCGCTCACTGTACTTGAACATGAAAGCGGAGTCATAGCCACAGGTCTCCATGAGCGAGAGGGAAAGCTGGTGGTCTTCCTCGGTCTCGGAGCAGTAGCCGACGAAAATGTCGGTAGAGAGACCGCAGTCGGGGACGATGCGGCGAATCGCGGCCACGCGCCCAAGGTACCATTCGCGGGTGTACTTGCGGTTCATCAACCGGAGTATGCGGTCACTGCCGCTCTGCACTGGCAGGTGGATGTGACGGCACACGTTGGGCTCCTCGGCGATGACGCGCAGGGTGTCGTCACTCATATCCTTAGGATGGCTGGTAGAAAAGCGGATGCGCATCTTGGGCACGGCGCGGGCGACGGTGCGGAGCAAGGCGGCAAAATCGGTCGTCGTGCCGTCTGTCGCCTGGGCACGGTAGGAGTTGACATTCTGCCCGAGCAGTGTCACCTCCTTGTAGCCGCGGGCTTCGAGATCGCGCACTTCGCGGAGTATGCTGTCCACGTCACGTGAGCGCTCACGGCCACGGGTATAGGGCACAATGCAGTAGTGGCAAAAGTTGTTGCACCCGCGCATGATACTGACGAATCCTGATACATGCCCGGCGCAGACGCGTTCAGGAATGATGTCGCGGTAGGTCTCGGTAGTAGAGAGCTCGATGTTGATGGCCTTCTGTCCGGTCTCGGCCTGCGCCACGAGATCGGGCAGTGTCAGGTAGGCGTCAGGACCGGCTACAAGATCGGCATGGTGCTTGTTGAGAAGGTTGTCCTTGACGCGTTCAGCCATGCAGCCCAGCACGCCAATGATGAAGTGGCGTCCTTTGCGGCGCTGCGCGTTGAGGGCTTCGAGGCGGTGGATGATCTTCTGCTCGGCGTTATCGCGCACGGAGCAGGTGTTGAGGAACACGGCATCGGCGTTTTCCAGCTCGACACACGGCTCATAACCGGCCATGCGCATGACGGAGGCGACGACCTCGCTGTCGGCCACGTTCATCTGGCAGCCGTAGGTTTCGATGTATAGATATTTCATGATGGCATCTGCAAAGTTACGTATGCGAGGCGGTATCAAGTGGCCTCTTCTTCTGGAAATTCGTCTGAAAGTTCGTCAAGGAGCCGGAAAATGGCTTCCGCCTCATAGCCACGCCCCGCGGCGAAGCGGACGAGTTTCTGTCGGCGTCCGTAGCCGTCGGCAGCGGTGACGGTGCGGATTGATGAAATTGAACCGAACAGAGCTCAGCCAAGAAAAGAGTTCGATGAGGAAGCACTGACGGAGCTGGCGGATTCGATTGCGCAGCACGGTGTGATACAGCCGCTGTTGGTGCGGCCGATCATTGGCGGA
>OIYP01000086.1_pt1 | contig 67415 bp, 52 predicted proteins | sample 1588261 | NCBI WGS metagenome assembly OIYP01 (sample SAMN03283293) | human gut metagenome | biome: human-associated habitat; material: feces | host: Homo sapiens | place: Peru | collected 2012 | reverse complement strand
TGCTTGTCCGGTTGGCGATGTTCGTGGCCCTTGTCGGGCGCAGGCGTCTCGTCCGCCGCGTGTATTTCATCCTGTGCGGGAGCATCTCCGCCAGCCTCCCGGAGCTGTCGGCGCGCACGCGGTTGTATATGGTCTGCTTGCAGATGCGCACGCCCTCCCTGCGCAGCACGCCGGCGATCTGCGCGGGCGACCAGCCCTCTTCCTCCATCATGCGCTCCACGCGCCACCACAGCTCGTCGGGCTTCCTGCGGTTGCCCTTGAAGCCGTGCCTGCGGCTATCGCTGGCCGACTGGGCGTACTTCCACACGTATTCTCCCGACGGCTTGGAGTTCCGCCTTGTCTCGCGGCTTACCGTCGATTTTGACACACCTATTTCCCGCGCGATGCGGGACTTGCTCCATTTCCTTTGGAGGCCGAGATAAATCTCGTATCTTTGCGCCTCGATCAATTGATTTGACATGACAACACAAAATTAATTGATCCCAGGGAGACTCCGGTCTCCCTTTCTTCTTTTTGCATTGCTGTCAGACACTCTTGGGGGCTTTGCGCCCCCGCCGTTAGGCATCCCCCGCAGTGTTTTTCATAGTTTTGGGCGTACGCCATACTATGAAAACGTTGCGTTTCTATTTGGACACTTCACTTCAAATAGTGACACACTTTATACTTGACTCTGACAGATGGCAAACTATTCAAAAAAGCCAAATAGGAGAGTTCCGGTTTCATCGAAAATACATACCAACGATTTATCCGTTTCATACTGCATCTCATCCTTCGAAACAATCATTCTATCGGAACGGCATTGGTGTAAAATCGTACACGAGCTACATTTGCAGAAAACTCAAACGATGAAACGATTTCATACAATTCTTATACTAAGTATCTGTATCGGCCTTCCTACCGCTATTTTCGGGCAAGGCTATGTGAGTAGTGAACACCTCTCGTCCTCTTCTTTGAGGGACGAAGCAGGAGGCAGATTCGGTTCGGGAGCAATGTGGCGTTTTTCGGGGCGGTACACGCTGCCTCTTTCCGTGAAACGAAACGACCGGGGACAACTCGTCGCATGGTCGGCGACGCTCGATTGTACGTATGCCTCGCTTCAAAACGAGGGTGCGGCCGCCGCGCTGAATCCTGACCGGATTCTGAATACGAGTCTGAACGTATCGCACCTATACCCCATCTCCGAACGATGGAGCTTGATCGCCTCATTGGGTTGCGGCATTTATGCCGTGCCGAATCAAATAGCTTGGCGCAGCATACTGGCCAACGGTGCTGTCGTTTTCGTCTATAAGTTGCGGGAGAATCTCGACATCGGTGTGGGTGCGGGTTTGACCAACTCGTTCGGCGTACCGATGATTCTGCCGATGGGTTATTTGAACTGGCGTACCTCCGGCAAATACGAAATTCGGGTGGATATGTCGAGCGGGCTGAAAGTAACGGCAGCCAAATGGCTGAATCGAAAATTCAAACTGGAGCTGACCGCTATCGAAATGGACGGTATCTCCTCCGTGATGCGGATCGGCGGAAAGTCCAAAATTTACTCCTCGACAATGATGCGTTCGACCTTGTCGCCAACGTTCTGCATCTCCCCGAAAGCGAGTGTCTATTTTGGGATAGGCGGAAACTGGTTGCGTTCGATACGAATCTCGGATCGCGATTTCGGAGGATTTCTCGACAGTTTCCGCGAGGATGGCCATGATTTCAGCGTATCGCTTCGGGTAACGGCAGGATTTAACTGGAGTTTTTAGCCATGCAAATACTGATATTCAGAACCTCTATATCGACACGTAACGATTTGAAAAGGCTCCGTGAATTATTGAGCCGATATCCGCAGGTCGAAAAATGGAATGTCGATTTGGAAGATTGGGAAAAGATTTTGCGAATAGAGTGTAACGGACTGACTGCCGGTGAACTTATCGTAGCGCTTCGGACGGAAGACATTTACGCCGCCGAACTCGCATAACCGCAAGAAATATCGTAATTTTGAAAATTATGAGTGAAAATAAAATGGCAAAGTACATTATCATAGAAGACGAACGGCTGGCTTACGAAGAGATCCGACGGATGATGCAGCGCCTGCGCCCCGATTATATGTTGACGGGATGGGCTACAGGCGTCGAGCAGGCCGTTTTGCAGCTCGCATCGGGAGGCATCGACCTGATGATTGTGGACATTCGTCTCTCCGACGGATTGAGTTTCGAGATTTTCGAACGGACGGCAGCGGATATTCCGGTAATCTTTACTACTGCTTACGACGAATATGCGCTGCGGGCATTCAAGGTAAACAGCATCGACTACCTGCTCAAACCCGTCGAGGAACAGGCGTTGGAGACGGCTCTCTGCAAGTTCGAACGGAATCGCCTGCCACGTACCGCCACACCCGAACTCAAGCGGCTCGAAGCGACCTATATGACCGGAATCCGTAAAAACCGCTTTCTCGTCCGGTCGGGAGATACGTTCCGCTATGTCGAAACATCCGACATAGCATTTTTTTACAGCGAGGAGAAATATGTCTTCCTTCATCTGTTTTCCTCGCGTCGCTACATCGTCGATTATACATTGGAACAGTTGGAGACGATGCTGGACGAAGCCTGCTTCTTTCGGGTGTCACGCAACTGTATCGCCAATATTCGGGCCATCGGGAAGGTCTCCCGTTATTTCGGCGGTCGGCTGAAAATATTCTTTTCGCCGGAATGTCCTCACGAAGTTATCGTCAGCCGCGACCGCACGGAGCGGGTCTTGCAATGGATTGACGATATACGGTAAACACGTCCGAGCTATGAAAAAGAAAACGATTTTGTTTTTCGTCCTGCTGATTGCTGCATCATTGCTGCTTTTCATCCATACCTTTTCCGTGCTGGCGCATACGCCGGAAAGGACTGGGGGCGAAGGATTATGGGTGAATTTCCTGATGAATCTGCCCTGCTGTATCCTTATCGGGTATGCGGATTATCGGGTGGCCAAGTCGCTTCAAAAGCGATTTCCCGACCGGAACGTCATACGAATTACATCGAGTATCTTGCTGACGGCACTGCCAGTGGGACTGTTTGCCGTTGCTATCAATTATGCCGTCGCACGGTTGTATGCACATCCATTCAGCATCGCGGGCAGCGTATTCCCTATTATGTTATGGAACAGCCTTATCGTGCTTTTCATCGAACTGTTTTTCTATAATCGCCGGCAGATCGAACAACAACGTCGGTTGGCCTTGATGGAGAAAGAAAAAGCACTTTACCACTTCGAGACGTTGAAGAACCAGATCAACCCCCATTTTCTGTTCAACAGCCTCAATGTCTTGGCATCGCTCGCTTACGAAGATGCGGAAAAGACCAACCGTTTCGTCAAGAAACTCTCCGGAGTTTACCGTTATCTGCTTACGACACACGACAGGCCATCGGTCTCGGTCGCCGAAGAGCTGGCTTTCGTCGAATCCTATCTCTATCTGGAGCGTATTCGTTTCGGAAATGCCCTGCGAATCGAAATAGCTGACTGCGAGAGGTGGTACGATCGGCAGATCATTCCAGCCAGCGTGCAGATGTTAGTGGAGAATGCGTTGAAACACAACATAGCGACACCCGAAATGCCACTGACCGTACAAATTTCGGTCAGTCCGGAGGGTATTGCGGTCGTCAATAATCTGCAACTTCGCTCCAGCGTCATGCGTAGCGGTATAGGGCTGAAGAATTTGCAACACCAATATGCGCTTTACGACCGACGTATCGAAATCGAATCTGCGGACGCCTCTTTTACCGTAAAGATTCCTTTTCTGAATTAACTTAGAAAACATATCTGTTTTTCAGTGGAACAATGATTACTATTCCAAGCTAATATCATTGTCTCTCTGGAATTTCCATATCAATATGTCGAAAATGTTTCAAAATTATATTGAATTGAGTAGCAATACGACTGAACTGTATCTGCTTTGATGGCCGGATGCTGTTCGCTTTATAAGAAGTAAATCTCCGCCGAAACCTCATGTTTGTAAACGACGTTGGACGGGAGCTGTAGTCGAAATAGTCGAGTTGATATACGCCTTGCACGAGATGAAACGTATTGACGACGGAGAGATATCCATGAACGAATTGGCCGGATTCTTCGGCGAGTTGTTCGGCATTCGTCCCGATGCACGAAACCTTTACGACGCTTATACGGACATCAAACGGCGCAAGGGCGAGAGCTGTACTTGTTTTCTCGACAAGTTGCGCGAACGTCTGAATCTGCGGATGCAGCGCGACGATGAAAAAGAGCAGGAGCGGCGACGCTGATTAAATAATGCGGATGGAAGATTCTGTCCGCTTTTTGCATAAACACAGTCGTCGATTTTGCTATTTCCAAGAAAAACGCTATATTTGCATAGAGTTGTTCGACGAGATGCAAAGCGCAGCAGTTCAGCGCAGTTACACGGTTGCTAAATCGTTACTGACAACTTTCTTAATTTCCACTCTACGCTGTCATTCAGACAGATACATTAGAGTTTATTATCCAATGCAAAGGTAGTGCAAACGGGCGGCATGGCCAAGACCATGCCGCCCGTTTTTAGGAGGTCGCTGGGACGCGCCGTTTCCGGCGGCCCTCATTTCTTGTCGAAGAGGTCTTTGGGGTTGATTTTGGCGATGGTGTCGCGCATGGCGGTGTCGCCCTTGAGGTTCTCGAGGCGGTAGTAGTCCATGAATCCCATGTTGCCTTCGCGGAGAGCCTGTGCCAGGGCCTTGGGCACCTCGGCCTCGGCCTGTATCACCTCGGCGCGGGCCTCCTGTGCGCGGGCCTTCATCTCCTGTTCGGTGGCGACGGCCATGGCACGCCGTTCCTCGGCCTTGGCCTGCGCGATGTTCTTGTCGGCGTTGGCCTGGTCCATCTGTAGGGTGGCGCCGATGTTCTTGCCGACGTCGATGTCGGCGATGTCGATGGAGAGAATCTCGTAGGCCGTCCCAGCGTCGAGCCCCTTGCGCAGCACGAGTTTGGAGATGCTGTCGGGATTCTCCAGTACCTGCTCATGGGAGTCTGCCGAGCCGATGCTGGAGACGATGCCCTCGCCGACGCGGGCCAGAATGGTGTCTTCCCCTGCGCCGCCGACGAGCTGGTGGATGTTGGCGCGCACGGTCACGCGGGCCTTGGCGATGAGCTGTATGCCGTTCTTGGCCACGGCGGCCACGGGCGGTGTGTCGATGACCTTGGGGTTGACGGAGGTCTGCACGGCCTCGAACACGTCGCGTCCGGCCAGATCGATGGCGGTGGCTTTCTCGAACGAGAGGTCGATGTTGGCCTTCGAGGCCGAGACGAGGGCATGCACCACGCGCTGCACGTGTCCGCCGGTCATGTAGTGGGCCTCAAGGTTGTCGCGGGTGATGTTGCTGAGCCCGGCCTTGTGGGCCTCGATCAGGCTGGGGACGATGACCGATGGCGGCACGTTGCGGATGCGCATGAGGAAGAGCTGGATGAGCGAGATCCTGACGCCCGACACCTTGGCCGAGAGCCAGAGGAAGAAGGGGACGAAGTGGAAGAAGATGCTGAGCACCACGATGACGCCGATGAGAAAGGCGACACTGCTGAAGAGAGACAGGTTGTCCATAAGCGGTAAGGGGAATTGGGGGGTGAATGAAGGTGGCGGCGCTGCCCAGCCGAAGCCAGTCCTCTGCTCGCGGTGGGGCCAACCCTGCACAGGCGCAAATGTACGCATTTCCGGTGAGCCCGGCAAGCTGGCGGATGCCAAAATCCTGCGAAACCGGCGTGTGGGCGGCGGCACCTGCTTTTTTGCCCTAGGTGCCGGCGGCCTTTGCGCTCCTGGCGCCCTTCGGTTTGAAAATATTCCGTAACTTTGCCGACAACCTATTTCGCCATTTATATTTTCATATATGCGACTCAAACAACTACTTCTGGCCACCCTTCTGGCCTCTGCGGGCCATGCTGCGGCCGATGACACCCCGACGATGGGGTGGAGCTCTTGGAACACCTATCGCGTCAACATCAGTGACAGCCTGATACGCGCACAGGCCGATGCGATGGTCAGCCATGGGCTCAAGGCGCTGGGCTACAACTACATCAATATCGATGATGGCTTCTTCGGTGGCCGTGATGCGGCGGGCAACCTGCTGATCCATCCCAAGCGCTTCCCCAACGGATTGGCACCGGTGGCCAACTATATCCATAGCCTGGGACTCAAGGCGGGCATCTACTCCGACGCCGGCGCCAATACCTGTGGCAACTATTGGGACAATGACACTATCGCCCACGGTGTGGGCTTCTACCGGCACGACACGCAGGACGCGAATTTCTTCTTCAAGCAGCTGGGGTTCGATTTCATCAAGATTGACTTCTGTGGCGGCGACCCCAGCCAGAACAAGGAGCACCTCGACCTCGATGAGCGGGAGCGCTACACGGCTATCCGCCAGGCCATCGACGCCACGGGACGCAAGGACGTGCGCGTCAACATTTGCCGCTGGGCCTTCCCCGGCACGTGGGTGAGCAGCATCGGATCGTCGTGGCGCATCGCCGCCGACATCTCGCCCAACTGGAGCGCGGTCAAGCGCATCATCACGGCCAACCGCTATCTCTCGGCCTATGCCGTCGGCGGGGCGTTCAACGATATGGACATGCTCGAAATCGGTCGCGGCCTCTCCGAGGCGGAGGAGCGGACACACTTCGGACTGTGGTGCATACAGAGCTCGCCGCTGCTCATCGGCTGTGACCTGACGAAGATTCCGGCAGCGTCGCTCGCCCTCATTTCCAACCCTGAGTTGATCGCCCTCAACCAGGACACGCTGGCGCTGCAGGCGCACATCGTCAGGACGGCCAGCGACGTCTGTCTCTATGTCAAGGACATCAAGACAACGCAGGGACGCGAGCGCGCCATTGCGGTCTGCAACCTGGGCGACCGCCAGCGCGACTTCACTGTCGACATGGCCGAGCTCTGCTTGGCGGGCAACGTCGAGGTGCGCGACCTCTTCGCCCGCACCGACCTGCCGACGGTCACAGACGGCACGCTGGCGCTGACGGTCGCCCCGCACGACACGCGGATATTCACACTCCGGGCCGACCGCCGGCTGGAGCGCACGGTCTACGAGGCTGAGACGGCCTGGCTGGAGCGCTACCAGAACATCGGCATGAACCAGAATCTGGGCTATGCCAACTACAGCGAGGTGGCTGCGGCATCGGGCGGCGCCAAGGTGGGGTGGCTCGGCAACAATGCCGACAACTGGCTTGAATGGCGCGATGTCTACAGTGAGGAAGGCGGTGTCTACGAACTGACGCTGAGCTACTTCATCGACGTGAACCGCACGACCTATTGCAGTGTCAATGGCGGCGAGGCGCAGGCCATCACTTGTCCTGCCGGTCTGATGAGCCGCCCGAAGACATCCGCACCCATCCGCATCGTCCTCAGCAAGGGGCGCAACACGATACGCCTCTTCAACGACAAGGCTTGGTGCCCGGACATCGACAAGGTGACGCTCAAGCGCGTCGACACACCGTCGGGCATCGCCACTCTGGGCAGCGAGACCGCCGGTGCCCAGGGCGCCGTGGCACAGTACAGCACCGACCGCCTCGTGGTCAACAGCAAGGGGACGGCCCGCGCCTCGGTGTGGAGTGCCTCGGGGCGCAAGCTGCTGACGACGACGTTCCACGCCGGTTCCAACGACTTGGGGCACTATCCGCGCGGCGTCTATTACATTCTCGAAGAGCAGTGACGCCTGCGCGGCTGCCGGCCTCATCGCTCGCGCTGGCGCGATAGAATGCGATAGAAAATATTGCTTTTATACGGGAGTTGACACCCCCGTTTCCGGACGCCATGCCAATTCCACATTCGAACCCCCGGCAGGGGGTGGCATATTCCCCCAACGGGGCGCGTCGACGCGTTTGATGTGTCGCGTTATATTATGTCCCCCCTCCGAGGGTTCGAATGTCTGCGCGGCGCATTTCTTTTATACGGGGGTTGACACCCCCGCCTGATGTTATGGCGCCCCCGCTGGGGGCTTTCGCCGCACATGTGCCGCGCATTATCAATCACACACCACACATACTACGCCCATCACACATATTACGCCCACCATCATTCATCAAATAACCCCAAACAGCTCATTGGATTTCGTGATGATTTTCGGGCGTACGAAATCCCAATGTTAGAGTTGTCCCATGACGGCTCAGTGAACAATTTTCGACTTTAACACTGCTTGCTTTCGGCGCCCAGAAACTGTATCTTTGCAGCAGAGGAAACGGCTGTCCCACGCGGATGGCCGTTTTTTGTACTCTGCGGCGACCGGTATCGCCACCATATGGCAAAATCAGGGCGGTTTTTCCGGGCAACTTCCCTAGGGCCCGGAAAAATTTGCTCCGAGCAAATTCTGATTTGCCCTAGGGAAGTTCCGCTGAAGTCCCGCTTTAACATTCCGATTCCGCCTGAAGGTTAAATAAGTTAAGGCGCCATTCCGATAATCGGCACAAAAAGGTGAAGCGGCGAGTGGCGCGGTGCTATATTATGGGACCGTTAGGCAACCCCGAGCGCCCCGAATTCGTCAATTGCATAGAAGATTATTGTTGCCCGGTAAAAGTTTTGGACAGGTAAAAAATGAGGTGCCAGCCCTTTGCCCTACCTTTATGTCGCAAAACCCTAATACAAAAGCACGGGTAAAGATAGCCATTTTATCGGACAGCAATAGAGGAATAATATTGCGGTAAATGCCTGCACTCTGCAAATTGGCAGGAAAGAGACAGAGGCATTGCGAATGAGAAGCCCGCTGCACACATTGCATTGCAATTACTCTATAATTATTTCTACATTATAATGAGGAGACGATTCCCTACAAATAAATGTCGAACTAATTAGAATGCATCAATTATGATTTATGGTTATATTCGTGTCAGCAGTGACAAGCAAACAGTAGAGAACCAACGTTTTGAAATCAACAATTTCTGTGAGCGTGAGAATCTCAAAATAGACGGCTGGATTGAGGAGACCATTAGCGGTATTAAATCTTACAGCAAACGTGAGTTGGGCAAACTCTTGGAACAGGTTCAGAAGGATGACCTTATCATCTGTGCTGAGCTGTCCCGTCTGGGGCGTAACCTTTTCATGATCATGGAGATTCTAAACATTTGCATGACCAAGGAGTGTCGCGTCTGGACCATCAAAGATAATTATCGTCTCGGCGATGATATCCAGAGCAAGGTGCTCGCCTTCGCTTTTGGGTTGTCAGCCGAAATTGAACGCAATCTTATTTCGCAACGCACGAAGGAGGCCTTGGCAAGGAAAAAAGCGGAGGGTGTAGTGCTTGGCCGGCCCAAGGGCAAAAAGACTTCTCCTGAAAAGTATAAACTACATGCAAAGCGAACGCTCATTGAGGAGCTTCTAAAAAACGATGTCTCTCAGCGTCAAGTCGCAAAAATTTGTAAGGTTGATAGAAATACCTTGGCTAGATACATCAAGAACTTTATATCTATAGATGCTGAATGATATGGAGCGATTTTGTGCAACAACAGCATTGTGTGTGCGGATTCTCGACAAGTGATAGTTGGGTGGTTCTATCTCCTATAGAGCAGAGCATTAAACAGAAAATCGAATCAGTTGGCACTCCGCTTAAAGATTGGGACATCAATATTTATCGCGGTGTCCTCACTGGCTACAATGAGGCCTTTATTATCTCGACCGAAAAGCGTGATGAAATTCTGTCTAATTGTGCTACTGAGGACGAGCGTACTCGTACGGCTGAACTTATTCGACCGATTTTAAGAGGTCGAGATATTAAGCGGTATGGGTATGAATGGGCAGGGCTGTATTTGATTGCAACCTTTCCATCGCTTCATTACGATATAGAGCTATATCCAGCTCTCAAAGCTTACCTTCTGACCTTCGGCATTGAACGGCTTGAGCAAACTGGTAAAACTCATATCGTTGATGGAGAGAATATTAAATCTAGGAAAAAGACTAATAATAAATGGTTTGAGGTTCAAGATAGCATAAGTTATTGGGAGGATTTTTCTAAGCAACAAATCGTATGGATTGAACTATCAGATGAACCAAAGTTTGCTTTGGCTGAAAATGTCACCTCTGTCAACACGGTATTCTTCTTAACTGGTGAGCATGTATTGCATCTACTTGGGCTGTTGAACTCAAAACTGATAACGTGGTATTTTCATCATTGTATAGGAACCACTTCTGGTGTTGGAACCAATCGATGGCTTAAATATACTATAGAGCAAATACCTATGGTTCCTGCTGATGAAGAATTGGAGACGCTTGTTGCTGGCATTTCCAATAATTATACTGATTGTGAAAACATCCAGATCGACAAACTAGTTTGTAAACTCTATAATTTGACAGAAGGGGAATTTAATTTCATAAACAGACAATAAGTGCAAAGGGATTACTACCTACTAACTTCCTCAATGTAAGCAATCTCGTCATTGTCTAATCCATATAATTCATAAACTAAAGCATCGATTTTAGAATCATCCTTAGTCAAAGTTCCTACTTCTAATGCTGAAATAAGATTTTTATCTGCATATAGAGGAATAGGTATTTTTTCAACAAACATAGGCTTGTATTCGAAATACCCTCCGTTACGCGTAACGCCAAGTTGTCTAATATAATAATCTGCTAACTTTGAATTAAGGATCGCTAAAAGGAATTTAGATGCAGGGACGATCATAGGTGAAGGCGCATTGATAAAAGCAAAGTCTTCTACTAAAGCGTAGCTGGCCCTTAGATTTAAATTTCCCCATACTATCTTTGGCTTAGAAAAATCCTCCAAATAAGCGCAGTTACGTAGATTGTATGGAGTCTCTCCCTTATCGGCTCGTCTTGATATTTTATCCCAATATTGGTCTAAATGGGCTTTGATGGCGGGGTAGTCTTCTATGTGGATTCTTTCTAGCTTTCCCTTAATACCATTATGCGTATTGATAAGCCACAAATCTGCCCACTCATATGCGTATCTTTTAATGTCCCTGCCACGAAGAATCGGTCGAATAAGTTTAGCCGTACGAGTACGCTCGTCCTCAGCGGCGCAATTGGCAAGTATCTCATCACGCTTCTCTGTAGAGATAATGAATGCGTCATTATACCCCGTCTTAATACCATAATTGATTTGGATATTCCAGTCCTTAAGAGGGATTCCTACAGATTCTATCTTCCGTTTGATGCTCATTTCTATTGGTGAAAGAATAACCCACGATTCGGAAGAATCAAATCCGCACACACAATGCTGTTGTTGCACAAAATCGCTCAAATTATTGAGGCAACTTTTGTTCTGCTTGTCTGTTACAGCGCAAATAGTCTGATGCGCATTTCCTTCTTTGCTAAACAGGAGGATATTGGTATCAACCGTAACGGAATCAAATATCTTCGTGCCAGCAAAATCTATCAATAGTTTTGGATTCGTTTTCTGTGCTAAGAAAGCCCTGGTCTTCTCACCATAACCTGCACGCATCCATTTGTTGGATGTAATGAAGCACAAGTCACCGCCCTGTTTAAGAAGTTGCCATCCCTTCTCATAGAACAGGCAATAGATATCACCCGTGCGGGCAAAGGTCTCAAATTGGCAGTTCTCAAATTGTCCTGCCAATTCACCACCATTACTGTGAAGCTGTACATAAGGCGGATTGCCTATCACAATATCAAAGCCATTTTCACCTGAAGGACGATTGAAGACCTCGGTAAACATGATGCGCCAGTCGAAGAATCTGATATCTGTTTGCGCACGTTCCTGTAGAGGTATGGATGTATCAGCCAAACGTTGGCGAATGGCTTGTCCTATTTCTATGATACGAAGTCTGTCCTCGGGCAAGTCGGCCTTGATTTGAGAAAAAGATAGTTTGTTCTCAGAATTTTCAAAGAGATCACTTTGTGTCACGTGAGCATTATGCCAACTTCTCATCTCATAGTCTAACTGTAGTGAGATGAGTTGAAGAATGCTGTTCTTGATATCTACATCCAACTGATATTTACGATTTCCGGAAGCATTATAATACTGTTGCTTCAGCTCAAACAGATGCATCTTCTCTTTTTTCATCTTAACAGTATTGTCATGCTGCTGCCCCTTGGTATCAAGATTCACGAGTTCGCCTGCAAAGGTTGTGATAAGTGAATTCCCTTGCATAATCTTGTAGTCAAGATTGGGCAGTGGGCGAGGCTCATGCTCATCCACGATAATACTCAGCCAAAAGCGAAGGCGTGCTATGTCGATAGCATCGCGCTCAATATCCACTCCATAGATATTATCGCAGACTATTTCACGTTTCAAGGCTGCATAATCATCAATGAGCATACTCCCATCAGTGCTTTTGGCCCAAGCGCCTATAAAGATGCGAGCGTGCACCAGTTCATTGAGCAATCCCATTGGGAAAGCACCCGAACCGATAGCTGGGTCACAGATACGAACTTCACGCAAAATGTCACCGAACTCTGTTTTCTCCTGTTCAGTCAGCTTTGGATCGATTGTCTCTGGTGCGGTTAATAGTTTACGGAACCTTGTTTCTTCCTCTTTACGAGAACGTGTGTTGTCGGCATTAATCGAATGGGTAGTAAGGTAAGAAACCAAGCTCTCACGACACATGTAACGAACAATCTCCTTTGGCGTATAGTATGCACCTTTATCCTTGTTGTCTTCAAGTAGGTTTTCAAAGATACGGCCCAACATTTCAGGATCGACACCTACTTCGGCATCATTGGGATCGTTTTCATCGATGGTGAAGTTGTACTGATAGAGGAATTCCAACAAGTCGCCAAAGAACTCTGCGGGGAAGCGGGTGGGTATCTCATCGAGGTTGTCTCGTTCGAAGAGACCACCATTCAGATAAGGCACCTTCAACTTTGAACCGTAAGGAAAAGCAACGTGGGTGTCGAAGATGTTATCATCGCTTCTTTTATCAAGACCATCTGCAAACAGCGGTTCCAATACCGCATCCAAATAATCATCTTGTTGCTCTTTCGAGGCGTATTCATACAGATGCTTCATGAACTGTTTGTCGCCTTCGCCCCATTTACCATCAATGGGCACACCCAGCCACCCTTTCTTTTGGAGGAAGTGTAAGAACACAATACGTCCAAGGAGCTTCTTTACATAGTCGCGTACGCACTTGTTATCACTGCCAAACGCAGGATACATTTCAGGATGTGGCTCGCCAAAAGATTTTTCGACCCATTTGCCGCCTTGCTTAACAAAGCGTTTACCCGTAATGTATTCAACAAAACGCTCATAATGCCCTTTGTATTTTTCAAAGAACTCATTGCTGAGAGCTTCAACGTCGAAGGCACTTTCGATATCCTTCAATTGAATATCACCATTCTTTTGGAGTAACTTGGTGAAATTCTCAGCTGCCGTGCGACAGGATTGTCCCGGGCCAAGAAGGAAGGTATAACGCTTGTTGTCCGTGACCTCGTCATTGTTGCCACGCTTACTGCAAAACGTAAAACGCCAATCCCATACATCAGAATCATCATAATGGAATATCATGAAGGCTGATGAATAGGTGGACATAATACGACGAACCAATTGCTGTACGCCTGCTCGATTGCGCCCTAGCACTACATGATTGTCTACATGAATATCAAAGATATTGATGGGGCTGAAGTCGATGTCGATGGTGCCGATGTGACATATTGAAGCAATACCTACAGCCTTAGCAGCATCTCTCAATTTCTTGTCGTTTTCAAGGAGTGATTCATCATAACCATCGTCAAATTTTTCGCCAAAGATGGGGAAGATAACATACTCAAGGAACGAGTTGCGCCCTTGGTAGGGTTGGTGAAAATATTCTTTTAGTTCCATATTTGTTTAATCTGCCTATTTTGTCAATGCCATATAAACCTCAGCTTTGCCATAGCGATCTTGTACGTGGCCTACCACTTGGGCTATTTCCCGGTTTAGGATGTCATCTATTTCATTTTGTGATAAAGCAAACAAACTGTGATTGTCAGCAGAATGCTCTTCATGAATGGCTATCACCTTCTTGATAATATCAATGTTTCCTTTGTTGACGAACTTAAATGCGTTGGCAAGAATTCGTCTTGATTCTTCAGACAAAGGCAGCTCATCCTTCATTCTTGTGATAATGGCTTTTGCCTGCGTTGCTTTTTCCGAATTCTTGGTATGGATATTCATCTTCGACAGCGCCTGATTGACAGTCAATTCAGCTTTACTCTTTCGTTCTACCCAATTATCGGGAAGAGGGCCAGTTGCTGCATTTATTTCCGGTTTGAAGCTATTATACATATCTGCACCTGAAAGAATAGAAGCATGTAGCGAATCGTCTACACATACAAACATGCCTGTTATTTTCTTGTTGCGAACAAGAAAATAACTTTTATCATCACCGTTGGGTATAGCCATCTCCAATCCATCTTCTTTCTCGACAATGCATTGAAAGCGTTCCGGATTGGCTGCTTTGTATGCTTTTAGCTCGTTAATGTACCTTTCCATTGGAGACTCTTCACCGTTTATTTGTGTGTTGAGGTCGTAATGTGCTACTTCCTCTTCATCGCTGAACACTTGAGAGTCTTCACCAAACAACGTATGGAATGCCTGCAGTTTGGTATGTGCCTTTTGGACAAGCTGAATCTGCTCATCACCTTGAGCCGATGGCATGAAGTTATACACATATACGTAAGGTGCTTTCGAACCGATGCGGTTGACACGGCCAATACGCTGCATCAATCTGGTGGAATTCCAAGGTGTATCGTAGTTAAGAATGCAGTTGGCACGGTGCAAGTTGACTCCTTCGGCAAGAACCTCTGTTGTTACAATCACCTGATAGTCATCTTTCCATGTCCCATCATAGTTGGCATCGAAGTTTTCGCGAATCACATGCTCGTTGTCTTTACGATTGGCTGCAGTAATAGATAAGACTTTGAGTTTCGGCGCAACCGCTTTTATGGCTCTGTTGATTGTGTCCACTGTATCAACTGCTTCACTGAAGATTACCAACTTTTGCGCCTCATTGCGCTCGGCGTCGAAAAGTACAGAACGTAGATTATCTTTGAAACACTCCAATTTGGGATCTTCCGAATAGGCACACCACTTATTATATAGATAGGTGATGAGAGCTATATCCTGGCGAAGGAACGAAATATATTCGTATCTAAAATCAGAGCGGTGCAGTTCACGATTTCGCTGTTTGTCGTTCTTGCCCTTTTCGTCCAGTTTTACGATTTTAGTTCGAATATCAGCGACACATTCTTCAAATGTGCAGAGTCGGCCAGTCAGCTCAAAACGCTTTTCTTTATCCAGTTCGGCATTGATATTGATATCAGGACAGATGAAAATCGTATCAGCCTCCCACATGTCAATCATATTTTGGGTGTATTGTTGCAAGTTGGCCAATGAAGTCTTTAAAGCTGTAAAGCTACTTTCAATTCGCTTCACAAGATTCATCTGCATTATACGGGCCAATTGCTTAGAGAAGCGATCTGGATCAATATTACCACCTTTATAGAGTTGCTTGATTTGCGGATCAATCAAGAATTCGATAGCACGGTAACGATAATAATGCAAGCAGGATGTTCCAGCATTTTCTTCCCATAGTTGTGTAGCGATTACGTCCATTGTTTTGGCGAAGAGTTTAGCCAATCCTTCTTCCATCTTATATTCAAGCATATGGGGACCGCTTATTTTGGGGAAAGTCAAGCCACTACCTTCATAGTACTTGATGATGTCAGTACGGGTTCGACGTACTAGAATGTCTTCCAGCACGCAGTTGCGTACAGACAATGACAAGCTTTTAAGCTCCTCATAGCGACGGTGTCTTTCCTCGGGCGTCAGTTCAATGGGGCGACCATCCGCACCCTTGGGTATGGCAATCAATGCTGCATAACGGTGATTGATATCATTGAAGTAGTTTTCAAGATTGCCTCCATTGGCTTTCTTAAGGGTACAGTCAGAGTGATTCCGCTCGAAAAGATAAAGCTGATTCTGTATGTCAGAAGGACGGTTGTTCTGAGGAGTTGCTGAAAGTAAGCCAATGAACGGATATACTCCCATAGTAGAACCTATTTGTGCAATAAGGTTGTCTAAGGACTTGTACATCGAAGTTTGACTATTGCGAAACTTGTGACTTTCGTCAATCAGGATTAGGCCATAATTCTTATAGTCTAATTCGGTAGAAAATGAGCCAGTGTCTTCATCGTCATCTTCGCCATCAGCTTCCTCATCCACCAATTTGCCGATGCTGCCAGTAGTGACGAAATCTATGAGAGGTTCAATTTTGTTGGCAGTATCTTCATCGAACTTCTCAATGGTCGATTTCCAAGCAGACATAATTGCCGGTGGGGTGATAACCAGAACTTTTCGTTCACGCCCATCGTCTTCTGGGAGTGTGAGGAAATGCTTTATAATCAATGTACCTACAATGGTCTTCCCTAATCCTACCACGTCAGCAAGCATGAAGCCACCATGCTCTTGCATAATGGCAAAACACTGACGCACGGCTTGCAATTGGTAATCAAGGATATCGTATGAATTTGGCAGGTAGCTCTCAAGTAGTTGTTGCTGATTGAGATCTACAACCTCGCCAAACTTATAGTTGAGCAGTTTGATGTATAATTCATAAGGAGTAAGCGGAGCATTTTCTGCTTCTTTCTTTTCCTCTTCTGCACGCTGCTCTACGGGAGAGCCATGCAACACTTCTTCAAGGAAGGTTTTGTTCCACGGTTCTGCAATACTCCATTTCTCATCAAACCAATAATTATGTCCCTTTGCCTTAGAGTACTCATTGGGCACAGCCGTAACTTTTGCATTATCCCATTCCAAATAGTTCAGTTCGGAATTTCCTTCAAGTCCCTTTTGCGTGAAATTACTGCTTCCGACAATTCCCTTGGCAAAGTTGGCACCAAGGAAAATGTAGCTTTTAGCATGAAAGAACTGCTGGATTCCGACGGCGTTTTCTACACTCATCTTGATTTGAATTCGGCTGTTGTCAAAGTCTGCAAGACAAAAGTCCTTTAACAGCTTGACAGTTTCGACATAAGCCTCTTTCACTTCGAGATTCTGGAGGTCACAACGGATATAATCAGTTTGGGTATGGACTCCCTTATAAAGAGGATTCTTTTGTTGTGCAGCGCGTACTACTGGGTCAGAACCAATTAGTATTTGCACCTTCGTTCCCTCTCGTTGTAGAAACTGTTGTAAGTTTGCTAGCAACAGAGCTGTACCAGGTATATCCCAATATCCGGTTGCAATTCTAAGCAATCGGCATCGTGGATCATCTATGAGATTACCCACTACAGATACCATTTTCAGAGTATCTGTAGAGTTGTCTATTAAGGTGCTATTTGTTATCATAATGTATTGTCAATTTATGGCATTCGTCCATTCTTCTTTCCCTTTCTGCCTTCTCCCATCCGGGCTGTCTCTTAGAAAGAGCACTTGCCTAGGCAGCAGGGAAGTAAGCGGGAAATACTTGTAAGATGAGTGCTGCAAAAGGTATGGATGGGAAATCCATAGGCGGTTATTGTCCAGTTAGGGGGGGGGATGATACGCCCGTAGCCACCGAAGGCATCACCTTGCGGGTCAGAAGGCCCCACAATCTCGCCATAATCATTGACACCATAAAACAAGCTGCCACCATTGGTATTGGCAAATGCCGGCACAGAGTTGAGCCACGATTTCACCTTTTTGCGTTCGGGCATTTCCTTGAAATCGTAGGCCGAGTATTCGGCTATGAGCGTATTGTTATGAGTCTGCATACTAAATTCTTCTTTGAGATGGGGGATAATAAGCCAATCTATCTACAAAAGTAATAAAAATAGAGTGAACCCTATATTTTGACTCTAGTTATTATGATTTTTAATTGTCGTGTGGATTGTCATAGAAAGCGGGCACAAGCCGAAAATCCAGTGCAAACACAAAAACACCTATGGATGAGATGTTAAAATTCAGGCATATAGTCTGTCAAGACGGAATACAAAGAATTTGCGGTCGCGGACACCTCTCATCTGTGCCCGAAAATCTTAACCTTGGGGTTGAACGCCTCAGCGGAGGCGTTTGTGGCCCTTCGGTGGAAGTGGTTGAGTATTGTGGGTGCGTGATTTCTAAATGACCTGATTACGGAGCGAAATTTGGGGTTGTTGAGACCGCTCACTTTCTCATACCAGTTATTCATCATCTTTATGGCCTTGACTGGCGTCGTTCCAGTGTTGAATATTGCGTGCAGATCCATCGCGAGCCGGTAGGCATCTTTCAGAATGGGATATTTTTTGAACAGGATATTGACACGGTGCCGTTGGATCCCAGTCCATTTGCTGGAGGACATCACTAGCGCAAGTTTGCTTCGGGCCAGCACCTGCCGCATGGTTTCACCGTTGGAACAGGTTATGCGGGGCGTGGGCTTGCCGTGCCCGTTTTCCTCGGGAACCAGCTTGCGGCGTATGTCGATGCGATTTCATCAACGGTCTCATTGTAGATCCGTTGGGCATGGAAACGGTCATTGACTATGCAGGCATAGTGGAACACCTCGGCGGCAACCAGCATCATCGATGATGACAGGTCGCAAGTGACCTCTTTGCCCCTGTGTCTCACGGACTTGTCCATGGCACTTGCAAGAATGGATATGATCTCATCATTCTTGGTGCCCGGGATGGCGGCAGCCTGTGTGTCCTTGCCGCCCTTGCCATCCTTGTTGGTAAGGAATGTCCAGACCTCTCCATTGCCTAGGCAGGTTTTGTCAAGGCTCATATGCGCTCCGATATTATCAGCGTTGAAATAGAATCCGCAGGACAGTTCCCGTTCGCACCAATCAGGAAACCCGCTCAGCTTGTTGCGGCACAAACCAGCGAAATGTTTGCCGTTGACGCAATGCATCCCAGCGATGTGCCTAATCGAAAGGGCGGTGGTTTCAACCTTCGTCTTTTAAAAAAGCCACGAACTCGGCGGAGAGTCGTGTGCCTTCCTCATTGGGGGGGGGCAAGGTCATAGCTGAAAATCCCGTTGCTTTTCTTGTCCCACCATTTGTTCTTGCGCATATGCAAATACACAGGCCTGCCCCGTAACGGATAGTACTGTATGACTGCGTAATCAGTGTAGCCCCGTGCTATGATGTTGGGATTGCGGCAATCATCCGCCGACAGTTTCTTTTTTCATCAAGCCAGATGTCGTAGGCCTGTTAGCTTCGCTCGAAACGGACTATCTCAAACAGCTCTTCCCAACCTTGCGGAAGGCACATCCATATCATTTCAGACTGTATACCGCAAGGTTAATAATTCTCACAAAAGCCCATGCACTGGAATTTCGGCTTGTGGCGTTTTTTTGTATGACTTTTGGTGTGCGGTTCATTGAGGTTTCAGTCCTATGCTTTAAAGTCGACAAACAAAATCGGAAAAGCATGGGTAAAGATAGCCATTTTATCGGACAGCGATAAGTGAAAAAGAAAGCGTCTGTAAGGCTCGAATGTGAGTCTTACAGACGCTGATCCTAGGTTTGGCTCTGTTGGAAGCCAGAATTTTACTCGCCCTTTTCGAGCTTAGCCTTCAAGGCTGCCAAGGCATCGTTGTCACCAAGGCTGTTGGACGCCAGCTGGTTCTGGATTGTCGGTATAGCCTCTTCCTTCTTGCTCGGACGGCGCGGTGACTTCTTTTCACCGCGTGACTCGGAACGGAGTCCATCTTCAAAGGTGCGGCTGTGAGAAAGGATGATACGCTTGCTGTCCTTGTTGAACTCAATCACCTTGAAAGGCAATTTTTCATTGAGCTTGGCGTGGCTACCATCTTGTTTTACAAGGTGCTTGGGAGTGGCAAATCCCTCAACACCATATTCCAGCTGTACCACAGCACCCTTGTCGAGCATTTCAATGATGGTGCCTTCGTGGATGCTGCCTTCAGTGAAGACGGTTTCAAATACATCCCAAGGATTCTCTTCAAGCTGCTTGTGCCCCAAGGACAGGCGACGATTGTCTTTGTCTATTTCGAGAACAACAACTTCAATGTCCGCACCGACTTGCGTAAACTCTGACGGGTGTTTTATCTTCTTCGTCCAGCTGAGGTCTGAGATGTGAATCAGACCATCTACGCCTTCTTCCAATTCTACGAATACGCCAAAAGTCGTGAAGTTGCGGACCTTGGCATGGTGGCGTGAGCCAACAGGGTACTTCACTTCAATATCTTTCCAAGGATCATCCTTGAGCTGCTTGATGCCAAGTGACATCTTGCGATCCGTGCGGTCGAGAGTAAGAATGACGGCTTCTACCTCGTCGCCCACTTTCAGGAAATCTTGGGCTGAGCGGAGGTGCTGGCTCCAGCTCATTTCACTTACATGGATAAGGCCTTCAACGCCCGGAGCAATTTCAACGAATGCGCCATAATCTGCCATCACAACGACCTTACCCTTAACCTTGTCGCCTACCTTGAGGTTGGGATCAAGGCTATCCCAAGGATGAGGCGTGAGCTGCTTCAAGCCGAGTGCGATGCGCTTCTTGTCTTCGTCGAAGTCGAGGATGACAACGTTCAGCTTCTGGTCGAGCTCCACGATCTCATGGGGATCGCTGACACGGCCCCAGCTGAGGTCTGTAATATGAATGAGGCCATCTACGCCACCGAGGTCAATGAATACACCATAAGGCGTGATGTTCTTAACGGTGCCTTCAAGCACTTGACCCTTCTCCAGCTTGGAGATGATGGCCTGCTTCTGGGCTTCGAGCTCAGCCTCGATGAGGGCCTTGTGTGAAACGACCACATTCTTGTATTCCTGATTGATCTTGACAATCTGGAATTCCATGGTCTTGCCAACAAACACGTCATAGTCACGGATGGGCTTGACATCAATCTGAGAACCGGGCAAGAAGGCTTCAATGCCAAAGATGTCTACAATCATGCCACCCTTGGTACGGCACTTGATGTATCCCTTGACGACTTCCTTGTTCTCAAGAGCTTGGTTAACGCGCTCCCAAGACTTGCTGGCGCGGGCTTTTTTATGAGAAAGAACCAGTTGCCCCTTCTTGTCTTCCTGGCTTTCGATGTAGACCTCAACCTTGTCTCCTACCTTGAGATCAGGATTGTAGCGAAATTCGCTGACAGGAATGATGCCATCGCTCTTATAGCCAATATTGACGACAACTTCACGCTTGTTGATCGAGATGACCGTACCTTCTACGACTTCATTTTCATTGACGCTGCCGAGTGTCTTGTCGTACTGGCTTGTCATGTTCTCCTTGGTTTCTTTGCTTTCGGTGGAACCATTTTCAAAAGCGTTCCAGTCGAAGTCAGACAGGGGAGTAATGTTCTTGTAATCCTCCATTAAAAACAGATAGTTAATTAATTGGGTTAATAAAATATGTTTGAACTCTCAGAGTCGCTTTGATTAAAAGCGGTGCAAAGGTAGAGCTTTTTCCATTCTCGAACAAGTTATCATTCAAGAATATGCTGTTTTTTTGCGCCTAACGAATGATTAAATGTAACTTTGCACCCAAAATCACTTCAACGCATTTTCTATGAAGCTATACAAAGTTAGTGGTAAGCAAGCGATGGGCCGTTATGGCGTTCTCTGTTTAATGGCTGTGGCTGTTGCCCTGTTGGCCACGCTCTCATCATGTGGAAATAACAAGGCTCCCGATGGACACAAGTCTGCTGGTGCGGATACGGTGAGTACGGAAAGTCCCGTACTGCTGCCGGAACAGCAGGGAGAAGACACGACCACTTATGGGAGAGCGGATGGATTCGGACAAGGTGGATTTACACTTATTGCAAAGAATGGCAGTGAACTGGAACTGACCTTGACCGATACGTCTGACGGTTCCCCAGATTTGCAATATGCCAATGTTTATGGTGACAGAGATGATACTGCCCGATATGCCGTAATCGTCGACAAAACAAACATGGCAGCCAAGCTCTTGATAAACCTTTCGCAGTTGGAGAAGTTCATTGGCAACTACGAGATTCACAATGGCCATCTGATTTTGATGAACGACGGAAAGCCTGTTGCGGTGACTATAGAGCAACTGGACGACCATATCTTGATGTGTAAGGACAAGTCTGGAAATATATACAGATGGCACCGGTGAGCCATCGCGAAGCCACTTTTGTCTGTTATTCCAGAATATCGCCTCATGCATATCATTACAAATTTGTCATTGGCCTTGCTGTTGGCCATTATTCCAACCAGTGCCCTGCTTGGGCAAGTGGTCGAAAATGAGGGGGATTATTTTGCCAGAACCATCGAGAGCGGGCGTGTCTTGGACGCTCCGCAGTGGGCTGACAAAAGAAAGGTAAATATCGCATACCTGTCTGATGCGCGTGAATCCTTGTGGGCAATGTGGCTCAGGGCTGCTGCTCGTGTGGACAATGTGCATCTGCCAGGCGACAATCCATTGTCACAGGCCGTATCTGGGCGGCTGAGGTTGCCAGATTCCTTGGAGCATTCTGCGATTATGCCCTTTTATTGGGGGCATAAAGGGGACATTTGCCTGGACAAGGGCAGCGTCTCCCTTCCGACGTTCGTCTATCTCCACGGTTCCGGGCCGAAAGATACAGAATGGGCCGCGTCTTTGCAGTGGGCACAAGTCTTTGCAGATGCACCGTCCAGATATTTCATACCACAGATACCTCAGGAAGGAGCATACTATCGCTGGTGGCAACAATCCAAGCAGTGGGCTTGGAGGTGGCTTTGGCGCCAATTGATGCAGCAACCCTCGTTGGATCCAGACCGGGTCTATCTGTTCGGCATATCAGAAGGAGGGTATGGCAGTCAGAGATTGTCGGCATATTATGCAGATTACTTGGCTGCGGCCGGGCCAATGGCCGGTGGAGAGCCGTTGATCAATGCTCCTGCCGAGAATTTGGAGCATATAGGCTTCAGTCTGCTGACCGGCGCGAAAGACCTGACGTTCTGTAGAAACCGCTTCACGGAAATAACGGGTGAGGCCTTGGACAGTTTGGAAAAACAACATTCTGGCAGCTATGCCCATAAGGTCAGTTTGATTGAGGGCAGGGGGCATGGCATAGATTATCGTCCAATGACTCCATGGCTTCTTCAATTCAGGCGTAATCACCATCCCCGTCATTTTACCTGGGAGGACTTTGAGCTAGATGGATGCCACCGTCAAGGGTTCTATAATTTGCGCATCATGAATCGTCCGGCTGACTCACTGCGGACAAAATACGAGGTCAGCATTGACAAGGCGGGATTAGTGGATATCAAGGTTTCGTCAGTACGTTATATAGAAGCAGAGAAAGATTCGGTTTGGAATCTTACCTTGCGTTGGAAAAAGCAGTTTCTTCAGCCCACAGCACACGGCACTTTGATGCTGTATCTTGATGAAGACCTGGTGGATCTTGGCAAACCCGTGGTCATCCGCTTAAATGGGAACGTGGTATACAGGGGTAAGCCACACCTATCTTACCGGCACATGCTTGAAAGTTTGGCTGCTTTTTCCGATCCTCGCAGAATTTATCCTGTAGGCATCAAGTTGGAGTATTGACTGTTAAGGCATGCTTGTTGGTAAAACCAAGTGCTTGCTTGGATTTACCAACAAGCATGTTATTGTGAGGATATTGCATGGTGGTGAAGGTGCCGTGCTAGGTTCGGCAATGAGCAGGACAACTGTTCCAAATATCGTAGAATCTGGAAGCATCCCGTAAAAAACGAGACAAAGGCTGGAAGCTATTGGAAGAAATGATTACATTTGTCCCGGGAAAATGGAGCACAGAAATCGCTCATGGCATAACAACATTTCCTACACCAAAAGATTATAGACAGATATAAGAAAGCTACTAAGCCCCATGAACCGAATCGTCAAGAAAGAACAATTCTCTGAGAAGGTCTTTCGTCTTGAAGTCGAAGCCCCCCTGGTTGCCCGATCGCGAAAAGCGGGCCACTTTGTCATCATTCGTGTGGATGAACGCGGCGAGCGTATGCCTCTAACCATAGCGGAGGCTGACGCCAAGCGTGGGACCATCACACTCGTCGTACAGACTGTCGGCGTCACGTCGGACAAGCTCTGCTCATTAGAGCCTGGTGACTGTATCGCTGACGTCGTAGGGCCATTGGGCAAGCCAACCCACATTGAAAGGTTCGGTACAGTGGTCTGTGCCGGCGGAGGTGTCGGCGTCGCCCCGATGCTCCCCATCGTCCAGGCACTTAAAGCCGCCGGCAATCGCGTCATCACCATCCTCGCCGGCCGCACAAAAGATCTGATTATTCTCGAAGACGAAATGGCAGCTTCATCAGACGAGGTGGTAATTATGACTGATGATGGATCGTATGGGCACAAAGGCCTTGTCACTTCGGGCATTGAAGAAATCATTCATAGGGAGCATGTGGACAAGTGCTTTGCCATCGGCCCGGCTATCATGATGAAGTTCGTCTGTCTTCTGACTAAGAAATATGACATTAGCACTGATGTCTCACTGAACACCATCATGGTCGACGGCACTGGCATGTGCGGTGCTTGCCGCATCAGTGTTGGTGGCCAGACCAAGTTTGTCTGTGTTGACGGTCCCGAGTTTGACGGCCATCAGGTGGATTTTGACGAAATGTTGCTCCGTATGGGGGCCTTCAAGAAACAGGAACATGAAGCGTTCTTGCGGCCCCATCCTGTCGGGCATCATCTTTGTGATACGGCAGTGGCAGGGACTGCTCAGCTATCGCCAGGCACTCCAACCCCAACCGCGACAGACGCGCCAGAGGATGCTTCGCGCAATGCCGAATGGCGTAAAGTCCTACGGGCTGCCGTAAAACCCAAAGAGCGTATGGCGATAGAACGCTGCAAGATGAATGAACTTCCACCTGCTTACCGGGCAAAGACCCTCAGGGAGGAGGTCAATCAAGGCTTAGATCTTGCAGCCGCGCAGATGGAGGCGCGACGCTGTCTTGATTGTGCCAAACCAGGGTGCGTCGAGGGGTGCCCGGTCGGCATTGACATTCCACGTTTCATCAAGCATATAGAGCAAGGTGACATCATTGCCGCAGCCCATACCCTGAAGGAGACAAGCGCCCTGCCTGCGGTGTGCGGCCGTGTATGTCCGCAAGAGAAGCAATGTGAGAGCCGTTGCATACACCTCAAGACTCATGGGCAGGCTGTGGCTATAGGCAATTTGGAACGCTTCGCCGCAGATTATGAGCGAGAGCATGCGTCACAGGAGCCATTATCGGTAACGCCCCAGCGACATGATGGGCCAAAGATCGCCGTTGTGGGGTCGGGCCCAGCCGGCCTAAGCTTTGCCGGGGATATGGCTGCGCGTGGCTATCGTGTCACGGTGTTCGAGGCACTCCATGAAATAGGAGGCGTGTTGAAATATGGTATCCCTGAGTTCCGTCTGCCCAATGCGATTGTGGAACACGAAATCAAGGGGCTCGAAGATCGCGGTGTCAGTTTTATCAAAGACTGTATCATCGGCAAAACAATCAGTATCGACCAGCTACGTGCAGATGGTTATGCCGGCATATTTGTGGCATCCGGTGCCGGGTTGCCGAACTTCATGGGGATACCGGGAGAGAACGCTGTGGGCGTCATGTCGTCCAATGAATACCTGACCCGTGTCAACCTGATGGACGCTTCTTCACCCGAAAGTGATACGCCAGTGCCTTATGGGCGGCATGTCGTTGTCGTTGGCGGCGGCAATACCGCCATGGACGCCGTGCGTACCGCCGTTAGGCTCGGTGCCGAAACAGCGACCATTGTCTATCGCCGGTCGGAGACTGAGATGCCAGCACGTCTGGAGGAGGTTCACCATGCTAAAGAGGAGGGCGTCACGTTTCTCACCCTGCATAACCCTATAGCATATCAGACAGATGAGAAAGGCTGTGTCACCAGTGTGGTTCTGCAAAAGATGCAACTTGGCGATGCCGATGCCAGCGGCCGCCGATCGCCCATTCCTATTCCGGGGGCTACAGAGACGCTTAAAACCGATCTCGTGATCGTCAGCATAGGCGTATCACCCAATCCCATTGTGCCACATTCGGTGGAAGGATTATCCCTAGGAAGAAAGGGGACGATCGCTGTGGATGAGAATATGCAGTCGTCACTCCCGATGATCTATGCAGGTGGAGATATCGTGAGAGGTGGGGCCACTGTCATACTCGCCATGGGCGACGGCCGACGGGCAGCTGCTGCGATGGATGCCCAGTTGCAGGTTCATGCCTTGGAGGGAACACAAGCCGACGTTTCCCAGTAACATGAAATTAACGCAAAATCCTCCAGCTTGCTTGGTCAGTTAGCCCGAAATATTTACTTTTGCACTCGACAAGCAGGAATGCGGCAGTAGCTCAGTTGGTAGAGCATTGGCTTCCCAAGCCAAGGGTCGCGGGTTCGAGCCCCGTTTGCCGCTCAATTTATCCACTTTACTCTAGAGCTTCCGAGGAACAAGGAAGCCAACGTGATAAGACAACATGGCGACCATCATTATCATTGCGATATTGGCTTTCGGCCTTGCGCTCATCGCCACCGAGAATGTCAACAAGATGAACAAGGCTGCCGTTGCCATGTTCATGGGAGTTATATGTTGGTTGTTTTATATCGGTTATGGTACAGCATTCGTAGTCTCGCAGCATGCCATAGATTTTCTCTCATTTTTATCGAACCATGGCGTCAATGCCGATTCGGTCAAGCAGTTTGTTTCAGACAACGTATTCTTCCAGTATGTTGTTGATGCGGCAGAGATTGTATTGTTTCTTCTAGCGACGATGACCATTGTGGAAGTGCTGAATAATAATGGCTGCTTCGATTTCCTGACGGATTGGTTGCGCACACGATCGCCTCGTCGCTACTTATGCTTGCTGGCAATCATAACTTTTACCATATCTGCAAATCTGGACAACTTGACCACTGTGTGCCTGATGTTGGGAATACTGCACCGAATGATAGCAGATGACAAACAGCGAATGATCCTAGGCTCAGTGATTGTCGTGGCCGCTAATTGTGGCGGTGCCTTTACTGTGATTGGAGATGTCACGAGTCTTGTGCTCTGGACTGGAGGCGTTGTCAGCCCAACCCAATATGCGGCTATGGCTTTTCTTCCGAGTCTGGCCGCACTCGCAACAGTTGTGGCACTATGTGCGCGGAGTTTGAGAGATCGGCGTCTTTCACTTGTCAGGACGGCCCCACCTTACAGAGGTGACGATACAGTGCTGACACGCACCCAGCGGCTGTTGATGCTGCTTGTCGGCATCGGTGGATTATGGTTCATTCCGACTTTTCACCGCATCACCCTGTTGCCGCCGTTCGTTGGTGCGCTATGTGTGCTGGCATTGCTTTGGATTGTGAATGAGCTTTGCAACCGAAAGCTCATGGGCAGCGACCAGATGGTCGGTAAGCGGCAGCCAATGGCACTTCAATATGCGAACATACAGCATATGCTCTTTTTTATAGGCTTACTCTTTACCTTTGGTGCGGTGAAGGAGACCGGCATACTTAAGACCTTTGTCAATTGGGGAGCTCCATATGCCAGTGACTACATATATGTAACAGGGGGAGTCATGGGATTGCTCTCATCGCTTACAGGGAACATTACAACATTATTGTTCAATGTGACAACATACTCTACCGACTGGATACAGATGTATCCGGAGGTAGTCTCCAGCTTGGGAAAAGACGGTATCTATTGGCCCTTACTGAGTTTCTCAACGGCTTTGGGTGGAGGGCTGCTCTGTTTCGGTACACTGGCCGGTACAATCCTTATGCGCATGGAGAACATAAAACTGCGATGGTTTGTCCGCCATATGAGTGGGAAAATCCTAGCCGGCTGGGGCGTAGGTATGCTCGTATTCTATGTAGTCTCAAAATGCTACTTCTAGACTTAACAATAAAACACTTATCAAAATTGAGAATCTTATGGGAAAGATCAGATGTATCGGTGTTCTGACATCAGGAGGAGATGCTCCTGGAATGAATGCGGCCATTCGTTCTGTAACACGTAGTGGGATTTGCAACGGATTCAAGATTAAGGGTATCTATCGAGGCTATTACGGTCTTATAAACGATGAGGTGAAAACCTTCACAACTGAAGATGTCAGCAACATCATCCAAACAGGTGGTACAATTCTGCGTACGGCACGTTGCCATGAATTTGAATCTCCGAAAGGGCGCCAGCAAGCCTATGAGACTCTCAGGAAAGAGGGGATAGATGCTTTAGTCATCATTGGTGGCAACGGATCACTGACGGGAGCGATGAAATTTGCGGAAGAGTTTGATTTCCCGTGCATCGGTCTGCCTGGCACTATTGACAATGATCTTTATGGCACAGACAGTACTATCGGCTATGATACAACACTGAATACCATCACGCAGTGTGTAGACAAAATCCGGGACACGGCAACATCCCATGAGCGTATCTTTTTCGTAGAAGTGATGGGGCGCGATGCTGGCTTTCTGGCTCAGAACAGTGCGATCGCAGCTGGAGCTGAAGCCGCCATTATTCCAGAGGACTCTACAGGAAGTGATCAGCTCATAAAGTTCATGGAGCGCGGTATCCGTAAGAGCAAGAAAAGCTGTATTGTTATTGTCAGCGAAAGCCCCAAGTGTGGTGCCATCTATTATGCGGATCGGGTCAACAAGGAATATCCTGAATTCGATGTCCGTGTTTCGATTTTGGGCCACTTACAGCGCGGTGGCAGCCCCTCTGCGCGTGATCGCATCTTGGCCAGTCGCGTCGGCGTCGGCGCTATAGAAGCCCTTGTGAAGGGACAGCGCAATGTCATGGTGGGCATTAGGAACAATGAAGTTGTCTATGTGCCGTTTATTGAGGCTGTTGGAAAGCACAAGCAGATGGACAAACAACTGATAAAAGTCTTGGACGAACTTTCCATCTGATATATCAAGATACAAAGCCGACCCGGAAAGAGGAGAATTACATAGCGCTGAACAGGTGGGGATAATCTGATGATTGTCATTTTATCTGTGATTGGATGACTATCGTTGATGTTCCGTAGTGCCATAAGACTATCGATAACCTCCCATTTTCACCTTAAGGCAACAGAAGAACTGAATTATTCGCAATCGTTAAACAGGCATTTCAGGGAAACTTCCTAACTTTGCGATGTACAAAAACAAAGCCATATAAGATGGACAATAATATCATAGCGAATAAGGGGCAAATAAGCCAGATCATCGGCCCTGTTGTCGATGTCGTCTTTCAGACAAACGGGAAGCCGGCCGATCAGGTTTTGCCACAAATTCATGAGGCTCTGGAGCTCACTCATCCAGACGGACGTAAAATCGTGGTTGAGGTGCAGCAGCATATTGGTGAGGATACCGTGCGCTGCGTAGCCATGGATAACACAGACGGCCTAAGCAGAGGCCTGGCCGTGAATCGTCTCGGAAGCCCGATCACGATGCCGACTGGAGAACAGATCAAGGGGCGAATGATGAATGTGATAGGTGAGACCATAGATGGCCTGCGTTCTGTAGACAAAAAAACGGATCCTTATCCTATACACCGTGAGCCACCAAAGTTTGATGACTTGAAAACCAGCAGTGAGATACTCTATACGGGTATAAAGGTTATAGACCTGTTGGAACCATATGCAAAAGGTGGTAAGATTGGACTTTTCGGCGGTGCCGGTGTGGGTAAGACAGTCCTCATCATGGAGCTTATCAACAACATAGCAAAAGGTCACAACGGATTTTCGGTCTTTGCCGGTGTTGGTGAACGTACCCGAGAAGGAAACGATCTTCTGCGAGAGATGATTGAGTCCGGTGTTGTGAAATATGGCAAGGCCTTTACTGAAGCCATGGAGAAAGGTGAGTGGGATCTAAGCAAGGTCGATTATGATGAGCTGGAGAAGAGCCAAGCGACACTTGTGTATGGCCAGATGAACGAACCGCCTGGAGCACGTGCATCGGTGGCATTGTCAGGCCTATCTGTCGCTGAGTCATTTCGTGATGCCGGCGCAAAAAGCGGACAAGCTTCTGACATATTGTTCTTCATCGACAATATCTTCCGTTTCACACAGGCTGGTTCTGAGGTTTCCGCCTTGCTTGGGCGTATGCCTTCTGCCGTCGGTTATCAGCCGACTTTGGCCAGCGAAATGGGAGCCATGCAAGAGCGGATCACATCTACAAAAAATGGTTCCATTACTTCGATCCAGGCTGTATATGTGCCGGCAGACGACTTGACCGACCCTGCGCCAGCCACCACATTTACCCACTTGGATGCCACTACTGTCCTGAGCCGTAAGATTACGGAATTGGGCATATACCCTGCAGTGGATCCCTTGGATTCGACTTCGCGCATTCTTGATCCGAATGTTATTGGTAAAGAACATTACGATTGTGCTCAGCGCGTCAAGCAGATTCTTCAAAAATATAAGGAGTTACAGGATATCATTGCCATTCTCGGTATGGACGAACTGTCTGATGAAGACAAGGAAACTGTCAATCGTGCCCGCCGTGTGCAGCGATTCTTGAGTCAGCCGTTTACAGTAGCTGAAAAGTTTACCGGAGTTCCCGGTGTCATGGTTCCGATTGAAGAATGTATCCGCGGCTTCAATATGATATTGAACGGTGAGGTCGACAACTTGCCTGAGCAAGCATTCCTTAATGTAGGTACGATTGACGAAGCCATAGAGAAGGGCAAGAAGCTCCTGGCTCATGCCACCGTCTAAGTCTTCATTCGAAATCGCATAATTATGAGAGTGCTTATTGTGTCACCTGAGAAGGTCCTGTATTCGGGAGAAGTCAGTATCCTCCGCTTGCCCGGTGAAAAAGGGCGTTTTGAAGTATTGGACAGACATGCGCCGATTATATCCACGCTAGGACAGGGGAGTGTGGAATGTGACACGGCTGGACAACCATTTGCGGTGGATATCAAGAAGGGGTTTGTGGAAATATCCCAAGGGATAGCCACTGTTTGCGTGGAAGCAGAAGAAAATTAGTCATCGTAAAATGAGTGCATTCCTTCATCCCATATTGTTGTTCACGGCGTTTTACGCTGTGTTGGGTGTCATCCTGTTTGGCATAGAACGGTGCAGTGTTGGTGATGAAGCCGACGTGCAGGCAATCAATATAGTGTTGATATCAACAGGCTGTTTTGCCTATAATGTGTCTTCACTCAGTATGTTGAGAAAATTGCAGCGGAGTCACTCCAAGCTCATAACGACATTTTACCTTGCCAACAATGTCGTGCGTCTGTTATTGGCCATAATCGTATTGTTGGTCTATGCACTCTGTTTTAAGGACTCTCTTCTACTTTTCAGCATCAACCTCATTGCTTATTATATTCTCACGATGGTGCTGACGGGCTATTATCATATCAAGACGGAGCACATCAAAAAAGCAAAGAAGAAAAATGAAACTTCCCAAGAGCCTGCATAATGTGACGGTCTTAGTGCTGATGTTTTTTTGCAGCCTCATGCCTGCTTCTATGGCAGCAAAGGCAGAGAATGAAAACATCGACGTTAAGGAGATCGTATTAGGGCATCTCAGTGATGCCTATGAATGGCACATTCTGACATGGAATGGCCAGCACGTTTCAATTCCTCTACCGGTGATCGTGCGTGCGCAAGACGGGGCTTGGCATACGTTCAGCTCTGAAAGGCTGACACATGGCGGGGTCTACGAAGGCTTTTATTTGGACAAGGAGAATAATGGCAAGATCTATGAGAAGCTAGCGGACGGAAGCAAGGCGCGTCCTTTGGATCTGTCCTTGACAAAGGATGTGGTTCAGATTTGGATTGTGGCACTCATCATGCTCTTCGTGTTTCTATCCTGTAGTTGCTGGTATCATCGGCGGAAGTCATACGACGATGCCCCTGGCGGGTTTGTCGGGCTGATAGAGATGTTTGTCATGTCAATTTATGATGACGTCATCAAACCTGGCGTTGGCGTGCAACGGAGCAGGATCTATGGCCCATTTCTTTTGACGGCATTCTTCTTTATCTTCATTACCAATCTAGTCGGGTTGATTCCCATATTCCCCGGGGGAGCGAATGTCACTGGAAATATCAGTATTACCTTTATATTGGCGTTCTGCGTCATGCTGGTCATCAATTTGTTTGGCAACAAAGAGTACTGGAAAGAGACTTTTTGGCCTGATGTGCCGACATGGCTTAAAGTACCGGTTCCGCTTATGCCTATCATCGAGGTATTCGGTGTGTTTATCAAACCCTTCGCTTTGATGGTCCGTCTCTTTGCAAATATGATGGGAGGTCATGCCACTATCTTGGCCCTGACGTGCGTGATATTCATCACTTGCCAGGTAGGAATTGCCATAGGGGCTTCACTTTCAATCGTCAGTTTCCTGCTCATGCTGTTTATGAATGCGCTAGAGTTCCTGGTGGCTTTCATTCAAGCCTACGTGTTTACGATGCTCAGCTCAGTCTTTATCGGTATGGCACACCCGGAAGCACATTCGCATGGAGAATAAAGGTTCACATGTCGCAATTGTAATATCAGAATAAAACCAACTTAAAAACAAACTATTATGTTATTGTTAGCATTGTTAGAAGCAGCAGGAGTTGCTAAGTTAGGCGCTGGCATCGGTGCCGGCATCGCCGCAATCGGCGCAGGTCTGGGTATTGGGCGAATCGGTAGCTCTGCAATGGAGGCCATCGCTCGTCAGCCAGAGTCTACGGGTGATATCCGTACAAACATGATTCTTGCGGCAGCCCTTGTAGAAGGCGTAGCATTCTTCGCAGTGGTTGTTTGCTTGCTGTGTCTCTTCCTCTAACCGGAGAGCATCCAACTTAAGACAAATTAGAAAGGAAAAATCATGTTGCCATCCATTCTCACACCCGACTTCGGATTGATTTTTTGGATGCTGGCAGCGTTTCTCATTGTCTTCATCCTATTGGCTCGTTTCGGCTTCCCTGTCATTATCAAGATGGTGGAAGACCGAAAGAGCTATATTGACGAATCGCTCAAGAATGCCCGTGAGGCTAACGAGAGACTTGCCAATATCAAGAGCGAGGGTGAGGCTTTGCTGAAAGAAGCGCGTGAACAGCAGGCCCAAATCATTAGGGAGGCCATGGCTACGCGTGACGACATCATAAAGGCCGCCCGCGAGAAAGCTCAGGCTGAAGGCAGTAAACTCCTTGAGGAGGCGAAGGCGCAAATTGAGACCGAGAAAGAGCATGCTCTGCAAGACATACGCTCAACGGTCGCAGACCTATCCGTCCAAATAGCCGAGAAAGTTGTTCGTCACAAGCTGGACACTTCAGCGGAACAACAGCTATATATGGAGCAATTACTGAATGACGTCATTCCGGCTAGGTAAAAACAGGCTGTTCTCGTCTGTTCACAAGCCGGAATCGGAGTGCCGTGACGTAACACAAAATTAAACCTAAGACCGTCTATTATGGATATAGGGATTATTTCCGTCCGCTATGCCAGAGCGCTATTGCAATATGCTATAGGACGCGGTGAGGCTGAAACAGTCTATAAAGAGTTCAGTGCATTGGCGCGGACTTACCTAGGGCTGCCGAAATTACAGGCTGCGGTACAGAGTCCGGTTGTCACATCTGCACAGAAGGCGACTCTGCTGAAAGGGGCCTCTGTCCGCAATGGGCGTCTCACCGTATCGACGGAGCGTTTCATCGATTTGGTTGTCGCTCACCAGAGGGCAGATCTCATTGTGTTCATTGCCAATGCCTACCTCAGCCTATACCGTAAGTATAGCCATATTATGGAGGCTCGTTTAATCACTCCCATAGAGGTTGATGAGTCTATTAGACAGCGGGTCAAGAAGCTCTTGGAAAGCAGGATAGGCTCTCATGTCGATATTGATGCTACTCAAGATCCGTCTCTGGGCGGAGGATTCATCATCGAGTATGACACTTATCGGCTTGATGCCAGTTTAGCCGCGCAGTTCAAACGCTTGCGGCGGAGCTTGATCAAACAAGAATAAACAAACATATACATGCCAAGTAATATCAAACCTAGTGAAGTGTCTAGCATCCTGCTTCAGCAGTTGCAGGAGATAGACACCAACATCAAGTTCGAAGAGAAGGGCATCGTCCTCACAATCGGTGATGGTGTGGCTCGTATTCACGGACTCACACACGTTACCGAAAACGAGCTCATTGAATTTGAAAACGGCGTGATGGCTGTTGCGATGAACCTTGAAGAGGATAATGTCGGTGCCGTGTTGCTCGGTCCGACTGAAGGTATAAAAGAAGGTCAGACTGTCACGCGAACGGGACGCGTCGCCTCAATCGAGGTGAACGAGAATATGTTGGGACGAGTCATTACCCCCCTCGGCCATCCTATTGATGGCGGTGCAGAGATTAGCGGTGAGAAATTTCTTATGCCGCTTGATCGCAAAGCGCCGGGCGTCATCTTCCGCCAGCCCGTTAATCAGGCCTTGCAGACCGGCTTGATGTCTGTGGACTCCATGATTCCTATTGGACGTGGACAGCGTGAGCTCATCATCGGTGACCGTCAGACCGGAAAGACCGCAATTGCCATCGACACAATTATCAACCAGAAGGAAAACTACGAGAAGGGAGATCCCGTCTACTGCATTTATGTAGCCATCGGCCAGAAGGCCTCAACTGTAGCCAGCATTGTCAATACACTGAAAGAGCATGGCGCTCTTGATTATACCGTCATTGTATCGGCCACTGCTGCTGAGCCTGCGGCTGTGCAGTACTTTGCACCGTTTGCCGGTGCTGCAATTGGAGAGTATTTCCGCGATCGGGGACTTCATGCCCTTGTCGTCTATGATGACCTATCCAAACAGGCTGTTGCCTACCGTGAGGTGTCGCTGATCCTGCGCCGTCCCTCTGGGCGTGAGGCGTATCCGGGCGATGTCTTCTACCTACATTCACGTTTGCTTGAACGTGCGGCCAAGATCAATAACCAGACTGAGGTGGCTGAGCAGATGAATGACCTGCCGGAGTCGCTCAAAGGTAAGGTCAAGGGCGGAGGTTCGCTCACCGCTCTCCCCATCATTGAGACACAGGCTGGCGATGTCTCTGCTTACATTCCGACAAACGTCATATCTATCACCGACGGACAGATTTATCTCGATACCAATCTTTTCAACCAAGGCTTTCGTCCGGCCATTGATGTCGGCATCTCAGTTAGCCGTGTCGGCGGGTCTGCACAGATCAAGAGTATGAAGAAGGTGGCTGGCACACTGAAGATCGATCAGGCGCAGTATCGCGAATTGGAGTCGTTCTCCCGTTTCTCCTCTGACATGGATCCAGTCACTGCGATGACAATCGACAAAGGGCGAAAGAACAATCAGCTTCTGATCCAAGCCCAGTACAGCCCAATGCCAGTTGCCGAGCAAGTTGCAGTTCTCTATTGTGGCACCCATGGCCTACTCAACGACGTTCCCATCGACAAGGTACGTGATTTCAAGAACAATTTCTTGCAGATAGTCCGTACCAACTATGCCGATACGATTCTCGATGAAATAAAACTTGGTCATCTGACTGAACAGGTTTGTGCCAACATTGAGAAAGTCGCTGAGGACGTTGCCGGCCAATACAAGTGAGGGTATGCACCGGAATGAAGTCCCCGCTGTGCGGTCGTTTCATTTGGAGATTCCACTAAATTGTCAAACCTATGGCTTCACTTAAGGAAGTAAAATCAAGAATATCCAGCGTTAGTAACACGCGCAAGATCACCAGTGCCATGAAGATGGTGGCTTCATCTAAGCTCCATCGTGCCCAAAAGGCCATTGAGGGAATGCGCCCTTATGAACGGAGTCTTGAAGGCATCATGAATACGTTTGTGGCCAACCTTGAGGGCGACATCGATTCTCCTTATGCTAAGGTTCGCCAAGTCAAACGCACGGCAATCGTCCTGTACACCTCCAACGCCAGCCTCTGTGGTGGCTTCAATGCCAATGCCATCAAGGCCTTCTGCAATGCCGTTGAACGCTATAGGAAAGCCGGTGTACGTATTGAGCATGTGGTGGCCATCGGAAAGAAGGGGGAGGAGGCCGCGCGTAAGCTTGGCTTTTCGGGGACGGACTATTCGTCCTTGCCCGACCATCCACTCTATGCACCGGTAGCCCAAATTGCAAAAAAACTCATGGTGGCTTATGCCTCAGAGGAACTGGACGAGGTGCAGCTGATCTATCACCATTTTAAGTCAAGTTCTACTCAAGTGCTGACTGAAGAGCGCCTTCTACCTATCAGTTTTGAGAATAAGGCAACGGATCCACATCGATACGCGACAGATTATATCATCGAGCCTTCAACTACTGATGTCGTTGCAGAGCTGATCCCTCAGACTCTTTGCCTGAAGCTCTTTACGGCATTGCTTGACAATGTGGCTAGTGAACATGCGGCACGCATCATAGCGATGCAAGTGGCGACAGACAATGCTGATGATTTGCTACAGGAGCTGACCCTGAAGTATAATAAGACACGTCAGCAAGCTATTACCAACGAGTTGCTCGATATCGTTGCAGGATCTACACAATAAACTGGGCATACTGTATTGCATTGCTGCGTTCCGAATCGGGCCTAGCATTTGCCTCTCTTCTTTGATTCAAAAGGAAGATGTGCCCCAAGCGGCACACCTTCCTTTTGCTTAATGGACACGTCCCGTTTGTTTGAGTTAGGACATTTTGAGTGCTCCGATAATCTCGTGTATGTCCTTCACGCCATGGCTGTCTAACCAGTCATTGATGCCGTCAATGACTTTCATGGTTACTGTGGGGTCGATAAAATTGGCGGTACCGATTTCAACAGCTGTGGCACCAGCCATGATAAACTCAATGGCATCCTCAGCAGTCATGATGCCTCCTAGCCCAATCACGGGGATCTTAACGGCATTGGCTACTTGCCAAACCATCCTGAGGGCAACCGGCTTGACCGCAGGACCGCTCAGTCCACCTGTTCCGATACTCAGGCGACTGGCACGGCGTTCGATGTCAATGCTCATCCCCATTAATGTGTTGATAAGTGACACACTGTCAGCCCCGGCTTCTTCCACTGCTTGAGCTATGGATGCGATATCCGTCACATTCGGTGAAAGCTTCACAATGAGCGTTTTGCTATAAGCCACTCTTACGGCCTTTACAACAGAAGCTGCCCCTTCACAAGTCACGCCGAAAGCCATGCCGCCATTCCGTACATTGGGGCAGGATATATTTAGCTCGATTGCTGGGATATGGGGTAGGGTATCCATTATAGCGGCACATTTTGCATAGTCTTCTGGAGTGGAGCCAGAAACATTGACGATCATGTTTGTACCGTAACTTTCAATTTGTGGGTAGATGACATCGCGAAAGTATTCAGCTCCCTTGTTCTGGAGTCCCACGCAATTGAGCATGCCAGAAGCAGTCTCTGCCATACGCGGGTAGTCGTTGCCTTCACGTGGCAAAAGTGTCGTCCCTTTGACAATGATACCTCCCAGCCGGTTTAGGTCAATAAGATCTGAGAACTCAATGCCATATCCGAATGTGCCGGAAGCGGTCATCACCGGGTTTTGAAGCGGCATCCTGCCGATGTTTACTTGTAGCCTAGCCATTGCAATTGGTTTGTATTAAAAACTGGACCGTCCTTACATACACAGACATTGTGTCCCATGTTGTTTTTCTCCACACAGCAGAGGCATGCGCCTAAACCGCATGCCATCAGGTTCTCAAGTGATGCCTCACAGCTGATGCCTTTGGCAGCAGCCATTCGGGCAACGGCGATCATCATGGGCTTCGGGCCGCATGTCGCTATTGCGTCAAAGTGCTCAGCCATAGCCTCGTGATTCGTCACAAAGCCACGTGTCCCGGTCGAGCCGTCTTCTGTTGTCAGGCAGACCCGGCCATATTTCTCGAACTCTTCAAGTTGGAGCAAATCTCTGGAGGAACGTCCGCCTAGAAGGAAGGTCACAGCCATGCCGCTATCATATAACTCTTTGCCATAAAACAATAGTGGCGCAGTACCGACACCGCCACCAATAAGAAGTAACGTACCTTTTTCTACAGGCAAAGTGAAACCATTGCCCAGTGGGAAAAGGCAGTTTAACTTCTCACCAGCTTGCATGGACAACAGTTTTCTGGTTCCGGAGCCAACACCATGAATGAGTAGCCAAAGTTCATTGCGGCCTTTGTCTACAAAATTGATACTGATTGGGCGCCTGAGAAACGTAGTTGGGGAGCCTTCGACGAGAACTTCGACGAATTGCCCAGCTCGCATTGCAGGAAGTGGGCTTTCCGGATCGGTAAGCTTAAGGAGAATATAATCCTCCCGCAAGAGAATAGCTTCGGCTATCGTAAGGTCTTTAATATATTTTCTCATCAGCGTCAGGTAGATGGATAAAAAATCCCATGAAAGGTGTGCAGCGATATTTATTAATATAGTTATCCGCAGAGAACTTATGCACGGCCCAGACCAACTGAGCCCAATGATCATATTCCCTGCGGATAATTATTGTTGTTGTTGTGTGCTAGCAACCAAAAAACTGAATATTAACCGATTAAAGATTGTTGGGCAATCTCACTCAGGCTCATAGACTTTAACCTAGGTATTTCATCAGGATCTTGATATTGTCAGCTTCGCGCAATCGTCTCAGCGCTCTTTCTTTTATTTGCCGTACCCGTTCTCGGGTCAAATTGAGATTGTTTGCGACTTCCTCCGCTGTCATCTCGTTACGCCCGATGCCAAAAAGCATTTTGAGAACTTGGCGTTCGCGCTCAGACAATTGAGATAGGGCAGATTCCAGATCAGATGAAAGCGACTCCTTCTCCATTTGGTTGTCTGTGCCTGGGGCACTCTCATCTGTCATGATGTCAATGAGGCTGTTGGAGTCGTCATCCTGAAAGGGAGCATCTACCGAAACCTTCTTGCCGCCTGTTCCCATGGCCTCCTGCACCTTGCTGACATCCGTGTTCAGAATGTCGGCAAGTTCTTGGACCGAAGGGCGACGCTCATATTCCTGCTCAAAGTTGACAATAGCTTTTGTCAGTTTACTCTGGAAGCCCACTTGATTCAAAGGCATACGCACAATGCGGCTTTGCTCCGATATAGCTTGCAGGATGCTCTGTCGAATCCACCAAACGGCGTAACTGATAAATTTGAAGCCGCGTGTCTCGTCGAACTTTTTGGCTGCTTTGATCAGTCCTAGATTTCCTTCATCAATGAGGTCATTGAGTGCAAGTCCCTGATTCTGGTATTGTTTTGCCACACTGACCACGAAACGCAAGTTGGCACGTGTCAGTCGCTCTAGAGCCTCTTTGTCTCCCTTGTGAATGCGTTGTGCAAGTTCTACCTCTTCATCTGTAGATATCAAATCCTCCCGACCTATTTCCACGAGATACTTGTCCAACGCCGCACTGGAACGGTTGGTGATACTTCTGTTGATCTTAAGTTGTCGCATGCTTCTCTTGTATTTGGGGTACAAAGTTAGTCATTTTATATCACATGGGCGATGGCTATCTTCGAATATTTTCAGGCACAATGTTTTATCACCCTTGCCTGGGGGGATTGGGTGCTCTGCCGTTGGATTGCCGTTGGATTGATGGCAAGGACAGCCAGATAATTCCCGGAAATGTAGGCCAGTACAGAGTAATTGCCTAATTTTGCATCAAAACCATTCTGACATGAAGATTCGGACCGCAATTTTCAAGATCTGCAATACTGTATGGCGACATAAATATATCTGGACGGCAATAATATATATTGTCATTGTCGGGTTTGTCGATGACAACAGTTTCTTGCACCGTTTCAACCTAGCCGCAGACAACAATAAGACCTCAGAGGAAATAAAGAGGTATGAAGCTCTGTACCATAGGGATCGTCATAGGCTTCATGAATTGAAGTCAAATCCCCAAGCCTTGATCCGAGTGGCAAGAGAGGATCATCAGATGAAATCGCCCGATGAGGATGTGTACTATACAGTCAATGCAGACTCTATTCCCAATACAAATCACTAAATTCAACTCAATGCCCAGAGAAAAATCCAAACGCCTTACAGACATAGTAATGGGAATAGGCGGTATGTTACTAGTCATTGGGGCAGCATTGCCTATAGTCTCCAACGACGCCGTGCTGGCACCTTATGTGTATATGGTGGGAGCCGTGGCATTTTGTGGGGTGCAACTTGCCCAGCATTGCAATTCTGATGACATCGTTCTTAGACGGCTATACAGACAGCAAAAAATAGGAGCGGTCATGCTTCTTGCCGCAGCGGTAATGATGCTCTGTTCGCTTTATGCCATCTCTCCCTTTGATGGTTCTGAGTGGCAATTGACCCTTGCAGTCGGAGCGGTCATAGAACTCTACTGCATATTTCGAATTTCACATGAGCAGGGCAGGAACAAAGGTGAATGAGGGGTGGCCATTGAGCGCCGCGTCTTGGCCTGTATGCCTGTTGATTTGTGATATTTAGGGTATCGCCGCGTGGACATGTAAAAAACTTTTATTTCAGCCTTTCTAACATGTGGCGGCAGTCGCATTCCGGCAGAACATCGTATATTTGCCCTTGTAATTAGAATAGAAGAGATATGTTTGGGGCATTTAAAATCATATTGTTCAGTATCTTATGTGCATTGCTTGCTTCCTGCTCGGAGCAATGCAACATTGCAGGCAGTTCCACGTTGGGGAGCTTAGACGGACGTATGCTTTATCTCCGAGTCGGTGCGAACGGTCGGCTTGCAAGCAATGTGGATTCATGTGAGGTCATTCATGGCCGCTTTAAGTTTTTCAGCAATGTGGATTCCGTAATGGTGGCCCAGGTCTATATGGGAAATGACATGATAATGCCTGTCGTTTTGGAGAATGGCAACCTGAGTGTCGTGTTGGATCATGTAGAACGCCGGGTCAGCGGAGGACCGCTGAACGACAAGCTGTATAAGTTTTTGCAGAAGAAGGAGCGCCTGGAGAACCAGCAATGGGAGCTGGATCGGCGCTGCATGCGCATGATGCATGAGGGACATTCTCCTGAAGAGATCCAACGTATCATCGGGCCCAAGGCCGAGAAGCTGTCAAAGGCCACCGAAGATCTGGAAACGCGGTTCATCATTGACAATTTCGACAATCCACTGGCTACAGGGTGTTTCATGTGGCTGTTCAGCCAGTACCCGATGCCGATTGTCACCAGTCAGATAGAACGCATCATCAAGGCCGCACCTGCACATTTCCTGAGAGATCCATTCGTTTTCAATTACATGCACCGTGCAAGGCTCAATATGCGGATGATGAACATGGACGCACGCCTGAAGACGGAGTGAGGTGCACAATAGTCATAGTCGGATTATGTGCACATAGCCTCAGAAGGAAGAAAACCATGTGGGGAACTCTGTGACATAGCAATGTGAAGACGGTTGGCCGTATAGGGACTGTAGTTTTTTGGAAAAACTTATGCTATGCGAAAAGAAAATCGTATCTTCGCAGCTAGTAATCTATCACCAATCATCTTACATATAATGGAAATTACAGGTAAAATCATTGCGGCTCTTCCGCCGCGTTCTGGAAAATCTGCCAGGACAGGCAACGATTGGATGTCGCAGGAGTTTGTTATAGAAACCCATGACCAATATCCTCGTCGTTGCGTATTCACGGTTTTCGGCAGTGACCGCCTGAAAGAATTCGATATTCAGGTAGGGGCCGAGAAGACCGTTTCATTCGATATCGATGCCCATGAATATAATGGGCGTTGGTTCAATGACATCCGGGCTTGGCGCGTTGTGGCTCCACAGCAAAGTGCCCAGCAGCCTGTGCAGGCCGGACCGGCTGCCGGTGACCAGAACAAACCTGAATACAAGAATCCTCTGCCACCTGAAAGCAGTCCCGAGGATGACCTCCCATTCTGACGCCACATAGGCCAGAGCGGCTTTGTCTTCCATTGAGGATTGATGGTGGCAAAGCCGCTCTGCCGTATATTACACTAAACCGATACCGTCGAATTACGGCATAATAAGGTCTTCCGTGAAATTTCTTATCAAGACATCCCTTATTATAGTGTCCATATTTGTAGTGACGTCCTTGATCGCTGTGGTCGCTTATCGCTGGCTGCCTGTTTACTGCACACCACTGATGTTGATACGCAGCCTGCAGCACCCCCATGACGATACCTACACGCATTGGACGCACCATTGGGTTGGGCTGGATAGCATCTCCCCTTATATGCCGGTAGCTGTGATGGCTTCAGAAGATCAGAGGTTTCTTAGGCACAATGGATTCGACTTTCAGGCCATACGTTCGGCACAGGAGGAATATGAGGCGGGGGGAAGACTGAGAGGGGCAAGCACCATCAGTCAGCAAACGGCTAAGAATGTTTTCCTGTGGCCGACATCGTCATGGGTTCGTAAGGGCTTTGAAATATATTTCACGGTTCTAATTGAAAGTCTCTGGCCCAAGGAACGCATCATGGAAGTCTATTTAAACAGCATTGAGATGGGGCCGGGTGTCTATGGCGTAGAAGCGGTAGCACGTGTCAATTTCGGAAAACATGCATGGACATTGAGCCGTTCTAATTGCGCTTTGATTGCAGCCACATTGCCCAATCCCATTCGTCTAAGCTCAAAAAGTCCGTCTCGATACGTTCTGAAAAGGCAGCGACAGATCATGCGTCAAATGAAATCTATTGATTTCTTGAAACGGCCATCGGAGAGTGAATGAATGTCGCACATTCTGATGCGCCCGACCAAGCAGGGCTTCAAGCTTGATGCTCTAAGGGATGACGGTATCCCCATTAAGATGACAGCCCTTATAATATAACACCCCGCCACCAGCCACTTCACCTTTTCGTTTCGTTCGCTCCGGCGGAACTTTAACACATTTAACTTCCAGGTACATTTCAAATGTCAAAATGAGATTTCGGCAAAACTATCCTTGGGCAAATTTGAATTAGCTCAGAGCAAATTTTTCCGGGACTAGGGGGAGTTTCTCGTAAAACCGCCCCGATTTTTCGCCATATGCAGACAATCCAGGTTACCACGGGGGACGAAAAAGAGCCATCCGGGCGGGATGACTCTTTCTCCTAATGCAAAGATAATGCTTCCCGACGCTGAAAGCAAGCAGTGTTAATCCGAAAAATATTTCTTTTGGCCGTAGCGAACGGGTTCCATGCCTTGTTCCTGTGAGTGGAACCCCAGTATAAAGCACGGCAAGAGTGTGCACAGAAATTCAACGGACTACCCGGGCTCATGGAAGAGCGGTGCGGACGTCTTTTCGATGCTGGGACATAAGGTGTATGGCAAGAATACAGCCTTATGCCCCAGCATATATGGATTATTCTCAGAGAGGATCAATCAAGCTCTGAATCGCTTAGCTGCACGCAGCAGATGACGTGTCATCGAAACGATTTCTTGCATCTCTTGCAAGGTATTGAGGTAGAGCAGGGCGGACTTAATGTCGCCATCTTCACGCTGTAGACGGTCTTGCTGACACTGACGCTCTTGCGAAAGATTGGCTTTCAATGCATTCCCTTCAACCAAAAGTTTATCGACATTGGTGAAGTCACCCTTCTCAATCATGGCCCGGCAGTCGAAAATCAGCTGTTCAACCTGGGAAAGAATGGGCCTGAACTCCTTCTTGTATTCTTCAGGAATAGGGGCAAAATTATTGTCGACGTGTTCCATAACAGGCTCGAACATACGCTTCAAGCAGTATATTATTTGCGTACAGTTGTTGCAACCGAGGTGGAACCATGTGTTTTTTTCGACAGCCTGCATCTGGTCGATCTTCCTCATACCGATGATCTCTTTCCGCCTATAGCGCTTGAACTTGTTCTTCTCATCCTCGATGGCATGCCCGGCCAAACGTAGCGCGCGGATGTCCTCGTCCATGAGGCCAGCACCAATCTGAGAGAGCGTGGTTTTGGCGATTTCAAGAAGTTCGCACTGGGTACGACTGACGTGTTCGACAAGCATATCCCAAGTCTGGGCCTTGTCATGGCAGCGCACGAGGCGGCGGAACAGGGTGTCGACGGTGTCTTCCTGCTGCTTGCGCTTGAATTTCCGGTTATTGTTCACCAGGACGACCACAAGCAGCACAATCAAAAGTAGCATGGCAACAAACCCACCAATATGGCACAACAGTGCAATGACAAAAGCCATGATGAAGGCGGCTCCGGCAGTGATGAACCAACCGCCGATAACGCTGAGCACACCCGTAATGCGGAATACCGCCGAATCACGTCCCCAGGCACGGTCGGCAAGCGATGTACCCATGGCTACCATAAAGGTGACGTAAGTGGTGGATAGTGGCAGTTGCAGTGCGGTGCCCATGACAATCAGCAGGCCGCCAAGCACCAAGTTGACGGATGCACGGACTAAGTCGAAGGCCACCCCGTCATCCAGTTGGGCCTCCTCTGTATTGAAGCGCGTAGCGATCCAGTTTTTTACTTTCTTGGGGATATAGCCATCGAGTACTGAAGTGGTATTCAGTACGCCGCGAACCGTCTGGCGTGCGATTTTTGATGAGCTGAACACCTCTTCACCTTCATCTTGGCGTGACAGGTTGACGGTAGTTTCCACCACCTTGTGAGCTTTCTTTGAGCGGAAGATGGCTATGGTCATAATAAGCCCTGCCAAAATGAGATAAATGTGCATGTGGGGCAGGGTAGAGGGCTCGCCGAGCCGGGTCATCATGTAGGACTTTGCTCCGGCTGTGGCTCCGTTGGCTGTGAAATCAAGGTAGGATTCCAATCCTGCAAGTGGGGTTCCGATAAAGTTGACAAGGTCATTACCTGCAAAAGCCATGGCCAGTGAGAAAGTGCCGAAGAGAACTATCAGCTTGAAAATGTTTACTCTGCACAGGTGCAGAATCTCTGTCAGAATCGTGAATGCAACCAGTGAGCACAAGATGAGAAGCCCATGATTGTTGTCAATCCATCCAGAGACCCCCAAGTCTTTCAGAATTGTGGAGCCGGAAAGGCCGCTGACAATGAGAAAATAGAAAATAGAGGTGACACTGATGCCGCCGAACAATGCGATGCTCCACCTCAGATGCTTCTTATAATTGAATGTGAAGACCACTCGCGTGATCCACATGACTATCAGGCCAAAGAAAAAAGCTATTGCAACAGAGAGGAATATCGCGATAATCACTTGGAGCGCCTTGTCTGTATTGATCAATTGCTCATAGCTGAAACCGCCGCCGACAATTTTAGACATGGCTAATGCGGTACTGCCACCGAGTAGGCCGAAGACCATGGATACGGTTGTGGATGTCGGCATGCCCAGTGTGTTGAAGATATCTAGCAATATGACATCTGTAGCAGCCACAGCCAAGAAAATGCACATCACATCGCTGAAAGAATAGTAAGCCGGTGTGAAGATGCCATGCCTTGCGATGTCCATCATCCCTCCACTGGTTGATGCCCCCACGAAGATACCGACTGCGGCAACGATGAGGATAGTCTTGAATCTCGCCGCTCGGGCTCCAGCTGCCGGAGCCAAAAAATTGACGGCATCATTAGCGACTCCGACACTCAGGTCGAAAACGGCTAGGACAAAAAGGAATAGCAGTATCCCTAAGTAAAATAAATCCATATAGGACGCATTAAATGAAAAGATAAAACTCGATTTCGCCTGCAAAGATAGCTCAAATACTTTTTTGTTGATTAATATTGCCTAAGTTTTTTGCGTATGCAGCTTCTACTTGCTTTTCGTCAGCTACGATAATACTCTGAACCACAGCCAATAACTTTGATGGATAAAAGCCGTAACGGCAGGCTCACCTTCGAACACAACGCCAACCGATCTGGGGCTTAATTTCCCGATTGAGCCAAAAAAAAGACGGCAGTAGCAACCCATCTCAAACTTAATTCCTAATTTTGCTGCACAAGCATATCACATTGAATCTTATGAAGCATAGTTTTGTAACCATCGCTAATCTGTCGCGTGAGAAAATTCTCTATCTGATTGATATGGCCCAGGCCTTTGAGCGACATCCCAACCGAAAAATCCTAGATGGAAAAATTGTTGCCACACTTTTCTTTGAGCCTTCTACACGCACCCGTCTTTCATTTGAGACCGCAGCGAATCGTTTAGGAGCCAGAATCATAGGGTTCACGGATCCCAAAGTAACCAGCTCATCCAAGGGGGAAACGCTAAAAGATACCATCATGATGGTCAGTAACTATGCAGATGTGATAGTGATGCGGCATTACTTGGAAGGTGCGGCGCGCTATGCAAGTGAAGTGTCGCCGGTGCCTGTCGTCAATGCCGGTGATGGAGCCAATCAGCATCCGTCACAAACGATGCTGGATCTCTATTCCATATACAAGACGCAGGGACGGCTTGACAACCTGGAGATTTATCTGGTCGGAGATTTGAAGTATGGCCGCACAGTTCATTCGTTGCTGATGGCCATGCGCCATTTTAATCCGACGTTCCACTTCATAGCTCCGCGTGAACTGGCCATGCCGGATGAATACAAGGATTACTGCAACGAATATGGCATTCGCTATGAAGAGCATGAGGGTTTTGATGACCAAGTGATCAGTCGCGCAGATATTCTCTACATGACTCGTGTACAGCGCGAACGGTTTACTGACATAATGGAATATGAGCGGGTTAAGGACTTCTACATCTTAAAGGCATCTATGTTGAACCATGCCCGTGATAACATGAAAATACTGCATCCCCTACCTCGTGTGAATGAGATTGCCTATGACGTAGACGACAATCCTCATGCTTACTATTTTCAGCAGGCTCGCAATGGCTTATATGCACGTGAGGCGATCATCTGTGACACATTGGGAATCACACTAAATGATGTTCTCAATGACCAGACGATTCTTTAAGTCAGAAAGCCACTACCCAAAATCACCTTTATTGATATGAAAAGAGAAGAGTTATTGGTTGCCGCCATACAAAATGGCACCGTCATAGATCATATTCCCAGTTCAAAGCTGTTTCAAGTGGTTCATCTGCTCCACTTGGAGGATATAGCGAGTGCTATCATGGTCGGGTATAATCTTAAGAGCAAGAAGATGAAGCGTAAAAGCATTATCAAGATTGCCAATAAATACTTCACAGATGCAGAACTGAACCTGCTGTCTGTTGTTGCGCCTAACGTATCGCTCTGCATCATAAAAGACTATGAGGTCGTAGAGAAAAAATGCGTGGCACTTCCTGACACGATCAAAGGCATCGTCAAATGCGCTAATCCCAAGTGCATCACAAACAATGAACCAATGGATACGATATTCCACGTATCCGATCATGAGCATGGCATCATTTCATGCCATTACTGTGAGAAAGAACAGCGATTGGAGAATGTGAAACTGGTCAATGACTAATAATGGCTGTAGGTTTCGAGCTCCAGCCCCAATAAACACCATTATTAATATACAATATGGAAAGAGATTCAACTATCTTCAGATTAATTGAAGAGGAACATCAGCGGCAATTGCGCGGTATTGAGCTGATTGCATCTGAGAATTTTGTCAGTTCAGAAGTAATGCGCGCCATGGGTTCATGGCTGACCAACAAGTATGCTGAAGGCTATCCCGGCAAGCGCTATTATGGGGGCTGCGGCATTGTTGATCAGGTTGAAGAACTGGCGATTCAGCGTGTGAAGAAACTCTTTGGCGCGGAATATGCCAATGTGCAGCCACACTCAGGCGCCCAAGCCAATGCTGCGGTGTTCCTTGCGGTGCTGAAGCCGGGAGACACTTTCATGGGGCTAAACTTGGATCATGGCGGCCACCTCTCACATGGCTCTCATGTAAACACTTCAGGAATTTTATATCACCCGATTGGCTACAACCTGAAGCGAGAGACGGGACGAATTGACTATGACGAAATGGAGGCCCTGGCCTTACAGCACCACCCCAAAATGATTATTGGCGGGGGATCCGCTTACAGCCGCGAGTGGGACTATGCCCGTATGCGTCAGATTGCGGACAAAGTCGGTGCCATCTTCATGGTGGACATGGCCCATCCTGCAGGCCTGATTGCTGCCGGCTTGCTTGACAATCCCGTGAAGTATGCGCACATTGTGACCTCGACAACGCACAAGACGCTAAGAGGTCCACGCGGAGGTGTCATTCTCATGGGAAAAGATTTCGAGAATCCATGGGGGCTGAAGACACCCAAGGGGGCGACCAAGATGATGAGCCAACTGCTTAACAGCGCTGTATTTCCAGGCATCCAAGGCGGCCCGTTGGAGCATGTCATTGCAGCTAAAGCCGTAGCATTCGGCGAAGCTCTGCAGCCGGCTTTCCACGACTATGCCGTACAGGTGAAGAAGAATGCCGCCTATCTGGCAGAGGCCTTGAGAAAACGAGGCTTCATGATAGTGAGCGGTGGCACAGACAATCATTCTATGCTGGTTGATCTGCGGTCAAAGTATCCGGAGCTTACGGGAAAGGTCGCTGAAAATGCACTAGTTGCTGCCGATATCACCGTGAACAAGAACATGGTGCCCTTTGATACACGCTCAGCATTCCAGACATCTGGAATTCGCCTTGGCACTCCAGCCATCACCACGCGTGGTGCCAAGGAGGATCTGATGGAGGAGATAGCAGAGATGATCGAGGCGGTGTTGAACGAACCGACAGATGACCAGGTCATCGCTCAAATTCGCCACCGTGTCAACGATACGATGAAGGACTATCCTCTTTTCTCCGAATAAAAGCAGCGCAACAATGAGGGGAGACCGGCAAGTCTCCTGAAATCAACTTCATTCTAATACATGATTGCCCATAATTGCTCCACTTACCCCAAGGAATCCAGAGCATTATGGGCAATCAGTCTATAGTCTATAGTCATGGGCAGCTCTCTCACTGTTTACAAGGCCTCTGCCGGATCAGGAAAAACCTTTACGCTCACCGCAGCATATATAGCTCTTCTCTTATCTGAGGAGAGCATCACAAATCGTAACATCTTGGCTGTTACGTTTACCAATAAGGCTACAGCAGAGATGAAAGAGCGCATCCTTCAAGAACTGTGGGAACTTGCCAATAATGGCCACAAGACTGGTTTTGCAGATCATGTCCTTCAACTGTTGCCCCATGTTAGCTGGCCCGAACTTCGCCGCCGTGCAGCCAGAACGCTGCATGCTATAGTTCATGATTATGACCATTTCTACGTAGAAACCATTGACGCTTTTTTCCAGTCCTTGCTAGTGACTCTGGCCCATGAAATGGGGCTTTCCATGGGATTCCGAGTAGAACTTGATGATAACAGCGTGATACAAAAGGCTGTGGATCGACTGTTGCTCGATGTCGATCGGAATGAAGCCGTCTACCGTTGGGTCGAAGATTACATCGATGAGCAAATCAGTAGGGACAAATCGTGGAATGTCAGCCATGAGCTCAATAAATTGGCTGTTCAAACAAAGAAAGAGCGTTTTATGCTCAATGAGAGTCAGTTGTGCCATCGTCTGAAAGATGATGAATATATGGGGCTCTATATAGGACAGTTGAGAAAGCTGGAGAAAGTGGCTGCAGAACAGCTAATCGGGGAAGCCAGGCTATTTGACGACCTTGTTAGCGAAGCAGGCGGCTATGGGCAGTTCAGCTACGGCAAAAGCCTTGGTTCCTTTGTCACAGCGCTGAGAAGCGGAGAAAACAAGGTACCCGGTAAGAAGATCCTTTCATACATCAGCAAGGCTGACAGTTTACTCCTCAGTAAGGATTTGGACAATCCTGTGATGGTGGCAAAAGCTTCGGAGGTCTCGGCCGGCTTAAGCAGACTTGAGCGAGTGCGCAAGAGCGCCGAGTATATTATGAACAGTTGTGCCATGACACTGCAGAATATACGGCCACTAAGGCTTATCGAGCAGATAGACAATGAGATCACGCGCATCAATACAGAGGAGAATCGCGTGATGCTGGCACGGACTCCGATGCTTTTTGAAAACATAGTCGGGGCCGATGATGCGTCGTTCGTTTTCGAGCGTGTCGGCAACCAGTTTAGGCACATCATGATTGATGAGTTCCAAGACACATCAACCCTCCAGTGGAACAATTTCAAACGCCTGCTCATTGAAAATATGTCACAGGGCAACAGTTGCTTGCTCGTGGGCGATGTGAAACAGGCCATATACCGTTTCAGAGGCGGTGATTGGAATATTCTGGAACATATCGACCGAGGCATCGGGCACCAAGTCGCAGACATCAAGCACTTGGATACCAATTACCGAAGTGCGAGCAATGTGATAGACTTCAACAACACCTTGTTCCCCAACGCTGCGGAGATCTTAGACAAGGCAGACGGCGATAGTTCCATCTCAAGTATTTATGCTGACGTCAGACAGAATCATAATCAGCGAAAGGGAGGACGTGTAGAGGTCCATTTCAATGTCCTTAAGGACAAGAAGGCCGGTTCTGACGACCTTAAAAAAGACAGTGATGGAGAGGAGGGAGAAGAGACAATCAGTGTTGCCAGGCAGCTGGCTGATAAAATCCACTGCCTACATGATGACGCTGGAATATCATATGGTAAAATGGCCATATTGGTACGTAGGCAAAGAGATGCGACTACGCTTTTGAACGAACTGGCAAGTCTTGGAGAAACAGATTTGCCGATTGTTTCAGACGAAGCATTCGTACTCTCCTCTTCAACAGAAATAAAGCTGATTATCAACGCCCTGCGATTTCTGGATGATGAAAGTGACACCGTAGCCCGTTCCTTCATATGCCGGGCCCAGACGGGGTGCATAATGGGCACGGGACTCATAGAGGGCATAGATATTGTCACCCTTGAGTCGACGGCAATAAGCGCTGATTGGACCAATGAAGAGCTGCCAGCAAACCTCTCCTCGTCACTGGAAGAATTGCGCGCAATGCCATTATACGAGCTATGCGAGCACTTGATCTTTATTTTCGGCTTACAAGAAAATGAGGAGGCTGCACCATTTCTGCTTCATTTCCTAGACGCCGTGATGGAGCATATGGAAAATGGCAATAGTAGCCTGCATTCTTTTTTGGAAAATTGGGATGAGACGATATCCAAGCAATCAGTCACGGTGGGCGACATCGATGGCATACGCATTATGACTATCCACAAAGCCAAGGGCCTGGCCTTTCATACAGTGTTCCTGCCCGCCTGCCACTGGGATATAGAAAGAGATCGTAACAATGACATCCTGTGGTGCACTTCGGCGATAGAACCGTTCAACGCTTTGCCCATTGTTCCAATCTCCAAGAGCAAGAGCATGGTGAACTCTGTTTATAGCAATGACTATTGCACTGAGCATCATGATAGTCGTACCGAAAGTCTCAATCTTCTATATGTGGCGTTCACTCGTGCAGAACAGAACCTATTCGTCTGGGCTGATGCTCACTCGAATGCGGATTTTGTGTCAAAGCCTAATTCAACCACAATAGGAGACTTGCTTTGGGCCAGTATCGGTGAAAGGGATTATGTGGCCGGTGACATTGAAGCGCTCCGAAAGCAGGAGAGAGGTGAGGATACAAAATCGAAAAAACTCAATCCTCTTAAATTTAAGGCAATCCCTGAGCGACCTTCGTTTGTAAGCTATGCGCCTCATGTGGAGTTCCGGCAATCGGCCGCAGCTGCCCAGTTCATCGCTGACAAAGACAATGAGATGACTGCGGCTTACATAGACCGAGGCAAGCTACTCCATCGGGTATTCTCAAATATTTTCACTCTCAGGGATGTAGACAAGGCCCTGATTGCACTGGAGCAAGATGGAGTCTTGACCAATATGCACGAAGCCGAGTCCCTACGTCGGCTCATAGAGACTCGCATGGAATCTCCCTTGGTGGCCTCTTGGTTCTCGGCAGAGTGGGACGTCTACAATGAATGCAGCATATTGACACGAGATCAAGAAGGGCAGCTTCAGATACGGCGTCCCGATCGTGTACTGGTCAAGGGAAGCAATGCAGTCGTTGTCGACTTCAAGTTTGGGAAGAACAAGCCTGAGTACAGGCAGCAAGTCGCGGACTATTGCCGTATGCTTAGGCATATGGGATATGATACCGTGAACGGATACATTTGGTATGTATATAAAGGGGACATTGACAACGTCGTTTTTGAAGATCAAGAATCGAAGGACCTTAGCTCCTCACAAATAAAATGATAACAGCATGACACCTTTCCTACAGTTAGTGGCCGAAGATCTGCGCAGAAAAAATGGCACTGACCTCAGCCGGGTTGCTGTCGTCTTTCCAAACAAACGTGCCAGTCTGTTTCTAAATGAATATCTCATACGGACAACAGGCGGGAATGAGACCGTTTGGGCACCACAGTATCTGACAATCAGTGATTTGTTTCGCAGGCTGTCCACACTGACCATTGCAGATCCAATAGAAACCATTTGCCGGCTATATCATCTCTACGTTGGGCTCACGGGAAGCGAGGACAGACTGGACTTCTTCTATGGATGGGGCGAGCGACTAATGGCTGATTTTGATGATGTTGACAAGAACCGAGCGGATGCACGCCGACTTTTTCGCAATTTATCCGAAATCAAGCAGTTGGATAATGTGGACTACGTTGATAGCGATAAGGAGCGGGCACTACAGGCATTCTTTGCGGACTTCTCTTTAAACAATAATACGAGGTTGCGCCAGCGCTTTCTCCACTTATGGGAAGTGCTATATCCTTTATACACACAGCTGAACGAAGAATTGGCAGCAGACGGCTTGGCCTACGAGGGGGCACTATATCGTCGTGCCATTGAGGAACTTGAGAAGGGAAGAACGGAACTGCCTGGCAACATCTCAACCTATGTCTTTGTGGGGTTCAATGTTCTCGACCGTGTGGAGGAGTCGTTGTTCAGCTTGCTCCAGCAACGTGGAAAGGCATTGTTCTATTGGGACTACGACGTTGCTTACATGTCGCAGTCCTCGTCTGTCAATGAAGCCGGAACCTTTCTGCGTGCCAATATAGAAAAGTTCCCCAACCAGCTCCCGTCTTCTTGTTTCGACAATCTGTTTTCAACAGAAGGAAAGGACATCGAGTTTGTCTCCGCACCGACTGAAAATGCACAGGCCCGCAGTTCGGCACAGTGGCTCAGGGAGCATATCACCGAGGACGAGAAGCGTACCGCAGTGGTGCTTTGCAATGAGAATCTCCTGCAACCATTGCTCCATTCACTGCCGCCAGAGGTAAAAGAGGTCAATGTCACCAAGGGATATCCGTTGCACCACACACGGCCATACCGACTCTTGGAGCACATGATGGACGAGCACAAGCCGGACAAGAGCAATGCCACTTGGATTGCGGAATGCATAGAGGCTATCAAGCTAGAGGCCCAAGCTGTAACAAAACAGCCAGATTCATTGGACAAGACCTTGGAAACCGAGGCTTGCTTTCGCGCTTATGTCATTTTGAGCCGCTTTGCCCGCCTCGTTGGGGAGAAAGGCATGCAGGTCGAACCTACGACCTTGCACAAGCTACTCCGTCAGGTGATGCACCAAGCATCGATACCATTCCATGGTGAACCAGCTGCCGGCCTCCAAGTGATGGGTATTCTGGAAACACGTGGCCTCGACTTTGAAAATATTCTTTTGCTCTCAGTAAATGAAGGTAACCTTCCACGGCGGACAATGGACAACTCATTTATTCCCAACGTACTGCGACGGGAATTTGGATTGACGACCGAGCGTCACCGAAATGCCGTCTATGCCTATTATTTTTATCGCCTCATTCAGCGGGCACAACATGTCCGGCTGACATTCAACAATTCCACAAGTGGCGGTGCATCGGGTGAGATGTCGCGTTTCATGAAACAGCTGCTCATAGAGTCACCTCTACCTATCGTCCATCATGCCATTACAGCCAATGTCGTGGCATCTGAACGGCATAGCCGACCATTGCTGAAGCCTAAGACCATGGTGGAACAAATGACAAAGCTTTCACCATCTGCCATCAATTCCTACCTGCGTTGCCAACTGCAATTCTATTTCGAATATGTTGCCCGACTGAAAGCTCCGCAACAGGAAACTGGCATCATCGCTCCCAATGTGTTTGGCAATGTCTTTCACAAGACAGCCGAATTGTTTTACAAAAAGATGGCCCAAAAGGCTGACGGACGCATAACGGGACAATTGTTACAATCATATATGGCGAAGGAGCACAGGGCTTTTCTGCAAGACATCGTAAAGCAGGCGATGCTTGTGGAGGACGCAGGCAACAGTAAGGTCGTCATGGGCATCATCCTGCGCTACATGAACAACCTGATCAAGCATGACAGCCGCTTGGGACAGTTCAGACTTTTCGATACAGAGCGCAAGATGGGCACTGATCTTCAGATTCCCCTGTATAACGGTTCCGTCAAGACGATACGCATAGAGGGAGTCATTGACCGCATGGATATCCTTAATGAGGGTATGGACAACGAGTGTTTGCGTATTCTTGACTACAAAACTGGTAGTGATACGGAGTCAACTGACAGTATTGAAAAACTTTTCATACCATCAAAACAACGGCCACACTATATCCTGCAAACATTTATTTATGCGCTATTCATGACTGATAAGACGAATATGCCCATTCAGCCCGCGCTCTTTCTTGTACACCGGGCGGCGAGCGAAAACTATACAGCGACCATCAGCTATAAGAAGCAGCAACTTCTTGATTTCCGCCCCTTGGCTGTAGAGTTCAGGACGCAGTTAGAGAGGCTCATCGCCGAAATGCTTGATATGAGTAGGCCTTTCGAACCGACCACGCTGAGTGGGGTTTGTGAGAAATGTCCATTTCGGGACATCTGCATCGTATAATAGCAGAACTACCAACCCAAAGTCATATGTTCAACTTTACCCGCAGCGCTCGCTTTAAAAGCTGTAGCCCGTCATTTATCGGCCGAGCCATCATTGCAAAGGTCTGCAACAGTTCCACACCACCTGCACTCGTTACGCTAATGACGTCTGCAAGCGAAGAACTGGTGAATCATTATAACGTATCCACAATAAAGGAACGCACCGGCATAGCAGCCACCAGAGCTGCTTACAAAGCCGCAGGCAAGGATCCCAGCCGTTATAGGCCCGCTTGTGAGCAATTGTGCCGGCGACTGCTCAACGGCCACGGGCTTTATGCCGTCAATGCGCTTGTGGATATTGGCAATCTTGTCTCTGTAACATTTGGCTATTCCACTGCGGTGCTTGATGCTGACAAAATAGGAGGCAAGGCCATCATGCTGGATATTGGGGTTGCAAATGAACCCTACGAGGCAATTGGACGCGGAACGCTCAATATCACGAATCTTCCGGTTTACCGCGATTCGATTGGAGCGTTTGCAACGCCGACCAGTGACAGTACACGTACGATGGTGACAGAAACAACACGCCATACGCTCTTTCTCATCAATGGCTACGATGGCTGTTTAGAGGATATCAATGCCGCTGCGGATTCAGCCATCAGCCTTTTGGAACAATACACAGCAGCCCACATTGAAGCTGTTGTAAACTACTAAGTTAAAACCTTTTGCCATCACACTTCCCCATGAGCAACATACCCCAACTGAAAGATATTGTACTTCGCGATACGCCTTTCGCAGAACTGATGAACAAGCGCATCTACAATGTACTCCTGATAGCCACAAAATATGATGCATTCATGCTTGAGGACGACGGACGTGTCGACGAGCAGATCTTCAACGAGTACACTTCGCTGTCTCTGCGCTACCCACCACGTTTCACACAAGTGACCACTGAGGCTGAAGCCTTGACTGAACTGGCTGACAGAAACTTTGAGCTCATCATCGTGATGCCCAATATGGACAACCACGATATCTTTGCAGATGCCAAGGAAATAAAAACACAATACCCCAATATCCCGATTGTCGTGTTGACGCCATTCTCCAAAGAGGTGAGCAAACGTGTGGCAAACGAGGACATGTCGGGGATAGACTATGTTTTCTCATGGCTTGGAAATGCCGAACTGCTGTTGGCCATTATCAAACTTATTGAAGACAAGTGGAATGCGCCGAACGACTCAGCATCTGTGGGCGTACAGATTATACTGCTCGTCGAGGATTCTATCCGCTTTTACTCTTCAGCCCTGCCTCACCTCTATAAGTTTGTGCTTGAGCAAAGCCAGGAATTCTCGAAAGAAGCGCTCAATGACCATCTTAAGACGATGCGGATGAGAGGACGGCCTAAGATCATGCTTGCACGGAACTACGAGGAGGCTCTGGACATCTTTACCACCTACCAAGACAACATTTTGGGTATTATCTCTGACATGAGCTTTGCCAGAAACGGTGAGAAAGATGCGCTGGCAGGCCTGCGACTCTGCCGCTATGTCAAGGCACATGACTCTCATATCCCAATTATCCTAGAGTCCAGTGAAAGCGCAAACGCTCACTATGCTGATGAGTTGGGGGCTTCGTTCATCGTCAAGAGTTCCAAGCAATATCCGCAAGAGCTGCGCCGCCAGATCATGGCCCATTTCGGCTTTGGAGACTTCATCATTATAAACCCGGCAACGGGTGAGGAGGTGATGCGTATACGTGATTTGCAAGACTTGCAGCGCAAGCTGCATCTGATTCCAGATGATTCCTTGCGTTACCACTTGACACACAATCATTTCTCGCGATTCTTTTTCTCTAGAGCCATGTTCCCGCCCGCAGTCATTCTCAAGCGGGTCGATGTTGATGATTACCGCCACATGGATGAAGCCCGGCAACTCATCAGTGATCTCATTGTCGGTTACCGCAAAATGAAGAATGAGGGGGTTGTGGCCATTTATCAGAAAGAGCGGTTTGATGAATACAGCAACTTCGCCCGTATTGGCAACGGTTCACTTGGTGGAAAAGGACGTGGTCTGGCTTTTATGGGTACGATGGTAAAACGTTATCCGAAGCTGGAGCTCGACAACTTCACGGTCAACATACCGAAGACGGTGGTCATCTGCACTGACATATTTGACGAGTTCATGGATGTCAACAATCTATACCCCATTGCACTCAGTGATGCGTCAGATGAAGATATTCTTGCAGCCTTCGAGCAGGCTGCACTTCCTGAAAGCTTGCTTGACGACTTGATCGCACTCTTCGGCGTTGTCCATAATCCCATAGCCGTCCGTTCTTCGAGTTTACTGGAGGATTCTCACTATCAACCATTTGCTGGTGTCTATAAAACCTACATGATTCCCAATGTGGCCGACAAACTCACGATGCTACGTTTGATACGCTCGGCCATCAAGGCTGTTTATGCGTCTGTGTTCTACAAGGACAGCAAGGCCTATCTTACCGCTACGCAAAATCTGATTGATCTGGAGAAAATGGCCATCGTTCTGCAGGAAGTTGTCGGCACAGCTTATGACGTGACTGTTCATGGGCAGACCAGCACTTACTTCTATCCGACGCTCTCGGGTGTAGCCAGGTCACTCAATTTCTATCCGATCGGTGATGAGCGACCTGAAGATGGCATTGCCAACCTGGCTTTCGGCTTGGGAAAATATATTGTGGATGGGGGACTGACACTGCGTGTGTCACCACGCCACCCACACCATATACTTCAACTCAGTACGACCGAGTATGCGCTGCGTGAGACACAGCGGCAATTCTATGCACTAGATCTTAGAAACATGGCTCACAATTTCGAGGTGGATGATGCTTTCAACCTGAAAAAGATCAATGTCAAAGATGCGGAGGAAAATGGTTCTCTGCGATTGATCGCCTCGACTTATGATCCCTACGATCGAGTCATTAGAGATGGCTTCTATCCCGGTGGGCGCAAGCTGATTACCTTTGCCAACATCTTGCAGCACGACGTGTTCCCTTTGGCACAGACCATAGACCAGCTTCTTCACGTCGGGCGTTCGGAGATGGGACGTCCCGTTGAGATAGAGTTCGCCATGAATCTTGAAGGTGACCGCGCCAATTTTTTCTTACTACAGATACGGCCCATTGTCGATTGCAAAAATGTGGTCGATGAAGACCTCACACGTATCGGAAGTGACGAAACCATAGTCTCTTCAAACATGGCCTTGGGCAACGGCATCATTTCGGATGTCTGCGATGTGCTTTATGTCAAGACCTCAGGCTACAATGCGGCTAACAATCCAACTATCGCCCGTGAGATTGAGAAGATTAACCGTAATCTTGTAGAGCAGGGGAAAACCTATATACTGGTCGGCCCCGGACGGTGGGGAAGCAGCGATCCTTGGCTCGGCATTCCTGTAAAATGGCCTCATATATCAGCGGCACGCCTCATTGTAGAGTGTGGCCTCGACAGCTATCGCGTTGACCCGAGCCAAGGGACACACTTCTTTCAGAACCTGACTTCTTTTGGTGTCGGCTATTTTACAATCAACCCTTATTGCCACGAAGGCAGTTTCGACGAGGCATGGCTCAATGATCAGCCTGCAGAAATGGAGACAGATTTTGTACGTCTCGTGCACAGGCCGACCCCCTTCATCATCAAAATGGATGGGCGCCATGCCTTGGGGGTAGCGCTTAAATAGCCGGCTCTTAAAATCGATCTTAGGGGAGACTGAATCGTTACGAAGCAGGCCGTCGCTGTCTTCCTTCTGGCCCACAGACCTATCCAGATGGGCGTACCTGAAGCCAGAAAAACGGCCTACAGGCGCTATTGATGACTCTAGGTCTCTCAATCAGCAGTTGTTATGCGCACTGCAACGTCATTGGGGGCTGTACAATTTGGCGGCGAGATCACGGGCTGCTGCCCTGTCTGGCTTGCCTGTGGCGGTAAGCGGCAGGTGATTGACACCGATAAAGTGTTTGGGTACCTCATACCGAGTGAGCCGTTCACGGCAGTAGTTTTTCACTTCATGTGCAGCTTCGGGAGCTCCGACATAGAGTAATGTCAGGGCTTCGCCGTATTTTGCATCAGGGACTGCCGTGAGTACACAGGCGATGTCCAGTCCGTCGAGCTTATGTTCCAACTGCTCAATTTGCAATTTGATGCCACCAGAACAGACCACATTGTCACAACGGCCGATGATGGTGAAACTCCCGTCAGCAGCTATTTCGCAGATGTCATTGGTGTGCAAGTCGCTGACCCCAATGGCCGGTGCGGTGATGACAAGACAGCCATCAGTCGCCTGACTGACGCTGACGCCGGGAAGTGGCATGTAGTGTTCGCTTCGTTGGGAACCGTTGAGGCGGCGCAGGGCAACATGTGAGAGTGTCTCAGTCATGCCATAGGTACTCCATACGGCATGAGGAAAATCTTGCAGGGCTTCAGCCATAGCGGAACTGATACTGCCACCACCGATAATGAGTTGTTTGACACTGCGCAGCAACTCTGCTTCACGCTTCACGCCCAGTGTTTCATAGACCTGTAGTGGGGTCATGGCCACGAAGGTCGGTGCAAACGCCAGTTCGGCGAAGGGGTGGGCCGAGGGAGGGACGCAGATGAGTCTCAAGTGGGCTTCAAAGGCACGGACGGCCATCATCTTTCCTGCTATGAAAGCCAGAGGCATGCAAAGCAAGGCTGTGTCGCCAGACTTGAGCTGTAGAAAATTGCAGGTCATTCTGGCACTGGTGCGCATATACCGTTTTTCCACTTCAATCGGCTTGGGGCGTCCTGTTGAACCTGAGGTGTGGACCGTCAGACATGCCGTTCGTGGATTGTTCCAATCGCTCTTGAACGCATCGAGTTCAAGCAAGAACTTGGTCAATGCACCGCGTGTATAGTGCAGCCGTTGCCCGTCGATGGCCAACGACATTTCTTCGAAGTTGCTGGTGAAGAGTTGCCCCGTACCGAGTCCATGGATTCCGGGCAGGGAACGAACGGCACCAGTCGTCGGCTTGTTCTCGACCCATATGCGCTCGGCAGTAGCGGCGGTCCATTGGGCTATGGCATTTAGTCCTACGTTGGTCTCCAGCGCGCTCGTCACCCAGTAGGGAATGTTGCGGCGTGCCGCTAGTCTCATCCACTCCTCGGCACCGGTGAACCCGCCGTGGAGCGTTGGTTTGAGCACGAGATACTGGGGGCGTACTTCATCGAGCAACTGCGCTTTGAGCGTGACGTCATCAATGCCGATAAGCTCTTCATCCACGGCAATGGGCAGCGGCGATGTACGGCAGAGCTGTCCCATCTCCTGCCATTGTCCGGCCCTGATGGGCTGCTCGATGCTGTGAATGTCATAACGCGCCAAGGCTTCCAGACGTCTTGGCGCCTCTGCCGGACTGAAAGCACCGTTGGCGTCAACACGCAGCTCGATGTCACTGCGTCCGAAGCGGGAACGCAGACGCTTGATGAGTGCCATCTCCTCGTCGAAACCAAGTGCGCCAATCTTGAGCTTGACACAGCGGAAGCCCGCTGCAATCTTGGCTTCCATACGTGTCATCATCTGCTGCTGATTACCCATCCAGACAAGGCCGTTGATCGTCAACGACGTTTCACCCCGTACGAACGGAGAGTCATACAGCAATCGCCAGTCGCCGCAGAGCGAACCTTCCGCTGAGCGCCAAGCCGTCTCAATGCCGAAACTGATACTCGGGCTGTGGCGCAGGGCTGCCAAGTTCAGGCATCGCGTACGTTCCAACTGACGGCAGGCGCTGTCTAGACGCTGTTTGTAATCGGCAGTATAGTCCGCTGAGAGATCATAGAGCGGTGCACATTCCCCAATGCCGAACAGTGAAGGCTCTGCGGGCGACGTGATGATGATGTACCATACTCGTCGCTCATGATAGACACCACGTGATGTGTGGGCCGCTTCTTTAAATATGAATGTGCGGGGAACAGTCCGCACATTCAGTGGATAGTCATACAGGGGAGTGGAGTGCATTGTTTTTTCGTTGGGAGTGTGCGTTGCGGCGTCAGGGAAGCTTGGGATATTTCTTGAAATCAGGCTTGCGCTTTTCGAGGAAAGCCTTTCCACCTTCTTGGGCTTCGTCAAGCATGTAATAGAGCATGGTGGCGTCGCCAGCCAGTTCTTGGATGCCTGCCTGTCCGTCAAGTTCCGCATTGAGTCCGGCCTTTATCATACGCAGTGCCAGCGGTGAGTATTCCATCATGGTCTTTGCCCAGCTGACGACCTCGTCTTCCAAATCCTCTGCCGGCACCACCTTGTTGACCATGCCCATACGTTCGGCCTCTGCGGCACAGTACTGCCGGCACATGAACCAGATTTCTCGGGCTCTTTTCTGCCCGACAATGCGCGCTAAGTAAGAGGCGCCGAAACCGGCATCGAAAGAGCCGACCTTGGGCCCTGTCTGTCCGAATATGGCGTTCTCGGAAGCGATGGTCAGGTCGCACATCAGGTGAAGTACGTGTCCACCGCCGATGGCATAGCCGTTGACCATGGCGATGACGGGTTTGGGCAGCGATCGTATCTGCTTCTGCACGTCGAGCACATTGAGGCGTGGTACGCTGTCATCGCCGACATACCCTCCTCGTCCTTTGACATGCATGTCGCCACCAGCGCAGAAAGCCTTGTCGCCAGCACCTGTCAGCACAACAACGCAAATCTCTTGGTTTTCGCGACAAACATGCAATGCATCTGACATCTCAGCCACGGTCAGTGGCGTGAAAGCGTTGCGGTAGCGTGGCCGGTTGATGGTGATGCGGGCAATGCCTTCAAACTCATCGAAGAGGATCTCTCTGTAGGCCTTGATCTGTTTCCAGTTTCTGTTCATAAGATATTATTTTTGCCTCCTTCTAGTTTGATTTCCAGTAATGAAGGCCTGTCATCTCGCGCTGAGAGGAGCCAAGCAATGGCTTCAGCCGTACCGGTCTCAGCGGTCAATATATGATAATGTATGTGGTAAGCTTCAGCAATGCCGCGTGCAGATGTGGCGTGTGAGGCGGCTATGAGGGAGTCACGTGCTGGAGACTGCTCTAGACCGGGCAAGGTGTCGAAGATGCGTCCGCCACCGTTATTGAAGAGAATTATACGAAGATTTGCGCCCAAAGTCTGGTTCCATAGTGCGTTCTGGTCGTAGAAAAAGCTCAGGTCGCCAATGAGCGCCAACTGCAGTCCGGGGCACCCCAAGGCATGACCAGCCGCAACCGAGAGGGAGCCTTCTATACCGTTGACACCACGATTGCAATAGATGGGGCACCCGATTTCGGCAAAAGCCCGTGTGGCCATTCTGACAACAGTGCTGTTGGCCAGATGGAGGGCTGTTAGGCTGATGCGATGCTGGTGTAAAAAAACGGCGACGCATTGCATGATGCCCTCTTGGCTGAACGATGCCGGATGAATGTTATCCATGGCAGCGGCAGCCTGGGCCAATGTATGCTTGGCTTGGGTGACAGCGGCCTTGCGCGGTAGCCGGGCTTGGCTGAGCGCCTCTAGGTTTGCTTTGGCCGAACCGCGGATGAGAAAGGCGAGATGCTGGAATGTGTCAGGTGTGCCACAGGTCTCTTCAACGCGAATGACAACGCATTGTGGTAAGCGGCGAAGAGCCAGCTTGAGCTGCTTGTTGACAAAATTGCCACCGACATGCACCACGAGATCTGGGCACAGGCTGTTGATTAGTTCCGGGTGCTGTTCTATAGCCGTCGTGCGGCAGCTGTTTGGCAGATTACTGATCAGTTCAGGTAGGACAAGCAAGCTGTCGGCCTCCTCTATGGCTGCACAGGCCGCAGTGGCAGGTGTGTCCCATTGCCCGATGACCAGCAGTGGCAGGCGGGCCGAGGCGATTTTTGCTACCAACGAATCGGGGATTATGGTTCCCTTCTGTTTGGTGGATAATAAAGAGATACGGTCATCTGGGAGCTTGGGTGTGGTGAAGGAGAACAGTGGCTCGCTGATGGGCACATTGACATGTACTGGTCTGCCGGCTTCGCTGTGGGGATAGTGAAGTGCACTGAGTGCTGCGACGGCAGTGTCGAAGCATTGCCTGTTAGACTCCTCGCTGCTGGTTTCATTCAACGTATAGGTCTGTGCATAGGGGTGCAACGCTCCATCCTGCTCGATGGTTTGGCCGTCGAGCTGGCCTATCCATTGCCGAGGCCTGTCTGCGGAAATGACAAGCAGGGGCACCTGCCTGTAGAAGGCCTCGGCGACTGCGGGCAGTGTATTGAGCAGTGCCGAGCCAGATGTGACACAGACACAGGCTGGGCTGTGGCTGGCCAGACTCAGCCCGATTGCAGCGAAGGCAGCGCTGCGCTCATCTGTGACAGGATGGACGCATAGCCTATGCCCACCTGCGGCTTGCGACATAAGATAGAAATCATGCACCAACAATGCATTTCGTGATCCTGGACAGACCACCACATCACGAATGCCGGCTTGCGGCAATAGCGATGAGAGTATATTGACGTTCGCTTTATCACAATACATGCAGTCAGGGCATTTTGCTTTTGTTCAACTGAAAAGGCGGAGCATCGGTTGCAACTTACGGCAGGTCTCGTCCCATTCGTCTGCGAGCTGGCTGGCGGCGAGCAGTCCACCACCGGCATAGAGGGAAGCACCGGAATCCTTCAATTCCATACAACGCAACGAGACGTAAAGGCCCGTATGTCCGGCCAAACCGATTGGGCCGCTAAAACCGGCATAGTAGCGGCGTGACATGGCCTCTGCGGCCCTGATGGCACTGCGGGCTGCCATCAGACTTTCACCGCACACTGCCGGTGTTGGGTGAAGGCGACCGATGACTGCTCCGAGCGACACGCCATCACGTAGGCGGAAGTCTATGTCGGTACGCAAATGGACGACACTGGCTGACCGGACACTGCGGCAGTCATGGACGGACATGTCGTAGACAAGGCCTTCGAGCCGGCGGTGGATATAGGCTGTCACGTAAGCCTGTTCCTCGCGGTTCTTGGTGCTCCATGCGTCCAAGGGGGGTAAATGGCCACACCAAGGCATGGTGCCCGCCAGAGCCATGGTGTGCCAGCGCATAGGCTGGGCGACATCTTGCCTGAGTAACGTCTCAGGCGTGGCCACCAGCCATGTGCCTGTAGCAGGCGTGGACCAGAGACTGACGTAACTGTGCGGATGTTGAAGGCAGGCTTTGATGAAAAGCTGTAGGGCATCTACTGGTTGGGCAGACGTGAATATTAGGTTCAACCGGCGCGCATAGACCACTTTGCGAAGTGCGGGTTGTTCACGCAGTCGCCGTTTGCATACGACAAAACCGGCCTCATAGCGTTGTTGCTGGAGGTCGGTGTCGTCTGTGTATGGGATGGCATCCGTGCTGATGGCTTCGGGCAATTGGGCTACTAGCAGTGTGTCGGGCCGAATCAGGACGATGGGCTCTGACGGTGTAGGCTGAAAGGGGGCAATGACAAGCCCACGCTGTTGTCCTACCCGTGTGAGCGAATCCAGTTCCACTGGCGCACCGCTTTGTCCGACATAGACGTAGCAGCGCTCTTCAGGAAGACGGTATAGGGCGTATGAACCCGCAAATCGGCTTTGGGCAATGATACGCGCCGACACATCATCAATAGCCATAGCTTGCCGAAGCCACACCGCCCTGCGGAGTATGATAGTTGCAGAGCACGATGTCGTTGCCGCGCGTGCCGTATTCGAAATCGGTAGTATAGCTGGTCAGTCCTCTGCTGTCGGTGACCGTGAGGCTTTTGACCATGTTGATTGTCGGGCGTCCTAGGAAGCCGGCATAGTAGAGATGTTCGAACCCAAGACACCCTAATTCCTCACTGACTGTCTCGGGAAGCAACCCGTTGTAGTTGACGAGCTGCGACGGGGTGAATGTCAGTGTGACGGGGTCATTGTCGGGAGCATAATAGACAATGCGCGAGAGATTGCCATTGGCGTATTCAATGGTTGCCGAACTACGATACTGCTTGGCCTGTCCGAAACTGTTTTCAAATACAGTCTTGTCCCAGGCTGTCAGCCGGCCATCGGTGTAGGTGAAGTTGTAGATGTTGCGGTTCACCGTCATGCGTTCGATATACCCTTGTGTATTGAGCGTCACGCTGGTGGCATCACCGCTCGAATTGCTGACGGCGATGTAGTTTGGACCATAGCCAATGGTGCTCGTGTAAGAGTATGACTCGTCGACGTCGCCACTCGCATCACGGATTGTGCCACTTGCGGTGACCAGACGTCCACTGACATAGCTGAATTCCCAATCGTAGGACGACGTCATGTTGCCAAGATGCTTGATGCTCTTGACAACGCTCCCGCCGATAGCGGGCAGTTGGGGTTGTAGCGGTATGGGGTCTGGGTCACTGCTACAAGCCACCATTACCAGCGATGTGGCCAGCAGGCTGACACTGAGCGGCATCATGAGTGGCCGTAAAAAGGGCGAGGTGTTCATCATGTCTGCGTTTGTTTAATTGATAAGTGGATCGCCTAGATTCGTACTGGATAGATCCATAGCCTTTGTCGGCATGGTGCGGATGGCCAGCGCGTCCGTGGCGTCGTTTCTGGACAACAAACTTACGAATTTATTTCGAATGTGCCATCGTGCCCCTAGCTTTTTCATGTATACAGTGACAATAGCTTCACGGCATTCGGCAAGAGATGCCGCAGGATACAGCTTGACTCAGAGACTGATCTCACCACTTCCTGCGCAGATGGTGCCGTCTGCGGTATAGAGCACGCCGAACTGTCCCGGAGCGATTCCCTGTATGTCGGCAGATGCCTCCACGCGCAACAAGCCGTCAGGCTCGCGGTATAGTCGCCCCGCCTGCGGCGTCTCCGTATGCCTGATTTTGAAGCGAATGTCGACCTCAGTGGCGCCATGCCAGGGATCTGCCGTCAGGAAATGGAAATCGGCAAGACGAAAAGTGTGGCCATACTGCATGCGTGTGTCATAGCCGTGAGAGACGTAGATGATATTGTGCGCAATGTCCTTCTTGACAACGAACCATGGCCCTCCACCAAGACCGAGCCCCTTGCGTTGGCCGATGGTGTGGAACCAATAGCCGTGGTGCTTCCCAACCGTTTTTCCCGTTTCCAGTTCGATGACCTTGCCCTCGCGCTCACCGAGCAGCTGGCGCAGGAAATCTGTGTAATTGATTTTTCCCAGGAAACAGATGCCTTGACTGTCACGGCGATGGGCTGATGGCAAGCGTATCTCGTCGGCTATGCGCCGCACGTCCTCTTTCAGCAGGTGCCCGATGGGGAGGACGAGCTTTTCGACTTGGTAATTCTCCAGTTGGGCCAGGAAGTCTGACTGATCCTTCACCGGATCCGGTGAAGGGGCAAGCCATGTGCCCTCGTCTGTGCGTCGTACTTGGGCATAATGGCCTGTCGCAATGCGGTCGTAAGCGAAACCAGCCTTCTCCTCGAAAGCTCCGAATTTGATAAGGCGGTTGCACATGACATCTGGGTTGGGGGTCAACCCACGCTGCACACGGTCGACGACATAGCTCACCACGCGGTCATGGTATTCACGCTGCAGGTCTATGACCTCAAGATGAAGGCCATATCTCCGGGCCATAGCCTCTGAGAGCTCGATGTCTTCCTCAGCCGTGCACGTCATGCCTTCACCCTCCATCCCGATTTTGATATAGAACAGATCGGGCTTGACACCGCTCTCGCAAAGCAGGTGCGTGGCAACGGCACTGTCAACACCGCCGGATATAAGCAATGCCGTACGTACCCTCTCCGGATCGGACGGCACTGGACGCGGTGCGGAAAGGTCTGCGGTCATGAAAAGGTTGCAACGTTCATAAGCCGCTTTGTAGTCAGCCACAGGTCTGAACCCAAGGCGCTCGTACAGGCCAATGGAAACCTCTAGGCGCGTATTGGCCTCCAGAAACAGTTTTTTGATACCGCGCGAGCGGGCATAGTCCATCAACGACAGACCCAAGCGCAGCCCAATGCCCAGACCTTGTGCCTCGGGGGCTACGGCCATTTTAGCCAGTTCCCAGCGTTCACCGTCACTGCCGCCATGTCTGATTAGGGCGCAACAGCCCAATGGTTTGCCATCTGCCAGTGCAAAGAATATTTCTCCTCCGGGCCCTATGATGTGGGTTTCAGGGTCACTTAGCAATTCAAGGTCGCACGGCTCTAGCCGGAAGTAACGTTCTATCCAGTCACGGTTGAGTCGCACAAAGGCTTCGCGCAGCCCCGGCTGGTAACGGCATATGCGAAACCGGCCTCCTGTAGTCGGGACGGATTTTAAGGATCCGTGAGATGCAGTCATAATGAACGGTTTTTCTGAATGGGGTATGCCTTGCGCACCTTATTTGGTGCGCAAGGCATACTGGGTTATTGTAAATGCTTGCTGCTTGAGCCGTACAGATCAGATTTTGTCAAAGGCCTGTGACAGGTCGTCAATGATGTCGTCTATGTGCTCTGTGCCGATACTGAGGCGCACGGTCGATGGCGTGATGTGCTGCTGTGCCAGTTCCTCTGGTGACATCTGGGAATGGGTTGTCGTGTAAGGGTGAATGACGAGGCTCTTCACGTCAGCCACATTGGCCAAGAGTGAGAAAATCTGTAGCGAGTCGATAAACTTCCAAGCTGCTTTCTCTCCGCCCTTGATTTCAAAGGTGAAGATGCTGCCACCGCCGTTGGGGAAATAGTGCTTGTAGAGCTCATGGTCGGGGTGTGAGGGCAGAGACGGATGGTTCACTTTTTCCACCTTGGGATGCTTGGCCAAAAAGTCGACCACTTTGAGCGCATTGGCCACATGGCGCTCCACGCGCAGTGACAATGTCTCCAAGCCTTGCAGCAGGATGAATGCGTTGAAGGGAGAAATTGTGGCGCCGGTGTCACGCAAGAGGACGGCGCGGATGCGGGTGACAAAAGCGGCAGGGCCTGCCACATCCGCAAATACCGCACCATGATAGGAGGGGTCGGGCTTGGCCAGGGTGGGGAATTTCTCCGGTTGTGCCTTCCAGTCAAACGTGCCGCC